>Ga0208181_1000462_pt1 | contig 21036 bp, 30 predicted proteins | sample MalvirDeepMed_s6_FD_184244 | JGI IMG/M metagenome (GOLD analysis project Ga0208181, IMG submission 184244) | Marine viral communities from the Global Malaspina Expedition - Malaspina viral metaG DeepMed_s6 (SPAdes) (version 2) | ecosystem: Environmental > Aquatic > Marine > Oceanic | place... | reverse complement strand
CCCCAGAGCAACGCAAGAAAGTAACGACTGAATTACTACGAAGCATTATCCAAACCGAACACCCCCCTACAGTTAAACAACCAAAAGTGAGGACACTATGAAAGAACCGACTACTAGCGAACAAGCCATGAGTGAAGTGGCAAAATTTAATGAAACACCAGAAAGCAAAGAGTGGTGGAGAAAACGCATGGACAGATGGGACACAGTTTTTAAATGGGTAGGCCCTAGATTTGATAAAAACCTTTCTAGCTACAAAAAATGGAACGGCTATATAAAAGACGCTTTTTCTGGTAATGAAAGACGAATCAGAAAAATATGGAAAAACAACCAAAAGTGAGGACACTATGATTAGAAAAAGAGTTTACCTTAACAAGCCACAGGCCGAAGGCTTAATCCAGATATTCAGACGCAATCAGCTATTGGATCTCCTGGTGTATGTGACTATTGACACTAAAAACAAGTCTCCGCACTATAAACTTTGTATCGACTGTCCCATTGATACCCACCCTCGACTAAGTAACAAGCTACAAGATGTACTGCATACTTTAGTGGATCGACACAGCAACGCATTAAAGAAGCTGGAATGGGAAGAATACGATGATGCAGAGACACCGATAGAACAAGTAGGACTAACCCCAGAATTTAAAGAATACGTTGAAGAAAAAGTAGACGAAGCTTGGCGTGAAGATACAGTTTGGGAAAAGGAGAAAGACAAATGACTCAATACACCCACCTAGTTGAAGAAACCAAAAGGCAAATTGCTTTTAGGGAATGGAAAAATAAAGTCTCTTACATTCATGCCAACAATGGAAAAATCGAAACCAAATACCAGGATGGAAGAACAGAGATAGAAGACACAAGCACAGGCCAAAAAACTTATGACTTTCCCGAAGGCTATGAAGGGGAAACGTACAGAGAAAATTTATTTGGTAGGTTCCTACGAGTGTTTACTGGCTAATTATTTCAGCATCCTCGACTTCTAACAACGGCTTATAGTCTCCCAAGAGCTTCTTAATCCTATCTTTTATCTCTATTTCGCTAAGAGAATCAAGCGTACCGGTACGAACTTCCTTACGTTCAACATACAAGCCTGCCGCTCGACCTCGCTGGACTTCAGCAGAAACCGCAGCCGTGAGATTACCTTTCTCCATAGCTTGATCTCTTATTTTAGCTAGTTGCCTAACATGACGACCAAAGGTAACTTCATATTTTTTGTCTACTTCCGCTTGGAGAGTCTGTATGTAGCGAACCACAAGCGGATACTTTTGTGGATTGGTCAGCTCAGAAGCACGCACAGCCGCCGAACTTTCTGCGTACCCAGCGTCCAACGCACATTCCGTTTGGGTTTTGGACCCGTCGTTATAGACATATTCCTTAGCAAAGCGGATCTGCTTATGCGTCAGGTGTTTTTCGTTTCTTCCGGAGATGTTTCCAGAGATTCCTTTTGGCATGTTTCACTCCATGTTTTAAATGTTTTTGTTTCCGAATCCCAAAACCTTCCCAGGTAACAATTAGCTACTTGTTTAGACATACAAGCATTATATCAGTAACTTTGAGTAAGAAAACCCTTATTTTCTAACCTGTCTAACCTGAACCTCACCTGACAGAAGTTAGATGGGAACCCCTTATACAACAACATTTCTCAGCACTCTAACTTTCTAACCTGAGATTCTGAAAAAATCCCTAACTTGTTATTCTTTTCTGTGTGTGCAGAAGTGAGGTGAGGTTTTCTTTCTATAGGGTTACTCTAAGCCATTGATTTTATTACAGTTTTTATCTAACTTGGCATAAGTTAGAAGAATTTTTTTATTCAATGAAATCAATAGCTTACAGCGAAAACCTATAGGTGCGGTTCAGGTTAGAAAACACCAAAAACCCCTGTTTATATAAAATAAATCTTGCACTGACTCATAAAATGCTTATAATATCGGGTAATATGAATAAAACTACAGAATTAATAGAGAGTGGGGTCTATTTACTTTTTAATAAAGGAGAAGTAGTTTATATTGGAGAGAGTGGTAGCCTGTATTCCAGAATAGGAACACACCGCAAAAATAAGTTGTTTGATTCTTTTAGGGTACTGTCATGCAAACAATCCAGAAGAAGATATTGGGAAAAGGTACTAATTAAAAAGTTTTTACCTAGATATAATAAGAAGCATACCCCCAAAGTCTCTTCTGAAGAGCTAAAAACAAGTGAAGTTAGCTATTTCGATTGGAGAACATCTGCTGAACGTCTTAAATGCTTAGTAGAGGCGGATAAGATATACCAAACTCTATTAAAAGATCTGAAAACTTGTCCAAGGTCCCAGTTCCTTCAAAAAATTGACCTAGAATTTGAATTAAAAGACATGATTTGGAGACACGGTAAGCAGTTTGATGATCATTGGGTGTTGCACAGGGAAGTTTGTAGAGAGTTAGTACCTAAAGAACTGGTTTATAGCGCAAGATGAACAAAAACGAGAGAAGAAGAATGATTTGGGAAGCCTTATATCGCCCGGTACAAGAGGCAAAGAAGGAAATGATATACGATGCGCCGCAAAGCCATCGTGTATTGGACCACCCTCTTGAGGACTATTGCGAGCATTGTGCCGAGCTAAAGGAAAACTGCAAGGGGTACAAGTGTTGGAAGTAAGTCCCAGGTCCTTGGTCCGTTGTCCTTCGTCAATGAATACAATCACATGAAACCACCAACCAACGATTATGAAGCCCTCTCGTCTATCCTTTTCATGGCAATAACCAGTGAGGATAATTCAAAATATCTTACCTTGGCAGAACAGTTGTGCCAGAGAATGAATGATATTGACATCGCCAGAGCCAAAAGAGATGTCTTAAAAAATTTGGATCTTGGTCCCTTAGTAAATAATCTCTTGGGTACACAAAAGGGGCCAAGGTCTATATGAAAGTTGTCGAACATACTACTACAAAATGTTTAACTGATGATGAATTGGTCATTAGTGAAAGAGAAAGAAAGAAAAAGGCTTCTCTTTATAGGAAACAGTACTATCAAAAAAATAAAGAGAAAATACTGGCCAAAGCCAAGCAAAAATTAAGAGAACGCAGGAAAACTATTGACCCTGAGACTGGTTTATCTTTAACACAGCTTGATCAAAAGAAAGCTTGGGCTAACTTCAAGAAAAATAATCCCGATTGGAGCAGAAAAAACGGACGTAGAGCGACCTATCAAAGAAAATACAGAGAAGAAAACATTGAGCGTATTAGAGAAAAAGACAGAATACGTGCAAGAAAAAGAAAAGAAGCTCTTTTAAATCAACGCAGAATAAGAGAGTTTGGTATTACTACAGCAGACTATGAAGAAATGTTTAAAGACCAAAATGGTACTTGCTTGATATGTAATAAAAAACAAAAAGTAAATGGGAAAAAACATTTATTTATAGATCATAACCATGAAACCGGACAAGTAAGAGGGTTGTTATGTAACTATTGCAATTCTTTATTAGGGTTTTGCTTTGAAGATCCAACTATATTAAATGGTGCTATTACTTATTTAGAAATGTTTAACAAAGGAAAACAACATGAATAGAGAACAACTAGAAAAATACGTTAAGTCCTTCGGCGCTACCGAAAGGCTTGCCCGCAAAGAACTCAATGAACGCTACAAGATGTTAAAACCTCTAGGGTTCTCCGATGATAAGATATTTAATATCTTGGTCCAAGGTTCTCCGTTGGACTTCCGCACCCTACAGGCCTTTCACCATCGTACTAAAAAAGTAAACGGGCGTTCACGCAAAAGAATTTTTAAGCTGCTTAACGGTTAGCTCGGTAAAACACCATTCCGGTATCACGCAGAAACTCCCTTTTCATTGTCGAGGCCTCTAATAGCTGTCGGAGAAGGCCTTCATTGTAAGTCAGTCCCTGCTTTTCTATCTGTGCGATCCAGTGTTCCCTCGGTTTACAATTAAAATGCAACGGCATGGGGATATTACTTGCCGTCATTACCAAATACTCCTTACAGTTCTCAACGAGTGTCGTTATATAATTTTCTTCAAACTGTTCAGGGATATGTTCCGCCACTTCCACGCTCCAGACGACGTCAAACTTACGATGAAAGATAACCGGTTGGTCGGCCAAATCGATAATAGCGACATTCGGGGGGCCTTTTCCTTGGACGCAGGATAGTAAAGAAACATCCACATCGATCCCAAACGCAGACCAGCCTCGGTTCATCGCTTCTTGTACTTGACCGCCGGGGCCACAGCCGACATCCAATAAACTAAAGGCACCTTTGGCTTCTAGAAATTCTAGGGCGCCGACGTCTGTGTGGGTAACGGACATGTGTCCGCCGGCATAAGGTTTACCCGCCACCGGGGAGTTTGTCGGTTATGCGTCTTTGCACTTTAGGCATCATGGTATTGAATAGTTGGCTCATCATGTGAACGCCTCTCATGCCTTGTTCTTGATAAGCTTTTCTGAAAAGTGATGGGGCGAGTTGACCGATGCCAGCTTTCAATCCCCTGCCGACCAATAGATTCTTAAAGACGTCCCCAGCCGGGGCGCCTCTGGAGAGGGCCATGCCCGAACGGAACAGATCGGCGTTGGGTCCAAGTTTTTGTCGCATAAAAGCGTTGCCTAAAGCACCTAGTATTCCTCTAGGGTTTTGCTTCATGCCTTTACCGAACTTATAGATGTTTTGGGCCATGCGGAACTGTGGAGACAAAAGGGAAAGGAGTCCTAAGCCACCTCTTTTAAGCATCTTCCTTCTTTCTGCGGGGTCTTTTAACCGATCTCTAAAGGGAGTTTCTCCGCGTCTGCGGGCTTTTACCCAATCGCGGAAAGGCTGACGCTCTTTCTTGGGAGTGGTGAAAGAAGGTATGTTCGGGTTAAGCAATCCGAAAGAAGGTCCGTAACTGCCGATGCCACTGAAGTCGTGCATATCCATGCCGAATCCAGTTCCCCTTGGTCCGAAGAAGTCACTTCCCTGTCCAAAAACAGTTATCTCTGGAATCTCGTTTGCTCCTGCTCCACCCATAGAGGGCATTTTAAGTTGGAGATCCCCACTCATGTCAAAGAGAGCGTCGCCGTCCCCATTCATCAGTCTTTCTCCGTTCTCATAGTCTCTTTATTCTAGCAGAAGTTCTTCGAGAACTCTTACGTTTTCGTCGGCTTCCGCCTTGATGGTAGTTTGCTTAAGTATCTCTTGTACTAAATCGGAGTGTTCGGGTATCGCCATCCCGTTTTCGCACAGGGCTAGAAGGTTTGTCTTTGCCTGCGAGGAGCGGGCAGATTCGACGTCTATTGCGGTTTTTATCAGGATTGTTTTCATAAGGATATACCTGTCTGGGTGTGTAGCCTTCGTCCACAGCGCGAAGGACCACAAGTTTTTTATAGATGGGAGGGAATTGATTCCAGTCGCGGATCTCCGAAGCTGTGCGACCACAACCTTTACAAATTGCATCTCCCCACTGTGTTGCTGAACATATCCCCACACAGGGATTGTCGTCAAGACTTTGGGAATTGCCCCGAATGTCCATGATGTGTCGCATAGTAATAAGGGGCCGACCTCCTGTCAACCCCTTTTTAGAGTCACTCGCCCGGATTAACTCATGGGAGAAAGTTAGGTCGAGCCTCCGTTGCGGGTGTTTTTCATGAATGGCACACCGCCCGCTGGTGCCGTATCCGGTACTATTTCCCCCCGGACAGGGTTTTATTCTTTTGGTACACCGCTCTTCCGCACTTAGGATCTAAAAAGATCGGCGGATAAGGATGCTCCCCATTACTATATACCAATTTCTTTTTTAGGTATTTAGTTTGTTGCCAATCAAAACCGTTTTCTTTTAGCAGTCTCCGTAGAGTTTTACATTTCTTTGCGTTCATCCTTGTCCTCGATTGCGTTTACGTCCCGGTTTCATCCGGGAATTTCTGGATTGACCTTGGGTCGTCTTCTTATATTTACTGCGGGAGGCAATAGGGACTCGTTCTACTCGGTTGCTTCTTTGAGATCTGGTTATTTTCCGTTTAACCATTCATTTAATCTTTTAACGACGTTATCCCCTATGCGTAAATACTTAGGTTCGGTCATTTCCCAGGCTTCGTTCATGTCCGGTGTGCTTGGATCATCGCCTTTGTACTGACCTTTGTTATTTCTTGCTCTTTTTCTGGTTGTCTTCGACATAAATACCTCTCTCAATTAACAGTTGTTTATTTTTTTCATGGGCTTCTTTAAGATCCATTTTGTTTTGTCCATGATACTCCACTGCGTATCCTAGACCAACCATTTCTTGGTTGATATTTCTGTCGCCTATCCACAACTCGCCGAGGACCCTACCGAATTTTCCCTTGGCATTCTTCTTGTAAGTTTTAATAACTACTTCTTGATCCAAGAGGCAGTCTTTAAGAAACTGTTTGGAAAGTTTTCCGCGCGCTTTCTCTTCAAGATCGCGTGTCCGCGACTCAGGCGTGTCAATACCCAGCATACGCACACGGCAACTGTGATAAATATTGAAACCAAGGTCACAAAGCATATCCACAGAATCGCCGTCGACCACTTTAACAACTTGCGCTTTATACTCATACACTATTTATAGCTCCTGCCGTAGTCTCCGTAGTTCATTACTAGGCCGCCGCCTTGGTAGCTCCTAGGCTTTTCAATACCCAGGTGTCCCTTTTCAAGACCTGCAAACCATTCCTTTAGCTCTCCGTAAGTAGGATTAGTAAAAGTTTTTTGGCTGTATTTTGCACCACTACCGTAATCCGTTCCTTGTCTCGGAACACGTACACGGATTTTATCCATACCCACATCCTCAAAATAAGGCTGTGATTTTCCCCGGTAAGTAAAATCTTTAACTAGATCAGTTTCAAATTTTTCCGAGATTTGATTTTTTTCAAAGAAGGCCCGTGCTAATTCCTGACCCTCACTTCTATAGTCGTCGGGAATATTTTCCCAATTTACTACATCCTTATCCCAATCAAAGAGATCTTCGTATTGGAATATTTCCTCGTCATAAAGTTCCCCGTAGGGAGTGTAGGCCCCTAGTCTTTCTTTTAATGATAAAGTGTTGATGTACTTCAGCACATCTTCTCTGGTGGGTCCTCCGTTTCCATCGCCGCCCGATGGAGGAGATGGAGGGCCTTCAGGATCTCCTTCTATCCTGTTGTAGTAGGCTTCTTCCTGCGCGGCTTCTTCTACATTCAAAAACTTTTCCGCTCTTTCCCCCAGTTGTTTTTGTCTGAAATTTTCTGTTTCCCATTCCGCTTGTTCACGGGGGGAAGGCTCAAATTGATTTTCTTCAGGCAGCCATTCGGGTTCGTCACTGAGTTGAGTGCCTAGAAGTTGCTTAAGTTCATAAGCTTCATCTTCCAAAGTTTCTATGTCTGAATCAATTTTACTAAGACTACGAGGGGAGATTTCTTCAAGGTCCTTTTGTCTGATTGCATTGAGTTGGTTGATCTCTCGCTCTATGTCCTTGAGCCGTTGTGCTTCGGCCGCGCCCATCTTTTCTTCGGCAAGTCCCAGAAGAGAACCAAGTCCCGTACCTTTTAACTGTTTTCCTAGAGGCAGGTTTAGAAGAAAATTGGTGACCATCTTTTCCCCTAGTTCTGGCTCGCCTGCTTCAACGGCTTCGATTTGTTTTTCGACCTCCTCTAACCGTGCTTCAAGCTGCTTGGTAATGTCCATCGATTCATCAAAGCGTCCTTCGTCCCACATCTTCTTGCGCCATGCTGCTTGCTCAGGCGTGGGATCGTAAAGAAACTTACTCAGTTGATCGCGTAGTCCGTAAAGTTTTTCTTTGCTCATTTTATTGTATAGACCTGTAAGGGTTTCTCTTTGCCCTTCACTTTTAAAGGTTCTAATAATTGTAACTTAAAATCTACATTTTTTGCAGTTTCTTCCCCAATTAAAACTCCTACCCCTGCTTCTTTAGTACCGCTCTCTAATCTAGCAGCGACATTACACGGGTCCCCAATCAAGGAGAAAGCAAATCTATCGGTGGCGCCAAAGTTCCCGGCTATACACACACCTGAGTTAACCCCTATACCTATTGCTATTTCAGGGATGCCTTCTTCTTTAAATCTAATGTTTAATTCTTTAATATTTTTTTGTATTTCTTGGGCTGCTTTTAAAGCTAAAGTGTGATGATCCGGTTGTGGAATGATTGTGTTCCAATGGAACATACCGGCATCCCCAATGAATTTATCGGTGCAGCCAAGATATTTATTGACCGCCTTTACTTGTACGTCCAATACATTGTTCATAATGTACGTCACCCTTTCCGGTTCTACTGATTCAGACAGACTGGTGAAGCCTCTGAGATCCGTGAATATAATAGAACAGTCCACTCTTTTGCCGTTGACTTGGCATAGCTCAGGATTGTCCTGTAATTTCTTCACCATTCTAGGGTCCAGATACTTCCCGAATTGTGCTTTGATCTGTTGTCTTAACTTATATTGTTCTCGGAAACGCAGATAAAATGCTGTGGACGCCGTGATGAATTGAGAGATTAAAGTCCAAGTAATATCTATAAGAAGTCCTTGTTGTATCAAGTAATACCCACTCCCTGCTGTTAATAAAAACAATAGACCACTAAAAGATATGCCTAAAGTTATGCCGAAAATATTTATCAAACACCATGCCAAGAGAACGGTAACACCAAACGCCAACACTTCTGCTGCTAGGCCCCAGTCAGGAACATAAGGACTGTCCTCAATTAGTATGCTTTCTGCGAGTGCCGCTTGTATTTTGTGTGGTTCTAAAAGTTGACCATTGGGTACAGACAGTTGTGGCATTATGCCTTTAGCCGTAAAGCCTATGAAAACAAACTTATCTTTGACTTGCATTTCCTGTAAATCTGTTTGCGGGGTATTAACCCAACTGATCCACTTACGCCCTAGTGAGTCAACGGGTACAGGGTTTAAGCCCCTCACCCGTATTTCTTCCAGTCCATTGTCGTTCGTTTTTATAAGGTAGGTGTCCGCTCCTGCTAATATTTTCAATACTTCAGTGCCGTAAGCAGGAACCCAACCATCCGGAGTCCTTAGTAGTAAGGGTAAACGCCTTACTAAAGAATCAACCTCTGTTCTAGCGACGGCAATCCCTTGATTGGCATTCTGTTTAAGCATATCAATGTTTTGAATAACTCCTTCTGCGTCTATTCCTCCACGGTCTTCCCCCATAATCACAGTACCCGTGGTCGGTGGGTAGTCTCCGCTATCGTTTTCAAACATCGCTAATACAGTAGGAGCATAAGCCAATGTCTCTGCAAATACGGAGTCTCCGCCAAACCGATCGGGCTGTGGGAAAGCCATGACCCAGCCTACGCCAATTGCGCCGTTGTTTAATAAGTCAATTTGTATTTCAGCTAATCGCTGTCTGGGTAGAGGGTAGCCGCCTTCGCGTGCAATGTCCTCTTCAGTTATATTGAGAATCGAAAAATAACCCGATGGCTCTTTCTCTGGGACCAAAGCATCAAAAGTTTTAAGCTTGATTATCTCTAAAGCATTCCAACTAAATAATAAAGGCACCATTAAAGTGCCTGTAATTAGCACCCCAATCAACCATTTGTTCATTGTTGAGTTATTGAAATGGTTTTATTACAGCCACTGCCACTGCAATTAAACTGAGCGGAATAGGATTGATTGGATGCACCTTTTTGGATCACAGCCACATCGTAGTCCGTGGTGTAGAACCGCATATACGCAGTATGGGCTCCGTTCCCCTGTTGGGTTAGGTTAACGTCATTGTCATCCCCACCACTGTAAAAGATTATATCTGCGTCTTTGTTCCCTGAACCTTTTTGTATTAGCCTAGTGGAGTTATTATCTCCCCCAGGGTAAGTAAGTACATAGGCATTGTGGTCCCCCGTCCCCTCTTGAGTTATCCATGTATCGGAATCATCTCCAAACGCATAAATCTTAGCGTAGTAGTCATCACCTAATTGTTCTATTTTATATACGTTGTCATCACCCGAACCCAGTATCCATGCTTGGTTATCGTTCCCATCTTGAATAATGGTTGAAGTGTTGTCGTCTTCGTCCATATCTATAACGGCGTAGTTATCGTTGCCGTCAACAGTGGTTATCCAACTCTGCCCCGTATGGTTAGACCAAACAGACTGTGAATAAACTATATTAGAATTACCGGTCACATTGGCAGTGATAGTGGCGTTGTCGCAGGTATGCGTACCCACTAAGGAGTTATCAAAACTTCCCAGTCCACAATAAACACCCGTGGTATTGCTGTTACCAGCCTGCTTAATTGTTATAGTGGATCCGCTGCCTTTCGTTTGCAGTGTTATTACATTGTCCCCTGCTAACAAACTCCCACTAAGGAGACTGAAAAATAATAATAGTGTTGTCGCCTGCACCGTTTACCTCTATCTCCATTATGATACCAGCCGTATTTATATTCAAATAAGTTGCTGCGTATTTATCCAACCCAATATCAAATGTATTACTGCCTTGATGAACCAAGTGTAAGTATTCTCCTTCTACAAAGGAATAGGTTTGATACACTGGGTCAAACCCTGGAACAATACCCGTGAGTTCTATGCCGTCCAGTTCTCCCCCTGATTCAGTTTTCTTTCTAGAACCTGCTTCCACTATGGCTAATAAATCCACTAAAAAATCAAAACTTAATAAGTCTATATCCAATCTAGAAATTTCTTCCTCTTCCTCTAAGTAGTCTTTCTCTAAATCATTTCCTTCCTCAAAGAAATCTTTGTCGAGTTCTGTTTTAGAATCTGCTTGCTGTTCTTCTACTGCTTCTACTACCTCTGGCGGTTGGTTAACGATTAACATATTGTCTATTAAACCTAATGTAAGATTACCCAAAACAACTGCTTTAGTAGGTTGTGACTCAAAGGTAGATACCATCGTGGCTTGAAAGGGTTTATTAAGTATCTCCGTACCAGACCAAGTTTCTACTGCTATTTCTCCAGAGGTGGTTCCGTCTGCATCGGGCAATAAAATAACTAAAGATCTTCCCAATTCATCTACAGTGGTAGTGAAATCTGTGCCCCTTATAGCGATGGTGGCTGATGGAGTTTTAATAGAAATGTTTCTTTTATCTATCTTTCCTAGTGCGCCTGTTATAAAACGAGCCGTCCCGCTCGCCATGTTCAAGGCAAGCTTACTTTTAGTTGGGTCGGGGTCGTATATGTATTCGTCTATGACGATTTTAGAATGCTCTGTGAGCTTTATAATAGACGCATCAACAAATTGAATAGCCATGCGCCCGTTGCCAGTAAACACGCTATCATAAGAAAGAATATCCAAAGCGAGTTCTGCAAGAAGTTTATCTCCCCCTATTTGTCTTTGGATTTCCCCATTGCCTCTGAGTTCTGATATTTCTCCTATCTCGGAGTAAGCATTAGTGGCAAATAAAAGTATTAACAGCCACTGGCGCATTGATCAATATTGACAGAGCTTCCTGATCCACCGCTGCTTTGTAACAATAAGTTAGCTACATTCGTACTGGTAGTATCAGTTTGGTGTATATCAATATCCATTGAACTGCCTGTCAAATTAACTGTTATATCATGGTCATTTGCCCCTGACTGCACAGTATCTATATCATTAGAACTTCCTGAGATAGTCCAAGCATTAGTACAACCTATCACCTCACACTTAACATTAAGGTTATTGGAAGCACCTGTAATAGCAAAGTCTTGATCCCCTGAAGTTGCAGTCGCATCTGCCCCTTGAGTGAAAACCAAGATATTCCCATCTCCCCCTGATGAAGCCCAATCAAAATCTGATCCGGCTACATCTCCCGTTGCACCCACTGCAAAAGTAGCTGAACCGCTATCTCCTGTATTGCTGTAAGTCCAACTGGAACTATTACCCTGTAGAATGCTCGCTGCCAGAGTATTACTAGACCCTATTTGGTCTATATCTAACGTCATGGATGTACCACTTACAATGGCTCTAGCTGAAGTAGTACCAACCTTATTGGTGGCTCCAATCTGGTCAATTGTAAGAGTTAGTCCCGTGCCTGTCTGGGTAATATATATGTCGTTGTTACCTGCATATACGGATGACATGGCCAACAGAATAATTAAAGTAATAAATTTCTTCATTTTATTGCTCCACTGATAGTGTATCATAATTGAAGTCCCAAATTTGTTTTTCTAGGCCTTCTATAACCAATCCATAGACCGCAGCTTCAATTGCTTTTCTTGTGGCTAATCCCACAGGTTCATTGAATGTACTGCCTGTTTCCCCCTCTCCCAATTGTGTTCCTAATTCATAGAATCTAAATAAATCAGTTCCTCTCCCTGTGGATAGTATGGTCTTAGAAGCTGTTACATTAATTATTACCTCACCTGTCTGTACTAAGACGGCTCTAAGTATTACTGTAATCTTGTCCTCTCTGTATTGATTCTTTATGCCTATGCCTAAATACCTTGCTCCATTACCCCCCGTTCTTAAATTAGTATCATAAGAGACAATTCCGCCCTCTAATAATATTCCTGCATACAGCAAAGGTTTAAGTATGTTTTCTCCTTCCCCTGCGTAGGTTTGCCTAGTGTTTTTAATAAGCTGTCTTTCTCTAGTTAGTCCATCCAGACCCGTTCTTTCAACCACTACAAACCAGTTTCCTCTCCCCGCATCTCTTAATGCTTCTATGAGCATGTGTTCTGCCCCTTGGGTAACTGCGGTACTAAAACTGGCTAGGTTGTCACTAGACTTTCTTTGCCCTGTCAGATCAGGAAAACTATAGACCGCAACTACCGCTTTATTATTAGGTAAGGGAAGATTTAATAACTGATTGGCTGAAGTCGGAACAATCTGTGGTCCTTGTTCACACGTAAAAGGGAATTTGCATTTGTTGTAGTGAGGATTTAATGCGATAGGAGCGCAACTATTTAACAATATAACAACTAGGACTAAATACCATTTCATCCGTCACAATCTATCCAACAACCACCAAAACTACCTACGGGAATGACAATCTCTGTCGTTGAAATGAGTACCCCATCAAACCATTCTTCTATAATTAGCGTTATGGTTACGCCATCATTGATCCATTTTAGTATGTTACCCTCTAGATTTATCTCACCTGCTATCGGATTATCTTTTGTGGGAATACCACTGTAATTAAACAAAGACTCAGAAATATCTTTAGCTAACGTGGAATAGATCCTTGATTCCAAGTTACGGATAAACTTAGCTAGAACTGTATTGTCTGCTTCTCGTTCTGCTTCTTCTAAAGCATCTTGTATATCTTCTGCTATCTTTTCTTGTCTGGTTCTTTCCTGCTCATCAATCGTCAAATAATGTGCTGATTGATTTTGTCCATTAAAAGCCGGACTGCCAAACTTATGTACTAATTGATCTGCTTGCAATACGCCCACTGTAAGTATTCCAACCATACTCAGTAAGACATAACCAGTCTTCTTTTTAAAATACACTGTTTTTTTCTTTTTCATCTTGCTCTTTTAACTCTAATACAGTATTAACCTTTTGTTGAAGTCTTATCATGTCTTGATCTAATAGCCTTAGCTGGTCGGTAAGTCTGATAATAGTGGTTTTCATTTCGGCTACGGCTGGATCTATCTTATTGGTGATGGTCTGCCATACAAAATAAACAAAATATCCTAAGCCAACGACCATGACTACCGGAAAACCAAAGTCTGCTATTAATTGTGCTATGTCCATTAATCTCTTCTAGCATCTATCTTCCCGTCTTCTACAAAATTTTCTGCTCTTGCTATCCTATCTAAATCAGGAGGCAGACTGAGGGCGGAAGAAACGCTAGTATCTATGCGTATAATATCGTTATTCATGGTTGACGCTCTTGTTATGAGCATCTTTGATATACCTTGAACAGTCTTGATTTCATCAACAAGACCATCCATTAACTGCTTCATCACTAGGAAGATGAAAAAAGCCATTATCAACCCACTTGCTATGGGTAGTCCTACTTCAGCAATTAGATCAAAAGCTTCCATCATAGTAAGCCTCTGTCTTTTAATCTTTTTGCTCTATTCCCCCGAACCGTTAGTAATAGTTTCTTTTGCATTGGCTGTCTCCGCATTAGACCCCTGTTCATTTACGTAATCTACATAATTCTGTACTTCTTTGGCTATTTTATGGGTGGTCCACCCATGATTTTTAGCCTCGTGTAAAATACGTTCGCCTGCTGGAGATTGTAATAGTTCTTGGGCTTCAGGTACAGAGGAAGCGAAAAAAATTGCGTAGCAAAGTTCTATTTGTCTTTGATTTTTTGGTGGCCGTGCGTATGTGTCTATGGGTTCAAAGCCCCACTTTTCCCAATCCTTCATTAATGCCTCCTTATAGACGCATTTGGCGTGATGGACAGGTTATCTAGATGTGCGGCTTGAGTTGTGGTTTCAATTAAGAAATTTAATAGGTTTATTAAAACAACTCTATCCAATTCCGCAGCAGTAGTTATTCCTGATAGTTCAATCATCAACGCTGTGGCAATTTCCCAAGGGGAAGCTTGCGTATCTTCTACCTTACGCTCTAATACAGGGTGTACTTCTCTTAAGATTTCAGCAACGGTATCTTCTATGGTGGCGTGTTCTAGGTAATCTTCAAAGGACATCATTTGATTATACATTATTCAAACCAACTGCGAACTTCTCCCAAAACCTCATTACTAATTTTCACTTTGTTAAGCAAGTTTTTTAAAATTAACTCATCCACAGTGCCTTCAGATACCAAGTCTATATAAGTACAGCTATACTCTTGTCCTATTCTGTGAATGCGATCTTCTGCTTGGACCCTTAGTTCCAGGTCGTAGGAATTAGAATAAAAAATCATGGTGTTAGCACCTGTTAAAGTGATTCCTCGACCCCCTGTCTGTGGGTTAGAAACAAAATATCTAAGTTCACTGTCTGGGTCTTGGAACTTATCAATTGCTACTTGGCGTTTGTCCTGCGGTGTTTTACCGTAATAAGAAACTACAGCACCCTCGCCGAATTTCTCACCAATCGCTTTTTCCAATTCTTGTATGTCCGTTTGAAAAATAGCGAAAATAACCACCTTTCCAGAAGTCTCTTCCAACAGGTCTAAAACCGCCTGTATGCGATTATTTTTTAGGGTAATGGTTTCCCCCTCCTCGTTGCGTAAACTGCCTGCTACGACCTGCTGTAGCCTCATAAGTTGGGTTAATACATTCATGGTGGAGAATAACTCTTCATTTAGGATCATTAGAGCCTGTTGCTTCATAGTTTGATAAGCAACCTTCTGTTCATCAGTCAATTCAATATGACGCCTGACATAAACTTTTTCTGGAAGATCCAAACATTCTTCCTTTCTTTTCCTAATGGAGAAATCCTTAATAGTTTCTTGTAGTTCTTCTAATTTTTGAAAGCCGATGATCTGTTGAAAGGAGTGTCTCCCCATGGTCCTCGCTTGGGTAATGGCGTATCGGGCACGAAAAGCATAGTAGCTACTAAACCCAAGTAAGTTAGGAGACAAAAAATAACATTGGGAGTATAAATCCAATGGAGCCTTGGTAATGGGAAAGCCAGTTAGTATTCTTCGGTAGTCAGCGAGGGGGGCTAACTTAATTAAATGTTTGGTTCGTTTGGCTTTTGGATTTTTAATGGTGGTGGATTCATCTATTACCATCATGGCGTCGTGGGTAACTAAGAATTCCTCTACGAATTTGCAGGCCTTGATAGTGGCAAAGGCCTCTACGTTTACTAAAAAGATGTTCAAGGTCCCAGTGCTGTCCTCTTTAGTCATTTTTTCGTATTCTCTTAACCATTTTTGCGTGTGGTTTGGTTGCCATACCAAAACATTTCTATCAATACGCTCTGGTAAATGCTTTGTTATTTCATGGACGTCCCAATTGCGTAAATTACCTTTGGGAGTAACAATAATAAGTCCGGATATTTTTTGATTTTCAAATAAAAGGGCAGCGTTATCCAATAAAATTTTAGATTTCCCTAATCCCATTTCCAAAAAAAGTGCAAATAGGGTACGATGTGCGCTGAGATTTAAAGTTTCAAATTGATGCCGGTAAGGTTCGGTCTTAAATTCATATTCTTTCAGTTTCATAAGTCTTGTCCTTTATTCTTCGTTATACATTCAAATAAATGTTGTAATTTATTATACAGTTGGTATAGTGCTTCTGCAACTTTGAGTTGATGATGACAGGAAAAAGAGAAAACGGATATAGAACGAAGATAGAAATAGAGGTTTATTCAGATAAGACTGGCGATTACTTCATTGAAGTTCTTAACCAAGCCCACCCTTGGGTCATTGGTGCCTTTCCCACACTCGACGAAGCATTACGATATGTTTATTTTGAACTCGACAATCCAGCCGGGTCCGTAGAAGTCGTTGATGTCTGTGAAGGAGATATTTCTTTTTCCTTTGAACCTCCCACCCCAACTGAAAGTAGTCCTAAAAATGTAATACCTTTAAGGAGTAAACATGGAAAAAATAAATGAACTATTTGAAGAAAGCACAACAAAAGCTGTTGAACAGATTGAAGATTCTTCGATTGAAGATCTTAGTGCGCTATGCAATAAGTTACTTAAAGTTGAAGGAGAAATTGGAAATGTTGAAGAAAAGCTACAAAAACTCAAAGAGCAACAAAGGGAACTCTCCGAACAAATAATACCGGATAAGTTAGGCCAACTCGGTGTAACTGATCTTAAACTGAACGACGGCTCGCGCATTTCAGCAGAGCCTTTTTATAGTGCCCGCATTAGTGGTGAAAAATTATCAGATGCTCATGCGTGGCTAAGAGACAATGGTCATGGCGACATAATAAAGAACACTGTCACCCTTACATTTGGACAGGGTGAAGATGTCATGGCAAAGGAATTGGTCGATCAGCTTACTTCTCAGGGGCATATACCCCAAGAGAAAGAAGCTGTCCATCCAAGCACCCTTCGAGCGTTCGTAAAAGAACAAATCGAATCGGGTAATAACGCATTTGACTTTGATGTGCAGAAGAAATTTTCTGTGTATCAGGGCAAGCGCACAAAAATAAATCGTTGAACGAAGAAAGAAGGAGTAAAAAATTGGCAACGAAAAAAGAAGGCAATGGGAAGGCCATAACTTCCCTGTTTGAAACCATCGATGAGAAAGGTTTCGGCGATGTAGGAGCGGAAGATCTCCGTACTCCGCGTATAAGCATAGTGCAGGCACTGTCTCCGCAAAGACAAAAAGCCTCGCCGGACTATGTGGCAGACGCAGAGGAAGGGGATCTTTTCTTCTCAGGCAATAGCACTGCGATAAGTGGTGAAGAAGGTCTGTTATTTCTCCCTGTTTACTATAACAAAACTCTTGTAGAGTGGCGTTTGCGTGAAAAAGGAGGAGGACTGGTTGCTGTGCATAAGCCGGATTCAGATCTTTTGAATCGATGCACACGCGATAGCACAGGAAGGTTAGTAACGCCAGGTGGAGACACTCAACTGACGACTACTGCCAATCACTATGGCTACGCGCTTGTTGATGGCGCACCTCAAAAATGTGTAATCAACATGACCGGATCACAACTTAAACACTCGCGTGCTTGGAACACTTTGATCCAAGGTACGAAAATCCAGGGCCAGAAAGGGTTATTTACCCCACCGGCTTTTTCTCACTGGTATTCGTTAAAAACGCAGGTGGAATCCAATGACCGTGGTACGTGGTACAGTTACAGTATTACACAGGAGCGGATTTTGGGAGAAAAGGAAACTGAGTTATTTAAAGACGCAGAAGAATTTTCTAAGTTTTGTTCCGCTGGTGGCATGGACCAATTACAGGGTCCTCAAGCTGCCACTATAGAGGACAAGTCTACCAACAAAGATTGGGAAGACTAAACTCTCTGGACCCCAACATTGTGAACACTTTTTTTGTTGGGGTCCTTCCTCTAAGGATATATGGAAAAAACTGCGAAAAAATTCATGGAAGTATTTTCTGGCTTGGACAGAGCGCACGGCGTATATGAAATAACTGGTCAAAAGACTACTGCCAAAGGAGTAAAGAAAGACGGTCGTGGGAGAACCCTACAGGAACCGCTCACTTTGGATTTATGGGTACGCCATTTAAAAGGAGAAGTTTCCATTGGGGTAATCCCTCTTAAAGACGATGAGACTTGTCAGTGGGGATGTATTGATGTGGATGAATACCCCATTGATACGAAAGCTTTATTAGACACTATTAAAGACATGTCTCTGCCTTTGGTTCCTTGTATGACCAAATCGGGCGGAGTACATTTATTCTTATTTACCAAAGACCCTGTTCCTGCTTTTAAAATACAAGGAAAGCTGGAAGAGATTGCTGCGGCCATGGGTAGAACAGGAGATGAAATATTTCCTAAGCAGTATGAATGGTCCAAACAATTACCGAAGGAGAAGCAAACAGGTAATTGGCTTAATATGCCCTACTTCGCAGGCGACGACACAGCCCGGTTTGCTTTAGATCCAGATGGAGAAGCGGCTGATATAGAGACTTTCTTTAAGATAGTTAAAAAGAAAGCTATTACGGAACAACAAATTGATGACTACGTTCCGGTAAAGAAAAGCCGGAAAAAGCAATTACCTAAAGGGGACAGTCTTTGGGACGAGGCCCCTCCCTGTTTAGTTCACATGAAACTGAATGGAATTCCAGAAGGAATGAGAAATAATGCACTTCTTAATTATGGAGTGTTCTTACGTAAGGCCTTCCCAGAGGGAGAAGAATGGAAAGACAAGTTACAAGATATAAATAAAACGGTATGTACAAAAGCTTTATCGCACAGTGAATTAAATAGCATTATTCAAAGTCTAGAAAAGACGGAGTATCGGTATCAATGCAGTAAAGAGCCTTTAGCTAGTTTTTGCCAAAGTGGTATTTGTATTACTAGACGATATGGTATTGATGCGTCTGAAAGAGAACCTAACTTTGGTGGAATGCGTAAATATTTAACGGACCCTCCTCTGTGGCATTTAGACATAGATGGTAGAACAATTGTGTTGGACACTAAACAACTGCATAACTTCTCCATGTTTCAACAACGCTGCATGGAAGTTTTAAATCAATGCCCTCCTGATATAAAGAAATCAGATTGGGTGGCTAGGCTAAATGGTCTGTTACAAGATGTTCAAGAGATTGACGTACCTTCTGATATGACTAAGCAAGGACTTCTCCAAGAAGCTGTGTATGAATTTTGTCGCTTGTCCGAATCACTTTCTCGATTGTCTATAGCTTCCGGTGGTGTTTACAGAAATGAAGAAGATGGAGAAAGGGAGTGGTGGTTTACTGGTAGAGATGTGGTTATTTTTATTCAAGAGTTTAAGAAAATGCGAAGCATAAAAGAAGCAGAAGTATTTACAGAGTTAAAGGAAATGGGAGCGGGTAACGTGTCTAAGTACATAGACAAATCAGTAGGTAATAAAAAGGTATGGGTATTGGATATAAAAGAATTAGGCGAAGGGCTATTAGCAGCCAGTGATTTTAAAGTAGAAGAAGAACCAAAGGCATGGGAATAAGTAGAGAAGATATATCAGACTATATAGAAGAACACGGCATGACAGGCGTGCTTTTAGCTGATGGACTAGAAGATGCTTTTGTAGGAGTGTCCTGTGGCTTTGGGCCCAATAAAGCAGTTTATGATTGGGGCAAGTGCGTAGAAATATTAATGCAACGAGATGGTATGACGTGGGAAGAGGCTGTCGAATGGGTAGATTTTAATGTAACTGGTGCGTATGTGGGAGAGCAGACACCAGAATTTATTTTTATATATGGAAAGGATTACTAAATACTTTGGCCCTCCCGGCACTGGTAAAACCACAACGCTAATGAATATCGTTGAAGAATACTTAGATAAAGGAACCCCTCCAGAAAAGATAGCTTTTATTTCTTTTTCAGTTAAAGCTGCCGACGAAGGAAAGAACAGGGCGCATTTACGGTTCGGACTAGGCTTTGATGAGATGCCCTATTTTTGTACGAGTCATGCTTTTTGCAAACGCATCATGGGAATTTCTCAAGTGATGAATGGACGTCACGTCTTTGACTTCTTAGAAGAATATAAGTTCAATTTAACTAAGAAGTATCCTACTAATGCCAGAGCCATAAGGTCCGTGGTCCAAGATCCCTACTTCGATATTATTGAACGTGCGAAAACTAATTGTCGTTCTTTGAAAGATGAGCGACTGTCCTTGGATAAAAATGACCGCAAAGGAGTGGTCATACACATGCTAGAACCGATAGCTGAAGCATGGGAGAAATTTAGATTATCCAGGGTACCGCCTGTGTATTCCTTTGCCGACATGATTACTAAGTTCTTGACTGAAGGTACTGTACCTCCACTCGATGTACTCATCGTAGACGAAGCACAGGATCTGGCAGAACTAAACTGGCAGTTGGTAGATATGTTGGCCGGAGAAGCTGAAAAAACATTTATTGCCGGGGACGATGACCAAGCTATCTATGAGTGGAATGGCGCTAGACCACAGCGTTTTATTAACTATCGAGGAAAGCATGTGGTGTTGGATCAGTCCTACCGCATACCTTCGTTGGTACATCCTATTGCCGAAAGAATATCTCGGAGGATTATTTCGAGAGAGCCTAAAACCTATCGACCCCGAAAAGAAAAAGGTACAGTTAGCAATGTTGCCTCAGTGGAATTATTGCCTTTACAAAAAGGTAATTGGTTGGTATTAGCCTCTTGTGACTATATGCTGACAGATGCTTCCAAAGGGTATAATGTCAGGAAGTATTTAATCGATAACGGTTATCCTTTTGTGCATAACCACTATCGATATATCCCCCGTAAAATGATGTCTGCTTTAGATGTGTGGGAAAAGATAAACAACAAAGAAGAAATTACATTAGGAGAACTAGACGATTTGTACAACTATTTAGGTAAGACTGGTGTTAAGCGTGGTTTTTTAACCCAAGTCAGTCAGGCACCTAATAAAGGTCAAACGGTTACTGTCAAAGAGATAGTAGATAACTATGGCCTTAGAGAAGAATGTTTAGGTCAGGATTGGAAAGAAATATTTGAAAGAACGATAGACGTAGAAAGAAGAAGTTTTATAGAAAAAGCACTAGAGAATGAAGAAGATTTACATGGAGAACCACGCATTGCCATTTCAACAATACATCAGGCAAAAGGTGGGGAAGC
>Ga0208181_1000460_pt1 | contig 21077 bp, 27 predicted proteins | sample MalvirDeepMed_s6_FD_184244 | JGI IMG/M metagenome (GOLD analysis project Ga0208181, IMG submission 184244) | Marine viral communities from the Global Malaspina Expedition - Malaspina viral metaG DeepMed_s6 (SPAdes) (version 2) | ecosystem: Environmental > Aquatic > Marine > Oceanic | place... | reverse complement strand
TGCTGCAAATGACACCAACTGCGAATCAGGGCCACCCGATCCAGGCACGGTAAATGATCCACCCTGCTGGAACGCCATACCCTGGCCGAAGCTGATGCCCGCCAGTGTCCCCTCTGCAAATTGCATCCGTTGGGCCGCACTCAGTCCGGCAATCTGGCCCATCGCCCGCTCAAGTTCTCGCTGTGCCGTGGCCTCGCTTAACGCTTCAAGCCCCACCTGTCGCGCCTTGCGCTGGGCCGCAATGGTTTGGGCTTCGGCTACGCTGACCGGCCCCCTGGGTGGGGCCACGCCTGCTTCTTTCGCCCGCACAACGGCGGCGCGGTGGGCGACACCGGCAGCGGCCTCGGTTGCACGGGTGGCTTGTGTTGCGGCCTGTTGTGCATCCCGCTGGGCCTGTTCCGCAGCCTTGGTGGCCTCAACCTGCGCTTCCTGGCTGGCAATGACACGTTCATTCGCCCGCTTTAAGCCGTCCAGCTTGTCGATGAACCCATCCACGCTCTTGCCGGATTCCTCACCCCAGGCCCGTATGGTCTCTTCCAATAACTCAAAGCCTTCCTTGGCCTGTTCGATCCCAACCCCGGCCAGTTCACGATAGGCCTGGTCCAGCACCTCGGCTTCCAGCCCGATGGACTCCAGCGCAAACTGAATCTCACTGGTCGCTCGGTTGAGGCGGCGTGTGGCTTTCTCGGCCTCCGATAACCCGCCCGCGTAGCGCCTGACACTCCGATCCGTTTTCTCGGTTGCGGTGCCAACCCCGTTTATGCCCTCATCAAGATCGCCTATGGCATCGTTGAAATCTTCAGTGGCAATCGTGGAATAGTAGAGTTCGTTCTGGGCGTTTTTCAGCGAGCGCTGAAGCTCCATTACCTCTGCGGTGGCATCACCCACGGACAGGCCAGCCTTGACCAGCCCCACGTAGAGAATCTCAAGCTGCTCGTTGACCGTTGGCATCGTCGCTTTGGCGAGCGTGTCGAAGATGCGATCAGAGATCTCGTTTTCAACATTCAGATTCCGCAGCGCTTCTTCAGCCGCGTGAATTGCATCTACATGGGCCGCCCGTGCTGCCGCCAGTGCTTCTTCTGCCGTCCTGGCCCGTTGTGCCGCGTCCTCCGCTTCCACCTGGGCGATGGTCATCTGGCGGGTGGCATCCATCGCATCCGCCGTGGCCGTGGCGTTGACGGCAAAGGCCTCACTCGCGCCGTCAAGCTTATCGGAATAAAGCTGCACAGCCTGGCCTGCCGATGTCGTGATACCGATAGCGTCGGTAATGCCCTGGGTCATGCCCTGGATCGTGCTGCCCAGGTTGCTGAAGGTATCGCCCAATCCATCACTGAGCTTGCCCCACCAGCCGAACATCTCGCCGATCTTGGCTACGCCGATAACAAGCAATGCCACTGCTGCCACAACTGCTGCAACGGTGAACGCTGTGGCCAGACCCGCCGCCGTCACTTTCGCGAATCCGGCGATCACGCCCGGTATGGCCGTGCTGTTCATAAACAGCATCGTGGTAGCCAGTACCTGGAACGACGTCACCACTGGCTTGAGCGCAATTGACATCAACCCCAGCGCCCCTGCCAATACGCCGAACTTCGCGATGTTGTCCCGCAACTGGGGATTCATGTCGGTGATGAACTCCAGCAGCTTGTTCACATGCGGCAGCAGCTTGGTCCCCAGTTCAATGCCCATGATTTTCGCCTGGTTGGTCATCTTCTCGAACTGGCGGCTGGTGCTTTTTTCCATTTCCTCAAAGGCTTTTTGAGCCGCACCCCCAGCCTCGCCCATGTTGTCCACGTTCTTAGCAAAGGCTTTGGCGTTGTCACCGGTGATGCCGAGAATGGCCTGCACGCCCTCGATACTGCCCAACAGCGCCGTCATCTCCGATATGGAGCCGCCCGTGGCATCGGTCACAATCCTGGCAGCCCCCGCGAGTCCCAGTTGGCTGACCGCCAGTTCCCCAGACTCAAATCCCTGCCGCCTGAAGATCTGCGTGAGGTCATCGCTGGGCTTGGTTAGCCCCTGGATGGCGGCCCGTAGCTGCGTTGTGGCGACGGTGGTGGGCGTACCCTGGGCTGTGATGGTCGCCATTGCTGCCGATATTTCTTCAAACGAAACGCCCGCAGCGTTGGCGAGCGGAGCCACGTTGAATAGCGCCCCTGACAGTTGGGCAAAGTCGGTCTTCCCGGCCTTAACGGTCTGAAACATGATGTCGGCAGCCTGTTGTGCGTCGATGTTCTCCCCTGCAAACGCATTCATAACGGTTGTGAGGCCATCAACCGCCGTCTCGGTATCGGTTACGCCCCCAATCGCGGCCTTGGATGCGATCTCCAGAAATTCAAGGGCGCTTTGACCGGCAGGAACACCGGCGCTGATCGCCTGGTAGAGCGCACCCGTAGCTTCTACCGCATCAATCCCCAGCGACTTGGATAGATCCAACACATCCTGTTTGACGGCATCCAGGTTCTCGGACACCTCGGGCGTCAGGGTGGCGACCTCCCGCATACCCTTGTCGAAATCCGAGGCCATCTTGATCGATGCCCCAGCCACCCCAATGGCGGCCACCCCCACGAGGTTCAGCGCCTTGGTTGCCTTGCCCAGAGTCTTGCTGGCGTTGTCCTTGGCATTGATCAGGATTTGCAGTTCAGATTTGCCCACCGCCATCAGGGGTTCTTGCTCCTTGCGTCACGCTTGGCCCAGCGTTCCTCGGTCTTCTGGTGTTCCGTTTCTGCCTTCATCACCATGAGCCAGCCATCAATGACCGCCGCAGGGGTTCGGCAGAACTCCCGCCAGGACACGTTCATACGCTGGCACAGCAGCAACGGCATCAGTTCCTGCGGCCATCCGGCGCTCCCGAGGTAATGGCTTCGGAGCGCCCGTTCAACTTTCCCGCTTCTTCTTCAGACCAGCAATTGAGCCGAATGATTTCTCGGCCCAGCCACTTGGCGGTTCGGTCATCCAGCATGGCCTTGTTCTGTTCGGTCAGTTCCTGTTCATAGGACCACGTAGCCAGTCCGTATTTGAGCAGGGTGCCGAGATCGTATTCATCCAGCGGATCGTCAGACGTGGGTATCGCGGTGGCATCGCTAGCCCGCTGCGGTAGCGCGGCCATGATCTCGGGGTCAATCCCTTCCATCACCGCGAATGACCGCCGCGTCTTTGCCAGTTCCGCTTCATCCCGCTCAGGCCACGCCAGAAGCCGAAGGCCAAAGCTGGCCCCAGGCTCCCAGGGTGGCGAGACTTCAACCGGATGCTCATGGTTAATCAGTGCCATTTGTTCCTCCTTGAAATGGCTAAGCCGGAAAGCTGGAAAGCGCATTTTGGACGAGATAGTTCACATCGACCGCACCCGTCGGATCGTACTGACTGACCAGGTGCAATGACACGACCGAGTTGCCGTCACGATCTGCGCCCAAATCCTGCATCGAATCATCCGCATGAACGAATGACCCGCGTACCTTGATCTCGTGGTTCAGGCTAGCGTCAGGCGATCCAAACGCATCCCCCTGCAGCTTGAGTTCAATGAACCGCTTGCTGCCCAGAGCCTTGGCCGCCAGTTCTGTCTCGTACAGGTTAGACCCACCCGTGTCGAAGGTGGCCTGTATCACCAGGTCCGTGGTCCGCGTTTGCGGTTCAACCCCAGCGAAGTCCAGCGCATCTCGGTTCTGGAGATAGTACTGGGGCATCACAAAGGCCGATTGGCCTAGAGTGAAGCCGTATATTTGCCCAGAGATCGTGGTGTTGCCCACGTTCGCCCACGTGGTGTCAAGGCTCATCTGCCAGCGCAGGTTCGATGCGAACTCCACGGCTGGAAGCGCGATGCCACTGGTGTACGTTGACTGCACACTCTTTCGGGCGTCCATATCCCATGTGATCTGCGGCAGGGCGTCCACCCCACCCGTGATCTCGAAGCTGGTGGTCACGCCGAACGGAGCCTCGATCTCCTGCTTGGTTGATCCATCATCCACCACCATCTCGATGGTGTACGGGTCAACACTGGGCGCAGTCTGGGATGGCGCGAACGTCCACAGGCGGGCTTCGCCTGTGCCTGGCGTGGATGGCGTTACCCCACCCTTGACCCCACTGAGAAGAGGCAGCAGCACAGAATTAAAATCCAGATCACTACTTATGCTTAATTGCGATGCCTCACGGGTGATCACGGGCGATGTCGCGGACCTGGATAGGACGCCGCTCAGTTGCCCCTCGAACATCTCCTGGGTCTGCATGTGGCGATAGGTGCCACTCTTGGTCAATATGCGCCGTGTGGCGGCCACAGCCACGCCGTCGGTCGATTCCTTGCCCACCTGGATGAGCGTAAGGGGTTGTACTCCAGCAGCCATTACTTATCTCCTGCGGCTTGTTTCTTAGCCGATTCTTTCTTGTACAGGTCGGACGCTTCCACAGCCTCCTGTATACCTAATTCCTTGACCTCTTTATCGCTGAGGTCACGCGCCGGAACGCCAGGGATAAACGCCCCTTTGCCCACGTATGTCCAAGCCATCAAAACCTCCTTATCAGGTGATGGATACCGCCGCTTTTAGCTCTATATCTAGCAACAAGTCGAGGCCGATGTAGTCAACGCCTGCCCACGACAACACGCCCAGCGTGGGGTCACTGCCCCGCAGGATGCTCTGGTTCACGGCCCCATCCAGCGTTACGTCAGCGTTCTGGGCCGTGATGATGGCGTTCATGTAACTGGATGCAATGTCAGCCGCTCGGTCCTGGTCGGAATCGTGAACAATCAACTGCATCCGTATGGTGTAGAACAAGATCCGCAGTGAGATGTCCAGTTCCTGGCTGGTCAGGGTCCAGGTATTGAGGAAGCAGGGCGTGTCAGGCAGCGCCGAACTCATCGGTGGGGTGTATTTGTACGCCCGCTTAATGCTGCTGCTCACGGGGGCGGTGATGCTCAAGCCTTCCTGTAGGGTCACCAGGTTGGTCAAGGCGGTTCGGATATCAGCCATCAGCCGACCCACCCGCTGCCAAACCGCTCGGCCACTTTCTTTTCCAGCAGTTTCATCTGGAACGGCATCTTGATCATGATGGCTTGATGGGCCGCCTTCATAAAGAATCGGCCCTTGATGCCGCGCCGTGCGATGGCTCGGGCCACCACAAAGGCCAGGTTCGGGTTGCCCAGCTTGCGCCGCGCCCAGCCACGCAAAGCGTTCGGTGGTGGCATCCGCGCCCCTTTACGCCGTCCGAACTCCACCGGCACGGCATACGCCTTGTTCGAGAATATGCGGGCGCTCATCGGCCGGGCATCACTGTGGATGCTGCGCCGCAATGCCCCCGTATCGCGGGGCGCTCGTTGCTTGGCGGTGCGTTCCCCGATGGCCGCAATGGTCTGAAACATCTCAGCCATCGGCTCACGGTAGATTTGCGGCACCAGTTTGCGCTTCAGGGAATCCAGCCCTGTCATGTCGATGTCGTACTTCATTAGAACAGGGACCGTTTCGCGTACACGTTCATCAGGGCGCTGACGATCTCCTGGGCCTGTCGGCTGGTTTCCAGGGTTGTCTCGGTGCCGATGTTGACGCTACGGGTGGCCCGTGGTGTCTCAAGGCGCAGGATGCCGGTCAGTTGCACGCAGGCCCGCTCAATCGCTGACGGCACACTGGGCCAGCCGAACTTCCCCTTCACCTCTACGCGATGATTCCCCCATGAATCCTTGGTGGACCAGGATGGGATGAACAGTTCCATATAGGGGCCAGGTTCCGGCCCATCCGCTGCGTTACGTGGCAGCAGTTCATAGTCTGTGGACGCCCAGGCATCCTCATCAGAGAAGCTGCCATCATCATCGGTGTCCACCTTGATGTGGTTGACCGACACCAGGTCATCAATGAACAGGGACTTGGGTTGATTGGAATATTGGGTGGTCTGGTAGACCCGCTCAACATTGGCCGCGTCGGTGGTAAAGAACCGCCCGAGCTTGCGTTCCATGTAGCGGCTGACGGCGGTGAGGTCACTGAGAATCTCGGCATCCTCAGCCGTGTCGGACTTGTCGAGCATGGCGCGGTAGGTGGCCGCGCTTGCGTATGCGTCTGTTACTGCCACTTGCTAGCTCCCGCGTAGGCGTTAAAGCCAGCAACCGACGTGCAGGGAGGAACTCTACACGCCGGTTACTGGAAAGGTTCGAATAGCAACCATCTCAGGCCGCTGACGTCTCTGCGATATAAACCAACACGTCACCCGTGGCATCGCATATGCGATAGAGCAGGTTCAGGTTCGAGATGTACAGGGTGACTTCTTCCCCTGCATCAAGCTGAAGGCCCGTCGTCGCGTCAGTGCTGCCGTCTTTTTTGGTGACCCCACTTCCCCCCAGGTAGACGAATGTGGGGTTCGCAGCCTCGGCTTTTAGCGTGACCCGGTTACAGGCAATGTCCGGCAACTGGGTAGCACTGGTGACGCCTACTAGCTCACCCGAAACGATCTTGGTGTTCAGTATCGCCATGATCTATGTAAACGCTATAACGTCGGACACGCTGATAAGACCATTCGGAAGCAGGATGACGAGGTACACGTTTCGCGCACCGGAATGCGTCATCGTGATTTGGCAACTGCCGCTGTCATTGGTCTGCCATCGTGCGGCCTTCCCAGTGACGATCTGGTAGTGCAAATTACCGTCCCCTCCGTCTGCCCAGTCACCCGATAGCGCCGTGCCGGTCATGCCTTCGCCATCGCTGGCTTCGGACAGGTACGCCTCGAACGTGATCGGAAGTGGCAGGGCCGTGCTGTATCCCAGGATCTCGGCCTTCACCGTGATCGCGTTGGCCGATTCCGTGCCTATCGTGTAGGTGACATCGTTCCACCCAGGAACGGCAGCACCAGCCGCCTGAGCCGCTGTGGTCATTTCTATGACTGCCATTTATTTCTTCTTTCTCGGTCGGCCCCGCTTGCGGGGTTTGGGTTCGGCCTCGGCCTTCGCCTCAGCTCGCTTTGGTTTCGGTTTCGATTCCTGGACGCTGGCATCCAGTTGGGCAGCCACGCCAAGAGCCTGTACGTCAGCAGCCTTGAGCGTTCGACCGGCATCTGCCAGTAAACGCCCGTCCTGCTGGCCGGACTCCCCAATCAGGGAACCATCGTCAGCCACGACCACCCGTTCATCGAATGTGTAGGTGCGCTTGGCTCCGGTCCCCTTGATGTTGACTCTTAGCATGACTACCCTCCTGAATTCTTAGACGCCGGTCACGGTTGCAAGAGCGCTGGCTCGGAACCAGGCAATAGCAACCCGCATGGTGGCTCTAATCGTAACTTCGCCCTCGGTGAACTGGGTTCCCGTCCAGCCAGTCTCGATGTCAACGCCACGTCGAACGAACAACCCTGCATAACCCTGAAGGTCACCCATGCTGATCGTGTTCTCGGTGGCAGCGGTTGTTTCAGTGACCGGAATCCCGAACACTGACACAGGGGCTGCAACGGCTGGCGAGCCGTAGATGTACTGGCCGTTCGCATCGCGAAGCAATCGGATGGCCTCCCAGTCCGATGGATGCACGAACACGGCTGTGGGGTTCGCAAACCCAACAGCGCGGCACTTGCGGATCGACTTGTAGATGGCGTCGGGCGTCGGGTCCGAACCCTTGGCCGTGGTGTTGATGCCTGTGACCGAGTTCAGCCCTTCAAGGTTCGGGGCGGTGCCGTTCCCTACCAGCAACTGGCTGTCGAGACGTGCGCGGAGCATATAGCTGAGGCGCTGGTTGATGTAGTCCCGAACACCGGACACATCGGCAAGCTGCTCATCCGTCACCGGCAACGCAACCGCGATCTTGCGAACCGTGCTGGTTGTCTCGGTTAGGGCCAGGGCTGCTTCGCCGAACGCTGCGCCCTCGGCGGCTTCGGCGGCGTTGTTCGTCATCGTGCTTTCGAGCATATAAACTACCGCTGACTGCTCCGTCTGGAAGAACGGAATCTGGTCAGCAACGGCGATGGGCCGCTGGGCCGACAGGATGGCATCCGACAATCGAAGATTTTCAGGCGCCCATCCAGCGGATGTCGTCATCAGGGTCTTCAACTCGTGGGCGTCCAGGTCCATTGTGGATGTCTGGCTGCCACCGTTGCGGTAGGACTTGTAAGCCTCAGACTCAACGTAGAAGTCACCGAACCCCTTGAGGCGTTGTGGGCCTTCGGGCTGTGGTGGCGTCCAGACCGGCTCTGTGCGCTCAGCCTGAAGCTTCTTCATGTTCTCGTGCTGCTTGGTGGCCTGTCGCTGTTCGTGGACCCATTCGCCGAGGTCATGGACTTCAGCGTTCAGGTTCTGGACATGCTCGGCCACTTCGTGCGGCTCACATGGCTTCCCACCCAGGGACTTGATCCTGCTGTAGTCGTACTGGTCGCCATCCTTGGCTTCCGCAAACAGGGCGGCTACCTCGTCAGTCTTGGCGCTGTATTTCTCGCTACCTTCGCGGAGGCTAGGCGGCGGGGTGAAATTGTCAGAAGGCATATCTACTCCTGCCCGTATTGGGCAATGGTGTTCTGGAACGCCGCGACATCGGTCAGGGCATCCCAGGTGTTGGTTCTCGGCTTTGGCTCGGTGCTGGTCAGTAGATCATTGAGGTCAGTTATCACCGCCCCCATGGATTCCACCAGTTGGCCCAGCCGCTTCCGATTGGCCGCTGATAAGGCGCGGCCTTCCTTGAGGCGTAGAGCAGCAAGTAGCCTTACGCGCTCCCTGTAGGCATCAATGGCGGTAAGCGCCAGATCGCCTTCGTGTTTCATGGATAACCCCTCGGCACTCTTGGCCCAGGGAACAATGATCGATTCATCGTCAAACGATTCCCGCATCTTCTGGTAGTACCTATCGACCACATCACGAATATGGTCCTGGTCAACCTCGGAGATATCCACTCCGCCCCGTGCGCCCTGTAGCACTCCGGCCACCGCAAAGATGCCACGCGGTACAGCCCACAGCTTGCCGTCCGTAATGTCTGCGAACGGAAGCTTGAACCCACCGAAGGATTCATCATCATCAGGGTCATACCAGAAGAACGCCTTCGAGTACTTCGGCCAGTCCATCGTGTCTTTATCGCCTGACCCGTCACTGCTGGCCCACTTGCGAACGCGGCCCAGGGCGGCGCTGCTGTTCCAGGCGTAGTCTCTGTCATATAGGGGCAGGTCACCGAAGTCTGTGGCGGTCTTGACGGCCAGGGTTGCGGTGTCCATGCCAGCGCCACGCATGACGGGGCTGATCTCGAAGGCCTTGAGGCGGCGCAGGAAGCGCACCTTCTGGTCATCCTGCTCACCATCTTCGGATTCCTCAACCGTGAACCCGTAGGACCACTCGGATCTCACGTTGTTCTTGGCTTCAAATTTCAAGGTGTCGTACAGGTCACGCCCGCCCACGGTGTCCAGGTTCAGTTGCCCTTCGGCTATCACCTGGTCGCCCACTTCCTGAATCGTGGCAACACCCACGGGCAGGTCATCACGTACAGCACTGGAATGGTTAAAGCGGGACACGCGAACGGGGTCTGATCCCTCGAACGCGCCCTTGATGGTTACATCGTTATCTTTGTCGATAACGTTTAGGGTGGCAATGCGGGCGGTGAACGCTCCGGCATCATCACCGTCAGCCTTGATCTCAACTGGGGCTGCCCAGGTTTTTCGCATACGCACAGTGCCTTTGATAACACCATGCGCCGACCTATCTGCTGGCTAGCATAAGCGCTGTTCGAGATCCACACAATAAGAAAGGGTGACGCTTATGTCACCGTTTCTCGGCTAAACAGTGACGCCCATGTCACCCGTGACATAAGAAAACCGCCCCCCGAAGGAGGCGGCTGTTTATTGAGGTCCTGGCTAGTAGCCCATCACCTCACCCCGTCCACCTTGCAATCACCCTCACGCTCAATCTGAACCTCAACGCTGACATTCGGGTCATTGTTTACAGTCTCGGCATTGCATCCGAGGTTCACGCCGTATTCGTGCCACCCCAGGGTGGCTACAAAGTCGGCTATCTCGATTTCCAAATCCTCAGCGGTAATGTCGGAGGGTTTGGCGTGCTGCTTGCGTCCGGTTTCGTTGAACCGCTGGCGCTTATTCCAGTACGCCATCTGTTGCAGGAGTTCCTGCGAGAAGTGGATCTTCATTGTCACGGTTCGACCCTCGGGCCATTCGTTCTGCTGCTTGGTCATCGGTGTGACCTCCTATCAACTGATGCCTCAGTATATCCACGGGGTTGCCTGCTTGTAGACCCAGCCAGGGGCCGCTCATCAGGCTGGGCTATCACTCAACTGCTCGCGCACCTGGAGAGCAACCCAGGCATCCAGATGGGCGATGGGGATGCGCCGTGACTTCCCGATCTTGATGGAAGGAATCTCACCCGACATCACACGCGGATAAATCGCCCCCCGAGACATCCCCAGCCGCCGTGCCGCCCCTTCAACTGTGAGCAATAGAACGTCAGTCATTACAAACCCCTTCACGTGCATGGTTGTGCAGGTCTTATCGTGTACGCCCAGCATACGCTTGCCTGTACTTTGCGTGCGCCAACTCAACCGCAAAGCAGGGCATAACAAAACCGCCCCCCGAAGGGAGCGGCTTCAAGCCCTGGGCTGCGGGGTTCAGCTACTTATTCCATTCCACGTCCCAGTTGTTCTCGGCCCGCACGTACGGGTTGATCGGGCTGTCTGGCTTTAACTCATCCAGTATGGCCTTCTCCACCTTGCGCTTCGCGTTCACCAGGGCCAGGTTGCCGCTGGTCGTGTCGTGCAGTTCATAATCAGGGTTCCCGAACATCGGCTCTCGCGGACACTTGACGCGGATCAGGCAATACTTCTCCTCACCTTCCCAGTTCTGTTCTTCAATCACGTACCGCGTGCAGTTGCCATCATGGAACACCACATACTCGGGCCGGTCATCGCCCATCTCGGTGTACTTCTCATATCGAAACATGTCCTACTCCTGACGTGAAAAGACCGCCCCCGAAGGGGCGGCCTGGGTGCTGGGTGGTTGCTAATATCGCAGCTGTTCATCAGTGGCTTCGTTCGGGTCCGGCTCATCGTGCCAATTGGCGGGGTGGACGCCACCGTTAAATATCACGGCATCGTTGAACCGCTCTGCTTCAATCTCGCAGTTGGTGTTGATGTACAACTTCCCACAACCGCACACGCAAGGTTCTGGCTGTAGTCGTGTCGGCACCTGCGCTGCCAGCCGTTCGATGTAGGCAGCCTCATCAACTTCGACCATTGCATCGAGGTCATCGCCGTGTAGTTCGTGTCGCTCGTTCATGTGCCATGTCCAGCTATCAACTGATGAACTAAGTATGCAGAATGGTTACCAGACTGTCAACCATTCCGGCGGCTTAGATCAGCCACAATGTCATCCATATCCGTCTCGCGCCATTCGGCCCAGTCGCCGCCTGTATCCATGATCGAATCGCGCCAGAGTTCCTGTGACTGGCTCAGCTTGTTCTTGCCCACCTTGAGTTCGCGGAACAGCACCCGTTCCCGCACCAGCACCAGGTCAGGGAACCCGCTGGCTGATCGGCGCGAATCAAACGTGTGATAACACAGCCACCCCAGCATCTTGGCAACCCGCATGACCTCAGCCTGCAACGCCTTCTCGGTCATGGGTTAATACATCACGCCTTCTTCATTAACCCCGAACCACTCCTCAGCCTTGCTGTTGAAGTACCCCTGAGGCGTTTCGCTGAAGTTGGGAATATCGCCCTGGTTGATCGTCCCTGCCAAAAATTGCAGGATGTAGAAATACGCCCGCTGCTCATCAATGGTCGGGTCATCCACCACATCGAACACCCTGCCCTGGTAATACAACCGGAACGGCCCGTATGTCAGATCGAGGTCCAGGACACGCTGCGTGATCTCATCGCCGCCGGTTAGCGTGCCATCTTCGTACGTGATGCACATGTAGCCGTCAGTGTAATGGTCGCCGCATATGGTGAACATCAGATGCCCGCCAGCACCCCGAGAAAGAATTGCATCAGTTGTTTATCCTGCCGAAGCGCTTTAGCGGCTGACTCGAATTCAAAATCACCCGTACTCCCTGGCCCCAGTATGGCTTGCACGCCCATCGTTAGCACTTCGCTCGCCATGCGGTTTGTTCGTTGTCGGACAGCGGCGGTTTCATTGCCATACACCATGATATCGCCATAGTCTTTGCCCATGTACTCGTGGGGCCACGGCGGGAAGCCGTCCCTGAATACCTCGCGGTCCTCATACCCCGCCTTGTTTTTAAGTGAACTGCGGACGCCCTGAGGTGATGTGGTCCGCTGCTTATACAACTCCTCAGTGATGTCGTTCAGGCGGTCAAAGCTCGTAATGTCCGCTGCCCCTGAGCGATGGGCCGAATGCTGGACACGATGGACCAGTTCATGCAACGACACCTCCTGATTATGTGCTTGGGTGGCCCATTTCTTGGTCTTTGTCTGCTTGCCTGGTGTCGCAATCACGTCCGCGATGTCTGAGTAATACCCACGGTGTTCGATGGCGGCGGGTGCTGTTGTTAGTTTGACCTGGCCGCCGTTCCGCTTTTGTTGCATACGTATGAGCCAATCACGTGGCAACTGGTCCTGCGCCCATTCAAATGCCGCTTTGTTCTCTTTGATGGTCCTTCCCCTTACCGGCACGGTGCTGGCTTCCCGAGCGGCCCCTGTGCCTCGGCCCATCTCACGGGTACGTTGCAACACGGCTTTCGTTGTTTCGTTCACAACAGCCGCCTCTGCCGCCTGTGCTTTTTTAAATACCTTCCTTGCCGCATCCGCTTCTTCGCGGGCTTTTTCGTAAACAGCCCATCTACGACCGTCAGAGTTGGCCCGATATGCGGCAAACGCCTCTTTGCGTGCTTCGTCGGCCCTGAGTGACCTGCCCATTGCTTGCAAACGTGCGCGGCTCAAATCTCCAATTCTCCGCTTGTATTCCTTCTGCCATTCTTCTTCGAGTTCTTTGCCCAGGGCCAGCGCATCATCCAGCGTGGTCATGGACTCATTCGCCCGTATCTCAGCGGCCCGCTCATACACGGTGGCTGTCGGCGGCGGTTCAATTGGGGCTATGACCTGCGGCGCTGGTGGCTTGGGCGGTGCGGTCACTCGGGTTGCTGCCATGTCCCTGGCAACGCGGGCGCGTTGGGCGGCGGTCAGCGGGCGGGTGATGAAGGCTTCCCGTTCCATTGGCGGGGTTGTGGGCTTGCGGACCTGGCGCAACGGTAAGAACACGCGGCGGCAATTCGGATGCGCCACCTGCCAGTTGTTGGCTTCCTTCACTGCGATCTTTTGCCCGTTGATATCGTCGGATGAACTTTCACCTGGTCGAAGCCCCTGCACGTGATGGGTCAGGGCGCAGCCAGGGCCATCCGAGACTTCCACCATATCCTGCCCCCACTGGCTGTAGCGATGCAGGCTGGCCCCGTTGTTGCTGTAGGCCAACTCGGTGCGGGCGATGCACTCAGGACGCCCGTGATACAGGCGCTCCACCATCCCCTTCAATGGCCGGAAGCCATCCTTGCGGGTTCGGGTGGACCCATAGGCGATCTCATAATCCGAATAGCCAGCCGCCGCCCCTTTGACAATCGTGCGCTGGACGCCGCGTCTGGTGGCATCGTTGACCTGCACGACACGCTGGGCGCTCTGGTCCGTCAGGAACAGCACCGTGGGATCAGTGCCAAGGATGTCGGGTTCCTTCAGCGCTTTGGCGGCTGCCACCCTGGGCGCTCCTACCAGGTCACTGGCGGCATTGATCGCGGCCACCGTCATCTCCAGCACATAGGGGCGGGATGCGGCCACAATCGCCTGGTCTTCATTGACGCCGAGAAGCTGGCTGGCGGGGTCTTTATATTCCCCATCGGCATGGGCTGACAGATACCCACCGGCATCCATGTATCCCTTGGTCACCCGCCTGGCTTGCCCCACAAAAAACTTTCGCATGGCGTTGCGGAACTTGCGGCCAATGACCTGTTCGGTGCGCCGTGTCTGGGCCACGATCTGCTGGCGTTGTCGGGCTGTGAGTTCCCTAGCCTCTATCGCCAAGAGCAGCAGCCACTTCTGCGGGGTCATCCAGTGCGCCGTTGCTCGAATAGTCATGTGCGTGGTCTATCACCACGTCATACTTCTCATCGTCTTCTGGAGCCGGTGGCGGCGCATCCCCACCGATCTCAATCAGGTTCATGGGCATCAGGTAGACATCATCACCTGGTCCCACTGGCAGGTTCAGGGCGGCCCGTGCTTCGGAACGCTTGGCAATCGAACCCTCAACCAGTTCACGCCAGCGGCGGGCCATGTCGGTGGCATCGGCCTGCAACACCCTGACGTTTTGGTAGTCGAAGTACACCTCAGCGGTTTGGTCATCATCGAAGTCTGGCAGCAGTTGGCTTGATAGGTCATCCGCAATCAGCGACTGGATCGGGATCAGCCCAGACTCCCAGGCCATCTCACGGGCTTCGGCCATGTTCGCAAACGTGCTGCGATCCAGCCCAGCACCCAGCCCCGCCACAATCGCCGGAACACCCAGCGCCCCACTCACCCGTTCTTCTGGGATGCGGCGCAGTTCCCGCAGGTTCATCTCGGAAGGCGAGAAGCTGACCGTGGTCACCTTGGTGGCCCCACGCATCACCATCAGCCGCCCTCGGTTATCGCTGCCGAACTGGTCACTCCAGCGGTCACGAATCTGGTTCAGGTCTTCTTCATTGACTGCGCCCACGCCCTCACCTGGGGCCAGCACGACACCAGGAATGGCCGAGTTCCTGAGCAGCGCCGCCGTAAAGTTGGCGGCCTCATCGTCCGTATACAGTTCTCGGAATACCGAAGCCAATGGGCTGCGGCCCAGCTTCGTGTCATCAGGGCTGATGCCGAAGCGGAAGTGAATGACGTCTTCCACGGGTATCTGTGTTGATGCGCCCGACGAACCCACGCTGTAGTCATAGTGACTGATGAAGGCGTTCTCTTCATCGGACCCGTAGCCGCGCTGGTGTTGTCGGGATGTGGTGGCTGGGCTTAACGTACTACTCGGCGCCCACCAGAGTTGTACCACGCTGCCGTCAGCCGAACGCACCTTGATGACGTAGGCGTTGCCGGTCACGATGAAGTCTGTGCATATCGCCATCCGCAGCAACCGGCCCGAGAAGTGCGGGTTCGGGCGGTTCAGTAACACCCGCAGCGGATGATCCGGCACCGCCACTGTTTGCTGGGTTGTCTCATCATATCGGCGCACACTCAGATCAGCTTCTGGGAATGTTCGCGCCATCCAGTTGACGCACCCGCCCACGATGGAGTTCCTGAGTAGTGCGGATTCGTCGCTATAGCTGGACTGGTAATTGACGCGGGTCTGGGGCAGTAGGGTTCCAGCCCCCTCGGTGTCGATATTCGTGAAGAACTTCTTAAGCCCGACGGCTTCCCAGAATCCGATCAGACTGCTCCCCATCTCTGTGGTGGATGTCGCCACCGTGATACGGCCAGGGCCAGCGAATCCACGCAGTCATCGTGCGCCCCGTCAGGGGCAGCATAGCGCGTTCCGGTTCTGGTATATAGAAACTCGAACTGCTCAAGCTCACTCGTGATGGCCCCTGGTGGGAAGTGAATGGCCTGTTGCTGGATCGCGACAGCCAGACCCTCGAATAGCTGCTGCTTGGAACTGCTGGTGAACTTGACGCCTTCAAAGTTACGCCCCAGATGCGTTACGTCACCGTCACGCCACGGCTGTTGTAACGCTTCCAGCACTGGATCACCCACACCCGTGCTATCGACCAGTGCTGATACGTTGGCGGTTTCACGGCGTACCACATCAATGGTTTGCATCCAGGGATGCTGGAACCGGCGCAACCGGCAGACCGTCCCCTGTTCATCGAGGCCGATTCCCACCGTCCAGTCCACGCTCTTGGCTAAGTCCCAGCCCCAGGCTATCGGTTCCCCATCCCCATCCCAGCTTGACCACGCCTGCTCGGTGTCGAGCGTACACGCCTGGATATGTTCATCACCAAACGGGTTGCCGGTGTCTACGGTTGGCATCGCCTCATAGAGTTCCTGGAACACATGGGCTGGCAGATCAGTGCGGGCCTGATTCACGTCATCCGGCTGCAACACGCCCGCCGCCACTGCGTCATACGCCGTCAGTCGGCTGTAGCTGTAGCCCTTCTCCCCAGCCTCGGCACGTCGGCTCAGTTTGTAGAACCAGTTCCTGCGCCCCTTGACGTTGCCGATGATTCGGATAGGGCCGTGCGTAGCCGTCAGGGTGGTGCGTACTGCGTGCCAGCTTGCCTCACGTACTCGGCTGGCCTCATCAATCACGGCGGCTTGCACATCTTCCCCATACAGGGCATCAGGTTTCTCGGCTGACTTGAACCAGATGGCTGAACCATTGCCCAGGGTGATCCGCATTTCGGAATCGTTGGCATCCCATAAGCGCCGGTCAATGTAGCGCTTGAACCGCTCAAAGGCGATGCGGGCCTGCGAATAGATCGGGGCTATCCACCAGAACGCAAAGCCGGTCCGCCCTGTTTCCATTGCCTGCTCGGCCAGCCATGCCAGGCAGCCCACGGTCTTGCCAGACTTGGTGCTGGCCTCAATGCACACAATCCGCTCATCACTAAAGATGGCTGCTTCCTGCGCCGCATACAATCCTTTAGGCCGAACCCACGGTTCCTGGGGCGCGGTTATCTGGTCCACCTGGGTGGCCCGAACCAGCGCCGTGCGGTTCATTCGTTATCGCTCAGCTTCATGGTGGCAACCAGTTCAATCGGCCCCGAACGCGGCCCCGTGATCTGGAACCGTTCGTTGTAGGTCTCGGGGTCCAGACACTTGAGCAGGAATATCAGCGCTGTGGTGTTCCCGCTCAGGGCTTGCGCCCGCAGGGTCGCTTCCAGTAGCTCGATGGCTTCCTCTTTCGCGCTATCGAAGTCAGCCCTGAATATCTCATCCTTCTGAAGCGTCAGATAGACGTGGCCCCGACTGACCTGGGCGGCCAGCGTGGATGCCCGCATGTTGCCGCTGTTGGCATACGCCGCAAGGAACGGGCGCTTCCACTTGCCCGCTGATCGGTCATTGGCAGACCTGCCGCCTTTACGTTCAGCCATTGGGAGCCAGACTCGGATCGCCCACAAAGTCCGCGTACCGCTGCCGGATCACGTCCACGTATCGCGGGTCAATTTCCATGCCGTAACAGGTGCGGCCCGTTTGCTCGCAAGCTATGAGCGTGGTGCCGGAACCAAGGAAGGGGTCTGCGATTGCCCCGTCCTCCTTCGTCCACCGTTCTAGGATTTGCACCGCTACAGCTATAGGTTTCTCGGTCGGATGCGCTCGCGCCCATTGACGGTTTCGTGCGGTCACGCCTGCCCATTGGTGCCGTATCAACTCGCGTCGGTGAGGCCGCATCGACCATGCCGCCTCGAAATGGTTCCCGATCATCGCGTCGGACCCTTCATTCGGCACTCCATCCGTCGTCCGCTTGTCCCATATCAGCCACGACCCACCGACAGGCAACTTGTCGTAATACCAATCTCCGCCCCACCACCACTGATCTTTCGCGCCCTCGAATAGTGTGAATAGGGGCCTTGGATCGAACGGTTCGTCATCCCCTGCCACTGGATCGTACCTCACCCCCTTCACCGCTTTCTCAGGCATCGCGCTGTAGTCTGTATCCAGATCGCGCCCATAGGGCGGATCAGCCAGCACGGCGTTAATCTTGGGGTCTGCGTAGAACGTCAGCCCATCCACGAACGCATCCCCGCACATCACCCGATGCGGCCCTAACTCGTAGACCACGCCGGTTATCGACTGCGCTTCCTCTGGCACGTCCGGCACATCATCGGGATCGGTTTCGCCGTCCTTCGTGCGCCCCAGCAATCCCAGCAGCGTCTCGTTGGCGGTGTCGATGCGTGCGGCCAGCGTTGCGAATGCCTCGTGGTCTTTCTGTGCCATTGCCCCGATAGGATCATAGGTTGCCAGCACAACGTCAGCCTCGGCTTCGGTGAGGTCGGTGACCAGCACCGGCACCGTGGCTTCCCCTACCATCTCAGCCCTGGCATGGCCGTCAATGATGACCAGCCCACCATCCTCATCCTCACGGGCTATGACCGCGCCAGCGAACCCAACCTCATCCAGCACAGCAGCCAGCGCCCGTTGCTGGGCCTGGGGATGCCTGCGCCAGTTGGCCGGATTCGCAATGAGTTGATCAGCCGGAACCAGCCGCATCTCGGTCACGCGATCCTGTACGTTCATCGGCCCTTCTTTTTTATCTGTCGTATTTTGTCGGCTTTACGCCATTCTACCGATGAAGGGGCAATGTGTCCCTCATGTTCCGATATCGCCTGTATGGGCATCCTCGTGGCCCCTACGTGGCTGGAATAAGAAAAGCCCCCCCAGTTTCCCAGGGGGGCCAAGAATGGCGGGCGGGTTATCGGCTACCGCGTATCCGGCAACCTGACAACGAACACGCGGCGGTTCGGGTTCCGCTCCAGCAACTGGTCCCGAAACGCTCGGGCCAACACCCCGTACGCAAACACGGCCAGCGTTTTGATCTCGCCGTCTATGGCTTCCAGTAGCGCCTCGGGCTTTTCTCCTGCCAGCACCTCATCACCAGCAATCCCGATCAGCGTGCCGGTGTCCTGATCTGTCCTGCGCCAGAATCCTTCGCCTACGTATTTCCCTATTACTCGTGCCATTCCCAACTCCTGTTCCTACCAACTAGCCCTGCCTCATCAGTGCGGGGTGGGCAATTCCCGCAGACGCCTTGCGGCGTTTCGGCTGGCTCTACTCCGCACCCTCACTTTCCCGCTGCCCTATGGCACATTCAGCGGCGTGCTTCGTGTAGCTCATCGGCGGCAATCCAGGATGAGCCAGGATGTGGATCTCCTGGCACTTGTCAGAGCAGACGCGCTCATCTGTCTGGGGTTTGGGAATTCCAAGCGGACCCATGCCCGGCAGTGGGTCGATTTGCGGTGTTGGTTTGTTTGCCATGTCTGATCCCCTATCAACTAACTGATGAGGTAATAGTACAGACTTGGTTCACAATGCGTCAACCTATCTACAGCACAAATCCGACTTTTTAAATAGGGGAACTTATCGTGCGGCTTTTACGGCCAGTGTTTGTCATGCACCATGATCGGGGCTGGCAAGCCTTCATAGCTCTGCAACGAACCCATCACGTTGAACTCGAAATATTCCACCGCGTCTCGGCCAATCGGTCATCCAGGTCATCCAATACGAAACCCCCCGGTCACATGCGTTGGAACAGAGAACATGACCGAAGGGTTTCGGCCCCATTTTATATCCACCCCATTAGCCACGCGGCGGCTCATCGTGATATCCCCAATTCGGACAGAATCGGCCAAGGTCTGGGCGCATCCTCACCATCACGTCAGCCCTGCCGAAATACGGCCCAGGGCGGTCCCCGTACCTGGATGGGGCCACCGCACCCCAGCCCTCCCGCAGAATCACCGGCTCCATGAGATCCCAGTTCCACCACACGCCGAATGGCCCCGCGTCGATCACCGGAAGCAGCCGCCAGGGTCCATACGATCCATCGGGCTGCTGAATCCGCATCTCCACCCACGTGCCTAACAGGGCAGGGTCTCGTGAGGCCACGCCGTAGGAATCAGGGGTCATCACCGCCCATTCGTAATACGGGGAATCGGGCTTTCGCATCTCTGGGGTGGAACAGTTCCAGCCGAAGCTGGTCCTATGGCCGTAGTAGCCCACCCAGCGCCATTCATCATTGCTCCAATACCCGCCATCCCAGACCGATTCCGACCCGTAGGCACTGGCATGGGACCACCACCACCACGGCTCATCAGCCAGCACGCTGGCGCTTTGCGTCAGTACGACGCCCGCGCACACCAGGCCGACAAGCAGCCGCCGTGCCAGGGCCGTAGACCAACGCTTCCTCATCACCACAACTCCGGTTGGGCAGCCTGCCCTGGCCCATCGTGTTCGGTCACGTCCGTTCGGATGTAGCCACGGCCCCGGCAGGTTGGGCAAAGCTGGCCGCGTTCGATGCCAATCTGCTGCTGGTATTCCACCGCAGCAATCGCAACAGCCGCACCGTCACTGACCGCATCGTAGATATAGGCCATCCGCCCTGATGGGTTCCGGCGTTGTTCCCCCATGCCCAGCGGTGGCCGGAATCTTCGCCGCCGCAAATGACCCTCGGCCCGCAGTTCCTCAAACCGCGCTGATAACGCCCCATAGGATATCTGGTGGCCTTTCCACTGGATGGCATCAGCCGCTTCCCGCAACGTGGCCCCGTCACCCTGCTCATCCCACCAGGCCAGCACCGCAGAGCGCTGGGTCTGGCGGTTGGTGCCAGCATGGGCCTGCCGTGAGGTCTCAGTGGTTCCCTGGCTGTAGTGGTCCGGCAGTCGCATCACGATGCCGCCTTTCGGTCGAATATCTGGGCCAAATCACCCCGCGCCTTTTTAATATTGGCCGGACTCGCCTGCTTCGTATTCGCTAAGGCCGCCATCTGCGCCTGGGCTTCCTCGTTGCGTTGCTCAAGCCGTCGCCGGTTACGGTCAGCAATAGGCTGATCCTTGGCCGCATCCTTACTGGCCCGTTGCAGCCAGTTCAACGCAAAGCGCGGCAGGCTGGCCTTGGGCCGCTTGGATGGCGCTGCGGATTGCAGAAATACGAACATCTTCTCCAGTTCTATATCCAAATCAACGGCAGGAAACAGTTCTCGATACCGTTTGCAATCCCCTTCAGTGATGGGCTGGAGTTCCTCAAATTCCAGAATCTTATAATCATCATGCTTGTCGGCAGGCCGGATAGTGCGTTCGTTCGTTTCGTTCGTTACGTTCGTACGTTCGTACGTAGCCCCGTGACTAGGCGTGACTGGTGCGTTATCACTGACGTTACTAGGCGTTACGGTGCCGCCCATGTCACCCTTTCGCTTCTGTCGGTAGCGCCGCTGACGTTCCCGGTTGGCCTCACGTTGGGCCACTAACTGCCCTTGATGCTCGTCCCAATCGTGCAACGTCAGGCGCTTCCCGTGGCGGTCAAGCAGTCCGGCGGTCAGTAACGCTTCAATCAAATCCACCTGGATGAGCGCCGCCTGCTGGTCTACGCCCAGCGCGGTCAGGATCTCCTCGCTGGAATACTTGCTCAGGTCGCCGTCGCCGTCACAGTAGTCCACCGCCCAGGTCCATAAATC
>Ga0208181_1000456_pt1 | contig 21238 bp, 29 predicted proteins | sample MalvirDeepMed_s6_FD_184244 | JGI IMG/M metagenome (GOLD analysis project Ga0208181, IMG submission 184244) | Marine viral communities from the Global Malaspina Expedition - Malaspina viral metaG DeepMed_s6 (SPAdes) (version 2) | ecosystem: Environmental > Aquatic > Marine > Oceanic | place... | reverse complement strand
GCGTCTCCACCATTTTTGCGACAAGCATATCCACCATGTTTTCCTCTTACACAGGTTTCCCCCGGTGGACATCCTTCTGTAGTGCAATCACCTTTAGCAGTTTCTTCCCCACAAGGTGCACCCTCACCATAACATACACTTGGATCGGCTGGGTTCTTAGCAAGACAAAACTCGCAAGATTGGACGGGTGGGGCGGTTGTTTTTTCCACACATTCCCCATTAACACATTCTTGTGTTCCCGTGCATGGAGGATCACACACATTGGTTGTGTCAGTTGTGTCCTCACCACCACAGGCATCATAACATGTCTGATGTGCCGCACTACCGCTAGCATGATTTTCATCACAGGTTCTGAAACACTCTTGACCAACATCACCCTTTACGAGTGGATCATCTTCTTCGTCTTCATCAGTCTTATAACCCATTTCTAGCAGTCTTAAAGCGGTGGCTTGAGAGCCTTTAATATAATCGCTTAGAAAGCCTTCAACTTCTGCATACCTACGCTCTTCTTCTGACTCTAAACCAGCCTCTGCTCTCCTTTTGGCTTCCTTCATCTCCAGTTCTGTAAGGTCTACACCCGCTTGACCTGCTCTCCTAGCTTCCTCAGCTACCGAACGTGCAATGTCAGCCTGCTCACCAGCTTGTCGTTGACGCTCTGTGGCCTCTAAAGCTTTTAATCCAATCCCTTCACGACCAGCTCTTGCCGCTTCTATTGCACGGTTCTCACGTAAGACCCTTGCTTGTTCAGCGGCTCTTGCGGCTTCCCCAGAACGACCGACCTGCTGAAGTAAGGACTCTTTACCAGCCCTTTTCATTTCCTCGGCCTGTAATTCTTCTTCTGTGTAAGAAGCCCTTTCCCTTCTAGCCTGTAATAGTGCCGCATCTTCAGCCAGTTCTACAGCACGTGTACCTGTCCTAGCCGCTTCTTCGGTACTGGCGAATCCGGCACGCTTTGCTTCTTCTGCTTCTTCCTTGGCTATGTCCATTTCAGACCTTGCAATATCAAGACCAGACTCACCTGCTAGACGTGCTTCTTCCACACTTGCATAGCCACGTCTTCTTGCTTCTTCCGCTTGACGTTCTTGAATATCACGTGTTGATTGTATTTCATCCGCACTGGCGGCCAAACTAGACCTTAGATTGGTATAAGCTTCATCACTTCTTTGCTTTTGCATCTGTTGCATGAAAGACTGCCCACCAGCCGCAGCAAAACCACGGGTCTGAGGGCCAGCAATGCGTTGTTGCATAGACTGTTGTAACATGCTCTCACGAAGTCCCTGTGTTCCAGTTACAAACTCACGCCTAGACGCTTCTTCTGCCAACCTTGCCCGTTCTTGAATCTGCTGCCCAGTAATTCCTGCTAGGGCTGAAACTGGTTGTTTGGTTATGGGATCTATTTCACCTTCACCGTACTGTGCTTCTAATCTTTCCGTTTCTTCCTCTGTCCGTGCAGTCAGTTGGCGCTGACGCTCTGTTTGCCTGTCTTCTGCAACATCTAATTTTTTGGCAACTGTCCCGCCAATGGATGTTATAATCTCATTGGTCTCTGGGTCTACTACATCCTTTTTACCATATTGGGCTTCTAGACGTTTTTCTGTTTCTGTCTGTTGGTTGGTAATGCGGAGTTGACGCTCGGTAAGTTCCTCACCCTTAAGCCCAGCAAGCTCTCCCTCTTGGTCACCGTATTCTTCACTAATCTGTTGAGCCATCTCATCCAATCTTCTTGAGGCGGCTCCACCAGTTAAGCCCTCTGCGGCTAAATCTGCTCCATAACGATACTCAAGCTGTTTGCGAATCTCTTTTAGTCTTGCTCCCTCAAATCCACCTACTGCCTCAGCACCTTCAATGACAGTTTCTCTTGCTTCTTCCTCACCATACATTGCCTCGGTTTGTAGTTTTGCTTCTTCAAACTCTGCTCCAAGCAATCCACCGAGTTCACCGGGACTCTCCCCAAACTCAGCTTCTAACCGTCTCCGTTCTGCGGATAATTGCTTACCAGATAAGCCACCAATGGTAACTGTTTCACCAAGTGTCTCCTCCACCATATTGAAATACTGTGCCTGCTGTGTAGAATCAAGGTTAGCATATTGATCTGAGGTCATTTCCTTGCCGAACATGGCAAGGGTCTGTGCATCCATTTCATCGGTACGTTGCTTTGCAATGTCAGCCTGACCGGTAACACGTGCCTGCTCTTCGTTTTTACGGGCGACACGCATCTGAAAATCTTTAGTAATGTTGAAAACCTCTTCCTGTTTCCATTTGGGAATTTCAGCCAACAGTTTATTAAAACGATCCTTTTCAAATGGAAGTACATATTTCTTGGCAACATCTTCGCTGACACCAAATTTTTCAGCAAGGGCTTTGCCCGCATCCTCACCAAATAGATCAGCAAATTCAGAGAAATCACCAAGTCCCTCACCATCTAGAAGGTCTTGTAGTGTGCGTGTCCCTTCAAGAGGTTCGGTAGACTGCTCACAGACATAACTTCCCATTGGGCCGGGTACACAGTTCTGTCCCGGTGGACATCCGTTTGTACGGCAATCCATCTGTCCAGCATCTCCTAATACATCCCCACCCTCCTGATATCTAGCTGGGGATTGATTTGTTGTGTTTAGTTGAGGCATTAGTGGAGAAGACCACGCATTGGTACCAGCTTGCCCATTGGGGGTCTGACCGCCAAGTAATGATTGCTTCTGTTCTGGTGATAGCTGTTGAGCCACATTGCGTGGCACAACGAACTCTCCGGGTGTTAGTCGGGCTGTGACTGTATCCTGTTGTCCTGTAAACTGACCGGGTACATTACCGGAAAGAGGCATTTGCCTCCGCATGTCTGCAAGAAAGCTATTGGGAGGACTTTTACCCCATCTTGGCATTAGTTTTGTCCTCTCTGAAATTTACGTAGTGGCATTTAGGAAACTCAACTTCTCGATATCGCCGCTGATGGTGAAGACCACGGGAAACTCCCTACATAAGATGAGGGTTTCTTATAAAGATTAAACTTTTGACCTATCTGTAGTGCCTTACTTTGCCCTTGACCACTTAGAGATTGAAAGGGCATGTATGATCCCACCTGACCCAGCGATGGTTGAACACCTCCAAGTCCACCTCCAAACATCTGTGACATACTTGGCAGAGCCGCTCCTGCTCCTGCGGCCTGTCCAGCAGTAGGTGCCGCCTGATAAACTAAGTCCGGAATACCGCCCTCGGGTTTAAGAGCGAATGCTTCTTTACCAGCTCCATACGGACTTAGCCCGCTAGGTGGGGCGGGTAATTCCAAAGCACCCGTAGCTAGTTCTTCTGGTATTGGGACATCCAAGCTCAATGCCTTACTAAGCGCCTGTTCACCAACCTCAGACTGTTTTGAGCCAAATAACTTGGCAAAATCAGCCATATTGACAAGTGTATCTGCGGCGGCAAAAGCCTGTGCCCCGCTTATCATCTGTTTTATACCGGAAGGAGAAAGGAAATCTGCACGACCAACGCCTTCGTATACACCTTCCATCACGTCCTTCATGGTTTTCCGTCCCCTTTCAAGACCTGCCGCCGCTTCTTCAGAGCGTTTCCGTTCTTGCTTTAAGAACTCAGCATCCGGCTCTTCTATAAACTCGAACTCTCCGGGGGCTTGCTCCAGCTCTGTGGCTAATGTTTTTCGACCTTCCTTAGTTGCACCCGATGCAGCCTTCGCAAGCATTGCGGCCCGCAGTACGTTTTTACCTGTTTTTGTTTTTCTTAAGGTTTGATAACCTTTTCCTAACTTTGCAAGCTTACCACCCTCCGTAAAAATTTTAAGACCTTTAAAGGCCGTCCCGGCGCCACCAGTTGCGACATTTAACGCTATTTCAAATGCTACGGTTTTTAACAAATCGCCCCAAAACTTTTTAGTAGACTCCTTTTTAGCTCCTCGTCCAGCTTTAGCGTATGCCGCTTTTGACGCTATCTCTTGCTGTCCCAGTCTGGCAATCTCGTCTTCAATATTTTCTTTCTCTTGAGTGTATTTAAGACTAGCCGCTGTCCTACCTTTAGTACCAACAAGGTCTTGTTGTGTCTCAAAAGATGTCTTCATTGCTTCAAACATGCTTGGCATAATAAAACTTCCTTATGTTAAATCTTCCCAGTTGCTCCCACTCACTTCTACGGGTAGGAACTCTGAATAGTATAGCTTGGCACCCAGACGTAAATAGAGCCGGAGATGTTTCCCCGGTAAACGTGCGTATCTCCGCTCACCATCAGCCATTTGACTTAGTGATGGTGGATGCTCTGAAATAGAGATAGGACTCTGGGTACTGTTCTTTAATCTTCTTTCCTCTGCTGTTAAAGGCATTAGCTCACCCTCGTGTACAGTGGTCTGTATTCCACTGCCATGTCGTTGATCTGAACACCCTCTGAAGTCCCTGTGGCGTCTGAGGGATTCAGAATCTTAAATCTTATGCTTTGACAGGATATAGGACTACTGGGTCTGGCCCGAACCTTCTTCCAGCCGGTGCCAGTACCAGTGAAATTGCCTGTAAGCTGACTTGAAAAGCTTGTACCGCCATCAGTAGCATAGTATACTGGCTGTGTCTGGTCATTATCACTCTTATATGTAAGCGTTACGCCATAAACCTTCTTCTTTCTACCCGGCTCACCAAAATCAATGTCCTTTGTCACCACTGCAAACTTGGTAGTAGCCACATCCCTTAGAGCATCTGACCATTCTTTTACATTGTAAGCATCAGCAACAGCATTCCAGTCGTTACCACCGGTCATGTCGTCCCAGTTTGTTTGTACACCGTTCCAGACTAGATCACCTGTGGTCTTGTTTGAATAGACCGTGACCATATTTCCGTTCCAGTCATGTACCATGTTGGTTCGGTTAAAGTTGTCACCAAAGGCTGATTGCCCGTATGTCCATGAGTTGGTACGGAAGTCATATACATACACATCACCACTACTGGCAAATGCATCTTTTAATATGACCAGATAATACTTTTTAGGATTGTACCCGATGAGAGTATCCCGCTGAAAGAAAGACTGCCATGTGGCTTCATCAACACGGTTCAGCAACAGGTTCCTCACTTCACGACCGTCATACAGGTAAACACCAAACTTGTTGCACCAAGCGATCCCGAACTCTGTCTTGGTGGTAGCATAGGGATGTTCCACACCCACAAAATCTTTAATATCCTCCACATACCAGTTAGCTGGGGATGGGGAAGCTATGTTAATGATATACATCTTCTTGTTCTTGAAAGCCAGTAATCGGTCTGAAAACTCCTGAAGGCTGGTAAACTCCTCAGCATCACCCTTCACAACATCCACAAAGAAACTTCTGGGAAATGTATCAAATTTGCCGATAGGTGTGTACATGAGCCGATCACGCATCTGCACAGTCTGACCCTCCTCATTCTGGGTCTTTACATTGGCTACAAAACATCGCCTGTTAGCCACCACGGCCGTCTTGTACCCTTCACCCACACCGGATATAGTTATCTTCTTCTCGTCATGAGAGAATCCATTTAGAATCTCATAGGTCTCAAGGCTTGGAGATAGTGATTTAACCGTATTGACATGAACCTGATCCCCGCTATTTAATGCCCAAGCGGCGTAATCACCTGATGTTTCCGCCCGAACACCGTCTGCAAGATCAATATCCATCAGTAATGCCCAAGGATCATCAGTGTCATCTTTACGTATATATATCCTTGCACCACTTACCCTCTCATTAAAAGGAGCTGTAGCTCTTACACTAACTGAAAGTGTATAATTGTTACCACCCGGTGTATGGGTATTATTGGATGTGGGAACGTAGAGTAAAGACTCTTGATTGCCATCATATATAAAACTAGCGGCTATCTGATAGGCTACCGCTTCATAAGTACCGCCAGATGTTACATCAGCAACGGTAAGGTTAAAGCCAACCGCCTCACTACTAACAAGACTGGGATATCCAGAAGTAATAGCAAGGGTTGAAGGTGCCGCAAGGTCATTTGAGTTGTCATACCAGTTTTTAAATCTTGTATTAGCTGTAAGTCTTAGTGATCCAAAATGCTGTCTCTGTACGAAACCATACCAGCGAGGCTCCGTAGCCGCTCCAAGTGACGCATCAGCGACCCTAAGAGCCTCATCAGCGAAATAAAATACACCCTGTGTTAGCTTGGTAATAGATGGTGTACCGGATTCGTTAGCGTCTGTAGTCATAAGACCACTATGGTCTAATGTAATGGTATGATTTGCTACATTGAACACCCTAACCGCATTTAGGTTGTTAGCCTTATTTTCGTCAACACACCCAGCAATACCAAGTATATCACCCTTTCTAAAGCCAGAGGAAAGAAAAGTCTGTACCCCGGCATCTGATACAATGGTATCCTTGGCGTCTGATCCAGAGTTGTCATTGAAAGCAAGATTATTAGCGGAGTAGCTTTTAGATGTAACAGTTCCTAGGTCTATAGCCCCAGCGGTAAAGGCATCTCCCTTCAGATCATACAGATCAACTGTAGCAGTCTTTGAGTCCATGACCGCCAGCCAGTTCTCACCAGTGTCCAAACCTCCGCCTATCCTTGTAATGGTAACCGTTCCCGCCTCGTTAGCGTCATTGGTAAACACACCATCTTCTTCAAGTGTGATTGTGTTAACTGTCACACTTTTAATTGTCAAACCTGCTAGGTTATTTCCAGTTTCGTCTGTACAGCCAGTAATGCTAATAATATCTCCAGCCTGAAAGCCCAATGAAACAAAAGTGCTATCATCATCTACTATAGTATCGTTATCGCCAGCCTGTGAAAAAGCTAACTTGTTTGTAACAAACGTAGGCGCCAATGCTGGAACATTCTCATGATCTGACCCAAACACAAAAGAACCATAGCCGGGTGTTACATGTCCAGCCGTATCACTGGGAACATCACTATGGGCTACATCCCCACCCATGGGTCTGATGGAGCGCCTTTTGTCCATCACCGCATTGTTAACCTCCGAGATTTCGTTCTCGCCGATATCACGTGGATCAACAGCGTCGTTTAAACCGCCGGAGAAGTCGTTCATGTTATAAAACGCTCTAGGCATGCGTTGCTCTCTTTACCCAACCATAATAATATTTTTCCAGCTCAGGCCTTGTCATAGCTAATCTGGCATATTCCATAATTCTGTACGCTCTCAATCTATCAGGCTCTAATTTTACAGTCGCTTTAATTGTGTTTGGCCCCACTTTACCATCCACTTTAATCTTGTCTTTGTTCTTCCCATTACATGCACGTTGAAGTATCTTGGCGGACTTCGCTATACCCTGATTAACTACCATGTCAAAGTACTGACCCTGTAGTTTGTCGGGCAACCTCTCAATCTTGGCGGGTAACCAGTAATCATCTTTGTACAGCTCCACAGCATCATCCACTGTCAGGTTCTTAATATCAACATTCGGATACGCCTTCTTGGAAATACCGTATTTGGTCTCTCCACCGGGGTCGTCTGGGTCGTTTACATAACCACCTTCCCGGTCAATAACCTTTTTTATCTCCTGATAAAACGGCATTATTTTTTCTTCATTACCCTTACACCCATCAAAACTTTTTTGACAGATGTCCAAACAAGGTCGTCCATCTTACTAGGCGACATGGCCACGATTTTGTCGACCACCATAACGGCAATCATTATATATTCCCAGTTACCCATCATATAGTCCATTATAGACCTCCTACAATTAATGCTGTTCCAATACCAGCAGTGAGGATTCCCTCCACAAGCTGATTACGAGGGATTTCTAATCCCATTAAACTATACGGGCCTTTCTGTGGAAATAGGTCATTAGAAAACACATAGTTCAATGCTCTTTCATATATCCAAGTTCCCGTAAGCCACGACCCCGTTAATATCATGGCAAAATTTAGTGGCTCAGATGAAATCATATATGCACCGGCAACGGCACCAACCGTGCCAATATTCTCTCCAAGTCGCCAAGCATGATAATCTAGTACTCCTTCACCCTTACCTTTATGCTCACAAATAAGTTTGTTTTCTTTTCTTCTGTCCGAGTTTGCAAAAGTGTATCCCTCTGTACATCCCTCGCTGAACCAATAAGTCCACATACTTGCTATAAATACTGTTTCCCACATGAGCACTCCAACTAGTCTTTAAATAATATCCAAGTCCAAGTACTTTCATACTCGGTGAAATTGTTATTTGGGTTTGGAGCCTGCTCTTCTTCTTTGGGGTTAATGATGTTGTCTGGCCCATTTTCACTCCTCCATTTACACCCTTCGTAAAAGAACATAATGATAACAAAGACACCAAACATACCTAAGAACCCACCGAACATATTGCCAAAAGCCCCAGTAGTATCAGCCCATTCTTTTAATCCTTTACGCCAATCTTCCATTACTTACACTCGCAATTCTCACATTCACAATTTTCACAATCACATTCATTAGTCATTTTAATTACATTTCCTATCGTTTTCTTATTCCAATTTTTTCCAATAAAGATTTATTCTCTTGTATAAGCTCTTCGTTATGATGCTCAATCTCTTCTACATGCTCTTTTTCCATCTGGTCTAGCCTCATCTGTATCCCTACTATCTCATCGTGTATCTGCGTTATCCTAGTCCCGTGGTCATCAAGTGTGCTACTGACTTTAAAATAAGAAGCCGTAAGCAAAACAGAAGCTGTGATAATCTGTATAAGCCACTTGATATTGATGTTGACATGAAGACTATCATTGAGACTAGTCATTTCCCAAATACTACACTACTAACCAGAGCAAGGACACTACCAAGAATAACGCCAACAACCGAACCCAACCCCCGAAGCCACGATACTTGCTTCGTAAGGTCAGCTTGTCGCACATCCATTCGTCCAAGATTTTCCTTAATCCATTCGACATCATTACGTACGACGGATAAATCAGATTTTAAGCTTTCTCTCCACTCAGTCAATTCAGCATTGTTCATCTGTGTCTTGTCCACAATAAGTCCAACCATCTGGGAAGTTAGTACTCACTTCTTGTTCCACATCTTCCACGAAAATCCACTTTGTTTTAGCAGGAGTTGACACGTATAAATCAATAGAGTTATAAGTACTCCCCAGAATACGTGTGGTGCTACCTGTTTTACCGATACCAGTATCATGGCACTTACAACTGCAATCGCACACGCCATTACTGGGTCTTTCATCGACTTCCGCCATTAATCCTTCCCTTTATAAAATTTATTTCGTCGGTTACGTCATTCATTTCTTGAATTATCTGTTCATGCCTACGATCTCTAGTCTCATCCGACCTGTTCCACCTGTCTATGAGCTTGACACATATTCCTTGAATATCATCCAATTTCTTTGTCAACATCTTTTGCATCCAAACAAGTTGTCCGGCAAATAAGAGAATAATAACTCCTATTGCTCCCCATTCTGCATACGCTCCCAACATTACTTAGTCATCAACCCAACTAAAAGTCTTAGGTCAGATTTAATCTCACCTAAAGAAACTTTTACTTCTGACATAGCCTTAGCATTGTCTTCGTGTCGTCTACCAAATTCATTCTTAACCTCGTACAGGCTGAATACTATGAACCTGTAAAGTGCATAGATTGCCGCCCCTAAAAGAATAACGGGAAGCCCATATTGTTCCATTAAACCTAATACAGATTCGGCATCCATTACTTATACTCCAATTCCATTGTATATGACACTACAGCATCTGTAGGCCAATCATCTATTGCCCATCTCTGTTTGGAGAAAAACTCTCCATGACTATAGCTAAATGGAAGAATCCAATCTCTTGCGTTATCAGGCCATGGAACATAATGTGTCTTATCCATTACATCGCCCCAATTCATATCATCGTTCCACTTAATGATGCGACCAGTAAGAAAAACAGAATCAACAGGAGTTGAATCCAGTTTCGTGACAGCATACCAGTAGCCGAGTTCCAAGCTGTCTGTACCATACGGATAGAGCGTGGCATCTGATGTAACCCCAAAAGATGCTTCACTTTGGACATACGAAGTATCATGGACATAGAGCGTATCTCTGATTTCGTATATCTCTGGGATATACATTACCTCTGGCTCCAATTGACATCCAAGAAGTGTGAGTGGAAGAATCCATTTAAGCGGCTTTAGCAACTTTGGATTTTTTCTCTTTCTTCGGAGGCGGCATTACCTCACCATTCTTAGGTGTGGCTTCAGCCTCAATATCTTCCAATGCCTGTTTATATCCCAGCAACTGATGTTGTTCAGAGGTTATTGCTGCTATCTGTTGTGGAATCTTTTCGAGTCTTTCATTTACCTGTTCTAATGTTAATACCATGTTACCTCCTAACGATTGTAACCATTATATATGTACTAAAGTTAGCTTTTCTTTTTCACCCAACACGCCCTTGGTGAAGGTATTAAAAGAAAGACTTATCCTTGTTTTTTTTGACATATTTTCACGTACCGAATGAACCAAGCTAGACGGAAATAAAAATAATTTACCAACCTCTAAATCAACCCAATATGATGCTGAGTTATACAAATCAAATGAATCATAAACAAAATCAAATGGAAAGATTTTTTCATTCCTCTTAAATTCTATCGGAGAATTTTCCCCTTGAATGTAAAAAACTCCGCTAATTAAACTATTCGGATGATTATGAAAATGATGTCCCTCTCCCTTAATATTATAATTGCACCATGATTGAGTAATATAAAATTCTGTTACCGAGTTTTTGATTTTCAAAAAATTATGAGCATAGATATTCACCCATTTTTGTAAATAGTCTTTCAACTGACTTAATTCTGGGCTATTCAATACTTCGGTATTTTGGGAATAATTATTCAGCATGTTTGGTTTCTTTGCCAAGCTTTTAACAAATTTCAATTCTTTTTTGTTGAACTTGTATTCTTCTTGGGAGATTATTACAGGCATGCTGAATAAAGGAAGAATATTGTATTGCAACTCAGCGTTAGGAACTGCTGTTAATGATTCATTCATTTCTATTGTCATCCATTAATAGGGAATCTTGGCTTTTAAGCGTGGTGGTGGAACCTAAACCAAAAAACCAAGCCCCTAATTAAGTCTTTAATTAACTCCAATATCCTCTGATAATCTCATGAGCAGCAGTACCTGAGATTACAACGTGTTTTCCAGTTACGTTACCACTATAAGAAACAGTGGGAGCAATCATTATACATATTCCTGCTGGCCCGCCACCATTACCGCCACCTCCCCCAGCTCCTCCAGTACTATTGGAACTACCTTGAGTTCCGTCAGCTCCAGCACCACCATTACCAGCACCTGAGTTTGATGTGGCACTTTGCCCGGACGCTCCTGAGCCTACGGCACCAAGAGAGGCTGGTGCATCGCCTTCACCATACCTACTACCACCACCGCCACCACCTTGACCACCAGAAGCCCCAGCATATAGAGATAAAGAACTTGGTACATACATGTTTGCACTCCCATCAGCACCGGCTCCTCCAGAACCGTGAGTCGAACCAGAACCAGTACGTGCTCCACTCCCACCACCTGAACCAGCATCACCACCATTTCCTCCAGTGCCTCCTTCAGTGCCGGCGGTGTCGCCTTTTCCACCACCGCCACCACCACCGCCATTAGCTCCTGCGGCTCCATGGCTTCCTACTGAATCTCCCGAACCTGCGGTAGCCGCAGTAGGCGCATCAGCGAATGACTTCATTATATTTATTATTTGACCAGTTCGAGCACCACCAGCTCCAGCATTATCACCAGAAGCATTAGCACCAGCATTCTCTATCGAGCCGCCACCTCCGCCAGCCGAATTAGCAGTACTATTACCACCAGCTTGCCCGGGAACATATCCTGCACCGGCAGCACCACCGTTCCAACCTCCACCGCCTGAGCCACCAAACCCAGCGTTACCTCCCGGCTCACCAGAATATCCGCCACCACCACCTACTGTACCAGCCGTAGCGTGTCCAGCAACACCAGCAACACTAATTGCAGCACTGCCTGATATTTCTCCTGCGGAAACAATCACTATACATCCGCCACTTTGACCGCCCTTGCCAGAGCCTGCGGCAGCCGCATTTGCGGTCATCGCTGCACCAATAGTAACATTTCCCTTAGCTAGTATTTGTATATTGCCGCCACATTTACTTGCCTCATCGCCACCATCTCTAAACGGGACAGGTAAAACACCACCAATAGAACCAATAATAGCACCTACTGGTACTCCGGGTGCACCATGAGTATCTGGATGTAATCCGTTTCTTGCAAGCCCACTCTGTGCATCAACTGTAAATGTAGCACCAGTATTTTCAAAAGTGCTTGTACAGCGTACAATAATACCAGAAGCAGGAGTCTGAGCGGTACTCGCTCCCCAAGTTGTGTAATTACCTGATGCTATATTATCACTACCTGTATCCACCGCACTGTCAGCACCAGTCCCCCATAAAGTATCAAAAGTACTTGCATCCTGTATAAAAGCCATTATACTATCTCCTCTAAACTAAATTTATATTGTTTACCAGTTCCACGATTAAGTAAAAACAGGTTTTCGTCACCCTCTTGAATGACCCAATGACCAGTAGTTCCGTCGACCTCATTACCATCTCTGCCAGTATTATTAAGATTCAAGTCTTCAGTGTATACATTTTGCCATTGTAACGATGCAGAGCCAAGGTCTCTTGTTCCATCAGCTTCTGGTACAATATTCCCCGTTACTGTTACCAGCCCAGCCGCACTAATTCTTACACGCTCAGTAAGAGTTTCACCTGCATCTGTAGTCGTAGCAAAAATGATTCTTCCCGGCATATCACCAGTTCCGGGCGTACCATCTACTTCAAATTGAATCATAGCCGCCGGAGCTTCTAAATCTGTACCATCATCACCAAATGCAATAATGTTACCCAATTCCTCTCCGTCTGTAACAACGGTATGAGAACCAATGCTAGCGTTACCACCCTTTACAAGAGCTAACATTGGAGCACCTGCTGAGGTTGCAGTGGCAGAAAAAGAAGCTAACATTAAAGTAGAATCTACCTGTCCTGTACCAAGCACTTGAACTTCTGGAATAAGATCAGTAGCACCATCTCCGATAGAAATTGTCTCTTGTGCGGTATGACCCACAAGAAGACCGCCCCCATTTGCTATATGTACATCGCCCCCAGCGGTGACTCTTAATCTCTCCGTTGCGGTTTCAGCGCCATCGGCGGTAGTAGCTAAGATAATCCTTCCCGGCATATCTCCCGTACCCGGTGTTCCATCAACCTCGAATTGTATCTGAGCCGCTACGGCCTCAAGGTCTGTACCGTCATCTCCAAAAGCAATAATATTGCCAAGTTCTTCACCATCAGTTACAACTGTGTGAGAACCGATAGTAGCATTACCACCTTTAACCAGACAAACATTGGGTGCTCCAGCCGTTGTAGCTGTAGTTGAAAAGGCCGCCAATAGCATTGAAGAATCAGCCGCCGCTGTGCCAAGTACCTGTACTTCTGGTACCATATCGGTACTACCATCTCCGATGGACACTGTTTCCTGTACAGTGGTACTACCAACTATTAAACCAGCACCATTTGCTACCGCAACATCTGCGGTTGATAGATATAGAGGTGAGGCTGTAGCATCACCATCTTCTACTTCCCTTAGAGTGCTATCAAGTCCAGTTGAATCTATTTTTAATAATAATCCAAATGTTGAGGCAATCGTATTTCCTGATAAAGTCGCCATAATTTAATCTCCTAAAGTTTCCTTGTTCAAACTCGCAACTTACCGCCCGAAACTATTTGACATGGTTGCGATAAAATCTTTAAACAATCTTTTGCCATTCACGTTGTTCATTCTGCCATGTATCTTTCACACTATTCCAAAGGTCTCTTGCAAGACGTGCAGTCTGGTGTACAATATTACTGATACCAAGCTGTATTCCTAACCGTGGCATGGTCTAAGGCCCTAAGTACAGGAATGCAGAACCAGAATCCAAAGCTACTGTCTTCCACCTACCATAGATCGTCATGCCCTGTGGCATGGTAGTCTGGTTAATAGCATCGCTATTGGTACCGGAGCCTCCCTGTGCATCCGTTGGCCAATCTGACTCAGCCGTTGTCGCATCACTAGAATCAAATAAAGTGTCTTCTGTAAACTGTATTGCCACTACCACCAGACCGGTCGGTGGTGTGTACGTGCTTGTGTCAGCTAAAAATCCAACACCTGCCTGACCTAGTGTGATGTTGCCCTGTTCTACAACAGTATATCTATGACTATCCGCTGGGGAATCTGTTGCCATAATTTAATCTCCTTTTATTATGTATGCCTTTCCGCCCGAGATACTCTGACATGGGCATATCTATCTAAATGCAAACGGGACAATGGCTCTCTGGCCACCTACTTTGTCTCTGCCAGCTTCCTGACGCACCGTGGTTTCCCAGAGTGCTCGATACTTCACAGCGGAAGCGGCACTAACTTCGTCCAATCTGTCCTCAAAAAGTTTCCAATTAACGTAATTCACCAATGCTGGATGTAATGTGTCATCTACCTCTGGCACATCTGAGAGATTCTTGATCTCCCTTGGCTGGGCACTGTATTCAATGAGCAATCCATTACTCGTGGATTCGTCTATTGATTCAAATGCATTCTTGTTCGATGTATTCTTACTGGTTACAAGAGCGATCCTGTCACCCACATTATACCAAGCAAGATATTCTTCTGGATAATTATAAGCCATTATTTTTCATCCACATTTACAATACTATAATGATCCGTTAGCCTTGGAATCTTTCGGTAGTCACCATCAGAGTCCTTGTAAGCAACGGAATAAATTTTATCTACACGGAGATCAGAGTTTCTGTCTCCCACGTTATACCAGCGTTGATCTTCTACTGTATCTATTTTGGCATGCTTTCTTACAACCTTGTATTTGCGAAGGTCAAGAAGTGCATCATTAATAAGTGCCTTCACATACGTTTCCCCAGCATCTGGGTGTACCTTCCTAATCCGTGATAATATCTGTTTAAATGTCATCTTGCACCCCTTGCGGCACCACCACCACCACCAGCCGGTACCCCCATCATATTCTGTATACCAGCATTATACTGGTTAAGAAGCCATGTATATTGATCCTTTCTAGCCTGTCCAAGCTCAATATCTTCATCGGTACCAACGGTATCTGTAATAATTCTTTCTATCCCTTTCATTGCCGCATAAAGGACTACAAGTGATTCCAACTCATCGGGGAAAAGAGTAATGGCACTATCACCATACGCCACCGCCGGATACTGAACCTCTGAATATTTACCCACAGCGGATGATGATGACGGTAAAATATTAAGAAAATTACTTTCAATGTAATACACAGGATCAGTTGCCGTAGCGTAATCCATATCATCAGAATCAGAAGCACGGCCTTTAAGTGAAGTACGTATCAAACGACATTGCTGGTCAATCGTCCCATCATTGCGCCTAATGTTATAAACCTTAGCCGTATTTAACGTAGAGGCTGAACTCTCACTACCCACAGCCTGTGGTGTAAATGTTACCTCGCTGGAGCATAACCTCAAAAGAGACAGTGGCATGTGGTTAATTACATCCTTAGCACCATCTGTCAAAAACGATGTAAGTGCTGTGGTATCAGAAGAATCACCACCTACTGTACCAACCATATCCTCTACCTGTACTTGGAATGTTGCCATTAGTCTTCAATCACCGTCACTTCCAAGTTGCAACTTGCTGTATTTGCCCTAGCCCAATAATCAGCATCTGCGGCACGGAACATGGCAAACTCTCCCGCTTTTAACTTGCAGAAGTAATTAGTGTCATCTTCATCCGCAATCTCGATATAATTACTTGAATCTAAATTCTTAAAGAACATATATCCATACGTCCCAATATCAGAGGCTACGCTTATTTGCTCATTGCTCGTTCCTATTACCTGTATGCTTTTGTTATAAGACTCGCCAGACACATCAATATAGGTAGAGTCATGCTTACTCTCTTTGACACCGCTCTTGCTGTATTCTAATTGAGCTTCAATTCTTAGTTCGTTAGCCATTACTACCTCTTCTTTTTCTTCTTTTTCTTCATTTTTGCACTATATTTTTTGGCGGCTTTAACAGTTTTATGTTTTCTTTTCTTGCCACCGTACTTAGTAGTTTTACCTTTTCTCGGCATAGCTATTTCTCCTTAATTTCCTGCACTATTAATCTTTATACTCGCCTGCTTCTTATTCTTTGGGAATATCTTGCTATGGAGATGCTGATGTCTCTCTACCGCCTTATTTTCAATATCCTTATCCATTGATATCATATTAATGTCTATTAAATCACGCCGAATAGCCGGAGCCCAAGGCGATTCCCTCATCACCGTATTAACCGTATACTTCCGTGGAGACGCCGGTTGATGACAGTTTTTACAATAAAACCAGCCGTCCGGATTCGGTTTATCACAATGCATACAAGTTTTCATAGAGGTGGAAGGGGGTTTGACCCCCCAGCCACCTGATCCTTATATCGGGATTCTATCCCCGAACTTCAGATTTTTAGCTAAACGTGATATGAGCTTTGTCAGCCGCTAAACTAAAGACATAATAGCTGTCGCCGTCACAAACAAGACTAGCTCGGTCACCTTTTGTTGCGCCACTAATAAAAGTGATAACGTCAACACCGGTACCTTCAGTCACTGTTTGAGCCGCACCATCTTCACCATCAATACCATGACCATGGATGTTATCTCCATCATCGGTACTGGCGTTAATAGTAACAGCATTTGATGCTACGGTATGCACAATAAATTCTGCATTCCATCCAAGCATCTCATTGTCTTTGCTCGCACAATCAGGCAGTGTAATAGCATAAGCCGCACCCTGATCAATAAGGAAAACAGTTCCCGAGTCCTCTGGTGTCAGAGTCATTGCCTCGGTAACGTGCTTGACCTTTTTGAGCGTTTTAGAATAGCTACTGTTCTCATTTATAATATCACTACGCATCTTCCCTACTCCTAGTTAAGATCAGTCATCGAATACAACATGTGAGTTTCAGGAATCGTTATTTCAAGACCAGCCTCTGTGAGGATCATGTCTTTCCGTAAGTCTTCATCGCCCTGTTGTACATTCGTGACAACGTGAGTATCTCTATTGACACCGTTTCCTACGAGAGGACGGTATGAACAATGCTTCATGTCAGCAAGCAAAAGCATTCCAGCAGACATGCCTCTAAACAGAGGTTCCCTGACGATAGACATATCGCCATGAACAGTATTTAATTGCATGATATTGTGACCGAAGGCACCTTCTCTCTGTACAGCTTGAAAGTTGTACATATTAGATTGAGATTCAGTTTCTCCAGCAGTTTCCAAACTTGTAGTCACAAAACCCGGCCCCAACTTATTAAAGTAAGAGACTACAGGTAGACTAGCAAGCGCCAGTTTATTATTGCTGCCACCACGGGCAGGATCAAAGAAGACCTCGAAATCAGACAAGAAAGTATCATAGGTAATTGCCGTTGAAGCCGCTGCCGCAAAATACGGAGCACCGGAACTATACGAAATAGAACCGGGCGTTCCTGCTTGACGGTTAACGATAATATGACCTACGAGCCCTTCAGTGGTCTGAATCCCGCTTGATCTTCCACGTTGACCAAACAACATTGCTCTTTCAATATCGACCTTATGTTCACGTAGCTTGAGATTCCAGATACGAGTCCATTCGTCTGCATATCCACGATAACGAGTTGCGATAGAGGTATTGCTCTGCTCGGCCGCCGTTTTGAAGATTTGAGTATAACCAAAATCATCTTCCAATGATTTAGACCATACGTCCGGAGAACCGGAACCTTCGGCAAACGCCGTACCAATAATCTGAGCTTTGTCACCGTCAGCCACTGCATCATAACCAGATTCGCTAGAATTACCAACGCTCATACAGGTTACATCGCAACGAGTTTCAGTGCTGCCTTGCTCACTCACACTGTCAATACGGAAAATGGCATGTGATTTGCCATCAACCACTTCAACAGCTACAACCATACCTTTGACAAGCCAACTAATTGAGGAACCAGACCCATCGTCAAAATCAATCTGTCCACTTACACCAGCCGCTAAAGAGCTAAGAGCGCTATCAGCAACTAGGCTACGGTTTGTCCAGTCAACCCGTGAACGATTCTCAAGGAACCTGAACACAGAATCGTCTGTAGGTACTTTTGCTACCTTACTAAGATACACAAAAAATGGAGATTCTTCTGGAGCTAACTCAGCAACTCTGTCACTAAAGTCATATAACCGTCGTTGATCCGGAGCTTGTCCGACACCAGCGGTGGTTGCGGCCGCAGTAACATTGCTACTTTTTAGCTGTCCAGTATAATAAGCCATTTGCTTATCTCCTTTTTAAGCTACTTAGGGCAATCTATTGCCAAACCCACCAGCATTCTTGATGTTATCCCACACCTTTTCTTCTTCAGTCTTAGGTGTGGCACCTGTACCCTGCACACTGCCGGGTGTTCTGGGGGCTTGTTTATTTGCCCTAACAATATCTAAAGACGAAGAAGGCTTCGACCTTTCCTCTCTTCCATTTGTCTTCAGATAAACATCAACAAGCGTCTCAAATGGTAAATCCTCTTTCGGGGTTGAATAGAATTTCACAAAGTCTTCGACCATTTCGTCATCAAACTTATATGAATCCTTCAAATCCTTTCTAAGGTCATTCATAAACACTTGTTCCTGCACAACAGCCATTCGCTGTTGCACTCCCCGATCCACAGCCTCATTCACCTGTTTTTGAACATGTTGATAAGATTCTGAACCGGGATCAAAGAAGGCCTTCCAAGGGCTAAACTCATCCTCCGTCATTTGAAGGTTTTGTGCCTGAATAGGCTGTCCACCGGCTATTGCCTGCTGGAGCGTTTGCACCAGATCAGGTCTGGTTTCCAATAGGTCTACGAGTGGCTGGTATTTCTCCAGCTCCTCATTCCGAGACTGTGCCCGGTCATACATGGACTGAAACTTCTTAGCCTCAGACTCATAGTCCACACTTGAAAACTCAGCTTCTTCGTTACCGGCAACATAATCCATATCCACGCCTTCAATTTCGGGATATTCAGTCACCTCTTGTGTAGTTGCTTCTGCCATAATTCACCTCCTAGATGTCCTTGGTATTTGGGCATAACCCACATTGGATTTCCCATGCCATGACTTCACCTGTTAAGGGTGGCCCTAGCGCCCCTTGTTGGGGCTCCCTTTTTTGCCTACTGTACATTAGTCGCCTTTTATGCCTTCTATCGCATCTTTAACGTCACGCTCACCGAGCTTGACAGCGGTATCCAGCTTTGCGGCTCTAACTTTTCTATCTGCATCACTTTTGGATGCAATATCAGAAAGTTTATTCTCAAACTGGGAGACCTCTACACGCATCCTATCGTGAACAGATTCACGACGTGCGGTTTGCAGGTCACCCGATAATTCTTTGACTTGGCTCTGTAGACCCTGAATCTGTGATTCATAACGCTGATAATCGCTAAGTCTGGCCAAGACACCTTCCTTGTCAAATATTTCCGGATTCTTTTTCAATACTTCCATCCTGTCAATTAACCCTAATTGAAATGCTTCTAAATAAACATTATATGTTGCCCACTTACTTTCTGGCAAAGTAGAGCCGGGTTGTATCCTAACATCATGTTGACCGATATTTAACCTGTCCTTAAAAATATCATTCACCGGTCGGGTTATATCGTCATACATATTGATAGTAACATCCGTCAAGTCGTTGTTGGGCTGTGCAAGAGCAAACATCTTTTCAAAAGTATAGTGCCCCTTAGACAGTCCATATAGGATACGACCTAACCGATTCACACTAAATTCAATATCCCTAAGCTTGGATTTGGGTCTTTCGGAACCCATTGCAATCATACGTTCTGTACCACGTACTGTTTCCGGTGCCTTATCCGGTACACCGTGCATCATCTCTGGAAGTCCGAATGTGAAGTCTATATAGAACTCACATTGCTGGATAAGACGATAAAACTCTCCCGCAAGAGGTTGTGGTGCCGGGTAATGAGGCTCTCCCTGTGTAGTATCTACTTCAATGACAGCATTGGGGTTTGACCAGTCCCGCTCAAGGTCTTCCATATTGGGAACCGATCCCATAGGCACAATAAGCTTCAGTCCGGCTGATGCCTGTGCATGCGATAGAGCTAAAGACCAAAGCTTGTTTAAAAGCTTCTGCATTGGCCTTGCACGTGATACATCTGACTTAGGATATGGGGTCTCTGTCCAAATATTTGGAATAGGAATAATGGGATAGGTATCAATGTTTAAAATATTCTCATATAAAGAAATTTCCCCAATAGAAGCAGATACCCCTATTCTTGTTTGGGGGATTTCTTCAAACTCCAAGAATCCACGCTCCACAGCACCGGGATTCTTATCCAACATAGTAGTGAAAGCTTCCTCATCCATGATACTTTCTTGATTTGTTCTGGAGTCCACTACACGGTAAAAAGGCACTGAAGCAGGAAAGAATCTCTCTAGTATCTGGTATTTCTGTCGATGCCACCAGTCACTATCTTTGGTCTCTGCCGGTGTAAAAGCCTTAATGGTATTACGGTTTGATGAATCGGGAAAGTCTTCGTCCATCACCGTAGACAGTTCATTGATGACCCCCGGAATAACTTCTCCGGTTTCTGGGTTTAATTGATCTCCTAATTCAGGGTAGAGGTTAACGACCTGCTCACCAGTCAGTATGGTAGAAAGAATGATGCCCTCGGCATCAGTAAACCACCTGTCCCGACAATCAGGTGGAACATAAACACGAAACGGATTGACGTGTGTGAACTTGACGTCACCCCTACCGAAGTCTGCTTCGCCATCAATATAGGCGTATAAATATCCAAGCCCTGTAACAGCATAATCCTGAATGGCCTGTTTCATCTGGGTGTCCCCATCAGACACATCCCAGACATAACCAAGAATGGTTCGCCATATATTGGCCATCTTTACATCAGAATCTTCTCTGGGTATAGCTGTAAATATGGGTGGTTTTGCCGTAAGCATGCTTTTAAGCTTGTCAACGGCAGGAGCAATCCTATCCATGGGAACATCAGCCTGATTGCGGCTTGAAAGGTCTGAGGACTCATCAGCAGTAAAGTGGTTACCAAGAAAGAAATCAAGGTCTGTTCTGGCTTCTTCATCCCAATCTTCTCGGGAATCTCTCCATTGCTGGAATAATTCTTTATTTAACTTTGCTCTTGGGTCTTCTGGTATGGGCATTATCTATTAAACATCCATTCCTGTAATGATTTTGTACGCATGGGCAAGCCCTCATCTTT
>Ga0208181_1000454_pt1 | contig 21401 bp, 33 predicted proteins | sample MalvirDeepMed_s6_FD_184244 | JGI IMG/M metagenome (GOLD analysis project Ga0208181, IMG submission 184244) | Marine viral communities from the Global Malaspina Expedition - Malaspina viral metaG DeepMed_s6 (SPAdes) (version 2) | ecosystem: Environmental > Aquatic > Marine > Oceanic | place... | reverse complement strand
GCGAAGGTCAGCACACCTACAAGTGGTATGGGAAGTGGATGGACGACTTCCACGGCTCATCGGCGGCAGTCGATAACGGCTTCAAGGCTGATGACTTCGGCAAGTCGGAACACGCCATCAAGGTCGAGGGAGCCGACTACGAAATTGGTGTCGTCAAGAATCCGACGGGTGAAGGGTATCGATTGCTCTATGACAACTACGCGAGTGGGACTCGTATCGCCAAGCGGTATGGTGCTGGACTTGAAATTATCAAGAACTCGTATGCCGAACGGGTGGCCGTCAAACAGCTACAGCGCAAAGGCTACCGAGTCAGCACTCGTCTGAATGCTAAGGGACAGAGGCAAGTGATTGGAGTGAAATCATGAAGACGATCACGGTGACGATTGAAGACGGCGAAGCCTCTGTCGAGACTGCTGGATTCAAGGGTAAGGAATGTCTGGCAGCCACAGCAGAGCTAGAGAAGGCACTAGGGAAGAAGACTGCCATCACAATGACCCCTGAGGGCCGCTTACGGGCGGCTACAGCCACGACGGTGCGGTCATGAGTGTCAGTATACCTCGCGTCTGTATAACCGTAGAGAACGGCTCTTTGAGCTTCGTTGATGACCCCCCGCTCGCCAGCCTTCACACCCTAGGCGTCTGTCATCGGCAAAGGCTCTCTCATATCGAGCCGCACCGTCGCGTCCTGCGGCGGTTGTTTCATTGGTGTCGAGCTATCGGCATCGTCGAATGGACACGGCACTGGGACTGTCAGTGGCGGGTGAATATGTCACCAGTCGATGGTCCCATTATTCACATGACACCCCAGTCATCTCGCGCTGAGGCTCTGGCAGTGGAACGCGAATGGCTCTGGAATTATAAAGGTATCTAGTGGAAGGGGACGGAATGAATCAGGAACAGATTGAGGCTTCGCTGGAGAGATTTATTCGCCGACTCGAATCTCTTAATCGCATGTTTATGTATGGCTCCGACTTACGGATGACCACGACCGAACTCCGCACGATTGAATCTGTAGAGAAGGCGATTGAGAGACTCACCCGCGCCTTTGAACGTGCAGCCACTCGGCTGTAGACCGAAGCATCTAGCACATCACTTGGACATAACTTCCTTGTGTCCAATTCAAGGAGAACAGAATGGCAACTATCAAGAACGCAGTATTTATCTCGCTCCACTTTCGCTGTCTCGGCGTGACCAGAAAGATTGACAAGGGTCGCGTGGATACGACCGCTGACAAGACTCTGGTGAGCGTCAACAAGAAGTTGTTCCAGAGTGACACTTTCAAGCGCATCACGCGAATCCAATCCAAAGCACGGTCGTATCTACTCTCTCGCGCTGTAGAGACTGGACTCCGTGGTGCGGTGTATGCCCTGCCGACTGCGTTTGTCTCAGAGGTCGAAGACCAGTTGACTGACTACGTGTCACAGATGAAAGGTGAAGTCGCGACGTTGTGTGGCGAGTGGCCGACACTGATAGAAGTCACGGCCCGTGAACAGCTTGGTGATCTATATAGCGAGAATGACTATCCAAGCGTGGCAGAAGTCGCTCAGGCATTCGGGATTGAGTGGTCGTATATCTCGACTGACGTTCCCGGCGAACTGGCTGACATCAGTAGCGGAGTCTTTCAACGTGAACGCGACAAGCTAGAAAAAGAGTTCGCGAAGGCAACCGAATATACAAGGGCTATCATGCGTCGCACCTGCTTGGAATTTGTGACGCAGTTCAAATCTCAACTACAGCCCAACGGGTCGAACGGTAGCACTCGGAAACGTCCTATCCATAGTTCGACATTGACCAAGCTGACTGACTTCATGGAGACATTCAACGCCCGAAATCTGTCAGGTGATGTTGAACTGTCTGGGGCTGTTTCAAATATGCGAACGCTGTTGCGTGGCGTGAGTGTGAAAGACCTGCGGGACAGCGAGTCTTTCAAGGCATCAATCAACGACCAGATAGCTTCGACCGTTGCCAATATCGAGACACTGGTCGAGGAATGTCCTGTGCGTCAAATCATCTTCGATGACTAGTATTTGGCGACATGAAAACTACCGAACTCAAAAGGAGAATGAAGATGCATGAACAAGTTCACACCCAGAAACAATTGATAACGAAGAGATTGGAATCTCATAAATACGAACTGGCACGAACGAGAGCGTTTCTCCCGGCCACTGAGTCGAAACTATTCAAGACGCACATGGATGAACTCGACAAGGAGATCACACGTCTGGAAACCGGGGAGGCCACAGCAGCCATCGGAGTGTACCTGAGCATTATCTCAGACGACGTGAACGAGTTGCAGAAGAGGATGCGGTCGCCATACAAGGAGGCCATGCAAGCACTGGTGAACGCTATCAGAAAGACGAAAACCGAAATCAGGTTCCTCGGTATAGAGTAAGGGTAAGAGCTATAATATGTATCACATCGAAACCTACCAGAAAGGTCATTATGAACAATCCAAAAGAGCGGCCTGTCACACTACAGCGTCGCCCACAGCGTACGAAGTTTCCCGGTAAGAGTCAGCGCAAGAGTTTCACGCTCACACCAATGGCCACTAACAAACTTGAGGGGAGGCAGGGGGAGTATCGGTTTCTGTCTGAGTCCGATACCGTTGAACAACTGATTCGCACACATCTCTAATGTAAAAAGAAACGACGCGAAGCGTGGAGACTTCGCGCCGTTTACAGTGGGAAAGGAAAACGAAATGGTGTTTCCATCCTACCACACTTCTTATCTCCGATGAGGATATAGCTATGTCTAAGCTAACGAAGAACATCGAACAACCTGTCGTTGAAGACCAAGACTTGGTGCCGTACGCACCCGTCACGGTCATGCCTGTAGTCAGTGGGCCGGAATTCGCTCAATCATTCAAAGCATACAAGGCACTTCAGCGCGCCATTGACGAGTCTATGCCAGAGGAAATCATGGAGATCCAAGGCAAGCCGTATCGGAAGAAGGGATACTGGAAAGCCTTACGAGCCGCGTTTAATCTCACCGTTGAATGTATCCACGACGAACGTGTTGAGATCGCACTAGAAGACGGGTCAGTGGATTGGGGATGGCATGTGCGGTATCGGGCCTCAACACAGAGCGGAGCCTTTGTCGATGGTGACGGATCATGCTTCGCTTCTGAGAAGTCGCGTGGCGGGTTACGTAGCACTGAACACAATGTCCGCGCCCACGCACACACCAGAGCCAGCAATCGGGCGATTAGTTCGTTGGTTGGATTCGGTGAGGTTTCAGATGACGAGATGCCAGTCGATGCCGACCGAACGGTCTATGTTGAGCCTGTGCAGACACCAAAGGTGGAGGCACCAAAGAAGGTAGTAAGGAAGGCGGCAAAGAAGACCGAAGTAGATGCCGCCGATAACACTACACAGGATGGCGTCAAGAAAATCACTGTGAGGCAGGTGAAGTACTGGCACGTTCTAGTCAAGAATAACGGTCGCGATCCAGAGGCTTGCCAGAACTACTTGGAGAAAACCTACGGCTCACCTGATCCGGCTGACATTCCATTCAGCGACTTCAACGATGTCGTCAAGTGGTTGAACAGCGATGAGTATTTCGAGGCGACTCAATGAGTCTAACGAATCGTCCTGACTGGGTGACTGATTGGTCAGTGACTCGCGCCCTGGCGGTGCGGTTTGGTGGGGCAGAGCATGTCCCACCAGCCGCCCTGAAACGTGGAAGTCTCGTGCATGAGTGGACAGCCAATGCGGATTATGAGCGTGACCGTCTAGTGCCACGTAAGGTCGAAATGCCGAGAGGATTGGAAGGCTACTGCTACGCATGGCAGGATTTCGTGGAAGCATCAAAACCGAGATGGCTGAGGATTGAATCGGCACTGGAGTCGGAGGCTCTTGGGTATCACGGCATCGTTGATCGGTTTGGGTTCATTTATGGCAAACCAGACAAGGTCGTGCTTGATATCAAGACAGGCGCACCACGCAACGCAGACCGCTATCAGCTTGCCGCCTACAGCCTGTTAATTGAACCAGCACCTGTGCTGACTCGTATCGGCCTCTACATCAAAGCCGATGGGACGTGGACACTGAAACAGTATGACGATATCAGTGACTACATCACATGGATGGAGATACTTAACGAAGCGAAGGAGAGCAGAAATGGCAAACGCAGAACTCGTCAAACGCAACAATGACTTCCTCAGAATGGATGCAGTTGAAGTGCAGGAAGTTTCCGAGCTTCAACAAACCTTACCGAAGCGTATTCGTTCCCAAGTGCAATACCAGACAGTGCATCAGGCACTAGGGTTGTTCGTCGCGATGCGGAAGAAGATCACAGCCCACTATATGCCGTTCAAACGTAGCGCACAGGATACCGTGAAACTTCTGCGCGATAGCGAGAAGTCAGACCTGAAACCCTGTCAATCTGGTGAGCAGACATGTCAAGCCCTTCTTCAAGGATGGGAACAAGAACGCGAGGCCAAGGCACAAAAGGAACTACAAGCCGCCATGGAGAAAGCGGAACAGATCGCACAGCAGCAACGTGACCGTCAACTCGCCCAACTTGAAGCAGAGAAGGCACAAGCTCCAGACGATACGAAAACGGTCATCGCTGATGTAGCAGACACACTCAAGGCTCAACCCTTACCAGTCGCTTATACGCCTGTTAAACAGCCATATAGCCGCCCTCAGGGCCACTCTTCAAGACAGAGCTATCGTGCTGAGGTGGTGAATCTGAAAATGCTTGTGCGAGCCGTAGCCAATGGCCATGCAGATTTACAATGTCTCCAAGCGAACATGACGTATCTCAATTCCAAAGCGAGACAGGAGAAGGAACAACTGACAATTCCCGGCGTGGCTCCTATCAAAACCGTCAAGACGGTTATCACGTCATGAACTGGAATTTGTTCTGGAACATTCTGTCTGTCTTGCTTGGGGCGGTGGCGGTGTATTGGGCGGCACGGTATCCCATGACTGCCATCGCTCTAGCGTTTCTGTCTGGCATTATCGTCGCACTGTCGTCGAGATTCGACATGGCGATGCTGTCAGACCCGCGGGAAGGAGATATACATGGCACTGAAAAGTGACACGGGTCCACTGGCGCATGTTCCGTTATGGATTCTTGAATCATCTGTCCAGCATGGAGCGATTCGGCTCTATGCGTATCTCTCGGCGAAGTGGTGCGACCGTGATGGGCTAGCGAACCCATCACGGTCTGAACTTGCGACTGTTCTGAAATGTTCAACGCCAACCGTAGATCGATGGGTGAAACAACTGCTCGGCATCAACGCATTAGCTGTGCAACACCAGACCATTAAGCCGCAGCAATACGTCGAGAACTTGTATCAACTGAAACTGATTTCACCGAAGGGTAGTAATACCCATGTGGCTACCCCTGTAACATCGATGTTACTAGCTGACGCTAATAAACCACACAAGGATGTGCAGTTACAGACAACCGATGGGCTGGTGCTGAGTGGAGACTGTACTAATAATAGTACTAATAAGAGTACTAGTACGTACACGGTTCGATTTGAATCATTCTGGTCGAGGTATCCACGAAATCGAGGCAAGAAAGCGGCTTCTGAAATCTGGAAGAAGTTGAAAATTGAACACGATACACCACTCTATCGGGAGGTCATGGACGGACTCACCAGGTATCTAAAGGCATGGGAAGACGAGAACGTAGAAGAACGCTATATCTGCCACGCGGTTCGGTTTCTCAAAGAACGGAGATGGGAAGACGAGCCACAAGTCAACCACAAGCCAAAGCTCACGCAAAACACACTAACCATGATTGATGCCAGTAAACGCTTCCTCGAACGCCATCGAAAGGAGGAATAGATGGTCACCTACCTATTAACACGAGACTCACCGGAACGATTTAATAGGGTGTTTAATTTTCTCGCTTCTTCAAAGAATGCGAAAACTGATGAGGTGAAACTGGAGGCATCATTTCTAGTGCTGAGTGATTTACCGATTGAAAGTGTTGAAGTAGCGGCACAAGCATTGTGCAAGGAAGCGAATCCTTTCATGCCTGATGATGGAAGTTGGTATCAATTAGCAGACAACCTGGCACATGAGAATCTAGTGCGTGAATTAAGCCAAACCAAACAATTGACGGCACCTGAAGATGTTGTCATGGAGGACAAACGACGCGAAGCAAGGGCGAAATTTTTAGCGTCACTGGAGGGAAAATTCGGTGCTGAAGTTGCCGATAGATATAGTCGGATCATTCCTGATGGGCCGATACCGTTGTTTCATTGTCATCAGTGTCAGGATACAGGCTGGCGTGAATATGACTGCACAAGACAAGAACTGTGTGCCAGTTGTAAGCAACGTCAGTTCTATCTATACGACCACACATGGGTAGAACACTGCGTGTGCTGGCACACTAATCCTCGACTAGAACAACACCGCGCCCAAAGTAAATTGAAAACCCGTAGAAAAAAGAACAGGTAATCTCATACGCTACCTCATATGAGACAATGTGGATGACGTTGGGGAAATTCCGCGGGTCATCGCGCCAGCGATGGCTTCGTGGCGGGATTGCCAACTCCTGCTCCGATTTCCTCAACGTCACCTTTTTCCCAGGCCTAAACAAAGTCATGCCTTTGAAGTTTGCAAAACCCATTCGCAGAAAGATCGAAAAGACAAACAGACGCAAGGTGAAAAACGCCCACATCGCCAGGACAAGGCAATTAGTTCTTAAGAGGGATAGGCGGTGCCGTGCATGTGCTAGTACCGTATTTCTGGAGATGCATGAGATGAAAAGCAGGTCTCAATTAAGGGGAAAACCACCTGAAGAAATTTTCAATTCCTTCAACTGCATAATGTTATGCTCCACCTGTCACAGGCAAGTGACTGAACGGATCATTAAAGTAACCTGCCCTCAGTGTGGACATGAATGGTAAAGCAGGGTGATGTCAGAGACATCTTACCGACGCTCGACGCTGGATCGGTGCAGTGCGTCGTGACTTCTCCACCCTATTGGGGTTTGCGTGACTATGGCATGGAGGGTCAGATTGGCCTTGAGCCGACACCAGAGGAATACGTGACCACGATGGTGGAGGTGTTCCGCGAGGTGAAGCGTGTGCTACGCGACGATGGCACGGTGTGGCTCAATCTTGGTGACTCATACTGCGGGACAGGGAGCAAGGGGGCTTATACAGACCCAAAACACCCCGAAGGTCGTAACGGCCAAGTCGTTGCGGTCAATGCCAAGATAGAAGGACTTAAGCCGAAAGATCTCGTCGGCATTCCGTGGCGCGTGGCGTTCGCGCTCCAATCTGACGGGTGGTATCTACGCAGCGACATCGTGTGGGCCAAAGGCGTGTCGTTCTGTCCTGACTACGCTGGATCGGTAATGCCTGAACCCGTGACCGACCGCCCGACCAAATCGCACGAATACCTGTTCCTGCTCACCAAGTCAGCGCGGTACTTTTATGACGCTGAGTCGGTGCGAGAAACTGGGGTTGAGAGTGGATGGAGCCAGCAGCGTAAACGTGGCGTCAATACTTGGAAATACAACGACACCGTCGAGCGAATAAAATCAACAGGCCAGAATGTAGAAGGAAGCACACTGGGCGATCAAGCCACCCGCAACCTCCGCTCTGTGTGGGCCATCAACCCGCAACCCTACCGCGAAGCGCACTTTGCGACGTTTCCGACTGCGCTCGTCGAACCGTGCGTCAAGGCTGGCAGTAAGAAGGGCGATACCGTTCTTGATCCTTTTGCGGGTAGTGGCACCACGGGACTGGTGGCTGGCAAGTTAGGGCGGGAGTTCGTCGGCATTGAACTCAACGCTGACTACATCCGATTAGCAAATGAGCGGATTGAAGGGCCGCTGTTTTGCCAATAATATTGTGCCTGTGGATGAACAACTTGGGGCAAATGGCAAAGTCAATGTTCAACGTAGACTGGTGTGATTGTGTTTCGCGCGAAGGTTGATCTAAACCACTCAGACATCGTTAAAGAATTCAGGAAACAAGAAGGCGTCACCGTTTTTTCTATCGCATCATTGGGTGATGGTGTGCCAGACATCGTTGTCGGTTATTGCGGGGTGACAACACTAGTAGAAATCAAATCACCAAAAGGAAAGCTGAACGCACTGCAAGAGAGGTGGCACCAAGCATGGACGGGTCGCCCAGTGGCGATCGTGAGAAATGTCAAGGACACAAGAAAGGTCCTGGATGCACTTCACGAAGTCGGTAAAATTTAAGGAGAAAAGATGAGCCAATCACTCGTAGAACAAACTGATGTGGGAACAATCGCACTTGACGGGGGGATCAGTTTGACGCCTTCTGGTGCCGTCATTGAAGGTCAACCAACCATCGAACAGTTTTGTAGCTCGCTACAAAAGTGCTATCAATTGGCGAATGTGTCCATGTGGGCGATTGGTGATTTATTGCTGTATGGAGAAACACGCGGAGATTATGGAGAAAGTTATTCACAGGCAATTGAATTGACTCAGAAATCCTATTGGTCATTATCTCAGGCTGTACGTGTGAGTAAGGCCTATCCACAGAACGACAGACCATTTGCAACTAAATTATCTTGGTCGCATCATCAAGAGGCAGCCAAGATAAAAGACATAGATCTAAGAAATGTTTTACTTGAACGGGCCGTTGCTGAAGGTTTAAGTCGTGATGATTTACGAGGGTTGTCTCCGAAGCCAGAAGCGGTTGTGACGAATGACTCAAACTCAACTGGATTATCAGTTGTCTGTCCATCGTGTGGGCGCACATTTGAAGCATAGATACATGTTCATAGATATTGATCGTCTTAATGCCTACGTGAAATTGTTAGCGATTAAAGATGATCCCGAGATTGCAAAGTTACGTGGTCATAAAATTACAGCACCAGTAAAGAAGAAAAAGGACAACATTGAAGAATTAAAGAAATCTTACGTCAGACATTTAATGCATCGCCAACTTCAACTGCGAGGTGAAGTAACTTGAAGGTTGTGGTCACAGGCGGGACTGGTTCTTTTGGTCGAGCTTTCACCCGGTACTGTCAACAAGAACGCGACGATGTGACACGATTGATTTCGTTATCTCGCGATGAAGTTAAGGCCGACGAGATTGGCCTTGAATTTGCCAACTATCCAGAATTCAGAGCCTATCTTGGAGATGTTCGGGATGTAGATCGTTTGTGTCAAGCATTTCGTGGTTCCGATGTGGTCATTCATGCGGCAGCATTAAAGCGAGTCAATGCCCATACTGATGGGGGCGAACTTATAAAGACCAACACGGTCGGCACAGTCAATGTCGTGAATGCATGTCTCGCTTCTGGTGTAAAAAGACTTGTATTTATTAGTTCAGATAAGGCAGTTGAACCAATGAACCAGTACGGCAAAACAAAGGCCAGTGCCGAAGGATTTGTTGTTGGTGCTAATGCATACGATCAAGATTTCAAGTCCTGTGTGGTTCGTTATGGCAATGTTCTCGGATCGCGTGGTTCAGTTATTCAATTATGGAAAGAAGCCCTTCAGTCAGGACAGCAAGTGACATTGACTGATGAGCGAATGACTCGATTCTGGATGCGATTACGCGATGCTGTCATGTTGGTCTGGACGGCAATAGATAACATGCAAGGTGGTGAGATTTTCATCCCCAGGATCGGTGCAGCACCAGTGAAATCATTACTCGGTGCGGTGCATGGGTTGTTGGGAGAGAAAAATACTGCGCCGAAACCGATTATTTCTGGTATCAGAGCGGGTGGGGAAAAACTCCACGAAAAACTTGTATCCACAGAAGAAATTTCGAGAACACTTATCCATCGCAATCACGATGTCTTGATGGTGGCACCCCCACAACCAACGTGGACACGATCTAAGTGGATGATGGGCGATGCTGCACCTGACGCATTTACATATTGCAGCAACGATGCATTCCACCAACTGACTTGCGATGAACTCAGAGAATTAGTGATCCAGGCAGAGAGCGACGGATACTGATGGATCTTCTAATCATCGGGCATGGTTCCATTGGCAAACGCCACTATAAGAACACCCTCTATATTGGCATCGCCAAGGAGAAAATTGGCATCGTTGATCCCATTGTCGAATCGAATTTAGAACTAGACGACGCATTAAAACTTTCCCCCGCTAGCGTGATGATTTGCACGCCGTATCAGACGCATTTTGATATGGCGAAGAGGGTGCTTACTGAAACTGAGGCAGCGGTGTTCATCGAGAAGCCTTTATGTCATACCTTAGAAGAGGCCGACGAATTGCTTGAGTTGGCAGGTGACCGTCCAGTCGTGATGGGTTATTGTTGGCGATTCCATGAAGGCATTCGTGAATTAGTGTCTGGTATTATGAATAGGTCAAACGAATACAGGCAGATTGTCAGGGCATCTATCCGATGTCATTCGTGCGTGAGTATGTGGCCGGGCAATCCCTCGACTTACGGTGATGCAGTCTACGAAATGTCTCACGAAATCGATCTAGCGAGATATTTATTCGGTTCAGACAAAGTGCAAAAGGCAGTCGTCAATGCGTCGGAGGCATGGTTGTGTTTGACATCAACTCCAGAACTATCACCAGCGGCGGCTCCAGTTCAGAATGCAGAATTTCACGTCAATCTTGATCTCAAATATGTGTCTCATCCGGACGATGAACTGCGCGATATCAAGATATTCTGGGATGACGATCACGTCACATCCAGAAACTGGAAGTCAAAACCCAAGCACATTCACGACATGTATATAACTGAACTTCGGGACTTCATTGGTTTGACGTGGGGACTGAATGGTCAATCAGGGGCTGCACAACTAACAGACGGTCGAGAAGTCATAAGGATAATCAACGATGCAAAATAAGCTCACAATTATCGCAGAAGCCGCTTCATGTGGAGATGGTCAACTTCACAAAATGAACGCACTGGCTATCACGGCCTCCAATGTTGGAGCGGATGCTGTTAAGTTTCAGTGGACATCGAGTGCGACGAAGATGGCTCGACGCAGACATGCCAGCAAGACCCCGTATCTATCTCATTACAGGAAATATCTGCAATGGAGCAAAGATTGGCACGAACAGTTACGAACAATCTCAACGCAACACAACATCAGATATCTGTGTAGTGTGTATCTACCTGAAGATGTCGAAGTTATTGCTCCGCATGTTGACGCATTTAAGATTTCATCTTTTGAATGTGGGGATATTGAGTTACTGGATGCGATGCTGAGTCACAAGAAACCTGTTTATCTCAGCACGGGCATCACTGAAGAAAAAGACTTGGAATTTCTTCTCAGATATTCTGCTGATGATGTGAAGTTGCTCCATTGCGTGAGTGCGTATCCGACACCATTGGCCGATTGCAATTTATCAGTGCTGCGAACTCGTATCAGCCCGACAGTCCACACGCAACTCGACGCAAATAAGACTGATGGGATTTCTTTAGCTGATTCAAAAAGAAAGAGCATTTCGTTTGATGGTTTTTCTGACCATACGAATCCGAATTATGTGTCGAGTGGAGCATTGGCCGTGATGGCTGGAGCCACAATTTTAGAGGCGCATTTGCGTTTAAGGACAACAGATGTAGATAATCCAGACTATCCACATGCCATGACATCGGATCAATTTCAGTCGTATGTGTTAAATGCGAAAGAGGCCATATCAATGCTCGGCTCTGGAAAGAAAGCGGTAACGCAATCTGAACAATCGCTTAGTGGTTTTAGGGTCGTTCAAACAAAGTGAATGGCGGTGAATGCGATTGGCGGCATGACGTGTCTATACACCTTCGCCTGGCGACGGAGACCGACATCAATCTTTTGTATCAGTGGGCCAATGACGGGGATACTCGTAAATGGTCTTTGAACCAAGACGAAATTGATTACGACGACCATGTTCAGTGGTGTTGGCAGTCAATGAAATCTGAGACACGTTGTTTGTTGATGGCTGAAACACAAACGAACAACGGTCTGTATTTTGCGATTGGAACCTGTCGCATTGATCATGGTGCTGATATTCACAAGACATCTCATTCTGTCAATAGAGACACTGAACGACACGGTCGCGTGTCCATTACGGTTGGCCCCTCATATCGTGGGCGAGGATATGCTACTCCAATACTCAAATCTCTATGTTCGTATGCCGAACACCTGAACTTACGATCATTGGAGGCACAGATAAAACACGCCAACGCAGCATCGTTGTCGGCCTTTTGTGGTGCTGGATTTTGGGTCAGTCATAACCGCGGAGATTTATGGACGTTAGACTATCGCTTGTCCCGCTCGATACAGACCATCTAGCAGACCAAGTGAATCACATTGTGGATGCCACGCAATCGTTGTGGTTTTGGTCACGTCCGCAATGGCGTGATTATGAACTGGCACGAAATCCTAAACTTGAAGACCATTCGTGGGCATTAGTCGACAAGGAATATCGGGTCCACGCGGCCCAGTTATTGACATACAATCCTGATGATTTGGAATACGGGCTTGGTGATTTGCCAGCACCACCCCCCGCCATCTTACCGCCTGATGGTGATGATTCGCATTACGATTTTGACTACGAGCAATGCAGAGCAGGACTAATCGCTCGGTGTGAAAAGTCGGGCAGTCTCAGATTAAAGAGTGCCATCTGGCATCCTCACTTCAAGTCGGAATTCACAGACCAAGAAATGGTCATGGCCGGTCAAGATCGGAAGGCACTTATCTGTGCGTGGGGATACGCCCACACATGCGCCAGTCCGTTGATGGGCCAGTGGGTAGATGTCGGACATAAAACGCGAATCATTAATCTGCAAAAAGAACAAGATCAGTTATGGCATGACATGAGGAAATCGTATCGGCATCTTATCCGTGATTCAAAGTTAAACATCGGAACAGAGACACATTCTGAAGCACGAAAAATCTGTCAGGATTTGCATCAACGGGCTGCCGGTGGAAAGACACGACCAACAGACTCTTGGATCTACCAGGATGCTTGGGCGCAACAGAATCAGGCATCCTGGTTCATTGCTCGTGACCCAGACACTACACAGCCGGTGGGATTTGCGTATGTTATTCGAGACAAAAGATACGCCTACTATGCCAGTGCCGCCAGTCTGACACCAAACGTCTCCCATGCGATTCAGTGGGCCGTCATAAAGCACTTAAAGGGACTCGGTGTGACGTATTACGAGATGGGTCATCAAGGTGTCGGCGTAACTAAGAAGGAATCTAATATCGAATTCTTCCGGCGCGGCTTCGGCGGTGAGGATTTCGTGCAGCCGATTTATACATGTGACGTACGTCCTGTGGACCGAGTAGTGCATTGAGAGTTGTCGCGTTGATTCAGGCTCGTATGGGATCTAAGCGATTGCCGGGGAAGTCCCTATCTCAAATTGCCGGACAGTCCATGATTCAGCATGTGGTCACCCGTGTTTCTCATGTGGAAAAACTTACCGGAATCTGTCTTGTTACCAGTGTCAACGAACACGATGACCAACTGGCTTCGGTTTTTGAACGTCCATCGAGTGGTATCTGTGTCTATCGTGGGGAGGAGTGGGATGTCTTAGGACGGATGGATCAGGCCGCACGATTTATGAAAGCCGATGTGGTGATGCGTATCACAGGCGATTGTCCGTTGCTGGCCTCAGATGTGTCGTCATACGTCTTAGGCGAATACCTGAAGTCGACCTATGACTACGTGTCGAATGTCGGTCGCCAGGCACGATGGCCCGATGGGTTCGATACCGAAGTGATGGCAGCGGAAGTCTTACATCAGGCGGCTCAACGTGTGAATACTCGCCATGACCGTGAACACGTTACGCCGTGGATTCGATCCAACTGCGAGACTCATGATGTCTTGTCCGAACACGACTATGGCTATCTCAAACTCAGCGTAGATCGACAGGAAGACCTCGACCGTGTGCGGCGGGTATGGGGATATCTGGTGCCTGATGATTACTCAGCACAGAATGTTCTAGAGGCAGCGCGACTGTGCGGAATACTGAAAGAGATATAACACGATGCTACACACACCACTCGATACTCAAACACGATCAAAAGCCTTCGGAGCGGTTGGGCCAACACATGTTTATCCCCGCTATGCAGAATCGGGAGCAGGGTGTCGTGTCGTGTGTTCTGATTATTCTGAGGTCATTGACTTAGTGGCGGGGCTTGGTGCGATTTCACTTGGCTATGGAGACATCGGAGTCACCAAGGCCGTTGGTCACGCACTCGCGCTCGGGTCAATTCTGTCGTTGCCGCATCGTCTTGAAAATGAGGTCGCGACGCTGTTATCAGAAGTGATTCCCTGTGCAGAAATGACACGTTTCGTGATGACCGGGAGTGAGGCGGTGCAAGGAGCGGTCCAGATTGCCCGTAGTGTGACCAAACGAAGCAATCTTCTCGTCGCAGACACCGCATATCATGGCTGGCACGAATGGTTCCAGTCACAGTATCGCCAACCCATCCTTATGGACGGCACGGAGAATCCTCAAGATTTTGCCGACTGTTATGGAAGCATGGCTGCCAGTCTTCAGACATTCAAACATGGCGACATAGATGATCTGCGAAGCAAAATCACAAAACAAACAGCGGCAGTATTAATTGAGCCTTATCGGTTTCCCGTGTTGCCGATTGGATTGGAACGCGTCCCACAAGATGACGAGCGATATTTTGTGCGTCAAGTTAAAGCCCTCACACATGCACACGGGGCCTTGCTTATCTTTGACGAAATGATCTTTGGATTTCGCCATGCATTGGCCGGTTCGCAAAGTCTGTTTTCGGCACGGGATACGTTGCCCGATATCGCCACCTTTGGAAAGGGACTCGGAAACGGTGTGCCTATTGCAGCCATTTGTGGCTCTAAAGATGTGATGAAAGAAGCACACCTCATCAGCAGCACCTTTGGGGGGTCACTTCTAGGACTATCAGCCGCCAGGGAAGTTATCACGCGGTATCGCACGGAGTCTATCAGTGAACGGATGTGGGAGCGGGGTTACATTCTACGCGAGGCCTTTCATGCTGAGGCCAGTGGAACGCCCAGTGTGATGGAAGGGTATCCGGTGCATTTTCGATTGGCTGGACTGACTGACGGAGAACTCGATGCAGTATTAGGTCAAGCCTATCAGCGGGGAGTCTTGTTGCACCGAGCTTGTGGGAATATCATAGCGAGTATGACTGCTGCTGACGCAAAGCGGGTCGGCAGCGTCTTGGGTCAATCGGTTGCGAACGTCTGTGAGGTAAACGTACAGGAATGTGTCTCGTCACAAGGAGATGGTTATGGTGGATAACAGCACGACGTTGAACACGACAGAACTTCGTCTCGTCGAATTTGTCTCGAACTGCCGGTATCTCAACAACCGAAAGGCCGGTGTGACTGATGCGCTCTATGCCGATGCTTCCCCGATGGTCATGGAGCGACGTGGCTTCGGTGCAGAGGTGGCGTTCGCTAAGTTACTGAATACCTATCCAGACCTGACGACTGAACCGCGTTCCGGTGGCCACGACTGTGTCTTGCCTTCTGGTGTACGTGTTGACGTGAAGGCTGTCACCAGACGCACTGACCATCTCATCGTGCCGCTCAAAAAGAGCCGAGATGCGAACATGGTTGATGCCTATGCACTTATGCTCTGTGAAACATGGGACCACACGGAGCAGGATATTCAAACAGACTACACGTTTGTTGGCTGGTGTCTTTATCACGAGATTCTTGACCGCGCCTATCTGAAGACATTCTCAACAGGTGAAGCCTATGCCAAGAAGATTCGTCAGCTTCGCCCACCGGATGAGTTGCGGCACTATAAACACCAGCAGCATCTGTATCGGGATTCACTAAAACAGGAGTCAGAGGCGTATGCGTGATAGAGAGGAAAGTCCCAAAAGGTGACACCTAAAAAAGAAGCAAAGCCGCTTACTCACATCAAGGACTTGGTTCCTGACCCGAAGAATCGACGCAAGCACACGCCGAGAAACGTCGGCATGATTGTCGAGGCGTTGCACAAGGTCGGCACCGGTCGCTCGATTGTCATTGATGAGAACAACGAAGTACTGGCTGGTAATGCGACCATAGAAGCCGCTGGCGAGGCTGGTATCACCGACCTCAAGGTGGTTGAGGCTAAGGGGTCAGAACTTGTTGCGGTGCGCCGTACGGGGCTGTCAGAGGCTCAGAAGCGCGACCTGGCCATCTATGACAACCGCACAGGTGAACTCGCTGATTGGGACGCCAAGCAATTGCTCGAAGACGCGAACAACAATATCGACCTCTCGTCATTCTTTTACGATGAGGAATTGCAGTCAATTCTCGCTAGTGCAGAACATGTTGACCTCGACCAATTCTTTGAGAATGACCCGAACGCCAACCAAGAGGAAACGATAACGCTGACGCTGAAGTTTTCTCCTGACGATCATCAAGCGGTAGTCACAGCACTAGCGGCACATGGGAAATCTCCAGAGCAAGCCATCCTTAAAGTGCTACAGGTAAAGTAGTGCATGGAAGGATGAATGGATAACTACCTCGTCACGGGTAGATATGGACGTGTTTTCATTGAAGAAGCAATGGACAACTACCTCGCCGGAATCGCTTCGCGTGACTGGTTGATAATGGACAACTACCTCGTCTCAACGGGAACGCTTCACGGGCTATGCCATCACAAGCCTGTTGACCCTGGCAGAGCAAAACTGGCAGAGCCAGGACTCTACGTTCTTGAGTCATTCTTTTATGTAAAAGATTGGATGCTTCCATACATCGACAACAAGGTCTGGAACTTTATGCTCGACTCCGGTGCGTTCACGTTTATAAAACAAAAGACCAAAAGTGTTAACACTAAAGCGTCAACGGATTGGGATGACTACGTGTGTCGCTATGCAGACTTTATTCTTAAACATGACATACACCTTTTTCTTGAACTTGATATTGACGTGGCTGTAGGTCTTTCGCGTGTTGAACAGTTACGTCATACGCTTGAGGCACGTACCGGACGGCAATGCATTCCAGTCTGGCATCGTAGTCGTGGCCTTGACTACTGGCGAGGAATGGTGAAGGACTACCCGTATGTCGCTATCGGTGGGTTAGCAATTAAGGCCATTCATCGTAAGGAGTATAGATACCTCAACAAGTTGTGCGACATTGCCCATGAGACTAGAACTAGGGTTCACGGGTTAGGCTTTGCGCCAACATCGGGACTCACCAACTACCGCTTTGACTCGGTGGACTCAACGAACTGGACAATGGGCAATCGTGCTGGTTACCTTGATGTCTTTACCGGTGCAGGTCTAAGAAAGGTTAAGTGTCCCCCCGGAACACGCTTAAAGGCGCGTGAAACCGCTATGCACAATTTCGGCGAGTGGGTTAAGTATCAACGATATATGCTCCACGCTGGATGGAGCCTTACCGCCAACGGGAGTGACCATGACCCTGTCAAGTAGGATCGTGCCAAAGATCACGGATGACATAGATCGAAAAGAGGTGCTATGCACAACGTATCAGATGAGGAACTGCTTTCGACAGTTCTACGATGGCGTTGCGTCAGAACTTGATGTTCACTGCTACTTTCAACACGCCTTCGCGGCCGACCTAATGCCGAATCACGGCAGGGTTCTGGATGTCTGTTGTGGGCGAGGGTTGTTGATTCCGTTTCTACGTTACCGTTCAAAAACGTGCCGCGCCTATGTTGGTGTTGACATCCATTCACAGAACGCTGTCTTTGCGAGAGGCTTAGACCCTCGAAGATCAAAAGAAGAGAAGGACTGGGGTTTTCCTGTCTCGTTCGTCGAAGCAAATGTGGCGGAGATGTCACAGCATCTGAGTGGACGGTTTGACCTAGTGGTATACACGTCGGCCATTGAACACATGGCAATCGAGGCGCAACAAGCCTCGCTGCGGGAATGTCGTGCGGTCGCGACGAACAAGGCAATTCTGTACCTAACGTGTCCGGTGACACAGGAAGGTGCAAGTGGGTACGATGCGCAATATGCGGCACATGTCTATGAGCCGAAGATGACAGAACTTCACTCCTGGTTAGAGGATGCTGGTTGGTCAATTAAGAAGACTATCGGTCTATCAACAAAGTGTCGGCATCTAAAAGCGGTTCTCTCAGGAGAGTCACTTCAAAAAGCTGAAATGCTGTTAAAGATCATGCCGCGTGAGCAAGCACTTCCCACCATTGCCGCCCTGTACCCTGAGTGCGCTTTAGAGGTCGCGCTCGTATGTCAGTAGTCGCCACCAGATACCATGACTTCAGTGCTGGTCACAAAGTTACAGGCCACGAGAATAAATGTAGGCATCTACACGGTCACAACTATCGTATCCACTTCACCGTGCAACTGGATACAGGGCTTGACGATATCGGACGGGTCTTAGACTTCTCAGCCATTAAAAACCGCCTCTGTGACTGGTTAGAGTCCCAGTGGGATCATCGGTTTCTGATTTACGAGGATGACCCTGACGTAGCGGTGCTTCATCGTCATTTTCCTGATGACCTAGTAGTCACGCCGTTCAACCCGACGGCTGAAAACATGGCACATCATCTTGTTCACGACGTCGCGCCTGTGGCACTGGAAGGCACGGGCTGTAGGTTGGTGCGGTGTGTGGTCGAGGAAACTAGAAAATGTCAAGCCACATGCTCGCGGTGAACGAAATCTTCGGCCCAACCTTTCAAGGGGAAGGCCCTACGATGGGAACGCCGTGCATCTTCTTGAGATTGGCCGGATGCAATCTAGCGTGTTTGTGGTGCGATACGCCGTTCTCGTGGGACTGGACACGATATGACAAGACACAGGAAGTCCACCTGATGGAGATTGGTGCCGTAGAGGCTCGTATTCACGCTCTCAGCCACAAGAACATGGAATCGGGGAGGCTAATATGTCATCTGGTTATCAGCGGTGGAGAACCCATGCTACAGGCTGAACGCCTTATTCCACTTATAGACAGACTGGCAGACCAGGGATGGACAAGCGAGATAGAGACCGCTGGCACCATCGCACCGAACCCGTCACTCAAGGTCGGTCGATACAATGTGAGTCCCAAACTTGAGAACAGCGGCAACGCCGAACGTGATCGGTATCAGCCGACGGTCCTTGATGCGTTCAATGAACACCCACGACGGTGCTTCAAGTTTGTTGTCCAAGATGTGGCTGACTTTGATGAGATAGACAGGCTGGTGACGAATCACGCCCTGAGTCCTGTTTATATCATGCCCGAAGGCATCGAGGCCACACAGGTGCAGAAGACGTTATCCGATGTCGCTGAAGCGGCTATCGCACGGAACTATCATGTGACTACGAGACTTCATACACTGACCTATGGAAATAGACGAGCGGTATAGACAACTAGAACACATCGCCGAACAACTTCTGACAGTCATCGGGGAAGACCCCGACCGACCTGGACTGCAAGACACACCAAAGCGGTTCGCCAAGTATTGGCAGGAGTTTATCGGATACGATCCAGGCACGATTGACACCACCTTCGACACGGTGACAGTCGATCAGATGGTGGTCGTGTCCGGCATTCGTGTCTGGTCACTCTGCGAACACCACCTGCTTCCGTTCTGGTGCGATATCGCAGTGGGCTACATCACCAAGGATCGCGTGATTGGGTTGTCGAAGATTCCTCGGATCTGCCATAAGTATGCTCATCAGTTACAGGTTCAGGAACGCCTTGTCGATGACATCGCAACTGAGGTGTCAGGCGTTACTAACAGCCCAAGCGTGACGGTCATCGCGAAAGGTGTTCACACTTGTATGTCGATGCGCGGTATTAAGTCCGATGGGGTCATGGTGTCGTCGGTAATGCGTGGCAAGTTCAAAGACCACCACGAGACCCGCATGGAGTTCTTAGAGCTTGCTAAATGAAACCGACAGACGGGTCACTACACAAGACCGACCGTGCCATCGCGCAAAGAGTTCGCGACATTGCCTCGAAGATCCTCAAAGACTACGCAGACAAAGACCCTGTCCTGATTGGAATCCTGAACGGCGCGTTCATGTTTATGGCAGACTTGGTTCGGGCATTAAGCCATCCCACCGGACAGAGCAAGCGGTATCGGACACCGCTGTATCCTGAGATTGATTTCATTAAGGTCAATAGCTATGACCACACGCAGCCCACAGGAACGGTGAACCTGGTTAGTGGCCTCACCACCGCCATCGAAGGTCGCCATGTCATTATCGTTGAGGATATTGTTGACACTGGGCTGACGTTGAAATACGTCAAGAACTATCTTGCGTCATATAAACCTGCCTCGATTGGTGTTGCGGCGTTATTGGTAAAGAAGAATCACGACGTTGACTATTCTGGATTCGCGGTCGGTGATAAGTTTGTGTTCGGCTACGGATTAGATGTGAACGGTAAAATGAGAAGTATTCACGAGCTTCGTGCTTTATTATAAGAACCACACTGATGTCAAGCACAACGAAGAAACCGATCACGCTAGTTCCACGAAAGAAACGTGGGGGACGCAAGAAGGGTGTCAGCCCGAAGTCGGCTGGCGAATGGAAGGCTGTGTTCCTTGCGACACTGGCGGTGATGCCTGTGATTGCCATCGCGGCTCGCAAAGCTGGTGTCAGTCGCGCAGTCGTGTATCGAGAACGCGACAAGAATAAACAGTTTCGAGAAGCATGGAACGAAGCTATTGAAGATGGACTCGACCTCACCCTCGCGTCACTCCATAACCGAGCCAGAGAGAAGAGCGACCTTGCCGCTATCTTTATTCTCAAGGCTCATCGCCGTGAAACATACGGCGACAAAGTGGAACACATGGGTCAAGGTGAGAATAACGAGATTGAAATCAAGCTCAACATTCCCCCACCGCCCCGTCAGGCTTCGCTGGTGAAGCGACTCTTAACGAGTAAGACAGAGAAGAACGATCCGTGATTGCGCGTTACTCTCGACCGTGGCTCTACCCCAAACAACTAGAAGCCATCTTCTGCCCTGCGCGGTATAGCGTCATTGAAGCCAGCACGAAAAGCGGGAAGACCGTTGGCTGCATCATCTGGCTGTTTGAGCAAGCCCTTCAGGGCAAAGCCGGAAATCAATACTGGTGGATTGCGCCAATTCGTGAACAGTCCAAGATCGCCTTCAAACGACTCAAGCAATATCTCGATACCAGTCTGTATGAATCCCATGAGCAGAACTTAGAGATTCACGTTCGTCCATCGAACACCATCATCGCGTTCAAGTCAGCCGATAAACCAGATGCCCTCTATGGTGAAGATGTCTATGCGCTAGTGATTGATGAAGCGACACGGTGCAAAGAAGACGCTTGGATCGCGGCACGGACAACTATCACCGCGACGGGCGGTGCGGTGCGTGTGATTGGTAATGTCAAGGGCAGACGGAATTGGGCATACCAACTGGCACGACGAGCCGAAAGTGGTGAACCGGATTGGCACTACGCAAAGATCACCGCGTGGGATGCGATTGACGCTGGCGTGTTAGATGAAGCCGAAGTGCTTGATGCTAAGAGTGTCTTCCGTGGCAACGCCGCCGCCTTTCAAGAACTCTACGAAG
>Ga0208181_1000450_pt1 | contig 21614 bp, 15 predicted proteins | sample MalvirDeepMed_s6_FD_184244 | JGI IMG/M metagenome (GOLD analysis project Ga0208181, IMG submission 184244) | Marine viral communities from the Global Malaspina Expedition - Malaspina viral metaG DeepMed_s6 (SPAdes) (version 2) | ecosystem: Environmental > Aquatic > Marine > Oceanic | place... | reverse complement strand
ACTTCAACCAGTATCCCCCCAAGGCGCTAGCAATAGCGCTCACAACCCCCCTCTTCCACCCCCTTATTCGGAAGAGGGTTTTTTTTGTCTGAAATTCGGGAAAACCAGGGACGGTTCAGATCTGGCGCAGTGCTTTACAGGCCTGGTCGAAGGCGTCGCGCAATCGTGCCAGCAAGTCTGCAACCTGCCCCAGCTCTCCTTCCCTGGCCAGGCTTTCCAGCTGCATACACAAATCGAACACCCGCACAGCACCCAGGTTACCGCTACTGCCCTTGAAGCTGTGAGCCTGGCGGCGCAAGGTTTCCTGGTCACCCGCTTCATGCGCGGATTCCAGAGCCGCAAGACGCTGCTCTCCGTCACGGTGAAAGGAGTCGACCAGCATCTGGAAATCCTGGCCCATCACATCCTGTAGTTCTGAAACGACCTCGTCGTCGAGAATCGCTGAATCTTGCATACCGGCTCCGTCTTCCTTTACGGGGGTAACCCTAACGATTAATCATGAAATCTTATGTGGAATGCCTCGAAAATCCATAAAAATTTAGTAGAGAACCCCAATAATATCTTGCATGCCAAGGCGGGTCTGAAAAGTGCACGCTGTCATTCAAGGCCTCTCTGTATCACGGGTAATAGACCACAGGACTGGGCGCGTAACACATCATCACGGGTATCCACATCCCACAGGACCGGTAACCGGGCCACCCGTTCCCCGGGAAAACAGGCAGCGCTATCCGCCAGGGCATGCTCGCCGCCAAAGCGGACACCCTGAAAGCGCCGGCGGCCCCACAAGCTTTGGCTGGAGCTGCCGACCAGCACATAGCCCCCATCTTCGCTGGGGCCGAATACCACCGACGCCGAGTGGAGCGCACGCAACGCCTGCTCCAAATAATCCTGATTCAATACCGCACAATCGCTGCCAACCAGCAAGACCCGGTCGGCCTGCGACAGGCCCGCATTCAGGGCGAGGGCCATTTTTTCCCCCAGGTCTTCACCCTGTTGCTGGTGGCAGGACCAACCATTGCGCTCCGCCAGGCTCTGCAGCTCCCTGTCCGGCTGATCCAGCCACAGTTCCACTCGCCCCGGAAAGCGACAGGCGGCCGCAATGGTGCGGGTCAACAGGAAACGGTAGAGACGCAGGGCGCCCTCTTCACCAAAGTGGGGAATCAATCGGGTCTTTACCCTGCCAGCCTGCAATGCCCGGGCGAAGACAATCAGCAACGGCTGCGACGCTTTATCAGTGCTCGCCATAATAGTCCCGGTACAGTTCTTCAACCGGTGCACCGCGCCAGTAACGGTAGCGCAGAGACCACATCAGCCAGATGGTCGGCCATGCCCCCCCGGTTTCCCAACGCCGGCTGCTGGTCGTCAGTGCCGGGCGCAGGCAACGGGGCCGTCCCTGCTTTTTCTTCAACAACCGGCTCAGGGCGATATCTTCCATCAGGGGCTGGTCGGGGTAGCCGCTCAGTGCGAAAAAGATGTCACGGCGAACAAAGATGCCCTGATCACCGGTGGCAATTCCGGAAACCCGGGAGCGCAGATTGATCATCGCGCCGATTACCCGGTACAGGAAACGCCGGCCACTCAGGCGCACATCAAAACGCCCCCATCGGGCATCAGCCGGCAAGCGCTCCAGCTGCTGCCGGTGTGCACTGTCCAGCTGGCTATCTGCATGGACAAACCATAACCAGTGGCCAACGGCCTGACGGGCACCGGCGTTCATCTGCCTGGCCCGACCCGGGGCACAGAGAACCACCTGGTCCGCCAGCTCACGGGCAATTTCCACACTGCTGTCAGTACTACCACCATCAACTACCACCAGTTCATCACCGTCCCGAAGGGCATGGCGGAGCATGACCAGGGTAGCGGCCAGATTGCCGGCTTCATTACGCACCGGCACGATCACACTGATCCTGGCGTCGCTCATCCCAGGGCACCACTGCAGCTACTGCCGGCACCAGCCGTACAGCCAAAGCAATGGTCCGCAACGTAGATGGGCTCACCTTCCAGATCGTGATCCAGCAGCCCGGATAAATGTGGATGCCCCTCGTGGTGACCTAGCGGCATATCCAGCATCTGATTGAAGTCGCAGTCGTACAGGTAGCCCTGATAATCCACGCTCACTGTGGCACGGCACATCACCGCCGGCAGGGTGTCGCGGTTGAAGTTGTCGCGCAGCAGCTGCATGTAATCGTTGAACTGGTTGTGAGCCAGCAGCACGGCGCCGAAACGGCTGATGGGCATGTTGGTGATTGTCAGCAGACTGTTGAAACGCAGCCCGAAACGTTCATCCAGCTCGCGCTTGTAGTCCGCTTCCAGCACCGCCTGAGGGGGCGGCAGGGACGGGCCGGTGGGGTTGTAGACCAGATCCATCAACAAATCATCACTGCCATAGCCCCGGGCATTAAGCCGGCGAATGGCCTCGATACTGCCCTGGTACACCCCTTTGCCGCGCTGCGCATTCACATTCTCTTCCAGATAACAGGGGAGTGATGCCACCACATGCACCCGATTCTCTGCCAGAAACTGCGGCAAATCCTCATAACCCGGCTCCAGCAGAATGGTGAGATTGCAACGATCGATGACTTCCACATCCATGGCCCTGGCCTGTTCGACCAGGTAGCGAAAATGGGGGTTCATCTCAGGCGCACCACCGGTGAGATCCAGCACACGTATGTCGCGCAGCCGGATCACCTCGAGCACCATGTCCACGGTTTCCCGATCCATCAATTCGGTGCGTGTGGGGCCAGCATTCACATGACAGTGAACACAACTGAGATTGCACAGATAGCCCAGGTTCACCTGCAATATGGACGTGGCATGGCGCCGCAACGACGGGAAGTCGGTGCTGCTTCGCACCAGTAAATCGTGGGTATCCTGCATACATCACCTGTTTCAATTTCTTCAATGCTAGCAATTGGATGCAGGCTTGTCGCAAAGGTTACGTGAACGCAGCAAGCGCCACGCGACATGTCTGACGGAATTTTGACTGTTTGCTCCCTCAGGACTGGCACCACGAGTCAAAGTCCTTACAATCGTCACTTCTTCAGCCCCGGTCGCTCAGTTGGGTGAGGTCGGGGGGTTTCCAAAGCGTGCTTTGGCCGAACGAACGCGAAGCGGATATCGCCGCTTTGCCGGCGCCCGGAGGGCGAGTAAGCGCCGACAAAATAGCCGCTTGCAGCCCGGAAACTGGCACCGCCACTAAAAGTCCTTACAATCGTCACTGCTTCAGCCCCGGTAGCTCAGTTGGATAGAGCAAGCGCCTCCTAAGCGCTAGGTCACAGGTTCGACTCCTGTTCGGGGCGCCATTTCTTTTCTATTTCCGTATCACATCGCCAGGCCTTGCACTGCCAGCAGGCTACGCCTTGAAAAATGAACAAGATTCAATAACACTTGCCGCCCCACGCTCAGGAGGCGTCATGAACTCTCAGGCCCCGCCCACCGCACTCAGCCGTTCGCTGGTCTTTCTGATGGCCGCCACCACCGGCCTGGTGGTGGCGAGCAACTATTACGCCCAGCCACTGCTGCACACCATCGCCGACCGCCTTGACCTGTCCTATGCTCGGGCCGGCATTATCGTGACCACCGCCCAGGCCAGTTACGCGGTGGGCCTGATTCTGCTTGTACCGCTGGGGGATCTGCTGGAGCGACGCCGGCTGATTGTCACCATGATGCTGTGTGCCACCGGCGGCCTGCTGTTCAGCGCCAACGCCACTTCCCTGCCGATGTTGCTGGCCGGCACCGCTATTACCGGGGCATTTTCGGTGGTGGCCCAGGTGCTGGTGCCTTTTGCCGCTACCCTGTCGCCAGTGGCCAACCGGGGCAAAGTGGTGGGCACGGTAATGAGCGGGTTACTACTGGGGATTCTGCTGGCACGTACCGTGGCCGGCGCCCTCTCCACCCTGGGCGACTGGCATACCGTGTACTGGGTCGCAGCAGCTTTGATGCTGGTGAATACCGTAGCGCTGTGGCGGCTGTTACCCCGCTACCGGCAGGACACTCGTCTGCACTACGGCCAGCTGATCGGCTCCATCGCCGGGCTGTTTGTGCGTTACCCGGTGTTCCGCCGCCGCTCCCTGCTCGGGTTTCTGATCTTTGCCATGTTCAGTGTGCTGTGGACTTCACTGGCCTTCCTGCTGTCAGCACAGCCTTGGGCGTTCAACGATGCCACCATCGGCCTGTTTGGGCTGGCCGGCGCCGCCGGAGCCCTGGCGGCACGACCCGCCGGCGGCATGACCGACCGGGGATACGCTGGGCGCCTTACAGTCATCGGTGTGTTCGCCTTGCTACTGTCCTGGGGACTATTGGGGCTGGGCGGCGTTTCCCTGATTGCCCTTGCGGCCGGTATTGTGTTGCTGGATCTGGCGTTGCAGGCGGTACATATCACCAATATGAATCTGATCCTGGTGCTGGACGAGAGCGCCCGCAACCGCCTTAATTCCGGCTATATGTTTCTCTATTTTCTGGGTGGCGCTGGCGGCTCGCTGGCTTCGGCAACAGCCTATGATCATTTCGGCTGGAACGGAGTGGTGGGACTCGGAGCGGGTCTGGGCCTGACCGCCCTGCTCTTCGGCTGGCGAATTCAGGCGATGGAATCCGTCAATAACACCGCAGCGCGAAGTGGATAGTCCCGGGCAAGATAAGGCCACCCCAGCAGGATCAGACCGTCTTTTACATATCAGAGATTTACCCGATGGAGCGGCTGCTCTAGATTGAATATTCCATTCGGGTACAAGAAGGATCTTGCTGATGAAACTCCTGGGACTATTGCAACTGGCCGTGGCGATCTACGCCATCGTAATGATCATCCAGTCCAGCGCCGAAACCCTGCACAAGGTGCTGTGGGTAGTACTGGTATTGGTGGTGCCACTGATCGGCCTGATTATCTGGGCACTGATGGGGCCGGGGTCTCCTTTGAAGCAGCGTTAGCCACTTCCTGTTTCTGCGGCGTCTGCCAGCTCTCCGGAGTCTGGTAGTAGCCGTGGGAAATCCCCTGGAAACGGGGCTGGTTCACCACCCGGCGCAAGCGCCGCAGTGAAAAATACGGGATATCCCGCAGTATGATATTGGCCAGCCAGGCGGGCACCGCACCACCCGGGTCCAATATCACTTCAATAGTTACTTTCACCTCTCCCGGCGACAAGGGCTCGAACCGGTAATAGCCTTCCATTTGTGGCATGCGCACATAGTCAGGCTGCTCGGGAAATACCGGCGGATTGAGGGAAAACGGCATTACCAGATCATAGCTGTCCGGCTCCTGGTAGAAAGTCACACGCAAAGGCGCATCCCGATCTTTCACCGGCCATGGCAAACGCGTGGTGACATAGACGTCACGCTGATAGGGGGAAGCCCGGTGCAAGTCGCGAATTTCAGAAACCATGTGCATAAAAGACGCCACCGCAGTGTAGTCGTCCATCAGGGCACCAATGGCATTAAAATCCGCCACCGGCACCACGCCCACACCACGAAAGGTTTTCAGCCGCGAGCTGTCGTCATCCTGACGATAGACCTGGATATCATCCCGGTCCGTAACCAGCACCCATGCTGACGAGTCGGCCATGGACACGGCCGAGCCGCCCAGCAGGGTCAGGCCGAGTAAAAGTCGTTTTATTATCATTCTGTTTTCCTGAAGCATCCCCATCGCCGCACCTGAGACAGTCCGGCGAGTGATCACTTTATAACCTGCCTGACAGCGCCAGACCTGCCTGACGAAGAAAAATGTGACACAGACAACCCGAAAATGCGACATGCCGCACAGCCGGTGCGGCCGAAAGCCCGCTGACTGGTACGTCATGGCGGCAACCGGCGTCATGGGGTCGGATCAAAGATAGGGTTCCATCAGATGCGAAAGAGCGTTGCGCAAACGACGCCAGGGTGCCATGTCGCGGAAATGCTCCGACTCCATGCGGGTAGACAGCAGGATATGGCGATCCAGCACCTTATCCACCCGGGTGGTAAGCGTGGCGCTGTAACACTCCAGATCAAATTCGAAATTCAGACGCAGGCTACGGGCGTCCCAGTTACCGGAACCGAGCATCAGCCAGTGCTGATCCACCGTCATCACCTTGCTGTGATCAAACGGCGGCGGCGACAGATACAGTTCGGCACCCTCGCCCACCAGCCAGCGCAAGGCATGCAAACTTGCCCAGTTCACCATGCGCAGGTTGCTCTTGCGGGGAATCACGATCTGCACCTGTACGCCCTTCAAAATGGCCATTTGCAGGGACGCCATGAGGGTCAGATCCGGCACGAAATAGGGAGTGACAATGCGGATGCGGTGCTCGGCACTGCCAATGGCCGCCAGCAGGGTAAGGCGGCGTTTATCAAAATCCGCATCCGGGCCGGCGCTGATGCCCCGCGCCTGAACATCGCCCACCTGGGCCGGGCCACGGTAGCTGGTCTCCAGCACCTCTCCGCAGGTAAATACCCAATCGGCAGCGAAACTTCGCAACAGCTGGCCAACCACCGGCCCTTCAAGTCGGGCATGCAGATCCGTGGTGCGAGCCGGTTTGTGTAGATAACCTGCGCGAATATTCATGCCCCCGGTAAAACCCAGAGCGCGATCCACGATCAGGATCTTGCGGTGGTTGCGCAGGTTGATATAGGGCATGCGCCAAGGTGCCAGGGAGTACAGAAAGCGCTGTACCGGCACCCCGCTACGACGCAGACGCCAGACCACTGACGGCAGGGAATAATGAGCGCCCATGCCATCAATCAGAACCCTCACCTTGACGCCCCGTTTGACCGCGGCGGCCAGCGCATCCACCAGCGGCTTGCCGGCAGCATCATTGCCGAAAATATAGGTCACCAGGTAGATGCTCTCACTGGCGCCGTTAATGGCGTCCAGCATGGCCTGATAGGTCTGCGGTGCATCCAGTAATGCCAGCTCGTTGCCGTCGGTGAGCGGCAAATGTGTCAGGCGCCCTACCAGCCGGCTAAGCACCTGTAGATGCGGCACCGTGGGCACCGCCTCTGCGGCCACCCGCCAGCCATCATCACTGTCGATCAACCCGCCGGTGAGCTGTCGGGCGCGACGCTGGATGCGGTTCACCCCCAACATGAAATACAACACCGCACCCACTACCGGCACCAGCCACACCAGGCCGGTCCAGGCTGCGGCAGCCCGGGCGTCGCGCTTGTTCTGGGCTACATGGGCAGTCACATAGATCGCCAGGGAAAGGCTGATGGCCGCAGCGATATAAGGCCAGAACGGCTCCAGCACCGCCAGCCCCTGATCGTAACGGCTTTTCCAGAATGTCAGATCCAACGCGTTTCCGCTCCTTGCCTTCCCTCAGCCCGGGTGCGAACGTCCTCAGGCTGGCAATATTGCGTCAACATAGCATATCCCCCAGTGCCCCGTTTCCTGCAAAAAAACCAGTCAGATCAGCGGCTTTGCGCTTTGCCGTCCAAGTCACTAAAATACGCCCTCTTTTTTTGGGACAACCACAGCCGCCACACGCTGTACGTCCTCCCCGACAAGGCTGGGAGACGTGGGTCCCGGGTCCTCAGCGTCGACCATGATCGGCGCACGTTAGCGGGCATTAGGCCCAACTCAGCGTCAGCTGCCGCTGGCCATCTGTAGTACCGAATACAAATCCTGCTGGTGTAGGCAACCAGTGTACCGGTATTGGCGATTCCGTCGTCATGCCGGCGCATGATGAGGAGCGATACCATGCCCGAAACCAATGCCGTCATTCCGCTGCATCAGAGCACGGAAACGCAGTTTGAGCAGTTTGAAGAGCCGCGCCGTTTCAAGGTGTTTACCGCGCGCCAGCTCGACAAGATCGAGCCTCTCAAACGGCTGGACGACGAGACCCGCTTTGCCATGGAAGTCGTTGCCAATGTGCTGCCATTCCGGGTCAACGAATACGTCATCGACGAACTGATCGACTGGGACAAGGTGCCCAATGATCCCATCTACCAGCTCACCTTCCCGCAGAAAGGCATGCTGGCCCCGGAGCACTTCGACAAGGTGGCCGAAGCCATGCGCGGCGGCGACAAGGCGGAAATCAAGGCCGCCATCGCCGAAGTCCGTGACGCCCTGAACCCGCATCCCGCTGGGCAGATGGAACACAACATGCCGGAAGTGGACGGCGAGAAGATCGATGGCGTCCAGCACAAGTACAACGAGACCGTGCTGTTCTTCCCCAGCCAGGGGCAGGTGTGTCACAGCTACTGCACCTTCTGCTTCCGCTGGGCCCAGTTCATTGGTGACAACGATCTGAAAATCGCCACCAAGGAAGCCGGCCAGCTGAAGAAGTACATCCAGGCGCACCCGGAAATCACCGATGTGCTGATCACCGGTGGCGATCCGCTGGTCATGAAGACCAAGAACCTGCGCGCCCATATCGAACCGCTGCTGGAACTGGAACAGATCCGCACCATCCGCATCGGCTCCAAGGCGCTGACCTTCTGGCCGCAACGCGTGGTGTCCGACGACGATGCCCAGGACCTGCTGGATCTGTTCCGGGAAGTGCAAGCCAGTGGCAAACACCTGGCACTGATGGCGCACTACAACCACTGGCAGGAACTGGAAACCGACATCGCCCGGGAAGCCGTGCGCCGGGTACGCGCCACCGGCGCCGTGATCCGCGCCCAGGGCCCGCTGCTGGCACACATCAACGACAACGCCGACGACTGGGCCCGCCTGTGGCAGACCCAGGTAGAGCTGGGCATCATCCCCTACTACATGTTTGTGGAACGGGACACCGGTGCACGCCGTTACTTTGAAGTGCCGCTGGCCAAGGCCTGGGAAATCTACCGCGATGCCATGAAACAGGTCTCCGGTATCGCCCGTACCGCCCGTGGCCCGAGCATGTCCAGCCACCCGGGCAAGGTGGAAATCCAGGGCGTTACCGAAATCAACGGCGAGAAAGTGTTCGCCCTGCGCTTCATCCAGGGTCGTAACCACGATTGGGTACAGCGTCCCTTCTTCGCCAAGTACAACGAGGACGCCACCTGGCTCAATCATCTGGAACCGGCCTTCGGCGAAGAGAAATTCTTCTTCGAAGACGAGCTGGCGGAGATGGAGAGCGAATAACGATCAGTTGACAGTGGACAATTGATAATTGACAGCTGCGCGTGAGAGCGCGGGACTGATCTGAAAGCAAAGAGGCCGCGTCCGTAGTTTGGGCGCGGCCTCTTGCGTTTAGGTGTAACCGACCCCTTATCGCGCCGCTGTCAACTGTCCACTATCAACTGTCAACTGCTCCCCCTTTTCTTTACGGCTGAATGACAGCAATAATGAATTCACTCAACTCAAGGAGAGTCCGATGAAAAAAATCTTCGCCAGCGCATCTGCCGCCGCCCTGCTGACCGGCTGTCTTGGCCAGAACGCCCTGTTCGATACCGTGCAGGACTGGAATGCCACCGCCACCAACAATAAATTCGTCAACCAGGGCATTTCCTTTGTGTTCTGGTGGGTACCGGTTTACGGCCTGTCTCTGCTGGGCGACATCATCATTTTCAACTCCATCGAGTTCTGGACCGGCACCAACCCGATCAGCAAGGAAGGCGCCAAGGTCGCCGGCACCACCGAGACCGTAACCGACGGGCTGGGCAATCAAGCCGAACTGACCTACCACGCAGACGGCTCCATCACCGTAGTGGCCGCTGAGGAAAGCTACACACTGATCAAGCAAGGCGACCAGGTCATCAAAGTGCAGGACGACAAACGCGAAGTGCTTGGCTCGGTGATGATGTAACCCCCACAGGAGCCATGCCCCTCGTGGCTCCTGACCTGTCTAACACGCGATTAAAGCAACCGCGACAAGGTCACCAGCGCCTGTTCCACCCGGTTGTCCCACTTCACGGCGCAGTTCAGCCGCAGACAATTGGCAAATTTTCCTGAGGCGGAAAACAGCGAACCGGGCGCAAAACTCACCCCGGCTTCCAGTGCCTTTTCCATCAGCTCGGTGGTATCCACTTCCCCCGGCAACTCCACCCACAACACAAACCCACCCGCAGGGCGGCTCACCCGGGTCTGTTGTGGAAACAATTGCGTCACCCGCTCGGTCATTCTTGCCACACCCCGGGCGTGCTCACCGCACAACTGGCGCAAAAACCTGTCGTAATGACCGCGCTCCAGATAGCGTGCCAGCACCAGCTGTGAGGGTGTGGCCACCGATACCGTATTGATGAATTGCAGATGCTGGGCCTTTTCCCGATGACGCTCCGGCGTCACCAGCCACCCTACCCGCAGGCCTGCAGACAGGGTTTTTGACGAAGACGAACAGTAATACACCAAACCATTCTTGTCCCAGCTTTTCACCGGCCGGGGCCTGGGTCCGCTCAGCGGCAGATCCCCGTAGATATCATCTTCCACCAGCGGCACCTTATGCTTCGACAACAGCGCCAACAGGGCCTGTTTGCGTGAGTCGGAGAGCCTCACCCCAAGCGGATTGGAAAAATTCGACACCACCACACAGGCCGATACGTTCCAGCGATCCAGCGCCAGGGTCAGCGCCTCCAGGGAAATTCCCGCCTCCGGATCGGTGGGGATTTCCAATGCCTTCAGGCCCAGCGAGTCGATCACCTGTAACAGGCCATAATAGGTGGGCGACTCAATCGCCACTGTGTCGCCGGGTTTGGTCGTCAGCTTGAGCGCAATGGCCACGGATTCCTGGCAGCTATTGGTAATCAGCACATCTTCCGGGCTGACCTCGCACTGCAACCCCGCCAGCCGCCGGGCAATCTGGGTACACAGTTCCGGAGCGCCAGGCGGAAAGGCGTACCCCACGCAGCGCCGACGCTCCTCACGCAGTACGCTGTGAAACATCCTTTCCATGGTCGCCACCGGCATATATTCCGGCGCCGGCACCGCCGCCCCCAGGTTCACCACCGACGGGTTATTCACACTTTGCAGTATCTGCAGCACCCGCTCCTGACCGGTAATCCTGCGGGGCCGCCGACTTGCCGTGGTCACTCGTGGAGCCTCGCGCACCACCGGCGGCTGGCGCACGTAGTAACCGGATCGCGGACGGGCTTCCAGCACACCACGCTGCTCCAGCTCCCGACAGGCATTCACCGCCGTGGACACACTGACCTGTTGCTGTTCCGCCAGCACCCGCACCCCGGGCAGACGACTGCCCACCGGGTACACCTGATCCCGGATCAGGACCTGCAGGCGATCAGCCAGGCTTTGATACAACGTCATGAGCTCAACATCCGATACAGTTTTTCGCATAACAACCAGTACAGATTACTATTCTTACAATCTGTACCGCTTCAATATTATTTTCTTATATCTGTATTGAAAGAGCCTGTCCACCTAATCTACCTACAGACGCTACGAGGCCATCTACATACCCATTAACGAAAACGAGGATTGCTATGCACATCGCGATACTCACCTTCCAGGGTTTCAACGAACTGGACTCGCTTATCGCACTCGGCGTGCTGAATCGCATCCACAAACCGGATTGGCACGTCACGCTCTGTAGCCCCGAACCCCAGGTCTGCTCCATGAACGGCGTCACGGTGCATAGCCAGTCCACCCTGGATACAGTCCCCACTGCCGACGCGGTCATCGTCGGCAGTGGAATCAAAACCCGGGAGATCATCAACGACAGCGCAATCATGGCAAGGCTACGGCTAGACCCGGCACGCCAGCTGATCGCCGCCCAATGCTCGGGCGCGCTTGTTCTTGCGCGGCTGGGGCTGCTCGTTGATATCCCTGCCTGTACCGACCTCACCAGCAAACCGTGGGTACAGGACGCAGGGGTAACGGTTATGGAGCAGCCCTTCCATGCAACCGGCAACATCGCCACCGCGGGGGGCTGCCTCGCATCCCCCTATCTGGCCGCCTGGATTATCGCCCGCGCCGAAGGGGAAGCCGCAGCAAAAAGTGCCTTGCACTATGTGGCTCCGGTTGGAGAAAAAGACGAGTACGTCGCCAGGGCCTGGAGCGCCATTGCCCCATATCTTCCCAGGGGAAATCCCCTCCCAACTCCATTTGAGAAAACAGGATTACCGTCATGTTGACCGAGCAGTTTGTGGCATTGATCGGCTTTGTCGCCGTCATGACCGGCACCCCCGGCCCCAACAACCTGATGCTTATGGCATCCGGTGCCAACGCCGGCTTCCGCCGTTCCTTGCCGCACATTCTGGGCATTGCCATCGGCTGTCAGGTAATACTGGTGTGCGTGGCGCTGGGACTCGGCCAGCTACTGACCCGCTTCCCGCAGGCCGTTACCGCACTGCGTGTGGGCGGCGCCTTGTACCTGCTGTATCTGGCCTGGCAGCTAGTGCGCACCCGCGACCTGAAAAGTGATGGCTACAACGCCAAACCGCTCACCTTCATGCAGGCTGCCCTGTTTCAGTGGGTGAATCCCAAGGCATGGATGATGATTCTCACTGGTGTGGCCACCTTTACCCAACCACAGAACTTTACCCTTAGCGCGGCAATCGTTGCCGGCACCTTCCTGATCGTCGGGTTGCCCCTGATCAGTAGCTGGAACCTGTTCGGTGCGGTACTGAAAAACTGGCTACAGCAAGGGCAACGCCTGCGCGGCTTCAACCGAGCCATGGCGATACTGTTGGTGGCATCGCTATACCCAACCTTCGGTATCCAGCCCAGCCAGGCCAGCGAAACCGATAGCCAGACCGCCAAAGAGCAGCAGGAAAAACCGGCACCGCCCCCGAAGCGGGAACGCCTGAACTGGTGGATGAGTGTGCTTTAGACAGCAACGACCGTAGGTCGACCCGCAGGGTGCACGAAGTGGATAAACCCAAAACCTGAAAAGCGCTATTTACCACAGAGGGCACAGAGATAACTGAGGAAAAGACAGGTTTCTTCTCTGTGTGCTCTGTGCCCTCTGTGGTGAAAAGGCTTTTGATCTTGGTCTTTTATCGCGCTGCCAGCGACGCTCCTAAAGATCCGCCCTTTCTCCATCACCCCGTCTCCCTTAGTCTTACCCCTTGGTACACAACTCCAGGGACTCTTCATGCAAAACGGGCTGATGGTGCTGCACGGCAACCGTCTGGAAACCCTCACCGAGCTGGTGGCCGACTGGCTGCAGCGTGAGCCGCTGTCACCACTGGAAACGGAAACCTTCCTGGTGCAGTCCAACGGCATGGCCCAGTGGCTGAAACTGCAACTGGCGGATGCCCTGGGAATCAGCGCCGGTTTTCAGTTTCAGATGCCCGCCCGCTTTTTATGGAGTGCCTATCGCACCGTCCTTGGCGAAGACCAGGTGCCGCGCACCTCGCCCTTCGATAAATCCCGGCTGCTATGGCGTCTGTACCGGTTATTGCCGACGCTTCTCAATAACGACCATTTCGGCCCATTGCGGCATTTTCTCGCCGACGATGTGGACGGTCGCAAACGCCATCAGCTGGCCGAGCGGCTGGCGGATCTGTTCGATGCCTATCAGGTCTATCGGGCGGACTGGCTGGCGGACTGGGAAAACGGCAACGACCGTCTGCGCAAGGCCCAGGATCGCGACGCTTTTGATGAGTTTCCCAGCAGCCAGCTCTGGCAGGCGCATCTGTGGCGCGCCCTGCTGGCGGACATGGATGACAGCAAACAGGGCCTCAGCCGCAGCGCCATCCATCGGGATTTTATCGCGGCACTCACTCAACAACAGCAACAGGGCACGCCACCACCGGGCCTGCCACGCCGCCTGATCATCTTCGGTATCAGTGCCCTGCCCCAACAGGCCCTGGAAGCGTTGGCGGCGCTGAGTCAGCACTGCCAAATCCTGATGCTGGTACAAAACCCCTGCCAGCATTACTGGGCGGATATTGTCGAAGACAAACAACTGCTGCGCCGCCAACTGGACAACCGCAAACGCCACCTGACCGCCCTGCCGGAAAATCGCGTCAATCCGCTGCTGGCCGCCTGGGGCAAACAGGGCCGGGACTTTATCGGCCTGCTCTACGACCACGACGACCCGGACAGTTATCGCAGCGCCTTCCAGAACCAGATCGATCTTTTTGAACACCAGGAACCACAAACCTTGTTGCAACAGTTGCAGCAGGACATTCTCGATCTGGAACCCTTGCCGGCGCCGGACCAGCGCCCCTCTCTGGCGATCGATCGCTCGCTCAGTTTTCGCATCGGCCACAGCCCCCAGCGGGAAGTGGAAATCCTGCAGGATGAATTACTGGACCGGTTCAGCAACGACCCGAGCCTGCAGCCCCGGGACGTGATCGTGATGGTGCCGGACATCGAAGCCTATGCGCCGCACATTGATGCAGTGTTCGGCCGACTGGACCGGGACGATCCCCGCTATCTGCCCTACACCCTCAGCGACCGCAGTGCCGGTGCAGCGTCCCCCCTGGCCCAGGCGGTGGAATCCCTGCTGCACCTGCCCCAGTGGCGCTTCACCGCCACCGACATTCTCGACCTGCTGGATGTGCCCGCCGTGCGCGAACGCTTCGGCATCGACGAAGGCGACCTGCCGCAGCTAGCCCGCTGGATCGACCAGGCACGCATTCGCTGGGGCCTGAACAGCCAGCAACGCAAGACCCTGGACGTGCCCGGCTTCGAACAGAACAGCTGGGCCTTCGGCCTGAAACGGATGCTGGCCGGCTACCTGCTCGGCGACGGCCCGGCCTGGATGGGCATCGAACCCCTGGACGAAGTGGCCGGGCTGGGCGCGGAGCTGGCCGGGCGCCTGTCGCGCCTGCTCGATACCCTGGAGCACCACTGGCAACAATCCCATCAGGACGCCAGCGCCAGGGAGTGGCAACAACGCTTCACCCGGTTACTGGATGACCTGTTCGCCCCGGTGGACGAAACCGACCAGACCCTGGATGCGGGCCTGCGCGATGCCCTCAACGACTGGTTGGCGGCCTGCGCCGAAGCGGACTTCGACAGCGTCCTGCCTCTCACCGTGGCCCGCCGCCCGCTGCTCGATGCCCTCAACGCGGAAAGCCTGTCGCAACGGTTCATGGCCGGGCGCATCAATGTCTGCACCCTGATGCCCATGCGCGCCATCCCCTTCCGCCATGTCTGCCTGCTCGGCATGAAAGACGGCGACTACCCCCGCCAGCAGCAGCCCATGGATTTTGATCTGATGCGGCAATGGGGCAACTACCGCCCCGGCGACCGATCCCGCCGGGATGACGACCGCTACCTGTTTCTGGAAGCCCTGCTCAGCGCCCGGGACAGCCTCTACATCAGCTGGACCGGCCGCAACGTGCGCGACAACAGTGAACGGCCGCCCTCGGTGCTGGTGGCGCAACTGCGCGACCATATCAACCAACGCTGGCATACCGACCAGGGCGAGCCGGTGGATGCCCTCACCGTGGCGCACCCGCTACAACCGTTCAGTGCCCGCTATTTTTTCCACAGCGACCAGGATGCGGCCAACGATTCACTGCACACTTATGCCAACGAATGGCGCGCCCTCCACGATGGCCAGGCACCTGCTGTCAGCAATGATCAGCCCTTGCCGCCACTGGACAGCGACGAGCCGATTACCTGCGCCGCTCTGGGCCGTTTTCTCAAACAGCCGGTGGCGCATTTTTTCGAACAGCGCCTGAAGGCCCGCCTGAAACAGCAACGCCAGGTACTGGATGACAGCGAACCCTTTGCCTTCGACGGCCTGCAACGTTTCCAGCTCCAGGACCAGTTGCTAAGCGAGGCCCTGCGTGCCGGTCCGGAGCATGCCGGCGACGCCATGGCCCACACCCTGGAGCGCCTGGCCGGCAGTGGCGACCTGCCCCTGGCGCCCTTTGACGAAGGCAGCCGCGACAGTCTGCTGATGCCCCTGTCGCAGCCACTGGAACACTACTTTGCCCTGCTGGCCGAGTGCGGCACACCGCAACCGCAACAGAAAATCCGTCTTAACGCCGGGCCCCTGCAGATCGAAGACTGGCTCACGGATTTGCGCGGCTCCGCAGCGAATAGCCAGCGTCTGGTCCTGCACACCGGCAAGCTGAAAGAGCGCTTCGACAAACTCACCCGGGACTGGACCCTGCACCTGGCCGCCTGCGCCGCCGGGTTCCCGTTAACCACCCACGTCCAGGGCCAGGATGGCCGCATTACCCTGCCTCACCTGAACCGCAGCGACGCCCAGCACTGCCTGGATCAACTGGGCCATGCCTGGCAACAGGCCCTGTGCGAACCGCTACCCATCGCCTGCGCCACCGCCTTCGCCTGGCTGAAAGGGGAAGAAAAAGACAACGGCGACAACGAGGCCCGCAAGGTGTTCGAATCCGGCTTCATGCACACCGGCGAACAGGACAAGGAACCGGCCCTCGCCCGCGCCTGGGCCGACTTCGATGACATGCTGGCTGTCCGCCACGGCGACGAGCGTGCTTTCGACTACTGGACCGAGCAACTCTATGCCCCGCTCTACCAGCACGCCCAATGGAGTGAACATGGTGACCATTAAACGCACCCATTCTCCTGTTTCCGTAGGGTGCACTGAGCCTAGGGCGAACTGCACCGTTTATGAGCTGCAAGCGACAAGCTGCAAGCTGCAACGCGGGAAAGTGCGATACCTGGCTGACAGTTCCGTAGCCGCGATTCGGTTACTCTGCCGACGGTGGAATGGTGCAGTTCGCCTTGGGCTCAGTGCACCCTACGCAGTGGGAACCGGGGGTGGTGCATGACCGCTGATCGTCCGCTCCCGATTACTTTCCCGCTGCACGGTACCCGGCTGATCGAAGCCAGTGCCGGCACCGGCAAGACCTTTACCCTGGCCGCGCTGTATCTGCGTCTGGTGCTCGGCCATGGCGACGACAATGCCTTCGCGCGCCCGCTCCTGCCGCCGGAAATTCTGGTAGTGACCTTCACCGAAGCGGCTACGGAAGAACTGCGCGAACGGATCCGCGATCGCCTGGCCGATGCGGCACGTATCTTTGCCGATGCCAATGCAAAAGCCGACGACCCGGTCCTGGCCGAATTGCTTAACGACTATAGCGATCCGCAAGACCGGGCCCGTTGTGCCCAGCGTCTGGATGCCGCCGCCCAGTGGATGGACGAAGCCGCCATCTACACCATCCACGGCTTCTGCAACCGCATGCTCAAACAGCACGCCTTCGATTCCGGCAGTCTGTTCAGCCTGGAGTTGCAGGAAGACGCCAGCGACGAACAACAAATGGCGGCGCGGGATTACTGGCGCTCCGTGATCGCCGATTTTCCGGTGAGCGCCGCCAATGCCCTGCAAAGCGACAACCTGGGCAACCCGGATGCGCTGCTGGAGGCCTGCCGCCCCCTGCTCGGTTTGAAAGAAGCGGACCCGGAAGCGTTACCGCAAAGCGTCACACACTGGCTGACACAAACCGGCCCCCAGGCGGACAAGGATCAACACGCCCGCCAGCAACTGGCCGCCGAACTGCCGGACTTTCTCGAGTGGGTGCGCGCCGCCCGCGACAACAAATGGCTCAACGGCAACAGCTACCGCACCACCAGCCTGCCCGGCATGCTGCAAACCCTGCAACGCTACGCCAATGGCGAACGGCTAAACGACAAGGCCTACGACACCCTGGCAAAGTTTTCCCATGAAGGCATGAAACTCACCAAGGCCGGCCAGGATCACCGCCCGGACTTTGCCTTCTGCCAGCAGCTGGATGCGGTCATGGAAGGCCGTGCAAATACACAGTTGCCCCGCACCGACCTGCTCGCCCATGCCGCCGCCTGGATCGACCGGCGCGTGGATCAGGTCCGCCGCCAGACCGCCACCATGGGCTTCGACGACATGCTCAGCCGTCTGCACGATGCCTTGAAAGGCGGCAACGGTGAGCGTCTGGCACAAGTGATACGCGACCAGTTCCCGGTGGCATTGATCGACGAATTCCAGGATACCGACCCGACCCAGTACGGGATTTTTTCCGCGCTTTATGAAGGGCAGGCCGGCACCGGCTGGTTCATGATCGGTGACCCCAAGCAGGCCATCTATGCCTTCCGCGGCGCCGACGTCTTTACCTACCTGAAAGCCCGCCGGGCCACCGCAGGCAACCACTACACCCTGGATAAAAACTTCCGCAGCGCCGACGCCATGGTCAAGGCGGTGAACCATCTCTTCACCTACAGCCAGACTACCTTTGGCGATGTGTTCATGATGGACAACGCCATACCCTTTGAAGAGGTTGATGCCAACGGACGCAAGGACGTTCTGTTAGTCGACAACAACGAAAAATCCGGCATTACCCTGTGGGTAGACGAGCAGGAAAAACCGGTCAGCGCCGGCCAGTACCGGGACGAGCAGGCGGCACGCTGCGCCAGTGAAATTGCCCATCTGCTTAACGGTGCCGAAAAAGGCGTCACCGGCTTCCGCAAAGCCGACAGCTTCCGGCCCCTGCACCCCAACGACATTGCCATCCTGGTTCGCGACCGTACCGAAGCCAAAGCCATCCGCGATGCGCTGATGGAACGGCAGGTGCGCAGCGTCTATCTGTCTGACCAGGATTCCGTGTTTGCCCAGCCGGAAGCCCATGACCTGCTGCTGATCCTGCACGCCTGCGCCACCCCGGAATCCGACACCCGGGTGCGCAGCGCCCTGGCCTGTGCGGTGCTGGACCTGGCCTACGCGGAACTGGATACCCTCAATCAGGATGAAGTGCGCTGGGAAGAAACCGTGGAGCAGTTTCACGGCTATCGCCATCAATGGCAGACCCAGGGCGTGCTGCCCATGCTGCGCAGCCTGCTGATGGATTTTCATGTGCCCGCCCGCCTCAGCCAAAGCCTGGATGGGGAACGGGCCCTGACCAACCTGCTGCATCTGGCAGAGCTGCTGCAGCAGGCCGCTACCCAGCTGGACGGCGAACAATCATTGATTCGTTATCTGGAAGACACGGTTGAAGAAGGTCGCGGCAGTAGCAAGGAAAGTATCCTGCGACTGGAAAGTGACGACGACCGGGTCAAGGTGATCACCATCCACAAGTCCAAGGGCCTGGAATACCCGCTGGTGTATCTGCCCTTTATCTGCAGCTTCCGCCCGGCGGACAAGAACAAGCCGCCGCTGCGCTACCACGAAAACGATCATCTCAATGTGTCGCTGGAGCCGGATGACGATGTCGAAAACAAGGCGGACCACGAACGACTCGCCGAAGACATGCGTCTGCTCTACGTGGCCCTGACCCGCGCCTGCCATACCTGCACCCTGGGGATCGCGCCCTATATCAAGGGCCGCGGCAAACAGAACCAGCTGGAAAAAAGCGCCATCGGCCGCTTGCTGTTCGGCAACGGCGTGGCCAACGACGGCCTGCGTGACGCGCTGGTGCCGGTAGCCCATGAGGCGGTGTCCATCATCGCCGCACCGGACAGCAGCACAGACAGCTATCAACCCCAGGCCGAAGCGCGGACCCTGCGCACGCCTCTGATTCCTGTGGCCCGGCAACGACAACCCTGGTGGATTGCCAGCTACAGCGCGCTCAAACAGGTACAGGAAACCCTGGCCCCGGCGGACCCGCGCGGCGATCAACTGGCCGAGCAGCAGGATGACACCGTTGTCGATGATGCCGAGCCCCTGCCAAACAGCATTCACGCCTTTCCCCGTGGCGCCGCGCCGGGCACCCTGCTCCACGATGTGCTCGAGCAGGCCGCCAACCAGCGGTTCACAGAGACCCTGGCCGACCCGGCCGAGTTTGAAACCAGCGTGGAAGAAAAACTGCAGGCCCGGGGCTGGCAGGATTTTATGGAAGTGATCCGCCACTGGTGGAAGCAGGCAGTCACCACTGCCCTGCCGCTGGAGAACGACAAGATCGCCCTCAATACCCTGCACACCTATGTGCCGGAACTGGAATTCCTGTTCCCCGCCCACCAGGTAAAAGTTGCTGAGATGGACACCCTGATTCGCCATCACATCCACCCACAGCACTCGCGCCCGCGACTGGAAGCGGACACCCTGAACGGCATGCTCAAGGGCTTTATCGATCTGGTGTTCGAACACGACGGCAAATACTACGTGCTCGACTACAAATCCAACTGGCTGGGCGTGGATGACAGCGCCTACACCCTGGAGGCCATGACCGACGTGGTGCTGGAAAAACGCTACGAAGTGCAATACGTCCTCTACCTGCTGGCCCTGCACCGCCTGCTGAAAAGCCGCCTGGCGGAATATGATCCGGACCAGCACCTGGGCGGTGCCGTATATGTGTTTTTACGTGGTTTGCAGGGACCGGCGGCAGGCACCGTGTTTGATCGACCGGCGACCGGGTTGATTGAAGCGCTGGATGAGATGTTTGGAGGGAACGAATGAGCGCGATGACAAACCATCTCAACGCATGGAGCGTCTCACCCTCTCCCCCAACCCCTCTCCCCTCAAGGGAGAGGGGAGCTTACCATGCCCCCTTCTGGAGGGTCCCCTCTCCCTTGAGGGGAGAGGGACAGGGAGAGGGTGACGCTACGAAGCGCATTGCTATCCGGCCTCTCAATCGGCCAATCGCCAGGAGAGTTCATGCAAACTGACCTGTTCTCCGCCCTCACCTGGGAAGACGCTCTTCTCCTGCTGCGCGACAACAATCTGCTGCGCGATCTGGATGTGGCCATTGCCCGCTTTCTCAAGCAGCAATGCCCGCAGGCAAGCTACGAAGTGCTGCTGCTCGCCGCCTTCACCAGCAATCAACAAGCCAGCGGCCACCTCTGTCTGGACCTGAAAAACCGGGAACTGGCCACCCAGCTGTGGGGCACCAGCCCACCGCCGGAGCTGGTCACCCTGCTGCCCGGCAAACCGGACGACTGGCTGCATGATCTGCAACAGAGTCCGCTGGTCAGTCACAACGGCAGCACGCCGCTGGTGCTGGATGGCAGCCGCCTTTACCTGCGCCGTAACTGGGCCCGGGAAGTGGCGGTGGCCGAGGCCATCGGCCAGCGACTGGCCACCGTCAGCCCCTTGCCTGCCGAGCGTCTGCGCGACGCCCTGGCCCGATTATTCCCGAACGCCAGCGACCAGACCGACTGGCAACAGGTAGCCTGCGCCCTGGCCAGCCGCAGAGGTATTGGCATCATCACCGGCGGTCCGGGCACCGGCAAAACCACCACCGTGGTTCGCCTGCTGGGGCTGCTGCAAAGCCTGGCCATGGCGGACAACCAGCGTCTGCGAATCCGCCTCGCCGCTCCCACCGGCAAGGCGGCGGCACGGCTCACCGAATCCATCGGCGAACAAGTGCAACAACTGGACGTGGACGTCGCGGTACGCGACGCCATCCCCACAGACGTGACCACCCTGCACCGCCTGCTCGGCACCCGCCCGGACAGCCGTCACTTCCGTCACCATACTGACAATCCGCTGCACGCGGATCTGGTGGTGGTGGACGAGGCCAGCATGATCGACATGGACATGATGGCCAGCCTGCTGGAAGCCCTCAGTCCGCACACCCGGCTGATCCTGCTGGGCGACAAGGACCAGCTGGCCAGCGTGGAAGCCGGCGCGGTGATGGGCGACCTGTGTCGCCATGCCCACCAGGGCCGCTATCAACAATGCACCATCGATTTCATCAAGGACACCTGTGGCGCCGACATCAGCGACTATCAGGAAACCGACCAGGCCCCGGGCAACGCCCTGGCCCAGCAGACCGCCATGCTGCGCACCAACTGGCGCTCCAAGGACAGCCCCGGCATCGGCGAACTGGCGCGGGCGGTGAACGACGAAAACCTGCCCCAGGTACGCAAGGCGTTTCAAAAATACGGCGACAGCCTGCATCGCCATCCCCTGCGCAGTGATGAC
>Ga0208181_1000449_pt1 | contig 21630 bp, 28 predicted proteins | sample MalvirDeepMed_s6_FD_184244 | JGI IMG/M metagenome (GOLD analysis project Ga0208181, IMG submission 184244) | Marine viral communities from the Global Malaspina Expedition - Malaspina viral metaG DeepMed_s6 (SPAdes) (version 2) | ecosystem: Environmental > Aquatic > Marine > Oceanic | place... | reverse complement strand
GTCCGACCTTCTGATCACTTCACCGCCTGTCCCTCCTACCTGCGCCATATCACCCCAGGTTAGATTAGAAGGCATTGTCCCACCATTAGCCATCCTTTTGGCCTTCCTGCCATGGAGCATAGCCTCGGTGAAATCGGCGGGAATGACCTCGGTTCCAGCAGGTAGATGCACCAACTCCGGGCCTTCCTCACCAACGAGGGCCATCGTGTCCCTGAACGTCGTGCCGCCGCCTGCCATATTCTCGTATTCCTCATATCTCGTAACTGCTGGCGGCGTTGGCTCGTAATAAGTGTCCTCTTCAAACCAGTCAGGGACCGTCTGGACAGTCGGCTTAGATCCCGCTTCTTCAAACCAGTCAGGAACCGATGGCACTGATATAGACGGGGAGGTTGGATCAGATACGGGAACACCTTCTAAATCTTCGCCATATCTGGCATCAAAGTCATCCTGTTGTCTTATAAACGCTGCTTTTGTTGCTTGTTCCTCAGCAAGCATCGCCTTGACGAAAGCGTCTGGATCTTTAACCGTAGTTGTCGGTGGCTCTAAATCGCCAAACTCATCGGCTAATGACTCACCAAAATCATCTACCTGATTGACATCGGGGTCGGCAGCGTCAACACCGATAAGCCCTTCTGCTGCATCCTGTTGTTGCTGCACGGATGCAGCAGAAGGGTCTGCAAATGCTTCGCCAGAGGCTCCCACAAGGTTCGCGCTAGGATGCACCTTGGCAGACGACCGGTCTATCTGATTCGCATGATTCAACGCCGCTTGCGGGTCTGCGCTATTCACCAGAACTGCGGCCCGGTCCTGAACAGCCTGAACGAACCCCTCGTCGCCAGGGAACAGGCCGAATGCCCGAGCTACATAGTTGATGGCCTGTTGCGGAGCGTTGTTGCCAACGAAGAATATGTTCAAGCCTGCCTCATCGAACATATCCCGTGCTGCGTGCCATGCATCATCCTGAGTTTTAGCCCGATCATAGTCAGATGGGATGAACCGTCCTTTATGCGTACTGGATTGTTTAGAATAGTTCTGATAATACGGCTCATAGCCCTGATGGGGGCTGCCCAGTTCAAGACGAAAATCTTCCAGGGCAGCTTCCTCGCCGCCAGCAAGATTGAACTGCTGCTCGGCGGTAAGACCCTGGCCCGACTCGCCTGGAGGTAATGCCCCTTCCTCGCCCATACTGCGGGCGAATTCACCAGCAGCATCCTCTCTTTCTGTCGCAAGCATCCGCGCCCCGGCCATGGGGTCTTCCACTAGCCCCGGCTCCACATCCAGGTCGAGACTGGTAGGAGCGGGAGGAGGCCGCTGCACTGCTTGGCGTTCACGCCGAAGCAGCGCAGCCCCAGCCCCAGGCATACCCGAATCTGGCGGAGGCTCCAGGTCTCCGAATTCGTCTGCACGTTCAGCCTCAACCATGCCTTGAGACCGGTCGGCGGTCATCGCCGCTGATTGCGTCTGAGCCCCCAGGAAATCTCCGGTGGACAACGCATCCTGCAACGTCTGCGGATCGATATCCTTACTGACGCCCGGTGCCGGGTTCTTCAATACGTCCGGGACTCCCCAGGAAGACTGCAACTGCTCCCATGCTTCGGTTACCCATGTGGGCGGGTCAGCGATTCGCGCCACCTGCCCAGGCACTGGCGTCGGCGGGGTCACCAGTCCACCCAGGATGGCCGAGATAGCCATGATATCGCCGGGGGAACGGGCGAATTCCAGAGCCAACTGGAAGCGTTCCTGTGCGCTGGGACGGTCCCGGAAGTCACTGAGAGCCAATGCTCGGTCACTGTTACCCTGTATCAAAGCCTGGTTGATCTGCTCGTCTATGGATGGGGACGGGACTCGCTGTAACGAGCCATCATCGTCCCGCATCCAGCCGTTACCCCAGTCATCCACGAACCAGGCACCGGATGCTGGCGTGACTGTCTCGTACTTATCGGGTGCGACCTTGACCGAGTACCGCCCATCAGGCAGTGGGATGGTGGCACCGATAGCCACATCGGCATCTTCCTGCTGGGATATCAACTGATACTTACCGGCACTCGTCTGCACGGCGTCGTATCCAGGCACCACGTTCTTGATGACCGCGCCTTCTGCCAGTGGCTGTTCCCCGGCGGCGTAGTTCCTCTGCGCCCGTTTCACATCAGGTTCAACCCTGCCGCCTTCAGACTCGGCCAGCATGGTATAGTTGGCTGCATTCTGGGAACCTATCGCTTCTACACTGTGTTTGCCCGAAGGGTCGGTCACCCCGATGAACCTGGCTACTCCTCCAGCATCTTTCAGGGTGTTTACGTTCCAGCCCTCTTGAGGGCCGCCGCGTTCCACATAATGCTTCCCCTCGAAAGAGGTGATCTTCGTACCATCACCAAGGGTATGGACGGCCATGGTGTCGCCCAGCATCCCCAGGTAAGTCTTCACCTCGTTCAGGAAGATGGCGTGCTTCTGGGGGTCGAATTTAAGCTCACCAGTCATTTTGCGGGAGGTTTCATCCCATTCGCCCCCCATCGGGTCGAAGGTTAAGAAGTCCTCGTCCTTCCAGCCTAATATCTCCTTATATTGGTCAAGGTCTCCACTGAAATCGGCCTTACGGGCGGTGCCCTTGGCATACTGATCGGACGCTTTGACCATCAACTCCTCAGCACTATACCAAGTAGCCGTCCCGGGTCGCGGGACATCCAATCTGCCATAGGCAGGAACAGAGGGCTGCAACGTGGGTTGCACCATGAAGGCCCAACTATAAGGGCCAGTGCCAACAACCTTCTTAACGTCCATCGTGTACAGCGCACCCTGGAGGTCGCTCAAGGCTTGTTGTTGCGCCATCACGCTCTGGTTCCCATCCGGGTTTATCGCCAGGTATTCCTGGAAGGTAACACCTCTAGTGCCGTTCCAAACCAACCACACCCCAGAAGCGGAGTGTTTAACGATATTCCCCTTCTTCAAACCCGACCCAACCCTCTCTACCCTCTCTGCAACTTCAGCCATCGAATCCACTCCTGCCCCGGGCCATCTCTAGCAGTTTGGCCTGACCATTGTTATCCAGGAACATCTGCCTCTGGAACTCGGACATGTCCTGGAATTCCTTACGGCCCTGACTCATGCTCATGCGCTCTACCATGGGTGGTATGGGGTCGGCCTCGTTGGCCTTATCCTTGGCCTGGGAGACCTCGGCAACCACCGCCAGTATCGCTTCCGTGAACTCGCTTATCTTTCTCGCCATCTAACCCGCCAGATTCTGTCCCACCCTGCTAGGGCGTGGGACGGATGGAGTGAGTCCCTGTCTTATCTCTCTTAATCCACCTGCCGGTCCCGGTGGGGTGCCCATCGTCTGATCCATAGGCATACCGTCCGGGCCAAGAACAGGCGGCGGCTGGCCGTTGCCGCCCATCATGCCTCCGGGAGGGCCACCCGGCATACCACCTGGCATACCACCCGGAGGGCCACCACCGCCCATCGGTCCAGCCGCCGCTTCTTCTTGAGAGGCACGCTGCCTCTCCACCAGATCGAGGATGCCTGATTCCTTCATAACCTCTGCCGCCAGTACGCGCTGCACCTCGGGGTCCGTCCGTATCAGGTCTTGGAGCAACCTGCGGCGTTCCCCGGTAGCGTCTTCCAGTCTGGCATCGGCAGACCAGTAGGTCTCCTTGGACTTGAGTCCCTGCTGCACCTCGCGCATACCAAGTTCCCGGCTCTGCATCTGGAGTACCGGGTCTATCAACTCGAAACTGACCTTGCAACTGTAATCATGCTGGATGTCCGAAGGCGATATCGAGTTGCCCTGAACGTGCAGGGTCATGCCGATGACATCTATCCACTGGAGTATGTGGGACGCCGTGGTGGTAGCCAGGTGTTCCAGTTGCCGGGAGGGCGAAACGAACTTACGTCCTGCCGCCGTACTGAGTATGGCCTGCTGTCCCACGGTGGAGACACCCTGTTCCCGGATGCCGGCCAGAGCCCGGGTGAATGTACCCTGCTCGATATCTCTGTCCAGCCATTCCTCGGAGGCGAAGAGCCACCGGGGAAGCTGGGGTATATCCATCCTCCAGACATCACCTCTCGTTCCCATCTCCACGATGTCGCCGCGGGCCAGTTGCTCCTGGAGTTCCGCCGCGTCCATGGTCGTGCCGACGGGGTTGAAGGTGGCGTCCAGCAGGGCGTTGTGCCTACCGGCCACCGCCTGGGCCTGGGCACGCAAGCTCGGCATGACCGGCTCCAGTATCCCCACGGCCAGGTAACTGGGATCGTCCTCATCTACAGCCGTCACCTGCTGGCCGAAACCGGCGAAGGCATGGCTGAAGGGAACGAAACCCCAGGTATTCTTCTCGACGAACAGGAGTTCACTGTCTGCCACAAGGGCGTGCCAGCAATCGGTCCAGTACTCCTCGGTCTTCACCCAGGCGAAAGGATCTTCTCCGCATTCCCACGGGGTGACCTCGCCGCGACGGTAGCCTTTGGCTGCCGACATACGGCTCTTTGTTATCTCTTCCAGGTCGATGGAACGCCGCCGTCCGTGTTTGACGGCTATCCTTGGTTCCTTCTCGGAAGGGTCAAGCAGCACCCGGGACGGATGTGGGGCTCTCACCCGGAAGGGCATCATGGTTCGGGACTTATTGGTCTGCACCCGTTGACGCTGGTTGAACTCCTCATCGGATTCGCCCTTGCCTCGCCGTATCTTGTTGCGCCTGGCCTGCATGACACCGGTGTCGAGGGCATCTTCGATGACGGCGTAACCGTAGAGGAGCATATGCTTACCGGCCTGCTTCCAGGTGAGCGTGGGCTCCAGCAGTGCGGCCTCGTCCAGGATGGACTTGAGGGCCGGTTCCACCCGGTCAGCCTTGGCCCGGTCTTCCTCCTCGTCACCTGCGGCAGGACGGGAAACGATGGGATCGTGAGCCAACTGGTGGTCGGTAGCGTGGTCTACGATGGAACGTGAACGTGCCGGTTTGAGCCATTCGGGGCGGTCGAGTCCCTCGGGCCACAGCCGGTACTCCTGCTGGTAGTAACTGTCCACCACCTGCCATTTGGCATGGGTACGGCTCCATACGCCTTCCAGATGTCTCACCATCTGGCGTATCGATTCTACCGTTGGTTTCTCATCGAAATTCAAAACTACCTCGTCAAAGACCTAATGAGCGTCCGTTCACCGCAACTATACGGCAGACGGCGCAGGTGCGTTTCCTGTCATCGAGTTCGACGTACCAGTGCAGCCCCCTTGAACACAGCCAGTGGAGTACTCTCGTCACGGGTTGACCGGCTTCAAGACACGGGTTGCTAATCTCCATGGGCCTACCACCAGCCATAAAGACATCCCCGCTGTGATCCAGGCCGCCAGGATGACACTGGTAAATCCTATCAGTACTATCCTCGTCATCGGACGCTTATCGGTGTGTCGGTCATCGTGTCGGTTACCTGCCTACTGGATATGCCGGTGCCGAATGTAGCACTGGCCGTGTCGATGCCTGTGCCGTTACCGAACTCGTTGGTGTTGTCCATCGTGATACTTCCAGCCTTGATATAATCCCAGTCCCAGGCTCCCACAGAAGCATCTACATTGTCTATCTCCAGTACACCTATACTGGCCCCGTTATTGCCGTTGATTTGGAGGATGATACGGTCAACGTCGCCACTGGCCTCATACGTCCCTGACCCCCGGTCGCTGTCTATGATAATCTCTGGAACGGTTTGGTCGAACTGTATCTCCTGGGTGTGGCCATCGACTTTTGCGCCCAATACGATAGTGCCAACATCCATGTTATCCCATGCCAGGGTTGGCGCACTGCTGTTCTTAATGATTATCTCCCCTATCCAGAGATAAGCAGCAGACCCGGTAACCCCGGTGGTCGCGTTCCTCATCACCTGGAAGGAATTGGTCAGGTCGGCTTTGCCAAGATCCATATTCTTGAAGACCACTTTATCCAGCCGGGACTTGTCCTTGAAGCCTACCCGTAGGGTCTGGGATGCCTGACTTGGTGTATCAGGGTCAGGCTCCAGCTTGTCACCGAATATGTCCGGTAGCGCGTACTCGGCACCTGACTCAGGCCAGACAGGCGTGTCATCGGTCGCGACCACTACGAAAGCGAATGCTAGTCCGAAGCCCAGAGCCACCACGCCTAGAGTGAGTCCGACTCCCCGCATACCACTGAGTTCTATCCTGAACTTGGGGTGGGGTATGCGTAGGGCATTCAGGAACGACATGCCAGGGAATCCCGGTGCCGCGAACCTGGACAGTTGCAGGTCGTGATCTCTGACCACCTTACTCCGGTACTTCCAGAGCAAGCAGACCAGGCCAGTGGTCACAACCGAAGCTATGCCCACCGTGAGCAGAGCGGTCACCAGTAGGCCGAATGTCCCGGTTATGCCGAAGACCGCCATCCAGTCAACTACTGTCTGGATACCTCCGCCTATCGCTAACAATGCCTAATCCTCCGTACCTTTCTGCTTACCTTCCGCTACCAATCTCTGACTGATGGTGGCTATGAACGCGGTCACCGGACCTGAGAACAGGCCCATGGCCACCAGCACGATATCGAGATGCGGCGCAACCTCTGCGGGATTCGACGTAGTTTTCCAGATTATGATGATTCCCAGACATACAAAGGACAATATCACCGGTAATACGAAGAGAAGTGTCAGGAACTCGGTGCCCGACAGGGTGGTCGAGGACTTAGCCCGGAGGCGTTCTATCTCGACCCGCGCCTCCAGAAGCTGGTCTCTCATGTCCGGTTGTTCCGCCACGGGTTACCAAGGCCTTATGCCGCGTTTGGTGTTGCCGCCGATGAGGCCCGTTATCGGGTTCATGAAGGTGTCTCTCAGGCGGCCACCGCCGTGGGCCTTCTGGTGTATCTGCCACGCGATGCCAACGGCGATGGGGTAATCGTCCTTGCTGCCCAACTGGGCCTCGACCCTGCCGTTCTTCTTCGGGTTCTGTATGAGCGAATAGAACTCGGACAGTCCCTGTTCGTTGGGTATGACTATGAGCCGGGAGTGGACGGCTTCCATGAGGCCGCCGTACAGACGGACCCGGGAATGCTCGTCGGTGTGCCAGCCGGGTTTGTTCTCGGCCCGGTAGAATATCCTGGGGTATCTGAGTCCCTGCGCGGTGACGATGGTGGTGGCACCCCAGTCGTTGTCCTCGATGGCCCAGAGGGGATCTTTGTATCGTTGGAGCAGCATGGCCGAAGATACGGCAAGCTGGTCTGCCGGTACTACGTTGCTCACCAGGTCGGCCACGATGTAGCCGGTCTGGGCGTCCATGACCACGGTCACGGCGTTATCGCCGCCGGTGCCGTGGGAGGTATCGGTCCCGGCGACGTACTTCTTGCCGGGGGCATAGTCCTGATAGATGTTGGCGGTGACGGTAGCGCACTGCATGGTCTCTCTGGGTTCCCGGATATCCTCCCGCATGGCGTTGAGTTTCTCCACGGCGAAGGCCGTGATGGATCTGGGCGGGGATAATGCTTCGTCCTCGGTGGAGGGATATTCCTTCTCGAAGAGGGCGGCGTCCAGGTACTCGGACTTCCGGGCATCGAACCAGGCGTTGTCCCGACCGGGCCGGACGTTCCAGCCGTAGAAGACCTTGGCGAATCCGTTCTTGGGCGACTCCCGGTACACCCGTTTGAAGAGGGACTGGGAGGAAGTGGCGTTGGCGGTGGACACCATGATGAGTTGACCGCCCGAGTCATCGATGGTTGGTTTGACGGCGGCGAAGGACTGCTCGGCGTACTCGTGGAAGTCGGCCTCGTCCATGACCACCAGGGAAGCGGTAGCGGATCTACCGGCCTTCTCGGTGGAGGGCAGGGCGCGGATGGCTGCCGACACGCTGGGGAAGGTGAGTTCCTGCCGGGAGTCGGTGCCGATGGCTACCTTCAGTCCATCGGGCAGGGCTTCGTAGATGTACTTGCATTTCCAGAGGAGTGCCTTGGATTCCTCCTCACCCTGAGAGAGGAGCAGCACCAGTGCGCCGGGATGGTACTGGGCCATCCAGAGGGCGTAAGCTCCGAGGAGCCATGATGCGCCGGTCTGCCGGGACTTGAGCCAGACGAGGAGTTTCTCTTCTTCGAGCTTGTCGCAGACCTCCATGAGGTGAGGCCAGGGCTCGAAGGGTATCTGGCCGCGTCCGGGGGGCGGCTCCATGACCTTTACGAAGGGCAGGAACCGGTTGAAGTATCTCTGGGCGAGGAAGAGTTCGGCGGCATCGGCCACCTCATCGAGGAGAACCTGTTCGTCACCCCGTATCTCTGTTGCCAATGATACACACCCCCGCTTGGTCCGGGCTGGAGGCTTCGTAGTAGCCCGACACATACCCGGAACAGAACATCCGCACAAGTACCAGGGCCAGGTCTTCCGCCGCAGGGCGGTCCATGTGTTCACCGAGCGCGGCCATAGAGGCCGTGAGCAGTTCGCTTATGAATCCGGCTGAGAACCACTCGCCAAGGGTGCCGACATCTTCCGAGACAGGGGTCTCCACCGGTTCATGGAGCAGCTTCTCAAGGGCTGCGTCCCGGAGATCGGTCATCAGAGTACGGTCGCCTGTCCATCGACCACCACGCCGTCGCCCTCTCTGACCCGCCGTCTGAGATCCACCAGTTCCATGAGTTCCCCATCGGAGAAGCCACTGATATCGCGGTGGACACTGACCTCGCCGCCGACCTCGATGGGCTGGACGGCCTTGCCGAATCCCCGTTCCAGGAGCATCTCGATGGCGCGGATGCGGTCACGGGCAGCGACCTTGGATGAGAGGGCCATCTCGCACAACTGGTCGATGAGTGCCCGTCCCTCGTCGGTCTGCTCGGATATGTAGAGGGTTATCTCGCGGTTGCGTTTGGGGCGACCGGCAGGATTCCCGCTCTCACCCTTCTTCCAACGGGGCTTCAGGTTAGCGACATGGCCTTTAGGGTTATTCACCCGCTTCTGCATACAGAGAAATTACCATAAACCTGCTCTAAAATCAAAACTTGTGTTCGGAAACAGGTCTAAGGTCGTTACCTCCCCGTGTTCCCGGAGGCCTGCACAATGGTGATGTTTAGATCGATGTATGTGTGTGTCATATACCCCGGAAACGACTAGAACCCTAGAACCCGCTCATACCCGATCTATCCGCAACATCCGCAACATCCGCAACATCCGCCACAACAGGCGTGGGAAGGGCCATATGTGTTGCGGCTGTGGCGTTCACGACTCATCGAATGCCCCGAAAGCCCGGGAACAACCACAGGGACAGAATTCCCTATGGATGGGAGCGGCATCACCCTCACAGTCCTCGCAATCCTCCGGGGTGGTCTCGTAGCAGGTCACCACCACTCGCCCGTCCTCCCGCATCTGGTCCTGGTAGGTGTTCAGCCACTGCTCGGCGCAGAACCGGCACACCTCTCCGACATGGATGATATCGAGTTCCATCCCATCTCCTCCTCTCTCATGTTCCCCGGTGGTCGTATGGATCTGAACAGTCCCTGGTATACCCGCAGTTGGGGCACCGTATCTTACACTGCTTCTCCAGCATCACCGCCCCGCATATGTCACAGATCATCCAATAAATCCTCAGTTCCTGTATTATAATATTAATATTAAGATTCCGTTACATATATATATATAATATATATATGTAATACCGGTGTAACGCTGTTGTAATGCTGTCACATCACAACGGTTACACCCGGGTGGAACCAGGTTCTGAAAATGGGTCCAAAAATTCTGAGAATCAGGTTACAAAAATTTTGAATTCTGTGGTTAAGTGTCCATATATACTCTGCGTACCCACCCCGGGTACGGTCCCGAGGTGGCCCCCATTAAAAGGAACGGGTACATTCTATTTTTAGGGCCGACCTCAGAACAAAAGTTCCAATCTTACCCTTAAACTTCCCTTAGAAACTGACCAAATCCACGATGCCACGCCTGTACGGGTTTACATAACAGTAGTTGTGCGACGTTGTAGGCTCAAACCCTACCATTAACCACGATCCTCGGCGCGTTTTGGCGTTTTAGTCACGCTCTAGCTGGCTATAGGCCAACCCACTCCTACCAACCTTCCCATCCTACCATCTACCAAACCCCTTCGAGACTGACCACGATCCCCAGGAATCCGATTGTTAACTACCATGATTCCGTTTGTTTCCTAGGGTGGGCATCTCCATCCATGATCCCTACCATTTCTATCATTTTCCCTGATATTGGTTAAGATTGCCTAATATTCATGCCTAACATACCCCTTGACAAGCCCTTGACCACCCCTTATATTGTCCTCAGTCGAACCAAACCGAACGAACAAGGGGGATCACCATGACCAAGCCAACCGGATACGTGATTTGGGAATCACCCACCATGGTTTCCATAGCCACCATGGAATCCAGCAACGAGAAAACGGGCAACATGATCCAAATATGGTTCCTGATGAAAGACAGCCACCCATTGGACGTTGTGAGCTCTGGCCTCGATGCTGAGACCATATGCACCGGATGCCCATTTGCCAGCGGGAATGGATGCTACGTCAACGTCGGACAGGCGCCGGTTAAGATCTGGAAAACCTACCACAATGGACGATACCCTAAGTTGCACCCGATCGACTATGCCGAGATATTCGGCGGGAGAAAAGTTCGGTTCGGCGCGTATGGCAATCCTAGCATCTTGCCGATAAGCATGGTCAAAGCTATAGCCGAGGCGAGTAATGGGTGGACCGGCTACTTTCACGACTGGGCAGATATGGCACCCGAAACGGCCAAGATGTACGGCCAATACTTCATGGCGTCAACGGATACCGAAACGTCCAGGTGCGAAGCCGAGGAAAAAGGATTGAGGTACTTTCACGTCTCCGAGATCCAACCTGAGGGCACAAGAGAATGCCTAGCCGATACCATGGATCTAGAATGCCAAGAATGTCTACTATGCCAGGGTACGACCAAAGCCAAGCAACTACCGATATGGATCAACCCGCACGGCTCGAAACGTAAGAAGGCTGTCCTCGCTTCACAAGGTTAAACCAAACCATAGCCAAAACATAAAGAGGGGGAAATCAGATGATAATCAACACGCGCCAGAATTGGGGGCCGGGATGCATCGTGAAGGTGGGATTCCTTCGGCTTCGGGTACTATCCTACCGCGCGGAATACGACGGTTTGCCAGACATATATACCCTGGAATCCATAGACGGTACGCGACGCTATGAATTCATCCCACATAATGGATTGACGCGCCTGTACTAGGCCAGCTTGGCGGCATACCTGCCGCCGATCCCAGCCGATCGGCGGTAGCTAGGGCAGGCCAAGCCCGGAATCTAAACACAAAACAGGGGGAATCATGTCATACATAATCGATCCGGATGAACTGATGGTAGCAGCCGAGGAATCCATGTTCGGGATGGGCAACGCCGGATTCTGCATCGCCTGCGGGGAGGAAGCCGATGGGGTGGAGCCAGACGCCAGGAACTACCCCTGCGAAGCCTGCGGAAAGCGCAAGGTCTACGGCGCACCCGAGTTGATCATTATGGGGTACGGGATCTGATTGAGCCTAGCCTACGGCGCATCCACCGGGTGCGCCTAGGGGTGGACTCAAACACAAGAAGGGGGAAACTACCATGGCACAAGGCACCACATACCGGTTCATATCTGACGGTGGACACGGCTGGGCGGAGATCCCGACCACGGCGGTCCTCGCCGCTGGCATCCGACCGAGCTCGTACAGTTACTATGATCCTAGCAACGGGATGACCTATCTGGAGGAAGACTGCGACGTTGGCCGCTGGCTGGACGCGAGTTCCAACCCTGACCAGGGCTTCACCGATGTATATGTGCCCGGCGATTGTTGGGTGCGCGACCTCCCACGCTGGAGCCAGTACACCAATGACACGGATCTGGGACTGACAAGCACGGCCAACCATACGGCCATATTCCAGGGCTACGGCGGGATGGCCGTCGAATATGAAACGGCCTGCTATTCGTACCGAGGCGAACAGATCCGCATACCGATGCACCCGGAGATATTCCCACCCGAAGAGGTGGCCGTAGAGTACGGCGTGTTCAGCGAGGCCGAATTAAGGCTGGCGGTAGAACGGATCGACGAACTGGCCGAGGAATTCCCAGAAGACTACGACTAGACCAACCTGAAACCGAAGGGGGAAACATGGAAAACGCGATCAACTGGAACCCACCGGCAACCCTGTATATCTATCAGGCCGATCTGTACTGCAAGCCGTGCGGTGACGCGACGATAGAGCAACTCAACGAAGCTCTAGACAAGGATATCCACGGCACCCTGGACTGGTCGAATAGCCCAGACCTATATGAGGACTCCGACTCATGGCCGCAAGCATATCCCAAATGGGAAGGGGAGTCTGACTCGCCCGACCATTGCGCCCAGTGTCACCGATTCCTGGGCCGCCACCTTACTCCCGATGGCGTGGCATACGTCCAAGACTTAGCGGCCTTCGAACTGGACCGGGACGGCGTGATAGGGGAGATCGTCCAGGGCTGGCTGGACTACTACGGCATCGATCTCGATAGTATCGACGGCGAGGAGATGAAAAACATGACAGGACATACCCCAGGACCGTGGGAAGTCACCGGCCCCAACATACGGCAAGGCGAGACTCGCGCTCTGCTATTCGTACAAGAGAAGCCCTTCGCCGATGCCGAACCGGACCCCGATGAGCAAGCCGCCAACGCCCAGTTGATAGCGGCGGCACCGGAGATGTATGCCGCACTGGTGGACCTGATCGAGCAAATCGAGGCATATGACCGGCTGCATGGACCTGATTCATGCCCCATCTCACCCGATGCAGCCAGAGCAGCCATAGCCAAGGCCGAACTGGACTAGACCACTTGACAACCCAACTGTAAGCCCACTATAATCTAATCAGTAACTATTTAAGAGGGGGAATGACCATGACTAGTGATCTGAACGAAACCACCGCCCAGGAATACTACTCTACATGGGAGCGATTGACTAACCGCTTCGGCTCAGAAGGGATGACTCCCCATATCGCCAAAGCGATGGACCGGGAGCATCCTACGCTACGGCAACAAATGGTGGCCCAGATGGCCACGTTGCTGAATCTCCTGGATACCACCCATTTCCCAGATGATCGGGATGCCGCATCATGTGCGTTCCTAGTACGTTTCCAAGAGTGGCTCCAAGACTACGAAGGTCTTTATATCAGCCGCGAAGGCGAGGTCAAGTTCCCATTCATCTAGCCTTGACCCTTGCCATAGGGGAGCCGGGTGTGACGGCTCCCCCTGGCAGCGGCCAGACTTAGACCGTTGCAAGATAAAAGGGGGAGAACCTATGCCAAGGAAAATGTCAGCAGACCGACGCCAGGAAACCATAGACGATATCCTCCAGCGGGCGAAAGCCCTAGAGGGCCGGTCAAGGCGGCGATGCTTCAGCCAAAGCGACGCCGAGACCTTCTTGAATCTATGTGAGGAGAACCCCGGCAAGCAGGTGCGGGTATATGCCCATGAGGGCTTCGTGGCAAACTCGTACAACTACAGGAGCTACATCACCTATGCCGAGCGAAGCCCGGAAGGACAGATCAGAGTGGATAGGGCCGACGCAAGCCGGTCCCATGGCCGAGGTAGCCTTCAGACCGTCAACAATAGGGCAGCCTAAAATGATGAAAAGAGCCGGTTACGATATACGTTTAGCGGAAGGTGATTTCCACTGCGGAGGCTGCGGGGGGGAGATATGCCGGGGCGAGGAGTACGGTAGCAGTGGGATGATGATATGCGAAGGCTGCATCGAGGTGATCGAGGAAGATGAGATGTCCTTCGTGCCGATGGAACAGCAAGAGATCATTTCGGACCTATTTGCCGAGTGGGTAGCCCCCGATACGAAGTACTTATCGCCGCAAGAGATCATTGCTGATGGCAGGGAGCAACTGACTCAGAACATCCGCAACCTATGCAATGACCGTAGCTACTCATGGGATGCGTACTACGTTGGGCCAGCCGCCCAGCGGGAGGTAGTCCGGCGCATCTGGGATGAGGCAGTCAAACGCACCGCTCGTACATTTACCTGCCAGGAGATCGAGGTCGCAGACCTGGGAACCATAGACCTTCGACTCGCGGGAGTCGCGATCACCGATGCCAGGGCGTACCGCATCACCGTCTACGATAACCAGGACATGAACCCGGAAGCCGAGACCGCCGAGGCACTGTACTCCCCGGAGGATGGCCGGTTGGGAATCGCCTGGGGAGCAAGCGCAACCTGGGCAGACGTAGAGTCAGTTGAAGATGGGATCGAAGCATGGCTGAACGATCCCGAGGGAGAATAATGATCGGACCCGATGATGTATTAACCTACTCCCAGATAGCCTATGACTGGGATCTATGGAAGACATATGTTGACCCAGATGCCAACATGGCCGAGGAAGAATTCGATGCCATGTCCATCGAAGAGAGGGTCGCTGCGATGACATATATGTGGGAAGTAGAGTGTTGCGAGGGGGAAGGGGAGAAAGAATTTGACGCCATGTCCATCGAAGAGGCCGAGACTATTCTGAAACTGATGAGGCCCGGTGGCTCCGGGGCCGAAACTCCCTCCGGGGAGTAGGCGATAAGCCAAGGAGGAGATGATGACTGATCTAACGCAGAAATATAATGACAGAGTGTGGGAGGCCATGGTCAGGGCGTGGCAGGGAGGGAAACTGCCACCACCCAAGATAGTTATCAAAGAATTGAGAGGTGAGACGGAATGAGAGGGATCAAACGAATCGTTGATGGACTAACGTATAACACCGAAACAGCCACTGAGGTGGCACGGTGGGGAGGCGGAGGCTCCAATAATGACTTCCGTTATTTCGATGAAGGCCTTTACCTGACGAAGAAAGGCCGTTGGTTCCTAGCTGGACACGGAGGCGCAATGACCCACTATGCCGAATCTGCTGGCAACAACAGTTGGACCGGTGGGTGTGGACTATCCCCACTCACTAACCAAGAGGCCATGGAGAATCTAGAGAGGCACGGCAAGATCGAAGCCCTGGAAACTTATTTCGCAGACCAGATCCAAGAGGCGTAAGAATCGATTCATCCGGTACTCCGCCTGTATATACGGACGAATAAAATAGAGAGATAGAGAGGAGATGGATAACCATGTATAAAGTTAGCATAATGATCGAGGGAATAGCCCCGGTACTATTCAACGGCTGGACTGAACGGGCGCGAGAAGCCCTTGAAGGGCCCAGTGGCAGGGGTGGACGCACCACACTGGCAGACAAGCGTCTGGAGGCCAGAGAGAAGGCCTATCGGAACAAAGCAGGAGACTACATAATCCCTGGCACCATGCTCAAAAGCTGCATCATCAATGGGGCAAAGATGGCTAACCTAAAGTCCAACCGTCGCAGCCTGGCGACCTACCTCAAGGGTGCCATCTTTATCGAGGACGCTTCCCTCGGCAAGGATGACTGCGACTACCTCGACGAGCGCATCATACCCACCAAAAATGGGGCTGACATACAGGTCCGGCCAGCATTCACCGAGGGATGGACGGCCCACGCTGAGATTACCGTGGTGGACGATGCCATCTCCTGGGCCGACCTCGAGATCGCCATCCAGACCGCGGGAATGTACTGCGGTATCGGGAGTCACCGGCCAGACTTCGGGCGGTTCACCCTGGAAGAGGTCGAGACTAGTTAGTTGATCCGTACAGTTGTGTTTTGTGCCGTCCTGTGGCGTTGAATGATTTGAAGTGAACGTCCAGAGAATTGATTGTGTCTGGTATAGTTCTGCCCGGTCCAGTATTGTTAGTTGATTTGAAGTAATCATCCAGAGAATTGATTTTGTTTAGTTCGGTTAAGTAGGCGTTGCGTTCGGTACGTTGATTTGAAGTGAACACCCAGAGAATTGATACCGTCCAGTCCCGTGGGGTGTCGTGGGGTTACGTTTTGTCATGTGTTTTGGTGCCATTTGATTTTAAGTAAACGTCCAGAGAATTGATAGCGTACTGTGTTGTACAGTACTCTGTGGTGGCGTCCGGTAAGTTGATTTGAAGTGAACGTCCAGAGAATCGATAGCGTAATGTTTTATGCCGTCCTGTATGGTTGCGTCCGGTAAGTTGATCTTAAGTGAACACCTTAGAAAAAGAATCGGAGGGAGAACATGGATACCGAGTGGGAAGAACTATTTACCCGGAGTCGCGGAGTGTTGCTAGATTATTTCAAGGGCGGTGCTGATGATCCTGCATCTGTCAGTCGAGCAAGGATCGCTCAATCGGTCCTGTCAGCGGTAACCAGGCATGAGTCCACCCAGTCTGCGATTCAGACCACTAAAGTCGTGGTTGTCAAGAGTATAGCCAGGGACGAGGAAGAATTTAAGGAGTACATAAGGCTGTCGATGCCAGACATGGCGAGGCAGATGCTGCCCGAAGGAGAACATACCAATGATGCGTGAAATCACGATAGCGGAGTTTGACCGGATCACCCATGCACACCCCAGTATGCCCTACAACACAACGCCTCAAGCGGAGGCTATAAAGACGATGGAGGTGGGGCAGGCTATCGTGCTGGAGCATGAGGGCTTCGAGTGCTACCGCGATCCCAAGCCGGGGAAAACCAAGAAACGGATCTGCACCCTGACCTCCCTGGTCAAGCGGTTCCAGTACCTCGATGACCGATGCAAGGTGTTCCGGTGCCGCCATACCACCAGGGGAGAGGTGGCGGTCCAGCGTATGCCAGATAGGGAGACTGCATGAGCTATGCACTAGGAGGTGAATCCAACCACTATCAGCCATCGGAGCCGGTCCTATGTGATTGGTGCGATGGATGCGGGGCCGTGAGCGTGGCTTCCATCCACGATGCCGGTGGCAAGGTACAGATGATAGCCGATTCGATCAACCACTATATATATAACGTCGAGGTTCCTTGCCCCAGGTGCTGCGGCACCGGCGAGGAACCACAACTAGAGAGGAGATGATGGACATACAACGATTGCCAGAGTACGCCGAGGCTATCGTCATCCCGCCGGGTGCGCCCGGTGGAGACCGGTACTCTTACACCATCGATGGCGAACTGTACAGGCGAGTGACCACGGTCCTCGGCGAAGGGGTGCCGAAGCCAGCACTCATCAACTGGGCCAAACGCATCAACAACGATGTGATATTCGGCGAGTACACCGACAAGAAGAAATCAGCCGTCAAGCCCGGAGGCTGGCTCAAGACCTACATCGACCAAGCCGACTACCTTCAAGAATTAGCGGTCAACGAAGATGCCTTGCTTGGCCTCCGCAAAGAGGTCGAAGGATTAGTCGCAGCTACCTCGTCCATCCCCGCCGACCTGGGCACCGAGGGCCATGCGTTGCTGCATCAGATCCTTGAGGAAGGGGCTATGGTGCCACTGGTGGAGATCAACCCAGACCTTCAGCCAGCCATCGAGGGCGCATCCCAGTGGCTACGGGACTACGGCATCACGCCGGTGGCTACCGAGTACACCGTGTGGCATCCGCATCTCGCCATCGCCGGGACCATCGATGGCATCGGCTATAACGAAAAGGGCCAGTTAATTTTGTGGGATTGGAAGAGGTCGAAGGGGATCTACCCAGAGATGTATCTTCAACTCGCAGCCTACTGCCAGTTGCTACGCATGGTCACCGGCTTGAAGCCAGACCTAGCTTACATCGTCCAGCTTCCCCAGGAAGAGGTGTTCGATGGGCCGCCTTACCATGTCGGGGTGATGCCTGACATAGACGTTGTTTGGAGTACGTTCCTCCACGCTTACCACCTGGGCAAAGGGATGCGAGAACTCAAAGACGCAACAACTGGTGGCGTAGAGGCCTTGACTACAGGCGAGTAACCCAAGATAAAATCCAGGCACACATTGAGAGGAGATGGAATGACATCGATAGTACAAACGCACGAACAAGACATATCCGAGATCACAGCGGAAACCCTGGAGACCATCCTCGTTCAAGGGGATCTATCCAAACTGAGTGCCACCGACCGGCTGGCATATTACATGAAGACTTGCGAAAGCCTTGGGCTGAACTACCTGACCAAACCATTCGATTACATCACGCTAAGTGGGAAGTTAACCCTCTATGCGAAGAAGGAATGCACCGACCAACTCAGTGAGAAGCGGGGCATCAGCAGAACCATCACCGATGTACAGTTGATCGATGATGTCTATGTGGTAAGGGCGGTCGCCAGCAAGGGCGGTCGCACCGAGGAATCCACCGGGGCCGTCCCACTGGCAGGACTCAAGGGCGAAGCCAAGGCCAACGCCACGATGAAGGCCGAGACCAAGGCCAAACGGCGGGCAACCCTTTCTTTCTGCGGCTTGGGCTGGATCGATGAATCGGAGACCGATAGCATACCCAACGTACAAACCGGTGGTGTAGACATATTGACCGGCGAGTTGATCGAAGCCCCGGTAGAAGCGGTAACCACCCTGCCGAGGCCAGCCGGTCCTCCACCGGCACCGCCAGCACCCAAGGACGATGAGCCCCGCGAGATACCAGACCAAGGTGAACTGGGTGGGTGCCCGCTGCACGACGAGGTGGAGTGGACACTGAACATGAGTAAGTACGGCGTAGTCCAGGCATGGCACCCCATCGAGGAAGGGGGTGGGTGCTATTTCGCACCGGCCCATAAAGACCTGTTCGCGACCACCTACCAGCAAGTCATCGGTAGTGAGGGAGCTAACGAATGGCTGAAAGGCAACTTTGAGGGACGTACCTGGTCGAAACTGACTCCGAAAGACATAGTTGCAGCGATGGAATTGCTGACAACGTAAAGAGGGAGGGGTGATTGTGGAGGACATGATCGATTTTCCGGTAAGCGACACCTACCGTGACGCTTACTACGAACAGGGATTAACAAGATACCCGAGTCCAGGCTATGTATCAGGCCGAGACCAGGCGTTCATCGATGCCATGCACGCTATCGTTTCGGCCCTTCAAGACCTTCAGGTGGGGCAGGGTGGTTCCCCCTTCCCTGCTCCCCCTGAACGGACTCCGCCACCGGCACAACCTGCAAGGCCGGTCCGTAGGGTCATAGACATATGAGCATCCCAACTATGGCCCATACCGGCGGGGTATTCAAGCTCGAATGGGAAGAGGAGCAGATCTCGGTGAGGCTTGACCGCCTCACCGAGGACTCCAAACATACCGTGACTGGCGAGATCACGATCAGCAGTAGTGTGCCGGGGCACCGAGGGCACCTCCACCAGGCGAGGCTGAACCTCACCTCGACCAGCGCGAGGCGCACCCTTGCAACCTACCTCAACAGCCGAGCCCAAGGGGGTGATTGGGACGGGATAGTAGAGCAAGCCTGCGTCAGGGTGCTGGAGGGTTATCGCGAAGGGGAACCTCTGGTACACCTCGCCAATCACCCGGCTCCTGAATCGTTACAGTACCGGGTGGGGAACCTCATCCAAGAGAAGCAGGCCAGCCTGTTCTTCGGTGAGGGCGACAGTGGTAAGAGTTTACTTAGTCAGTACCTGGCGGTGCTGGTTGCCACCGGCACCAACCACAACGGCTTCACGCCAGAGCCCGGACCCGTCCTGCTACTGGACTGGGAAACCGATGAAGACACGGCATGGGAAAGACTCAACATGATAACCGGCGGCATGGGGATACCCATCCCGGAGAATATCTATTACCGCTATTGCTCCGGGACTTTAGCCTCGGACATCGAGACCATCCACCGCCACTGTTTGGACAAGGGCATACAGTTCGTTATCGTAGACTCAGCCGCCCCGGCGGTATCCGAGGTGGAATCTTCCGACATGACCTCGGCGTACTTCCGGGCATTGAGATCTCTCAGAGTGACAACGCTCACCATCGCTCATGTGGCGAAGTTCGGTAAGGACAACGAGCCATTCGGGTCCATATTCTGGCGGAATATGCCCCGTGCGAATTTCAGGATCGCCAGTGCCCGTGACCCTGGCGACCCCCGCTTCGTCCTCGGGATCAAGCATACCAAATCGAACAACGCCGCTAGACTCAAGGACATAGGCCTGGAAATGGAGTTCGCTGACGGCAACGTCACATTCAGGCGGGTTGACCTTGCCGACCACCCTGACCTATCGGGAACCCTGCCACTGCTGGAGCGCATAACAGCTTCCCTGAAAGACGGAGCCAAGAACGTCAAGGACATAGCTGAGATGCTCCAGGTGAGTGAGAACAGTGTCCGGGGAACCATCAACCGGAAGAAGGATCTGTTCCGGTCTGTTGCCCTGGTGGATGGGCACGGATGGGGATTGCGTTACAAGCAAGATGTGTAATAGCACTTGTACTGCGTTACAACAAAAACTTGTACTATTACTTGTACCATTACAGGTTCTCCCCCCTACGGGGGGAGAGAACCAGCCTGTAATGCCGGGGAGATAATGATGAGATGTCCTGATTGTGATGAACCGATGGCAGCGGAGATGCTGCGCCCTGACCCACATGAACCACCGGTCTTCACCCTGCTCTGCCCATGTGGGCATTCAGAGCCAGCCCCCATGGATGTTGTTGCCAGCCTGGAAGATCGGCCCCGGCTACCGGGGTTCTAGGAGAACTATGTGGATACATATACCGAACTCAATCTGTTCAGTGGATATGGTGGATTCAGCCTCGGGCTCCGACTCGCCGGTATCCAAACCAGGACAGTCTGCTACGTCGAGTGGGACAAGTACTGCCAGCAAGTCATCCGCCAGCGTCAAGTCGATGGATTTCTCGATGACGCTCCCATCTGGGATGACATCAAGTCATTCGACGGGCGACCCTGGCGTGGACGAGTGGATATTTTGTCAGCTGGCTTCCCCTGCCAACCTCACTCAAACGCGGGGCTACGAAAGATTGCCAGAGGGCTTTCCGATGATCGAGATCTCTGGCCCGACACGCTCCGAATCATTGGGGAAGTGGGACCAGGAATCGTCATCCTGGAGAACGTCCCAGGCATCCTTGTGGGATCTGATGGACGGCCACCATATGGGGGCACCGTGGTCGGAGAGTTGGCCGACGCAGGGTATGACGCGGTCTGGCGAGTTGTTTCCGCTTCCAACGCAGGCGCACCGCACCTCCGCAAACGGTGGTGGCTTGTGGCCTACCCCCAATACGAGGGATACGAGGCGAGGGTGCAACCAGCGTCAGTTGGCAACCGAAGTGGATAAATGGCATATCCCAACGCCGACCTCGGCGGATGTTTACACGGGGAATCTGGAGTCCTCGCAGCAATCTGATGACTCCATGCACTCGGTGAGCCTGCCCGACTTCGTGAATCGTTGGCCCACGCCCAATGCGTCCAGTGGTGGCACCCATAGCGGCATCAGTGCGGAAACAGCACTAAGCGAATTAGCCAAGGGTCATCAGATCGGTCTAGGTGCCGCCGCCGCTATGTGGCCCACGCCCACTAGCACCGAGAGGCCTGGCACCAACCCGAACACCGGGAAGGGAGAAGGCTTGTCCAAGACGGTCAAGATGTGGCCTACGCCGGATGCCTACAATGACCCAAAGAGTGGCGGTTCATCGCCGCATCAACCGAGTTGGCAAGGTTCGAAGCAGCAGATACACCTACACCATGCGGCCAAGATGTTCCCAACTCCGAGGGCTGGCAAGACCACCGACGAGGACGAGGAGTCATGGCTGGCGAGACACGCCGCCGGCAAGGTCGCCACGCCACCGCTGGCATTGGCGGCGAGGATGCTCCCCACGCCAACAAGCCGTGACC
>Ga0208181_1000434_pt1 | contig 22227 bp, 17 predicted proteins | sample MalvirDeepMed_s6_FD_184244 | JGI IMG/M metagenome (GOLD analysis project Ga0208181, IMG submission 184244) | Marine viral communities from the Global Malaspina Expedition - Malaspina viral metaG DeepMed_s6 (SPAdes) (version 2) | ecosystem: Environmental > Aquatic > Marine > Oceanic | place... | reverse complement strand
CATGCCGCCTTCGGCGTTCATCTGGGCGTCCGCGTCGGTGCCGGTCATCTCGGTGTCGGCACCCATCGCGGCGTCGCCCTCGGCCATCTCGGCTTCGTCGCCCATGGTCGGCTCGCCTTCGGCCACATCGGCGTCGCCCATGGCGGCGTCTTCGTTGACCGCATACACGGCACCGCCGGTGATATCGCGGCTGCGGATCAGGCCGTCTTCGTCCATGCCGAAGATGTCTTGCATATTCTGACCGGTCTCGGCAGCGGCTTGGTCAAGCTCGCGCCCGGCCTCGTCGGCGGCGTTCTCCATTTCCTGGCCGGCGTTCTCGGCGCTGTTCTCAATGGCTTCGCCGGCGTTCTCGGTCGCCTGCTCCATATTCTCACCGGCCTGCTCCATATTGGTCTCGGCCTGCTCCATGTTGTTCTCATCGGTGGCAGTCTGTGCAAAGGCACCACCAGCGCTGAGGGCAATGGCTGCGACGGTCATGGTAAGGCGTTTCATGGTGTATCCTCCGTGTGTGTGGTCGTCGCGGCGTCGCGACGTCTGACCTCACAACACGCAGTTGCCCGGGTCGTTCCACCCGGGCAAACATCCGCCAATAACATGTTTTTTACGGAACTTTATCTCGCATTCTTGTGAACGAATGCGAGCAGCTGCCTGGTCGATCCGTCCTTTTCATCCGCCGCCTGCGCGCCTGTGACCATCGGCCCGAGTGTGGTCGCAAGCTCCTTGCCGAGCTCGACGCCCCACTGGTCGAAGGAGTTGATGTTCAGGATCACGCCCTCGACGAAGACGCGATGCTCGTAGAGCGCCACGATGCGGCCCAGGGTCTCGGGGTCGAGCTTGGGATAGATCAGCGTGGTCGAGGGACGGTTGCCCGGGAACACCCGGTGCCGCGCCTGCCGTTCGAGCTCATCGCCGTCGAACTTATCGGCAACCTTGCCGCGCGCCTCGTCGAGGCTGCGGCCGCGCATCAGCGCCTCGGACTGGGCCAAGCAATTGGCGATGAGCAGCGAATGGTGATGCGCGAGCTCGGGCTCGTGGCCCTGTGCCGCCACCATGAACTCGCACGGCACCACCCGGGTGCCCTGATGGATCAGCTGATAGAAGGCGTGCTGGCCGTTGGTGCCGGGCTCGCCCCAGACCACCGGGCCGGAATTGCAGGAGAGATCGGCCCCGTCCATGCTCACGCCCTTGCCGTTGCTCTCCATCTCGAGCTGCTGGAGATAGGCCGGCAGCCGGCTCAGCCGGTTGTCATAGGGCAGCACCGCCCGCGTGGCGTGGCCCAGCACCTGATTGTGCCACATGCCCACCAGCGCCAGCATCACGGGCATGTTCTGCTCGAGCGGCGCGGTGCGGAAATGGGTGTCCATTTCCATGCCACCCTTCAGGAAGGCCCGGAAATTCGCGGGGCCGACGCCGATCATCAGCGACAAACCGATCGGCCCCCACATCGAGTAGCGCCCGCCGACCCAGTCCTCGAAGCCGAAGACCCGGTCCTCGGGGATGCCCCACTCGCCAGCGGCGGCCTTGTTCGAAGACAGCGCCACGAATTTGCCCTCGGTCGAAACGCCCTTCTCCTCGAGCCACGCCCAGGCGCTCTTGGCGTTGGTCATGGTCTCGATGGTGGTGAAGGTCTTCGAGGCGATGATGAACAGCGTGGTCTCGGGATTGCAGAGCTTGAGCGTGTCCGCGATGTCGGCGCCGTCAACGTTCGAGACGAAATGACAGCGCGGTCCGTCGGCATAGGGCGACAGCGCGATATAGCCCATCTTGGGGCCAAGGTCGGAGCCGCCGATGCCGATATTGACCACGTCGGTGATCTCGGAGCTGCGGATCTCCTCGGCCAGCGCCTCCATGCGCGACAGGGTGTCCAGCACTTCGGGCATGACGTCGGCACCATCGACCTCGACCGGGGCGCCGTCGAGGTTGCGCAGCGCGGTGTGCAGCACCGCGCGGCCCTCGGTCTCGTTGATCCGGGCGCCCGAGAACATCGCATCGCGGCGCTCGGTCAGACCCGCGCCCTCGGCCACCGCGATCAGCGCGGCGCGGATCTCGGCGTCGATCAGGGTCTTGGAGTAGTCGAACAGCATCCCGTCATGGCGCACCGAAAAGGTCTCGGCGCGTGCGGCGTCCTGCGCGAACAGCGCATCGATACGGGTCCCGTCGCGCGACGCGGCGAGGCTCTTGAGGTCATCCCACATGTCAATTCTCACTCTGTTCCAAACGGCCCAATGTCACTCGGCCCAGTGCACGACGGCCTCGTCGAGCACGGCATTGATCGGCGCCTCGTAAGGCGCCAGACCACGCGCCTTTTCAAGCACTTCGCGCTTCTCGGCACCATAGATCACGATGTGTTTCTTGAGCGCGCCGTCGAGCGCATGCGCGCTCAGCGTGATGCGCGGCTCTGGCGCGCCCGGCGCCCGCATCGGCAGCAGGATCGGCGCGTCGCTTGACAGCGCCTCCTCGAGCTTGTCAGCCTCGGGAAAGATCGAGGCGGTGTGCATGTCGGCGCCCATGCCCAGCAGCACCACCGCCAGCGGCAGCGCCGGCGCGATGTCGTCCGCAAGCTCGGCCAGCCGCTCCTCGGGGGTGTCGGCCTCGGCATAGAGGGGCAGCAGGCGCGCGGCGGCCGCACGATTGGTCAGCAGCCGTTCGCGCAGAAGCCGGGTGTTGGACCGCTCGGAGCTCTCAGGCACCCAGCGCTCGTCGGTCAGCATCACGTCGACGCGGCTCCAGTCGAGATCGGCGGCGCAGAGCGTGTCAAAGACCGGCCCGGGCGAGGTCCCGCCGGGCACTGCGAGCGCGGCGCGCTCCTGATGGCTCAGCGCGGCACGCAGCTCTCCGGCGATCTGGTTGGCGAGGTCCATCGCGAGCATCTCGCGATCGGGGTATTCCTTGAATTCGTAGCTCATGACTTGATCCCGCGCCAGCGGCGCCCGTCGCGATTGATGAGGAAGGCAGCGTCATCCGGCCCGGCGCTGCCGGCGTCATAGGGTTTGGGGGAATCGCCGCGGCGTTCCCAGCCCTCGATCAGCGGATCGGTCCACGACCACGCGGCCTCGACCTCGTCGCCGCGCATGAACAGCGTCTGGTTGCCGCGGATCACGTCCATGATCAGCCGCTCGTAGGCATCGGTGACCTCCTCGGCCTCCGGCCCCAGCGCCTCGGCGAAGGACATGTCGAGCGGCACGTCGACAAGCCGCATCCCGCCCGGCCCCGGCTCCTTGATGGTGACGCCCAGCGTCATGCCCTCGTTGGGCTGCAGGCGGATTGACAGCACGTTGCGGTGGCGCCCGCTGTCGATGCCGAAGATCGAATGCGGCGTCTCCTTGAACACCACCGCGATCTCGGAGGCGCGCGCCGAGAGCCGCTTGCCGGTGCGCAGGTAGAACGGCGTGTTGGCCCACCGCCAGTTCGACACGTAGCACTTCAGCGCGATGAAGCTCTCGGTCTTCGAGGTCGGGTTCTCGGCATCCTCGCGGTAGGACGGCATCTCGCCGTCCGAGGTATACTGTCCGCGCACGATCTGGTCGGGATCGACCGGCTCGAGCGCGCGGATCACCTTGAGCTTCTCGTCGCGCACGGCGTCGGCCTCGAACCGCGCGGGCGGCTCCATCGCGATCAGGCACAGAAGCTGCATCAGGTGGTTCTGCACCATGTCGCGCATCGCGCCCGACTTGTCATAGTACGAGCCGCGCCCGCCGACACCCACCGTCTCGGCCACGGTGATCTGGATGTGGTCGACATACTGGGCGTTCCACAGCGGCTCGAACAGCATGTTGCCGAAGCGCACCGCCATCAGGTTCTGCACCGTCTCCTTCCCGAGATAGTGGTCGATGCGGTAGATCTGGTCCTCGTGGAAATACTGCGCCAGTTCCTCGTTCAGGGCGCGCGCGCTTTCCAGATCGTGGCCGAAGGGCTTTTCGACGACGATGCGCGTGTCCCGGTTCGACAGGCCGCGGTTGCGCACCTGACCGGCAAGGTCGGCGAACAGGCTCGGCCCGACCGAGAAATAATAGGCGCGCACGATCTCCTCGTCCTCGCGCAGGAGGTCCTTGAGTTCGCTCCAGCCGCCCTCGCCCTTGGCGTCGACCGGCACGTAATGCAGATGCGTGAGGAACCCCTCGATCGCCTCGGCATTGTCGGCCTGAGACTTGCCGAACTCGACCAGCGCCTCGCGGATGAAATCGCGATAGGCGGCATCGTCCATTTCGGAGCGTGCAGCGCCGATCACGCGGCTGTCCTCGGGCATCTGGCCCGAGCAGTAGCGCCGGAACAGGGCCGGCAGGATCTTGCGGCGGGCAAGATCACCGGTGCCCCCGAAGACGATGAGGTCAAAAGGCTCGACGGGAATGACGCGGGAAACCATCTCGGGTGTGTCTCCGATTCTATGCATTGCTGATCGTTAGCGCTAACCGCGCCCACTCCCTATCCCAAACCGCGCGGCGAGTCTAACATCGCATTAGGTAACGGCAATGTTGACGCGGCAAATTTTCTGCACGGCAGCGAATTGCCTGCGAAAGCGCTTGGTCCTTGAACGCGGAAGGCCCCCGTGCGACCTGTCTGGCGAAAACGAACCGAGGACGAGCATGCCCCAGAAAATCATCATCGACACCGATCCCGGGCAGGACGACGCGGTGGCCATCTTGCTGGCGCTGGCCTCGCCGGAGGAGCTCGAGGTGCTGGGCATCACCGCCGTCGCCGGCAACGTGCCGCTCGAGCTGACCGCCAAGAACGCGCGCATCGTCTGCGAGCTGGCGGCCCGGCCCGACATCAAGGTGTTTGCCGGCTGCGACCGACCCCTGGCGCACGATCTTGTCACCGCCGAGCACGTCCACGGCAAGACCGGGCTCGACGGCCCGGATCTGCCCGATCCGACCATGCCGCTGCAAGCGCAGCACGGCGTCGATTTCATCATCGAAACGCTGCGCGCCGAGCCCGAGGGCACGGTCACGCTCTGCCCGCTCGGTCCCCTCACCAACATCGCCACCGCCTTCCGGCGCGCCCCCGAGATCGCCGCGCGCGTGAAGGAAATCGTGCTGATGGGCGGCGCCTATTTCGAGGTCGGCAACATCACCCCTGCGGCCGAGTTCAACATCTATGTCGATCCCGAAGCGGCAGAGCTCGTGTTCCGCTCCGGCGTGCCGATCACCGTGCTGCCGCTCGACGCGACCCACAAGGCGCTGGTCACCCCGCCGCGCAACGAGGCGTTCCGCGCCCTTGGCACCAAGGTCGGCAATGCCGTGGCCGAGATGACCGATTTCTTCGAACGCTTCGACCGCGAGAAATACGGCTCCAACGGCGCGCCGTTGCACGACCCCTGCGTGACAGCCTACCTGCTGAACCCGGAGCTGTTCTCGGGCCGCTTCATCAATGTCGAGATCGAGACCGTGTCCGAGCTCACCCGTGGCATGACCGTGGCCGACTGGTGGGGCGTGACCGACCGCGCCCCCAACGCCACCTTCATCGGCGACATCGACGCGGACGGCTTCTTCACCCTTCTGACGGAACGCTTGGGACGGCTATGAAATCACTGCATCTGGCCGGCCCGGACGATCTTGCCCGGCTCATGCCGCTGGTCGCGGCCTTCCACGCCGAGCAGGGCTACGGCACCGACGCGCAACATGTTGAGGCGGCGCTGGTGCCGATCCTCGAGGGGCAGCCGCATGGCGCCATCTGGCTGATCGGCCCGCGCAAGTCGCCGGTGGGCTATGTCGTGGTGAGCTTCGGCTGGAGCATCGAGTTCGGCGGGCTCGACGCCCGCATCGACGAGCTTTACATCCGCCCCGCCGTGCGCCGGCGCGGCATGGGGGGCGAGGCGCTGCACGCGCTGTCGAACGGTCTGCGCGACAGCGGCGTCGCGGCGCTCCATCTCGAGATCGACCGCGACGACGAACGCCTGCAGGGGTTCTTCCGCCGCGCCCGGTTCAAACCGCGCGAGCGCAGCGTGGCGATGACGCGGGTGTTCTGAAACCCGCGCCGATGGCCTGTCACGGCAGAGGGATGAACTCCGCGTCATCCCCCGGCGGCAGATGGAAACGACCGTTCTCCCAGTCGCCCCGGCGCCACGCCTCCTTGGCCTCCTCGATGCGCTCTTTCGAAGAGGCGACGAAGTTCCACCAGATATAGCGCGGCCCCTCCAGCGTCTCGCCGCCCAGCAGCATCACCCGCGCGCCGCGCGGGCCCGCCTTCAGCGACACCCGGTCGCCGGGGCGGAACACCATCATCTGGCCGGCCTCAAAGGTGGTTCCGGCCTGTTCGACCGCCCCCTCGACCACGTAGACGCCGCGATCCTCGTGAGCGTCGGGCATCGGGATCGCCGCGCCGGGCTGGAGCACCGCGTCGGCATAGAACATCTCCGAGGCGGTCTCGACCGGTGCCTTCTCGCCCCAAGCCTCGCCGAGGATCAGGCGGACCGACTTCCCCTCGCCTTCGAGATAGGGCAGCGCGTCGGCGGCGGCGTGCTGGAACAGCGGCGCCCGATCCTCGTGATCCTTGGGCAGCGCCACCCAGGTCTGGATGCCGAAGAACGGCATCGGATCGACCTGGGTCTCGTCGTCGGTGCGCTCGGAATGGGTGATGCCCCGGCCCGCCACCATCCAGTTCACCGCGCCCGGTTCAATCCAGGCATCGGTGCCGAGGCTGTCGCGGTGATGCATCCGGCCGCGGAACAGGTAGGAGATCGTCGCCAGCCCGATATGCGGGTGCGGCCGCACGTCGAGGCCGCGCGTCGGCAGGAACTCCGCCGGGCCCATCTGGTCGAAGAAGATGAACGGGCCGACCATCTGCCGCTTGGGTGCGGGCAGCGCGCGGCGCACCTCGAAGCCGCCAAGATCGCGGGCCCGCGGCACGATCAGCGTCTCGATGGCGTCGACCTCGTCTCCGGTCGGGCAATGCGGGTCGAGGGCGGGGTTCCAGCTCATGTCATGTCTCCTCTCGGGGTGATGAGGATAAGATAGTGCGATCTTCGGCGCACGATAGACCGATTTAAGCGCTCATTGTGTGCGAATTCGCGCGGAGAGTTCGAGGCGGGCACGCGCTTGATCGAGGTCTCGCCCGGTGGCCGGTGCTGCGCCGTGAGTATTTGGAACGTAGAGAAGATGGGAGTTGCGCCCCAACCCCGGCGGCGGTTCGGCTTGGTCTGGTTGGGCCGGCGAGGCCTCTGACCATTGGAGCGCCTGTGGTCGGCGTGGGGCCGTGAGTATTTGGGACGTAGAGAAGATGGGAGCTGTGCGCTGAGCCCGGCGGTGGCCCGGCTTGGTGCGGTTGGGCCGGCGGGGCGTCTCACCATTGGAGCGCCCGCGGTCGGCGTGGGGCCGTGAGTATTTGAGACGTAGAGAAGATGCGGACCGTGCCCTTGCCGGCAGGCGCGCCGGGTGGTGCGGGAAGATGGGGTCTTTCTTTCCGCGCGCGAGCGGTTATCTCTGGGCCATGACCCTGCATATCCCCTTCGACAACAGCTATGCCCGCCTGCCCGGCGCCTTCTATACCAAGCTCAAGCCCGCCACCGTGGCGCAGCCGACGCTCATCGCCTTCAACGAGGCGCTGGCCGGCGAGCTGGGCATCACCGGCGCCGACGACTCGCGCCTTGCGCCGGTCTTTGCCGGCAACGTCCTGCCCGAGGGTGCGGACCCGCTGGCGCAGATCTATGCCGGCCACCAGTTCGGTGGCTTCTCGCCGCAGCTGGGCGACGGGCGCGCCCACCTGTTGGGGGAAGTGGTCGACCAGGGCGGCATCCGGCGCGACATCCAGCTCAAGGGCTCTGGCCCCACGCCCTATTCGCGGCGCGGCGACGGGCGCGCCTGGCTCGGGCCGGTGCTGCGCGAATACGTGGTCAGCGAGGCGATGCACGCGCTCGGCGTGCCCACCACCAGAGCGCTGGCGGCGGTGCGCACCGGCGAGGACATCCTGCGCGAACGGCCCCTGCCCGGCGCCGTTCTGACCCGCGTGGCCCAGAGCCACATCCGCGTCGGCACGTTCCAGCTGTTCGCCGCGCGCGGACAATACGAGGACCTCCAGACGCTCTTCGACTACACCGTCGCCCGCCACTATCCCGGCGTGAGCAGCCCCGACGAGCTGCTCGCCAGGGTTTGCGAGCGGCAGGCGGCCCTGGTGGCGCAGTGGCTGAGCGTCGGCTTCATCCACGGCGTGATGAACACCGACAATTGCACGCTTTCGGGCGAGACCATCGACTATGGTCCCTGCGCCTTCATGGACCGCTACGACCCCAACCAGGTGTTCTCCTCGATCGACCGCCACGGGCGCTATGCCTACTCGGCCCAGCCCGACATCATCGTCTGGAACATGGCGCAGCTCGCCACCGCGCTGGTGCCGCTGATGCCCGATGCCGATGACGGCGTGAAGGTCTTTACCGAGATCGTGCATGGCATGGCGGACCTGCTGCGCGCCGAGTGGCTCAAGCGCTTCGGCGCCAAGATCGGCCTTGCCGACCCGCAGCCGGGCGATGCGGCGCTGATCGGCGAGCTGCTCGATCTGATGCACAAGGGCCAGGCGGATTTCACCAACACCTTCCGGGCGCTGCTGGAAGATGACGCGCGCGATCAGTTCACCGACCGTGAGGCCTTCGATGGCTGGGAGGCACGCTGGCGCGAGCGCATCCAGGACGAGCCGGACCCGGAGGGGCTGATGCGGCGCAGCAACCCGGCCTTCATCCCGCGCAACCACCGCGTCGAACAGATGATCGCCGCCGCGGTCGACGGCGACGAGAGCTATTTCCATCACCTCAATGCGGTGCTGTCCCGGCCCTTCGACGAGCAGCCAGAGGCCGAGGAACTGCGCCACCCGCCCACCGAGGCCGAGATCGTTCCGGCCACCTTCTGCGGCACCTGAGGGCGCGGCTCAGCGGCGGTTGATCAGCACGATCCCCGCCGCCACCAGCACCAGCGCGCCGAGGAAGTTCGGCCCCACCGGCTCGCCAAGGACGAGCCAGCCCATGGCCACCGCGAGCACCGGCGACAGGAAGCTGAAGGCGGCCACGTCGGAGGCGCGGTAGCGCTTCATCACGCCCATCCAGAAGGTGAAGCCCACACCGACCACGACCACGCCCTGGAACAGCACGCCGCCCCAGTGCAGCGCCGTGGGCGCCCGCAGGAAGGGGCCGAAAAACGGCGCCAGCACCGGCAGGAGCAGCGCCGAGACCGCCACCTGCCACATCAGTTGCGCCTCGGCGCTCAGGCGCTCGGCCTGCCCCAGCCGCACGGTGAGCACGATCCCGGCCCAGAGCAGCGAGGCGAGCAGCGCCAGCGCATCGCCGCGCCAGTCCCCGGCGCTGCGGCTCTGCGGATCCCAAAGCGCCCAACCGACGCCCGCCATCGCCAGCACGAGCCCAAGCAGACGGCCGCGGGTCAGCCGCTCTCCCGGCAGCCAGAGATGTGCCGCAAGGGCCAGCCAGACCGGCATCGAGTAGAACACGATCGAGCCGCGCGACACGGTGGTGTAGTCGAGCGCGGTGAAAAGCGCCATGAACTCGGCCGAGAACAGCAGCCCGAGCAGCAGACCGCCGGCCTTGGCCTGCGCCATGCCCGAGAGCGCGCCGGGCCGCCGCCACGCGATCCAGAGCCCCAGTACCAGCACCCCGACCGCCGAGCGCAGCCCTGCGGAGAACACCGGTGAAATGCCGTCATTGGTAAGCTTCACGACGACCTGGTTGAATGCCAGCAGGGTCGAGAACCCGATCAGCCCCGCCGCGCCGGCGAGATCCATGGACTTGCGCAGTATCATGCCACGGCTGAACACCGAACGGCGCGGGGCGTCAAGCAGATGCCTGCCCGGCACGCACGCGTTTTTCCTTCCCCGGCGCGGGGGCTTTCTGCCAAGGTGAGGCCAACAGAGACAATCCCGGGAGGAGGAAACCATGTCACTGATGGGAACGCTGGCGAAGCTCGCCATCGGCTATGCCACGGCGCGCGGCGTCGACAAACTGTCCGGCGGTGCCGGGCTCGGCGCCCTGCTTGGCGGCGGGGCGCAGGTCAAGGGCAGCGAGCCCGGAACGAACCTGCAATCGCAGATGGGCAAGATGTGGTCCGGCGACGCAGGCGCGCCCTTGCAGGAGATGATGGCCAAGTTCCAGGAGACCGGCGCCGCCAACCCGCTGCAGGACATGATGCGCAAGATGCAGGAGGGCGGCTTCGGCGCGATGTTCGGCGGGGCGGGCCTTGCGCCTTCGGACGCAAGCGGCCCCAAGGGCGGGCTGCTCTCGGCGCTCTCGGGGGAAGGCGGAGCCGGGCTGCCGGCAATGTTCGCGGCAGCCGGCGGCGCCGCCGCGATGAGCGGCAAGGGCGCGGGCGCGATGCTCGATCAGGTCAGCACCGCCGGCACCCCGCCCGAGGCAGAGCAGGCCGCCGGGCTGATGCTGCGCGCGATGATCCAGGCCGCGAAATCCGACGGCGGCATCGACAAGGCGGAACAGGCCAAGATCCTCGAGACGGTCGGCGACGATGCCTCTGCCGAGGACCTCGCCTTCGTGAAGACCCAGCTCGCCGCCAAGGTCGATCCCGAAACGCTCGCGGCCGAGACACCGGAGGCACAGAAAGCACAGGTCTATGCCGCCTCGCTGATGACCATCCGGGTCGATACCGATGCCGAGGCCGAGTATCTCGACCGGCTGGCCAAGGCGATGGGCCTGTCGGAGCTGGTGGTCAACCAGCTGCACATGCAGATGGGATTGCAGCCGCTCTACTCCTGAGCCACTCTGCGCGCAGAGATCCGCCCCGTCCGGCGCCCGCCGGGCGGGGTTGGTTTTTGCCCAGAGGTTTTGCCCAGAGGTTTGGCTCAGAGAAAGGAGACCCCCATGCCGCGCTCGTCCCGCTATGGTATCGCGCTCGCCGCCTTCGGCGCGCTGGTGCTCACCCCGGACGCGCTGTTCATGCGGATCTCGGGACTCGACGGCTGGCAGATGCTGGCATGGCGCGGCTTCGGCGTGGGGTCGGTGTTCTGGCTCTTCTGGGCCTGCCTTTTGCGCCGCGAAGCGCCGCTGCACCGTCTGCTGCGCCCGGCGGGGCTGGTGCTTGTGCTGGCGCAGTTCTTCAACGCGCTGCTGTTTCCCATGGCAATCGCCGCGGCCCCCGTGGCGGTGGTGCTGCTCGCGGTCGCCACGGTGCCGGTCTGGGCTGCGATGCTGTCGTGGCTCGCATTGGGAGAACCCACCAGCCGCGCCACATGGGTCACCATCGCCGCCGTGCTGGCGGGCATCGGCATCGCGGTCTCGGGCCATGGCGATCTGGCACTGAACCGCGCCGCGCTCACCGGTGCGCTCTGCGGCCTCGGCGTGGCGCTGAGCCTTGCCACGACCTTTGTCAGCCTGCGCCGCGCGCCGGAGTTGCCGTTGCTGCCGGCGCTCGGCACCGGGGCGCTGCTCGCCGGGACCACGGGCCTGCTCGTGGCCGGTCCCGGGCGCATCACGGATGGCAATGTCGCCGCGATCCTCGTCACCGCGTTGCTGATCCTGCCGGCCTCGTTCTTCTCGCTGTCACAGGCCTCGCGCTACACGCAGGCCGCCAATGTCAGCCTGCTGATGCTGCTCGAGACGGTGCTGGGGCCGCTCTGGGTGTGGATCGCGTTGGGCGAGGCACCCACCGCGCGGATGCTCACCGGTGGCGCCGTCGTGCTGGCGAGCCTTGCGCTCTACATCCTGCTGCCGCAGCGCCGCCGCGCCGCGCCCGGGGCCGCCTGAGCCGCAGCCCGGGCCGCCGCATTGGGCCAAGACTCAGTCGAGCTGGATGTTGACGCGGCGGTTCTGCCGGCCCTTGTTCTCGATCTTGCCGATGCGGATGCGCCCGATCTCGCCGGTGCGCGCCACGTGGGTGCCACCACACGGCTGCAGGTCGATCTGGTTCTCGCCCGCGCCGATGCGCACCAGCCGCACCGCGCCCTGCCCGCGCGGCGGCTGCACCGTCATGGTCTTGACCAGCGCCGGGTTGGCGTCGAGCACCGCCTCCTCGACCCAGTCGGCGCTGATCGCCAGATCCTGCTCGACAAAGCCGTTGAGCATCGCTTCGAGCGCCTCGCGGCTGTCGGGAAGGTCCGGGGCGGCGAAATCGAGCCGGCCGTGTCCCGCGCCGATATTGCCGCCGGTGACCGGCAAAGGCACGGCGACCGACAGCAGGTGCAGCGCGCTGTGCACGCGCATGTGCCGGTGCCGCCGCTCCCAGTCGAGGCGCTGGCTCACGATGGTGCCGGGCGCCGGCAGTGGCAGCGGCTCGGCGGGCACGAGGATCACCGCGTCGCGCTCGCCTCGGACCGCCGTGGCGATGCTCAGGCTGCGCCCATCCCAGTCGAGCCGCCCGCTGTCGCCCGGCTGGCCTCCGCCCCTGGGATAGAAGACCGTCCGGTCGAGCACGATGCCACCCTCTGGCGTGTGCGCACGCACCACGCCGGTGGCATCGCGAAGATAGGCATCCTCGCGGAACAGCGCCTTGGTCATCGGCCGCCGTCTCCGCCTTCTCCGCCACCACCTTCGCCACCGCCCCCGTCGGCATCGCCATCCCGCCCTGCGGGCACGATGCCCGAATGCGACGACTGTTCCGCCGCGGCACGGTCATGCGCCACCTTGTCCTCCGCCGTCGCACCATTTGCCGGCGCGCGCGCCGCCGAGCTGTCGCGATCCGGGAACAGCGCCTCGGGGTTGCGCAGCCAGACATCGCGCTGTGCGAACGGGATCTCGATGCCTTCCTCGGCGAACCGCTGCGCGATCTCGTGGTGAAAATCGGAGGTCACGATCAGGATCTGGCCGACATCGCGGATGATCGCGCGGATCACGAAGTTCAGCGAGCTTGCGCCGAACTCCTCGAAGGTCACCATCGGCTCGGGGTTGAGCAGCACGAGATCGTGCTGGCGCACGATCCGCAGCAGGATGTCCTGCACCTTGCGGGTGTCGCTGCCATAGGCCACGCCCACCGTCATCACCACCCGGCCGATGACGTTGCCGCGGGTGTAGTTGGTCACCGTGCCCGAAACGAAATCCGAGTTCGGCACGATCAGGTCGGTGCGGTCGAAGGTCTCGATCCGGGTCGAGCGCACCGAGATGTCCTTGACGATGCCGTGGTTGCCGTTGACCTCGATCCAGTCCCCCTCGGAGATCGGGCGCTCGATCAGCAGGATGATGCCCGAGACGAAGTTGGACACGATGGTCTGCAGGCCGAAACCGATACCGACCGAGAGCGCACCGGCGACGATGGCCAGCGACGAAAGGTCAAGCCCCGCAGCCGTCACCGCGATCAGCGCCGCCACGAAGACGCCAAGGTATCCCAGCCCCGCGACCAGCGCGTTCTGGCCCCCGACATCGATCCTGGTCTTCGGCAGGATGGTGCTGCGCAGGCCGCCCTGCAGCATGCGGGTGACGGTATAGCCGATCGCGAAGACGACCGCGAAGGTCAGGAAATCGCTTGGCGAAATCCGCGTCTCGCCAAGCTGGATGCCTTCCTGGAAACGCGTCCAGAGCTCGGTCAGGTCGGCCACGCGGGCGCCCCAGATCAGCGCCAGAACCGGGACCTGAAGCAGCATCAGAACGAACCCGGCCAGAACCGGGAACAGGCTGTCAGAGGCCTGCGGGTCGCGCCCGGTGACCAGTTGGTAAAGATCGTTCACGAAGCGCTGCAGCACCAGCACCAGCGCCAGCAGCGCAAGGGTGCGGATGGTGGGATAGATCAGCCCCTGTCCGACGGCGTCATAGCCGATTCCCGACATCACCGGGCCGATGATCGCCACGAAGATCGTCAGCCGGCCGATGGTGCGGGCGATGCGCAGACGGAAGGTCGAGCCCTCGAGCAAGGTTCCGTCGGACTCGGTGTCCTCGCTCAGCGTCGTGAGGATATGCCCGAGCCGCCACAGCATCAGCGCGCAAAGCAGCAACACCGGGTAGTCGAGCACCACCTGCACCTCTTCGGGATAGGCGAAGATGTCTCCGATGGTTTCTCCGGCCGAGCGCAGGACGAGCAGCATCGCCAGCAGGTTGGCATAGTAGCGCGCCTCGAGGCGCTGCTTGCGCGGCAGCGGCAGGGTCGCGATGTCGTCATTGCTGTTGAAGCTCTGATCGGCCAGCCAGCGCACGATCAGCAGCGCCGCCCCCCAGACCGGGATCATCTCGAGCACGCGCTCGAGGTTGACGCCCGCGAAGCTCGAGGCGCGGAACGCGGCGACCAGCATCACCAGCCCCATGAAGGGCAGGATGATACGGATGATCGAGGCGATGAAGCTCCAGACACCCGAACCGCGCCGGGTCGTCGATCGCAGCCAGCCAATCAGCTTGTCGATCCAGACCGGCCCGCGCACCACCAGCAGGAGCGCCAGCACCAGAAGCAATACGATGACCGGCACGTTGCGCCAGGCTTCGGAACGCTTGACGTCCGACAGGATGCCCTGGCGCAGCTCCATGACGAGGCTCTGGCCCGACTGAACCAGCGCCGAGCCGGCCTCGGGCCAGAGCGTCGGGTTGAGCGGTGATGGCCCCAGCGACAACAGCGCATTGGCCTGCCGGGTCCGCACGATATTGTCGATCTCTCGGATCAGCCCGTCGGCCTGGGTGTGAGCCTCCTGCGCGCGACGCGCCGGCGCCTGCAGGCGCTGCAACTCGTCATCGAGCTGGCTGCGGCGCAGGGCGATGGATTCGGGCTCGGTCTCGCCCTCAGCCGGGGGCGGCCCGAGCGCATCGATCTGCGATTGCAGCGTCTGGATGCGGCTGGCGTTGGTGCTCTCGGCCTGCAGGAACGTGTCACGCCAGCCCGCAAGCGTGCTGCGCAACTCTTCGAAGGCGGCGGTCGAGGCCTGCTCGTTGGCGACGGCCTCCTCGGCGCGGCTCGCAACCTCGCTCCAGCTCTCGTAGTCAGCGCCCTCTTCCTGCGCGGATGCCACCCCCGCGCTCAGCGCGAGGACAAGCCAGAGGACCGCGACGCGAAGCCAGTGCAACATGAGGATCACCCGTCCTCGAAGACACCGGGGATCGAGGCCGGCGCGCGATCAAGCCACGACGGCACCGGCAGCCCCTTTCCTTTCAGGAAGTCCGGGTTGAACAGCTTCGACTGGTAGCGGTTGCCAAAGTCGCACAGCACCGTGACGATGGTGTGGCCCGGGCCAAGCTCTTTCGCCATCTTGATCGCGCCGGCGACGTTCACGCCCGACGATCCGCCTAGGCAGAGGCCTTCTTCGGCCAGCATGTCATAGACCACCGGCAGCGCCTCCTCGTCGGGCACGCGGCAGGTGAAATCGGGGGTGAAGCCCTCGAGATTGGCGGTGATGCGGCCCTGCCCGATGCCCTCGGTGATCGAGTCGCCGGGGTTCTCCTGCCCGGTATAGATCTTGTAGAGCCCGGCGCCCGCCGGATCGGCGAGGCCGATCTTCACGCCCTTGGGCTGAAGCGCCTGCGCCACGCCCGCCAGCGTGCCGCCCGAACCGACGGCGCAGATGAAGCCGTCGACCTTGCCGCCGGTCTGTTCCCAGATCTCGGGGCCGGTGGTCTCGATATGGGCCTGCCGGTTGGCGACGTTGTCGAACTGGTTGGCCCAGATCGCGCCGTGCTCGGCGGTGCGCGCCATCTCCTCGGCCAGACGGCCCGAGTAGCGCACGTAGTTGTTGGGGTTCTTGTAGGGCGCCGCGGGCACCTGCACGAGCTCGGCGCCGGCAAGACGGATCATGTCCTTCTTTTCCTGCGACTGGGTCTCGGGAATCACGATGACCGTGCGGAAGCCCATCGAGGCGCCGACCAGCGCAAGGCCGATGCCGGTGTTGCCGGCGGTGCCCTCGACGATGGTGCCGCCGGGCTCTAGAAGGCCCTTCTCGACCGCGTCGCGGATGATGTAGAGCGCCGCGCGATCCTTGACCGACTGGCCGGGATTGGCGAATTCCGCCTTGCCCAGAATGGTGCAGCCGGTCATCTCGCTGGCTTTGCGCAGCTTGATGAGCGGCGTGTGTCCGATCAGATGCGCAAGATCCTGTGCAACCCGCATGGGTGTCTCCCCTTTGTCTCGGTCTGGGGCACAGGTGTAGGGCGCGCCCCCGGGGAACTCAAGCGCTCGAACGCAACTCCTCACGATGACGTGCCAGCCAGTAGAGCATCATCGCCAGAGGGCCGACATTGACCTCGCCACTGTCGCAAAGCGCGAGCGCCTTTTCGAACGGGATCACGTGATTGCGGATGTCCTCGTGCTCCTCCTCGAGCCCGCCCATGCCGTTGTCGGCCTCCGACAGCGCGCACAGCCCGAGAAAGCAGTGGTAGAACTCGGTGCTGTAGCCCGGCGCGGCATAGACCTTCATCATCGGGCGCAGCTCGCGGATATCGAGCCCGGCTTCCTCCTGCGCCTCGCGCAGCGCGCAGGCCTCGGGGCTCTCGCCCGCGTCGACCAGCCCGGCGGCGGGTTCCAGCACGGTCAGCTGCGGATCGCCGCGGAACAGGGGGCCATAGCGCAGCTGTTCGATCAGCATCACCCGGTCGGTCGCCGGATCGTAGGGCAGCACCAGCGCCGCATCAAAGGCCACGAAGCACTCGCGCGAGAAGGTCTCGGTCATGCTGCCGTCGAACCGGCGGTGGCGCAGCTCGAAGGCGCGGGTGCTGAAAAAGCCCTCGAACCCCTCGTGGTCCTGCACGATTTCGACGGTGTCGGGCGCACGCTCCGCGCGCAACTCGTGCGGGGCGCCGCGCTGTGCAAGGATCTGGGCCCAGGCGCGCGCCGCCAGGAACGGCCGCCGCCCGGCGATCTCGTCAGCACTGGCGCGGCCGTATTGCGACATGATCTCGCGCGCGGTGCGTCGAGCAAGCTCGCCCCAGTCGGCGGCCCATTCGGACAGGCGGAAGAGCGGCCCGCGCTCCTCCGCCAGACCGGCGCTGCACGCGACCAGCACCGGCACGCGCGCGCCAGTGCCTGTCAGCACCTCGCGTTCCTGCAAGCCCTCGCCGAAGCCGCCCGAGAAGAACGCCAGCCGTGCCACATCCTCCTCCGAGAGCCCTTCGAGCAGCAGCCCTTCGGCGGCAGTGCCCCGCGCGCTGCAGAGCGCGGCCTCGGGCACGCCCTTGTTCCTGGCATGACAAACCGAGGCATCGGGCAGCATGGCAGGAACGGCCTGCGCCTCGCGGCCGAGGATTTCGGCCAGCACGGGCCGGTGGCACAGGGTGCCATAGAGGAAGAGATCGGGCACGGGGAACTCCTTCAGCGCCAATGGCGCGAGGCGGTCTCGGACAGCACGGCGGTCACCAGAGCGCCGATGATGAGCAACATGAAAAAGCCGGTGTCGAGCAGGTGTTCGCCATAATCCAGCGCGATCTCGAAAACGCCTGCAGCGGCCTCCAGCGCGCCGTCGTAGCGCCGTCGCAGGGCGAGGTCCCACATCTGCTTGAGCGAGTAGAGCATCACGCACCAGAACACGAGCGCAGCGGAGCCGGTGATGCCGTGCGAGATCGCCGCCGACATGCCACGCCCGGCGCGCGGCCCGACGATGATCCATCCGCACAGGAAACCGATGGCGGTGTTGATATAGCTGAACGCGCCGAAACTCTGGATCTCGTCATAGAGGCCTTTGGCATATTCCGAGGCCACATAGGCGGCGCCCGCCATGCACAGGGCGGCGATCAGGCGGGCAGCTGTCAACATCGGCGCGGGCCTCTCATACGGTCAAGCTCGGGATCGGGCGCAAAAAGCCACGGCCCGCCCCGGCTGACAAGCCGAAGGGCCCCGCACGTGGCATCGATGATCCGGTTGTGTCCAAACCGAAACAGCCCCGAGCCGCGGCCCTGGGTCAGAAATTCCGGTTCTCGTAGGCCTCGAGCGCCGCCTTGCGCCCCTCATCGTGGCCGACGATCGGCTCGGGATAGGCATCGTCCGGCGTCATCGCCCAGCTTTCGGGGATGGCATCGAAATAGCTCAGCGCGGTCTTCGGCGGATTGTCCTGCCCTTCGGCGATCCAGCGCGCGACATAGACCTTGTCGGGGTCGAATTTCTCGCGCTGGGTGATCGGGTTGAAGACCCGGAAATACGGCGTCGCGTCTGGGCCGCTGCCGGCACTCCACTGCCAGCCGAGGGAATTCGAGGCCGGATCCCAGTCGATCAGGCAGTCCTCGAACCATTCCATGCCGATCTTCCAGTGACACATCAGGTGCTTGGTGAGGTAGCTCGCGACGATCATCCGCGACCGGTTGTGCATCCGCCCGGTCACGTACATCTCTCGCAGCGCGGCATCGACGAAGGGAATGCCGGTGCGCGCGCGCTTCCACGCGATCACCTCCTTGCGGCGTTCGTCCTCGTTCCAGGGAAACGCGTCCCAGTCCTCGCGCCAGTTGCTCTCCGCGAGACGCGGCGTGTGCCACAGCAGATGATAGGCGAACTCGCGCCAGACCAGCTCCTTGGCCCAGGTCTCGGCACCCTCCTTGCCCGCGTCCTTGGCGCGCATCGCCGCGTGCCAGCATTGTGCCGGGCTGATCTCTCCAAGCGAGAGGTTCTCCGACATGGACGAGCAGCCATCCTCGGCCACGAGGTTCCGTCCGGTCTCGTATTCGGCGATCTTGCCCGAGGTGAACGCCCCGAGCCGGGCCTGCGCCGCCTGCTCTCCAAGCTGCACATAAGGCTTCACCACCGACGCCCCGCGGCGCATCGCGTCGCCCAGCCCCCAGTCCTCGAGCGCGTCGCTCTCGGGCCAGCCTTGCGGCGTGGAGAGCTTCGACGGCGCGGGCAGAGGCTCGGGCACCTCCCGCTCGCAGACCGCGCGCCAGTACGGGGTATAGACCTTGTAGAAGCCGCCCTGCTTGGTCTCGACCGTCCATGGCTCGAACAGCAGATGCCCGGCAAAGCTCTCGGCGTCGATATCGCTGTCCTTGAGCGCCGACTTGACCGCGGTGTCACGCTCGACCGAGGCGGGATCGTAGGCGCGCTGCCACCAGACCGCGCCGGCGCCGGTCTCGTCGATCAGCTCCTCGAGCACTTCGCGCGCGGGGCCGGCGCGCAGGATCAGCCGGCTGCCCTTCTCGGCCAGCGCCTCGCCAAAGCATTCGAGGCCCAGCCCCAGCCGCCATTTCGGCGCCGCGCCCAGCTGATCGACCGTGTGGTCGCGGATGAAGACCGGGATCACCGGGCGACCGGACTTTCCCGCCTCGTGCAGGGCGGCGTGGTCGCTCAGCCGCAGGTCGCGGCGGATCCAGACGATTATGGGGCTCGTGTCGCTCATTCTGTCCTCGCGTGGTTCCGCGGGAAACATAGCGCCACGCCCGGCGGGTCAACCGCTTTGCCGCCGCTTGCGGCGGCTTTACAGCTCCCTGTCGAGCGCCGCGATCAACTGGTCGACCTCTTCGCGCGACGTGTAGTGCGTGAAGGACAGCCGCAGCACGCCGTCATCGGGGTCGATGCCCATCGCCTGCAGCGGCCGCACGGCGTAGAAGTTGCTGCCACCGGCCATCATCTTGTGCGCGGCCAGCCGCCGTGCCACCGGCTCGGCCGGCCCCCGCAGCGCCACGGCCACCGTCGGCGCGCGGCTTTCGGCGGTCTTGGGCCCGAGCATCCGGACCGAATTCCGCGACCCGAGGAAATCCAGCAGGGGCTGCATGAGCTGCACCTCGTGCTCATGCATCAGCCCTGCCACCGCGCCCGGCGCGACGCCCTGATGCGCTGCCAGCGCCTCGATATAGTCGACCATGCCGGCACAGGCGGCGACCTGCGCGTGATCCGGCCCCGCCGGTGTGAACTTCTTGTAGAGCGTGTCACCGTTGAAGCCATGGGCCTGGTTCGGCAGCGCCTCGGCCAGCACCCGCCGCATGACCATGATGCCCTGATGCGGACCGAAAGTCTTGTAGGCCGAGAACAGGTAGATGTCGCAGCCGAGCTCGCCCACATCCGGAAAGCCGTGCGGCGCGAAACTCACGCCATCGACGCAGGCAAAGGCGCCCGCGGCATGGGCCAGAGCGGTGATCTCGGCCACCGGGTTGATCTCGCCCACCACGTTCGAGCAATGCGGGAAGCAGACCAGCCGGACCTTCTCGTCGAGCAGCTTTTGCAGCGCCGCCGGGTCGAGATGCCCGGTCTCGGGATCGATCTTCCATTCTCGGATCTCGATCCCCTCCTCGGCCAGCCGACGCCACGGACCGGAATTGGCCTCGTGATCCTGATTGGTCACCACGATGGCCTCGCCCGGCTGCATGAACTTGCGGAAGGCCTGCGCCAGAACATAGGTGTTCTGGGTGGTCGAGGGGCCGAAGCTCAGCTCCTCGGTCTCAACCCCCAGCAGCCCGGCCAGGCGCATGCGCGCCTCGTCCATCTCGGCGCCGGCGGCCTCGGAGGCCGGGAACGGCGCGTAGGGTTGCACCTTGCGCTGGTGGTAGAACCGCGTGAGCCTGTCGATCACCGGCTGGCAGGTGTAGGAGCCCCCGGCATTCTCGAAGAAGGCCCAGCCCTCGAGCGACGGCTCGGCAAAGGCGGGAAACTGCCCGCGCACGAACTCCAGATCCAGCATGATCGCGACTCCTGTCATTTGCGCCGCAACAAACCGGCTGCACGGCGGAGCGTCAAGGCGATGCGGTGGCGTGGGTCAAGGGAACATGCGTTCGCCACGAGCCGGCACAACGTGTGGCTGTGGCGGCAATTCAAGCGAGACCCGCAAAGGCGACTGGTGTTTGGGATAGGCACCTCATTTTGCGGGCGATCGCGGTCAGGCGAGCCTTGGGCGCGCGCGCGCTGCGATCCGGCGCGACCGGAACAGAGGTGGCGAGCCGCCCGGCCTTCGCCTGCCCACCCCCCGTGTGCGCGCGGTCGGGGAGACCTTGCCGTGACAGATCGGCGTCGTTCAGATCTGAAAGTGAGAGCACAAGAGCCGCAGAGCTCGGTTCGCCGTCCCATCGGAGAAGCGATGTCGCGGCGGCATCTCGGGCGCCTCCCCCCACCGAAAATGAAAAACGCGGGCCCGCGGGCCCGCGCTCTTTCTCACATGCAATCGCGTCGGCAGATCAGGTGTTGCGCCGCTCGGCCATCAGGCCGCGCCAGATCGCCCAGCACATGATCAGCAGCACGATGGTGAACGGAAGACCCGTCGAGATCACCATCGATTGCAGCGATGCCAGACCGCCCGCCGAGAGCAGCAGCACGATCGCCACGGCCCCCTCGAAGATGCACCAGAACACACGCTGCGGCACCGGCGCGTCGACCTTGCCACCCGCGGTGATCGTGTCGATCACCAGCGAACCGGAGTCCGACGAGGTCACGAAGAACACGATCACCAGCACGATCCCGATCAGCGAGGTGAGCGAGGCCAGCGGCATCACGTCGAGCATCTTGAAGAGCTTGACCGGAAGGTCTGCCTCCTGCGCTGCGGTGTAGCCATCATTCAGCACCTGCTGGACGGCGTTGCCGCCGAAGACGCTCATCCACAGCACGCAGACGACGCTCGGGATCAGCAGCACGCACACCACGAACTCGCGAACGGTGCGGCCACGGCTGACGCGGGCGATGAACATGCCCACGAACGGCGACCAGGAGATCCACCACGCCCAGTAGAACGAGGTCCAGCCCTGCATGAAGTTGACGTCGTCACGACCCACCGGGTTCGACAGCGCCGGCAGGTACTGCAGGTAGGCGCCGAGATAGTCGACGAAGCCGGTCAGCAGCGCAATGGTGTGGCCGGTCAGCAGAACGAAGATCAGCAGCAGGAAGGCGAGGCCCATGTTGATCTCGGACAGGACCTTCACGCCACCGTCGAGGCCGCGCAGCACCGAGACCAGCGCCACGGCGGTGATCGCCGAGATCAGGATGACCTCGGTGGTCGAGCTCACCGGGATGCCGAAAAGCTCGTTGAGACCGGCATTGGCCTGCGTCGCACCGAAGCCCAGCGAGGTGGCAAGACCGAAGAGCGTGGCAAAGACCGCCAGCACGTCGATGATGTGGCCCGGCCAGCCCCAGACGCGCTCACCGAGGATCGGGTAGAAGGCCGACCGGATGGTGAGCGGAAGGCCCTTGTTGTAGGAGAACAGCGCCAGCGCCAGCGCCACGACGGCGTAGATCGCCCAGGGGTGCAGGCCCCAGTGGAAGATCGTCGCGGCAAAGGCCAGCCGCGCCGCGGCCTCCTCGTTGCCCTCGGCCCCGCCGAGCGGCGCCCAGTCGGTCCGCACGCCGTCTTCCCCCATGGTCACGCCGCCGAAGGACGAGGAGAAGTGGCTCATCGGCTCCGACACGCCGTAGAACATAAGGCCGATGCCCATGCCTGCGGCAAACAGCATCGCGAACCAGCCGGCATAGCTGTAATCCGGCGTGG
>Ga0208181_1000431_pt1 | contig 22426 bp, 28 predicted proteins | sample MalvirDeepMed_s6_FD_184244 | JGI IMG/M metagenome (GOLD analysis project Ga0208181, IMG submission 184244) | Marine viral communities from the Global Malaspina Expedition - Malaspina viral metaG DeepMed_s6 (SPAdes) (version 2) | ecosystem: Environmental > Aquatic > Marine > Oceanic | place... | reverse complement strand
AGTTGGAACAGTATACAATGTTTCATTGTCAGTATCTGTTAAATCAAGTTTTGCGTTTTTATATGCGTTAGCCATTTTATCCTATGAACCATGCGATTGCTTCATCTTCGTTCCTTAATTGTTCTGGGGTGTAAGAAGAATTGAGAAGAGATATTAACTGGTCTAGAGAAGTAATCAATTGATTAATTTGCTCCTCACTATAATCAGAAGGTGCCTGAGGCAGTCTTGGTATGTTTATCTGCGACATAAACTTGCTATGCCTCCTCTTCTAAGACCATAAGCTCCTGATTTTACATGAGCTGTGTAATCTCTTTGTGGTGGTGGAGTAGCGCTAGGTGTTGGTGGCCATGATGATTGTGTTGGTTGCCATGATGATTCTCCTGAATGTACAGTAGGTGTATATGAAGGTTGTGATACTGGTGAAGCCAATCTTCTCCCTCCTCCACCACCTTGATTTACAGTAGGAGATGTATCAACACCAAGTAATTTATTTATATCTCTAACACTACTAGCTGTAATATCAGTTCCAAATAAAACGTCAGATACAGCTCCCCATAATGGAGTTCTTTTTATAAATTTTGCCCCTTGTTTAATATAAGGTAATCCTCTTGCAACACGTTCATATAAAGCTCTAGAACCAGTTGTTCCGCCAGATATATTTCCAACATTACTACCCCATGGAGTTAAACTTTTTATTCCTTCATACATGTATTTAGGCCAACTACTTTTTCCAGGCCCTTTATATCTTGAGCTCCATCCTTCACCAGTGTCCATTTTTAAAGCGTCCCATAAATGCATATTTGCATAATAACTTCTTGGATTAGTTGCTCCTTTATATAACCAGTTTTCTATTGGATTAGCCATTTTACCTCATTCCATCTGGTTGTACATCTGCACGATAAGTTCCATATCGCCACGCTGTATCCAATGCAGTACTGGAAATTTTAATAGATCCTTGTCTTCCTCGTGCACGTGTATCAACTTTAGTTGTAGTAGTGCTAACCGTATAAGGTCCATGGGTAACTTCAGAACTGGCTGGGTATAATCTAAAATTAAGTTCAATACTCAAATCACCACTTTGGTTTTTAAAATCAGGAATGAATCTTCTGATGGACATAAGTCTTTCTCCTGATTCAGGTATTACAAAGTCACCTGATTCTATGTAAGCTGTCATCGCTGAACCGTCAGCGTTGTTTCCCTTTTCTTGTGCATGCATAAAGCTTCTTCCGGCTGTAACGCCTGTGATGGTGCTTATTGTTGTAGTTGTATCTGTAGCACTATATTCAGTTGCATAAGGATATTGATATACCCCCTTATCCACCCATGAAGATCTAGAAAGAGTTCCTATGCTCCAAACCTTTTCTTGATAATTATATGTAACACAACGATCAATTACATTTGATCCACTCGACGGATAAAACCATGTACACTCATTAAATTCACTATTCAATGATGCGAATGTATCTTTCTGTGATGCTACATCTATATCCGTGAATACATAATCCTCTACGGAGCATGGAATTTTTTGAACTGAACCATCAAAAGAGAAAAAAGAATCAATGCCCATCCAAAAAGATCTACCGTTAGTTTCTACAACTGAATGTAGTCCAGCTGCTCCACACGCAGATCCTAGTTGATTGAATCCAAAAGTAAAAGGGGCTCCAATTAATTGCATTTGATATAATGCGGTATCAGTCCAAATCAGTACAGCACCACGTGAACGAGCAGCGGCAGTAAGTCTACTACCATCTGTTAGTCTTTGTGATCCTGCTGTATTAGTTGAGCTAGGGGTCCAAGATGTATAATCATCTTGATCAGACCATCTAATAAACATATCATCTTGAGTTGCAGCACTAGCAATAGTTGTCTCTGTTCCGAATAAAATAACATGACGATCAGTACCAGAAACCATCGCGAATCTACTTGTTGTTGGGGCATTACTTACAATAGCTGCTACAGTACTAGTGCCTGCAGAAGTATCCCAATAATAAAGAGATCCATTAAAGAATTGACATAAAGCGTCTTCTCCCCAGTTATCAATAGACCATTTTCCTGAATCCAATTGAACACTATTAGGAGCCGCTAATCCTGAACGAGTTGTACCCCAAGTTGAAAGGCCCCACGTTCCAGCACCCCATCCATAACCTTGTATAGATGCTGCAGGTTTGGTATTAATCTCATAAGCTGCTGTTCCACTTCCTCCAGTTCTACCAGTGCCTCCTTCAGATGCTTCGGCAGTGATAACATAAACAGATGTAGAAGTTATTGATTGAATTTCAAACTCCCCTTCAAGTTGAGCAGCGGTTATTGAACTACTAGTTGGTGCAGTTACTGATGTAATTGTGACAAAATCACCTTCTACTGCTCCGTGTGAAGCATCCGTAACACTTACAGAAGTAGAGTTTGCAGTAGTTACAAATTGAGTTATTGAATCACCAGAGGATCTTGTTGGTGTTATATCCGACCAGGCATTATTGGCGTAGACGTAAAGTTTCTTGTTTGTTCCTGTAATTGTATAAGGATCTCCATCCAAAGAGAACCAAGCTTTTATACCTCTTGCAGCCCCTAGTAGAGCATCACTAGTTACCTTAGCCCATCCTCCAATTTTCTCAGGAAGTCCATATCTAAATCTTATATTATCACCATCAAACCAACGCCCTTCGGCGCCATATTCAGTGTCCTGTTTATCTATTCCTGGTGCTAGTTGGACCTTAACAAGTGCCATATTAACTCCTTATACAGCTGAATCGTAAAATCTAATCCAGCGTGCTGTTCCATTGATCTTAATCATAACTGCACCCGTCTTACTTCCTGCAGTAGCGGTTGAAGAAGATATACTATTAGCACTAGCAGTTCCTGAAGTACCAACAAAATTTACAAAGGGTTGATCATCATCTCCTTGATCCAAATCTAAAACTGGAATAGCCCCAGATGAACTATTTTGATCCACTTCAAGCTTCGCTGCAGGAGCTGAAACTCCCACTCCCACTCGGTCATTTCCTGCGTCCAGATAAAGAAGATTGTTATCAGCATCACCATAAAACTGTGCGTCCTTATCGGCTCCAGAACTGTTGTAGGTCAATGTTCCACCATTTAAAACAGTGTCACCGGATACAGTCAGGTTGTTGTTGGCAACCAAGTTTCCAGCGTCCGCTAGAACGTCAAATGCCGTGCTTCCGTCTGTGTATATAAGATACTTTGCTCCGGTAACCGGAAGCGTAACGGCTGTTCCTCCAGCCGGTCCAAATGTTAAAGCGTTTCCATCCCTAGTTGTAGCGTCATCAATAATGTACCAGTAAGGATTAGCTTCACAGGTAACGGCTCTTGTGCCTGTTAATGTTCCTGTAAATTTAAGTGCGGCCCTGCTTTGTTGATCACCAGTTCCACCACTTGCTGTAGTTAGGGCCTGTGTACCATTTCCAGCAACGGATATGGATACATATCCCTTAATCGCATTTTCTACTTTTTCTAAATTTTCGTTTGTTACAGTACCCCATGTTCCTGAGTTGGAACCTGTAGTCTGTAAGTCTAAGTTTAATATCGTCGAGTCAGCCATTTATCCTCCTAAGATTTTGAAACTGTTGTCCAAGTGTTCGATGCATCATTATCCACTTTATTCCAAATACTAAATGCCAATGTACCAGCACTAAATGTCGCCGAACTTCCAGTTACATTAACAACTGAACCTCCTGTAACTGTAGTATTTCCAATACTGAATGTTGCAACTGAACCAGTTGGTGTATAGACTGATTCTATAACAACAGATCCTATGCTAAATGTTCCTGCAGATCCAGAAGGAGTAACAGTAGCTCCTGCTGTAACTGATACAGATCCAACGCTAAATGTAGCAGCACTACCAGTTATTAAATACTTAGATTCAATAGTGGCATTTCCAATGCTGAATGTAGCAGCAGATCCACTAGGTGTTATACTAGCTGTGCCTGTAACTGTCAAGGATCCTGCGGAGAATGTAGCTGTACTGCCACTAGGCATTACATATGTTTCCTTATTAGAACCGGCAAAAGGCATTGCTGCAAAAGCATTTTCTGCAAATGAAGCGTCTGTAGTAGCTGTTCCAGGGTAAGGTGTGACAGACCCTACACTAAATGTAGCCGCAGAACCTGATGGAGCATAAGTAGAAATAAAGGTTAGAGATCCAATACTGAAAGTGGATACATTACCACTAGGAGTTGGAGTAACTCCAATATCAATAGTTACATCATTAACACTAAAGGTAGCCGCAGATCCAGTTGGGGTATAAGTAGATTCTACTACCTCATTCCCAATGCTGAAGGTTCCAGCAGACCCTGTGGGTGTAATAGTTGGTGATAAAACATAAGATAAAGTTCCTATACTAAATGTAGCTGCGGAACCAGTAGGTGTAAAATAAATATCTCCAAGGTTTGTACCCGCAAAAGGTTGCTCCGCAAAGGCAACTTCACCGAAAGATGAGTCTAGCCATGTTTCAGACCCTGGCAAGAATGTAACGGATCCTGCACTAAATGTAGCCGTAGAACCACTTGGTGTGACAGTTTGAATAGTTACAATCGAAGGCGTGGATGTAGATGCAGTGATACCACTTCCGCTCGCTAGAGCGTAAGTGGATAGCTCATTTCCTGAAAAAGCAAATTGGCTGAAGGCTGCTGACCCATATCCAAAATTCTGTACGTCTGCTACTGCCATGTAAAGGTCCTATAAAATTGACAGTTTATCACATTAATGCTATAAAGCAAGGAAACATAGTAAAAAAATATATGCAGAATTAAGGAAAAATATGATTAAAATAGGTGATAAAGAATACGATGAAAATAAATTAAGTGAGGATGCTAAAAGATCTATAGCTCAATTACAGGAAATTTCTAAAAGAAAAATTAAACTAACAATGAATTTTCAGGATCAGGATGTTTTGCAAAATCATTATAATAAGATTCTCCTAAAAGAGTTATCTAAAAATAAAAAGTCTAATTAAAATATTATCCTTCCAGTGTAGTCACTCTTGTTTCCAACTCCTTCAGAGCTGCAGTAAGTAAAGGAACTAGCTTAGCGGCGTCCATAGATTGAAACTTATCAAATGTTTTTGAAGCACTCCAAGTTGTATCAGAGGCATATATTCCATCTGCCTTACCTTGTATCCATTGAGCTTCTGTAACACCATCAGCATCAACATTACCTGATGAATTTACAACAACATTTGTTCTTACTTCTGTTTCATCTTTAACCCCATTAACTGCTTCTGGTACTAATTCTGAAACTTCATGCGCTAAAAATCCGTCTACTGTTGCTTTGCTTACGCTATCTATCATATTATATCTTATAGGTTTTAATTGTCTAAGCCTTGATGTGCCATCAGATAAATCTACAATATTTTCTTTCATCCTATAGTCTGAATTTGAATTGTAGCTACAATTCAAATTATCAACACCAATAGTTATTTCCCCACAATCTCCTCCATTTCCTCTCCTAAACTGTACACCTTGTTGGCTACTACCAGTGTTGGTGGCAGCAGCAACAATTAGATTAGATTGTCCTGAGTTGGATTGACTTACAAATCTTGGGCTAGATCCTCCGAAATTTCCTGTAGTATTAATTGAAAATTTGTTTCCATCAAAACGACAACTGGTTTCACCATTCAAAGTACCAGAAGTTCCAGTTCCAGTAATGATAAAATTGTCTGTATTATTATTGATTGTTGTTCCACCAGCATCTTCCCAAGAAATGTCTGTGCCGTCAGACGTTAATACTTGATCTGCTGAACCTTGTCCTAAGATTGATGTTACACTACTAGCATTTCCGTATATGATACTTCCTCTATCCAAAGCATCCAGTTTATTTAATTCAGTAGCAGTTGAAGTCATATTAGTACCGGCAAGTGAAAAAGTTCCGCTTATGTCACAAGTACCATTAATGTCTATAGCAGTTGCTGTTAAGTCAATTTCATCCGTTGCTCCCAGTGATAATACAGTTGCGCTAGAACCTTGTATAAATTGAGATGCATCATTAAAACAGATTTTATTAGTTGAATTTAATGTTAATCCTGTTCCGTCAGTATGTGTTAAAGTTGTATCCTGATCATCACCAAAGTTTATAACGGCGCTGTCATTAAAGAAAGCGTCATTAAATTCTAATGATGTTGTTCCTAAGTCAGCTCCGCCTGAAGCGTCTGGCACAAAAGCAGTTTCTGCTGTAAATGTAGCAGTTCGTATATTAGAAGTTCCGTTATCTATTGCTCCGAAACCTGAAGTTATTGAACCTGAATCCAATGCTCCAGTTGTAACAATGTTACCACCGCCAACACTATGACTTGAAAAGTAAGTTGATACTGTATCAACATTGGTCATTGCCATTGTTCCACCATCATTAACAAGAAGACCGTCACCTGAAGCAACGGCAGTAGTACCTCTTGAAGTACCACCATCTATTAAGTTTATTTCTGCGGCTGTTGTAGTTATATCAGTTCCTGCAAGAGAAAAAGTCCCACTTATATCGCAAGTACCGTTAATATCAATTGCTGTAGCAGTTAAATCTATTTCGTCAGTTGCTCCTAAAGATAATACTGTTGCACTAGAGCCTTGTACAAATTGACTAGCGTCATTAAAGCATATTTTATTTGTTGAATTTAAAGTTAAACCTGTACCATCAGTATGAGTAAAAGTTGTATCCGAATCAGCGCCAAATTTTAAAATCGAGGAATCAGATCCTAAAATAAGATCATTTGGTAATGTAACATTACTACTAGCATCTTCAATAACTGCTTTACTGGCTGGTAAAGTACAAAATATTTCCTTAGTTCCCGAACCAAAATCTACTGCACTATCACTATTTGATGATGAAATAACTGTTGTACGTGTAATAGTAGAACTATCACCAGCTAAGGTTCCTAAACCTACTTCCCACTCAGTAGGAGTGTCTGTGTTTACTACCGCATAATAAGTTGTATTGGAATTTCCAATGCCAGCTGAAAATGTTTCAAAGCCAGAAACTGCCCCTGCGAATGTTAACGCTCCCGTGCCAGTTGTACTGGAAGTTTCCTTTACACGGTCATTAATTACTAATGCCATTTTAAACTCCTTACGCTAGTCGTAGTATAGCGTTTGATGCGTCTGCTGCTGGAAACTGTATGGTAAATGTTCCAGCTGTAGATGTTTTATCCCCACCAAAATCTAGTACTACTACAGCTTTATCACTTTGAGTATCATTATAAATTAATGCTCCTCTTGCTGTAATTGTTGCTGACGTCCAAGACGTATCAGCGAAATCACATACTGCGGTATCTGAACTAAGAGCAGGAGTAACACTAGTTAAAGTATTTCCAGTTGCTGTATAGCCAGTGCCTGAAACTTCATTAGAAGAAGTATAAGCAGTTGTAGATTTAGATAATGTAGCGGAGTTGGTATACAAAGAAATTTTAAATGAGTTACCAGTTGTCGCAGTAAAATTATGCGTCCCTGTTAGTACCTCTGTTTTAAAACTATTTGCCACAGCTTGCGTGATAGCCATATTATTGTCCTCCTGTTGTTGCGCCACCCATTGGCTTAATTGAACCTAGTTGAGGTTGGAAGGATGGGCGTGGTATTCTTAATGCACCATGCATATAATCATCACGTTGAGCCCTTCCCATTTGTTGCATAGCGACAGCTTGTAGAGCTTGTGCATATGATTGTGTATAAGTTTGCAGCATCTCCATGGGACCTTTTAAAAATTTAAAAGCTTCCACAAGACAACCGTATAGTAATGCTTTTGGAGCATTATTACTTACCCAAGACGTTGTATTCGTACTTGATAAAGCAGTATCTAGTTTACTCAAAGCCAACTCAAAATACAAGGCTGAACTTGGAGTAGGGACAACATATATACTGTTGTAGTCCCATTGTGTATAATATTTTGGTGTACCTGTCAAGTTTCTATTTGGCCAGTACTCATTCATAAATGATACATCCTTTTCCTCTAGATATGTACGATTACCAGTAGAATCAGTAGCTGTCAAGTCCGCTAAAACATTAACACTTCTTATTACAGAAAACTCAGATGGGGTAGGTGCTGTTCCTCCGGGTACAATTAAAAAAGGATTAGAAGAGGTGAATTGAGTATATTGATACGACCTAAAAGCTGGAATATCCAACTGTCTTACAAGGTCATTTTCAGTATGCTCAATAAAATCATTAACAATAGTATCAGATAAAACACTACTATCTGTTTCTGTATACTCTCTTATTTGGGTTACTAATTCACTATATGTTGTCATTATGCCCTACTATTTACTGGTCCGGCAGAAGCATAAGATCCTCCACCTACGTCTGTAGAAGTCGCTGCACTATTTACAACAAAAGTATAACTATCACTAATAGTAGTATTTTGTGGGGATGTAGTATTAACAACTGTAATAGAATATGATCCATAAACTTTAGATCCATCATCATGCGATACCGCTGTTGTGTCTCCTAAAGTAACTCCATACGAAGGAGCTCCACTGCCACGTGTCAATCCACTAAGAACATTACCAGATCTAGATGTGTATTTAATTGTTTCACTTAATATTTCTACTGGTACACCAGAACTTGTTTTATCTTCATTTATTACAATATACCCACTTGAAGGAAAAGCAGAACCATCAGTTAAAGTTATACTTGTACTTGAAGCTGTAAGAGCCCCATTTAAAGTTGTATTTAAATTAAAAACTGAAGGTGCTATACCTCCTATACTTCCTCCTATATTTCTTAACCTAACTGCATCGTTCGTTGATCTTTTATGAGAAATCTCAGTAACAGTTATAGTGGTTGTTGCAGCTGTAGATATAGGATTTTTTTGTAGTAAGTTAGGAACAGGTAGTTCTGTTCTTGCCACTCTTGGTCTTTCTAAGGCCTGAGGATCTGGACTATGCTCGTGTGGCATCAACTGAGGAGCCTTTGGCTCGTATTCACTTTTATGCACCCACGCTCCAGTCCATTCTTTAACCATTTCTGTATAGGGGAATTGTAGACCACTGCGATCAGAAATAGCAACAGCAAATTTTCCGCTAGCGTATGCCATTTATTTTACCAAACAGATACACTAGATGTAGCCACATGAAATTTACCACCTTTAGTAGCTGCACCCATTCCTCTTGAAGTTCCGCTTTCTCCTCCTTTAGGGACTGAAACAGTTTTCTCTCCTTGTGTCATAGATTTAGCTTTAGGGGCAGAAGAAGTTCCTGCATCTCTCCAAATTCCTGGTGATCCACCAGATTTGTCTCTAGTGTTAGTAGTTTGGGTATTCCAACGTCTATTACTCATTTTTCCTCCTTTTTACATTCACAATTTGTACATTCACAATTATCTCCACAATTGCAATTTTCACATTTTGGCATATTACCTCCTATGGTATGTATGCTTGTGCTGGCTTAACTCTAAACGAAACTCTTTCTCGGTTAGCATCAGCTGTTCTATCAAACTCCTCATCATATACTGCCTTTAATCCAGCAGCCATCATTGGAGATCTTTTCAAAGCCATATAATAAGCTAATCCTGAAACTAAGCAAGGAAGAAAATAAAATGGTACATCCGCATTATCAGTGTAATCCCCTGCATCCTGTATTCTATTTACATAAAAATATTTTAAAATATAAGCTTTATCGGGACTAGGATATAAAAATATAGTCATATCATTTTCTGGTCTTCCATAATCACTGCCAGAAGCAGTAGTTACTTGTCCATTGATCATACAATATTGTGTAGGTCTTGCATCTCCCGCAGAAGCATTTTCTTTCCTACTTAAATTCATGTACTCTGTTCTTGATATTTTAGTAATGGCTACATCAGTTGTATCTTTATCACCCTCTATATTTGCTGTAGCTCCAGCAGTAGTGGTTATAACAGCATCAACAATATCAACTACCTTTTGATCTAGTGTATAAAAATTAGTTCCTGCTGTCATGGTTTGTGTTGCATAATCAATGGTCCATAAATTTAAACCACGATTAGCCCAATCTGAAAACATTAAATTTAGAGATCTCCTAGCAGTTTTTAAATCATAACCGCTCCTCACCTCAAGGCCACATCTCTCAAATGCCTCCTCGATGATCTCTTCTATGTTAAGATTAAAAGTTCTTGTGCCCGAATAAGCCATAAACTTTTATCCGTATATAACTGTGACCATATCAACGTTAGATAATGTCGCATATCCACTGGTTTCACATCGTAGACCTAATCCTGGCAAATCAATTTGATAGTATGCAGGTTCGCCTGCACTTGATCCACCTACCGGTGTATCAAAAACTGCCAATGAAGTTCCACTTGACCCTCCATCTTTTATTGTAATACTACCTGCCGTAGTATCACTAACAAAATAAATAGATAAGATTTTACATGGACCAGCAAATATTGCCCCTGAAGACGTTAATCTAGTAGTCTTTACGGGTGTACTATAGTCGCTCATAAATTTATCTCCTATAAAATAAGTGGGGATTTCTCCCCACTCAGATTAATTATTATGCGTTAGCAAATGGTGTTACCAAAGTACCAGATCCTAAACTGAATCCTGTAATATGGTATTTATCATTAGCCATAGCTGTAGCTACTACAACTGAACCGACAAGTCCACCTTTAGTGGTTCCGTTCATAGTAATAACATCATTAGCCGCAGCTGAAATAAATGTTTTTCCCGTAGCATCATCAACACCAGTGTATAAGCCACCGACAAATTTGTCAGTGCCATCGGTTTTGATATCCATATCAGTTGCCGCAGTCTCTACTATAAATGTATATGTAGCTCCTACGTTATTTGTGTTGCTTGGATCTGGTCCGGGTCCAGCTATTGCGTTGTCTGCAGTTGCGTCAATTGTTGGTAAAGTAAATTTACCATCCGCATCATTAGTTACCATAATTTTGCCTGCATGTGCCGCAACAGTTAAAGTTGTGTCAGCAGTCAAGCTTATTACAGTTCCTGGGCCAGCTGCGTAAAATCCTTTTAAAGATTTTACTGGGCCTTGAAAAGTTGTTAAAGCCATGTTACCTCCTGGTTGTATAGCCCTCGTTATGCCGTCTCTATACCGTCTGCCTAGCCAGTCCGCATAACTATTATACTAGGGTAGAAAGGGCGAACTAACTTCGCCCTTCCTTAAATTGTTTATGCTCCTGGTGAGCCAAATACTCCACGCCAGTCAGACCAGCCGTAGCTGTATCTTTCTCTTGCTTTATATCTAACATTACCAGTGTCGAAGTCACCTTCCATTGCTGTTCGAATAGGAGCTCTAGTGAAATGTTTCATTCCATTAGGAGCATCTGTTTTAATGAACCAAGCATCAGTATCAGTTAAGAAATTGTTAACCACATATCCTTGTGGAACCATTCCCATAGATTTGATTGCATTGATGTCATTATCAGCAGTACCTACTCTACCCGCAGATTTTAATAATCTTTCAGCAACAAATTGAAGGTTTACCGGAATGATCATTTTCATGCCCCTTAGAGCAATCTTTAATCCTCTTTCATCCTTCATACCAGCTATGTCGATCATTGCTTGCTCGAGCGAAGTTTCGTTCAAGTCAGCTGCAGTGGACAATTCGTTTTTTTGGTTTCCAGCTAGAGTGGTGTGATCAGTAGCGCAAAGCTCCTTTGAATCACCACCAAGATAAGAACTGTTAAACGCTCTATTAAGAATGTTTGCAGCTTTTACCTGTCTAGTGTTTGCCATTGAACGTGCCAATGATTTTGTGTATCGAGTGCTGATTTTGTCGTAAAGGTTATCCTCTACGGCTTCTTCAGTTAATGAGAAAGCTAAAGCAACTGTTTCGTGGGTGTACCTTGCAGTAAAAGTTTCTTGAGCGTCATCGTATATTACGCCTTGACCCTCAGGTTTTACTTCTGCATTGGCAAATCCACCTAACATTACTTCTTCTTCGAATGCACGATCGGAACTCTCTGTATCAAAGATTTCACGATCTTGATTTTCGTATCGGTCATATTCTAACCCGAACAAAGCATTTAAACCCGGTTCAAGTTCCTTGACCAATTGCATTCTTGAAATAACCATTGTTCAATTCCTCCTAGGTTTATGTGCCAGTAATACCAGTAGAACTGAAGTAGATATGCTCATTCCATTGAACATACCAATTCGCGTTCGCAGAACTAGCATCACTGTTGCTTGGATCTTTAGAAATACCCATAACTTTCAATTGCAAAGCAGCAGTGGTAGCAATACCAGATGCCTTAAGCTCTGTAACTGATTGTCCGTTAACAGTACTAGCAGTGCCAAGGGTTGTATCGGCATTTTTGCCAATATCAGTCTTAGCGATAGTACCATCACACTGGATTTCAAAGATCTTTCTCGGATCATCATAGAGGTACGCATCAATATTAGTGCCGCCAGAAATGGAACCAGAAGCGGTTACATTTACCTGGCTGTAATAATTTGACCACGTTGGTTTTGCCGTATTAGGGTCGATATAGAAGCAACCGTTAAAAACGCCAAGATTTGTAGCACCGGATGTTGTTCCAGCAATTACATATCCTCCAGCAGACATTACGTGATCACCCTTGTAAATGGATGTTCCGTAGTTATCTTCAATGGTGTACAAAGTAACACCACCGTTTTGAACGCCACTGCCAACTTCCCCAACAGGCCTAAACCCAAATGGTGCGTCAACATTAGCCATGATTTTTCCTCACAGTAAATTGTTATACACACCCCCCATGGGTGTGTAAATTTTGTGTAACTATTGTGTAGGAAACTTAATTAGGTTTCTTGCCACCAAATGTTACGCGAGACCTGCTTTCGTTATGAACAGGCATGCTAGGATGTTGGTCCTTAAGTGGATCGTTAGCAATTGCGTCATCCTTATCCTGCGTCATTTGTGCAAAATAAGAGGCGCGCTCTCTGACGATTTCCTTAGGAATCCGTGCTAGCATTAAACCTCCAACAGCTATAACACCGCTATATTTACCTGAATCAATTTGGGGCCATTCAACGTTAGGATATTCGTCCCCGCGGACAAATTCCCAACCTTCGCGTAGTCTGGCGGATACATTTTTTTGATCCATCTGTCCTACGGACTCGGCCCTTATCCAGCGATGGACGAATCCAGCTGGCGCAGGTGGTGCGTCTAGTTGTGATGGTGGAGACCATGGTTTCCTTCGAGAAGTCTTCTCTCTGGTTTTAGTCTCGCGTGATGGTAGTTTGTTTGTTTTCATTGTTTTTTCCATATGCCTACTCCTTCACGTACTTCGCATATTCGCTTAGTGGCACACCTAGTTTTTTTGATATGGCTACCTGTGATGGTGTGAGTCTCACTGTGCCTTTGCGCCTTGCCGGTCCACCCCTGTTAACAGCGGCAACCGATTGAGTCGGCGTTGAACTTTCAAACTTATGGGGAAATGTATCCCTCATCCTTTTGTCTACTTCATTATAGTACGAATCGGACTTCGGGTCAAATCCTTCTTCCATTAGTTTACGATGAATTGAGAAGGATGTCAAGGTCATTGGTTCATCTTCCCCAAACCATTCATTCTTTTCAGCCCAGCTCTCTGCCTTTGGATCCGGTGGTGGAGGGGGTTGCTGGGGTTGCGGATATGGCTGGCGTGGCATTTGGGGCTGACGTGGGTCAACTCCTCTTGCCTGCATTTCCTGGGCCAATCTTTCCCTTTGCGCCTTGTGGGCGGCAACTCTTTCCTCCTCTATGGCCAAACGGCTTAGTTTTGCCTGGGCTTCAACCTGTTTTTCAGTGTCTCCCAAATCCATGGCCTCTTTCATTTCTTTTTTGGTTTCCGCGATCTGAGAAGTGACACGGTCTCCAAACTCAGCCATGTATCCTGAATTTACCTGTGCCGCACGTTGTTTTATTTGCGCTGAATCGGCCTGAACTCCCTGGGCATATTGAATGGCAGCCTGTTCCCGTCTTTCGGATTCACGCAATCTTTTTGTTAATTTATCAATTCTGGACTGTACCTTTTTTCCGTAATCATCCATGTCCTCAGAAGAAGCGGTTTCCTTTACGTCAACAACGTCTACGGATTCCTCATCGGGATTGATTGTTTTTTTGGTATCGTCGAGTTTTACCTCAACATCTGCTCCATCGGACGGCAAGTCAACCATCTTGGCGTCAGCCTCTGACTGGGGCTGAACCTTTGTTTCTTGTGGCTCTGCAGGCATTTTTCCTCCTGTTATTTATATTGCAAAATATCCTCCGGGTCCTTTACCACGGCGATTATTTCGTCATCATTAAGTATCCTCACTTCACCACCCTCTATTCCAAAACGGGATCCGGCGTAACGACCGAATATAATCCAGTCATTTTTCTTGCACCATGGTCCATCCGGAAATCTCTCTTTATCCTTGTAGGCATCTGGTCCAACTTTCAGGACTAAACCGGTAACGGTTGAATATCCCCTCTCCTCGATTGTCTCATCGGACAATATTATGCCACCCTTTGTCTTTCCTTGTCCCTTGTATGGAAGAATTAAAAGTCTCCATCCTGTGGGATTGGGTAAACGCTCCAGTACCTTTTCATTTGGTAAATGACTTATGTTATCTGTAGCGTCCTTTTGAATCTTCTTAAGAAATCTATTTTCTTTTTCTTCTGCTATTTTATTATTTTCATCAGCCTCAATCGAAAGGTCTTTCTCTTCCAAGGCGAATTTACGTTTCGGTATCTCCATCTTCTTTTTTCTGCAGGTCCTGTATTTCCTGTTCCATTATGTTATAGGCCTTGAATTCACCAACTGATCTGTTGTACATGTCCCAGCTGTGAATGCCATTGGCGATAACTGTTTTTAACTGTTCCTTGCGCTCCCTAACCCTCTTTAGGATCAGGTAAATAGCGGTAGTATCTTCCATTCACGCGCATTATACACTAATTTATATAAAACGCAATTATTTTTTAACCAAACTTCCACCAAAATACAATCCTATGATTGACGCCATCAGGTGCGTGTCCATTGGCGTTATTACAACACCGGCGAACTTACGGTCCACAAGCATTTCCTTCTGTTCAATCAGGAACAAGAAACCCCTGCTGAACTCCGTCCATGTCAAAAATACCGATACGTCAAAGAAGACCGGCACTATCTTTGGCCAGACAATAATAAAGAATACCGCTGTCAGCGCTATTATTCTTCTTGTCCACTGAAACCCTTCATTTTCGTACTTCCGTGCCTTTTCAATGGCGTCCATCTGAAACTTCCCGCGTGCTAGTAGCATTTTCTGCTCCGCCTGTTTAGCCTTGATGGACTGTCCCCAGATGGACATAACTCCACCAAGAACGCTTGATCCTAGCATTGTAATCATTTCTACCGGCAATCCAAACATTATCTACTTAACCTCAGCAAACTCACTATTCCACCGCGTTTTTTCCTAAGACCCGCAAGTCTAAGAAGATTTTGATTTACTCTTTCCATTAAGTCCCCTGGTCCGAACTTGGCCCTTTTGTATCCTCTCTCAAGGGGATCTTCCTCCCCTTCGTATCCGTATACTGAACCTTCACTTCCTCCTTGACCTCTGTAACCGTAGCTATATCCTCCTTGGTCATTCTGTCCGCCACCTTGTAGGGCAGGAGGTGTATACCATTCATCATATCCAGTTCCAAATCCTTCCTGAAACTGAACATTTGGATTTCCTGCAGTTATATCTTCAAATTGAGTTATTGTATCCTTAAATTTCTGAGGATCAGTTTCAGCTAGTTTTAATAATGCTAATTGATCCTCGTAAGATACTCCTTTAGGGACAAAAATAGGCATACTAAGATACTTAGGATTTCCAGTAAGTTTAGCCATTAGTCTTGCCATTGTTTCAGCAGGTGTCTGAACTTGTGATCTTAATTTAGTTGGATCATCCGGAAATTTAGGATCGTGTGCAAATTTTGCTCTTTCTTGAGGGGTAGCTCTTACATCCCTAGTGCTGTAGCTGTAATCAACGGGCGTTTCTTGTCCCCATGTTTCACCTCCAAAAGTGGTAAGCTTCTCTTCTGCCATTCTTTGGGTGCCCCATTTGTCTGCGGGTTTCTGTTGGTTGGCAGCATTCATAGCCGCTATTCTATTGGCGTTATTTCTATTGATTATTTCCTGTTGCTGTCTGTCTCTTTGTTCTTGTTGGGCATTTTGACCTTGATTTTGACCTTGATTTCCTGCACCCCTGTTAGTATCTCTTCCTATGTCTGGTTGATTAGATCCACCTGTAAATGATGTTCCAGTCCAATCAAATGAATCATAGTTGGGAATATCATGCGGTCCACCGTGAGGTGTTCCTGGTTTATTCTCCTTTAAAAGATCTGCTTCTGAATCTGTAATGTAAGCGAGGTGCGTTTGAGGTGCTCCAGGACGAGTTTTAAGCCGTCTTGGTACAGTAAGCAAATCGCTATCGGTATGGTTTCCTGGATAGTGGGCCATTTATTCCAGCATCCACTTTGGCGTTATGTGCCCTTCCCCCATATGAATTCCCTTGGGTAGTGCGTGCGTTCTTTCCCACGCTCCCTTAAACTCATCATACGTCAACCTATCACCCGTACTTTCTATGTAGTTTATGTACTCATCCTGAAGCGTCCTGTTTCTCAGTTCCTCCATGGGATCACTGACCAGTCCTTGGTTTAAAAGTATTCCAAATTCACGATTTCCGGATCCATATGGTTTTAGGGATTCAATTCCTCTGTCTAAATAATCCTCATATTTTGTTGCATCATCCACTGGCCCGTCAATGTAAGTAGTATCATAACCTTCAATTACTTCCGGTTGGTCCATTAAACCTGGCATTCCCCACAGCACTGATCCAAGATTTGGATCCAAGTCTGAAATCGCTATATCATCCACTGTATCAACTGCCGTTCGAGGGGGTATTCTGTCTATGTCTATTTCCCCTTCTTTCCATGGACGATCGACATCACGTATAACTGGTCCTGCAATCTCCAGCATGTCTGGATGTCCGAATGTCTGGTCCGCATAATTTTCCAAAACTTCTGGCGTGGCTTCCTCTGGATCAAGTGCTCCAGCTATTCCTACGGCTTCCAAAATGTCACTTCCCATGTCCCTTAGATCCTGATAAAATCCTCTTCCAGCTTCTTTGGTTTTTCCAAACGCCTTGTTTAAAAGCATTCCGGTAATTCCCCCTGATCCAGTGGTTCTGTGAAGCATTTCAGAAATAGGGTACATAGCGTTGTATGTAGGGTTTGCGTATTCCCTCAGAACTCCGCTGTTTGTCCTGTACAGTTCATTCATGAACTGGGGGGTTTGTCCCATTATTTCCCCAATGTTGTATTTATCCTGTCTGTTGTACTGCCTTCTGGCATCCTTTAATTGATCAGTACGGGGGTCCCCACTCTTAAATCCACCCGTCCTTTCGGCCTGTTTCATCAAGTCCATCATGGTGGCGTAGTTTCTTCCCGCGTCCGACTCACCCTGGAGGAAAGCGTCCTTCCTGCTCATGGTTGGACGATTTGCCTCCTGGTTTATTCTTTGTCTGTCAACAAATCCCTGCCTGTCAAGTTGTGGTACGTACACCATTACATGCCTGGCACAATTATTACTTTAAGAACTACAAGAATTACAATGACTAAAATTCCGGCTTTTATCCAATCCTTCAATTTCCATTCATTCCATTCCTTTATATGTCCCCAAAGATCTTTCAATAAATTCATATCTACCTCCCTGTTAACATTGTTTATCTTTCATTCCACCACTGACACGACCGCCATGGTGCAATTTTACTTTTCCACCTTTCTTTTTCTTGACCTTTCCGCCTGTTTTGTATGTTTTTTTAGTTCCACCCTTCTTGTATCCAGCCATATCAACCCTCTGTCCTGTTGCTCTGGCGTGCTTCTGCGCTTTCTGTACCCCGGATGAAGTGTACGGAAATTTTTTACTACCTACCTTTGGCATTTGATATTCCTCCTTTTTTCTTGTTCGCAAGTCCACCCCTTTTTCTGGGCTTGCTTCCGTATTTTTCCGTCCACCGCTTTGCGATTTTAGGCTCATTAGCCCACATGTACTTTCTCTGCTTTTCCGACTTGAAAGGCATTAGTGTATCGTGGTGCTTTCTTCAGTTAACTGAAACATGTTTAGCATGTCTTCCTGCAGCTGAAAAGTCTGTGCAAGGGCCTCAAACATTCTTGCCGCGTCAACTGGTCCAAGCGCTTCAACATACATGTTTCGCACCACGGCCAGCATTGCGCCGCATACCTGCAAATAGTCCTCCCTGGAAGAAATTTCCTCACGCGCAGTGTTTTCAAAGCGCTGCATGAGATAGCTAATTTTTTCCAGCTGTTTTTTTACCTTGTCCGTTCGTCCTTGATCTGGCATTTTCCCTCGCTATTCTTTCCGCTGATCGGTTTCTCCTGTCTTCAGTTTCCGCTTTCATGGCTTCCCTGGCAGCCGCCATGTTTTCTTTCAAGACCGCTATTGCCTCAGCTGAATCCTCCTTATTAACATCTGTCGAAGCTTTCATCAAGTCAATACTTGTCTCCGCTTCCAGCTTGTCCCTTTCAAGATCAAGCTTGGCTGAGTCTACTGCTATGTCCTTCTGAAGATTCATTTGGGTTTCCATGGCCTTCAGATCAATTTCCTGCTGTTTTAGTTTAACAAGTGGATCCTGCTGCTCACGGCTTATTCTTGCCTCCTCGTCCTGCGCCAACTGCTTGGTCATTTGGGCTTCAATTTTAGCCTGCTCAGCGGCAGCTTGGTTTGTTAACTGATCATTCTGCTGTGACAGCTGCTGAAGTGCCTGGGGATTTCCCTTAGCCTGTTGCATTTGCTGGTTTAACTGGTCAAACTGTTGTTTGAATTTTTGCTGTATCTGCATTCCTGCCATTAGCGCTATGTGTTCTGATATGTGCGCCTGCAGCATTGCGTATAATTGTGGGTTAATCTGAACCATTCTTGTGAACATAAATTCAGCGTGTGCCTCTATGTGCGCCATGTGGTCCTGCATTGGGAACGCCTTTGGTTTTGATCCACTCATGGCCCCGGAATTCTCCGTTGCCGGGCTCATTGGTTCCGGCAAGTCAGGATCTGGTTTTAACAGTGTTTCAACATTGTCCACTCCCATCGCGTCATACATTCGCCTGTACGCTTCACGCAAATTGTGAAGCTGTGGCGCGGCTGTCGCCAGTTGCAGCTGCTGCTGCGCCAACGTGACACGTTGCGCCATTGAGAATATGTTCGGATCCGATACCGGAATGATGTCAACACGATCATCAAAATCCTGCTGCTTGATCATTTGGTTTCCACCAACAACCATGTAAGGGTACTGCGGCGGAAGATAAACCTGGAATACTTTTGCCAGTAACTTGAATTCAATTTTTTGAGCGTAGTGCAATCTCTTGTGAATTGCGCTCATGACTTTTGTTCCGCGTTCAATTAACGCCAGTGTGGTTCCAACCGGATTCTGTTCGTTGCCCTCTCCCATTTTCATGTCGGCTATCGCCGCGAAAGACTTTCCTGCGTCAACCGCGAAACCCAGCAATGCAAACAGTACCTGTGAAGGTTCCTTGTATGGAAGAGGCAACAGTGATTCCTTTATGGAAGTTCCCGTTACGTCAACATCCCTGAACTCTCCTGGCTGCAAAGGTTCGTCATGGTCGCGTATTCGCATGCCGCGTGCCTTGAAACCTGCCGGAAGGTTAGCGAGTGTACCAGCATCAATTAACTGCCGCAAAACACTTGTTGCTGTTCGCGATAACCCTCCAAGCATGTGTATTAGACCAAAGCCGTAAAAGCCCAGTCCTGGGAGGAACTTGTAATGTACAAAATACTCATTCTTGGCGAAATTTGGATCACCCTGTTTCCAGTTTCTTCTTATGGAAAGAATCTCCCTGGAATACTGATCAATTGAAACTATGTATGGTAACTTAACTCCGGAAGTGTCCTCAAATCCTGGAACGTCGGCGTTGATGTGCATCTCCAGCACAACATGCTCTTCATCCCCGGATCCATAACTTTTTTCCACCCCTTCCAGTGTATTTACCTTTTCCTGAACTTCGCTTGTATCAATTTCACCTGTTGATAATTCGATGTCACGGTAAAAATTATTTAACTGTTGTTTTCTGATGTCATTTCCGCTGCATTTTATGAGATGCGTTACGCGGTCGGCGCTCGCAATATCCGTTGCCATGTAGTTTATGACCAAGTCCTCGCCTGCGACAAACTTTGCCACGGCCCTTTTTAACAAACCGTCATAGTAAACCTTCTTGAATGCCGAACCGGCAAGGGGAAGGTAAAAAAGCAGCTGATCCATGTCAGGATCATATTCCGTCATGATGTCTGTAATCTGGTAATTCATGAACTGCTGAACCCTCTTCGCCTGATCCTCCACTTGTGGCGTTGAAAGTCCTATAACTCGGCATCGCACGGGGCCGCTTGGGGGGAGAAGTTCCTTATACGCTTGGGCTTGAAACTGCGTTACAGATTCAGCGAGTAAGGGGTGAACGACCCCGGATGCTCCTTCGAACGGTTGGGTGCGGTCTTCATACTTGAATCCCAGCATATCAAGGCCTTTGATGTAGGTATCTTCCCAATCTTTCCTTGAATCCTTATCCGATTCGAATTCTCCTAGTAGATCCGCAGAGAATCTACCTAATTCTTCTTCCTGAATGAAATCTGCCAAATTGGCGTCATGTGGTATGTTTGATGTGTCAACTGGGGCGTTTGGATCCATGTTTATGTTGGCGCCACCGTCCTCCATTAACTCTATGTTTGGGTCAGGTTCCCCTTCCGGACCTACCTGTACCTCTTCCCCAACGGGTTCGATTTCAAGTGCGCCAGTAAGGGCTTCCAAAGCCTTGTCTATGTTGTTTTTATTTCCGTTAGCCATTTACGACCATTCCCCCTTTCTTGTAGATTGGCATTCCTTTTTGGACGTTGTACTTAACTCCAGCGTTATCTAGCCATATCATAGGAACTGACCACCCTCTACCTTGATCGTCTATTATAGACGTTTTTAAATATTTTGCACCACTTTTCTTTGCGGCTCTTTTCATGGCGCCCTCGGCTATTGGTCCGTACGCTACGCGGTTTCCTTTCCAGTCAAGGCTTCCCACGGCTTCCCCCCTGTTTTTAATAGCTCCACTTGAAATGGTTACTCCGTCGTAACCGCCTTCCTGCGCCACTTTCGTCAAATATTTCATGACAAATTCGTTGTAGTCCTCTGATTTGCTAAGTGGTCCCATGGGAAATCCACTGTGCATTCCTTCGGACATTTTTGCTCTTTTATCCTCAATTATTTTTCTTATTTTGGCCCTTTCCTTGTTTAACCTTTCAATCCTTATCTGTGTCTGTTTAGTTTGTGGCATGGAGGATAAATCCTCAATTTTTGATAGAACAAGCTGCATTTGCTGTTCATTCGCCAAATCTATGGGTTCTCGAATCATGTCCCCACGGGGTGCGTAATTTGACAGTTTTATGTCACTTGCCTTTGGCCTCTTTCCTTCCAACTTCGCTTTTCTTATTCTTCTCCTAGCTGCGTTTACCAATTGGTGAAGATCGGACTGTATTTCCTCTATGTGCAGTATTCTTCTTCCGAATTCATCGGTTCTGTCCGATACACGCGTGTGCACGAATCCACCCATCTGATCTTTGTCGCTTAAGCTCGAGAAATGTTGCGCCGAACTAAGGTCCTCGTATCGTTTCATGGGTTCCGTTTCACGGAGGGATCCTGCAGGATGCTTGTACCGGAAAAGGAATTCACGGTAATTCTGTCCTCCACCCAGCGTCTGCTGTCCACTGTATTGAACATCCCTTGCGTATTTCTTGAATCCGGCCGTTCTTACCCCCGAAGACTGCGCTATGTCCTGAAGAACCTTTTTAAGCTCAAACGGAAACTTCTGCGGGAAACCTTCCTTTATTGCGTTTGCAACCCCAAAATTCTCAAATGTAAGGTTGTCAATTTCATCAATAATTTTTAAAATCTCGTCATTGTTGTTGTTTGAAAGGGCCTCCCTTAACGGATGCGCCCTGTTTCTTATTCCCTTAAGAACATTCTTCAACGGTCCTTCACGGTAAGCGTCCATGTCCATTTTGGACATTTGTTTGTAAAACTTCTCACCCTCTCCTCCCGTTTTTCCTAAAACAGAAACTTCAATTTCAGGGGCGAGCCTTTCGTCAAAATCCTTTACGAGCTGTTCCTTTGACAGCATCTTACTTGAATTCTTGGTTAGGTGAGGAGCCAATCCTGTATCGTTCAATTCCATGTCCCTTACTGGTGGAAATTCTTTTTGGGCAGCCCTTAAGGTTAAAACCCTTTCGTGAAACTCCTTGCCCGCACCCTCACGTTCAGCGAGTTTTAGTCTTGCGAGATCATCGTTTGCTTTTTTAATTTTTAAGTGATGTGCCTGTCGTAATTTATTTGCGGCTATAACGTCAGGATGACTTTTGTCCCCCCTGTGACGTTTCATGGCATCACCGAAATCCTTGGACAAAATTTTTCCCTCATTCCTTAATGCTCCAAGAACCTCCTCCGCTTTCTTTGTGTCAGCGAA
>Ga0208181_1000428_pt1 | contig 22481 bp, 27 predicted proteins | sample MalvirDeepMed_s6_FD_184244 | JGI IMG/M metagenome (GOLD analysis project Ga0208181, IMG submission 184244) | Marine viral communities from the Global Malaspina Expedition - Malaspina viral metaG DeepMed_s6 (SPAdes) (version 2) | ecosystem: Environmental > Aquatic > Marine > Oceanic | place... | reverse complement strand
TGACATTTTCATTGTTTTTATACCTCCATTTATTTATTTTCCTTTTAATATTCTTTTAGCAATTTCAATGCTTTTATTATCTTCTTCAGAATTTAAAAACATATTTAATGGATTAGACATATTTTTAATCCATGTTCTTAATTGTTTTTTACTTAAACTTTTAAACCATGTTTCCATTATTTTCCCCCAATATTTTGCATTGTTTTGCATTGTTTTGCATTGTCTTTATACCTCCATAATAAATTTTGTTATTTACCATAAATTATTTTTTTCTTTATATTCATGAACTATATCTTCACCGATAATATAAACGTACATATTAACAACCTTTTCAGAACTAGAAAAATCGGTTGTAACTTCGCCAAAGTTATCCATTTCATATTCTTTTATAAAATTTATTACGTTAAAAATTTGATTTTCAAGCCATTGATTAGCTTTATAAGTACCAATTATAAAATAATCGGTATTAAAACAATTATGATGAAGATCTTCTCTAGAATATTGATTATAATATCCGAATTTATCAGGATAAATATCTTCATCATTTTCTTTGATCCAATCATTAAAATATTCTTTTATTTCTTCTCTTTTAAAATCCATATTATCTAACCTCCATTTTTAAAACATATCTATTTTGATTGTATATTTTTTCAAATCTATTTTTTTTAATTCTCTTAAAATATAATAAATTATCTTCGATGTCATCATCTTCTTGATAATTTAAAAAACATTGACAATCATGTTCGAATGTAGCATGTAGACCACCAATTATAGTTTCTTTTGAAATACCCATCCACCAACAATTTTCAGATATAGAATAAAAAGGGTATTTTTTAATAAATCCTTTCTGATTTACTTCATAAGCTTTTAAGGTAATTATTTTATCTTTGCTGCTCATCTAAAATAACCCCCTATTCTTTTTTTCTGTATCCTTTAAATCTTCAAGTGTCAAATCTTTTAAATCTTCAAGTGTCAAATCTAATTGAGCTAATTTTTCACTTGTTTTTTTTGTATATCCACCTTTTAAATATTTTTCATATTTTTGTATAAAAAATAAATTGGTATAAATATCATTTTTACAATCTATATATCTTTTTAAATCCATCTATTCAACCCCCTCTAAAATTTCGTGAATTCTAACCGAATATTTTGAATAATAATTATCTACCATTTTAAATTTTTTGCATTTGGTTTTAATCCATTTAACCAATTCTTTATGACATTTAAAATAATAAAGAATTAACCCAATTTCATTCACAGTCAAAAGATGAAATTTAGCTTTATACTCTTCTCTTAAATTTATTTTGTCTTTTTTAGTCATTTATTCAACCTCCTTTAAAATTTCGTGAATTCTAACCGAATATTTTGAATTAAAATTATCTCCACAATTATATCTTTTTGAATGTCTTATTTCTTGCACCATTTCATTATGCAATTTATACCAGTAAGTAATTAAACCCAATTCTGTCGGATTTAATTGTTCAAACTTCCTTTTAATTTCTTTTCTTAAATCTTCCATGTTAACACCTCCAACAATGTTATATATAACAATAACATTAACTTAACTTAATTGTCAACAACTTTATATAATTATATTTATATCTAAAATTAAAGCCACGTTAATATTATATAAAATATTAAACTATCCTTATGTCATTTTACTATTAACCATATAAAGAAATAATCTAGTATTAGTTTTCCTATTAATAGGTCTAAGTACCCTTGACCGCCTCCACACGCACGGCTACGCAGCAAAGCAAATAAAAAATAACACTTTAAAGGGGGTACCCCCCAAAATCGCATTGGCTCTATATATATATGGATTACTTCCCACAGCGAGGGGGAAAATCGAGTTATTAACAGGTATTAATTGACTTTAATCCTTTAGGTTTGTAGAATAAAGGTATGGGAAAAATACTTACAGACAAGCAAAAAGTCTTTGTTCAGCACTTTAGTCAAACAGGGAATGCAACTCAGGCAGCAAAGAACGCAGGATACTCGCCCAAGACAGCAGAACAGCAAGGTTATGAGCTTAAAAACAAACTATCTTTAGAGATAGAGGATGAAACTAGAAAGCTAATGGGATCATGTGTGCCAATGGCAGTTGATAAGCTAAAAAAATTGGTGGAGGATGAAAGAATTAGTCCTTCGGTTAGACTGGGTGCTATTAATTCTATCTTGGACAGAACTGGTTATCAAACTACGCACAAAGTTGAAGATGTTACTGGTAAAAAATCTGACGAGGAATTACAAACAGAGTTAAATCATTTATTATCTAATATTATGGTAGATGAAAAAGACGTTAACTAAGGTTAATTATGCAACCTGACGCATTAAGGCAGAGTTTTGAGGTCTTGCACCAGAAAGTAACTGCAATTATTTATTATTGTGGTACAACTTATAGTAAAGATGCAGAGCTTATGCGTATAATTAGGGAGATTGCAGAGCCGTTGGACGATTTATATAGCCATTATTGGGAGCTAGATTTAGAAATGATACCGAAAGACAAGGATAATATACTAAATTGAGTGAACAATTAGAACGTGCAGTAGAAATAGCTAAAGAATTAGAACGTAGAAAAATCACAAATAAACTAGTAGACTATAAACCTTATAAATATCAACAAAAATTCCACAATACTGTAGCATCGCAACGATTACTTATGGCAGGAAACAGGATAGGTAAGTCGTTTTGTGGTGCAACAGAACTTGCAATACATCTTACAGGTAAATATCCTGACTGGTGGGAGGGGAAAAAATTTGATAGACCTATTAGAGCATGGGCAGGTGGCTCATCTAATGAAACAACTAGAGATATATGTCAAAAAGAACTAGTAGGACAACCCGATGATCCGTCAGCTAGAGGTACTGGCTCTATACCATTTAACGATATAGGCGAAGCTACAAGAAAACCAGGTGTACCTAATGCTCATAACTCCCTTGTTGTCAAGCACGTTACAGGTGGTTGGTCAAGGTTAGGTTTTAAAGCATATGAAATGGGTAAAGAAAAATGGATGGGAGAAGCTGTAGACGTAGTATGGCTAGATGAAGAACCACCACCAGCAATATATAGCCAAGCATTAACAAGAACTGCAGATAGAGGTGGTATTGTATTTATGACCTTTACTCCTGAAAACGGAATGACTGAAACAGTTGCACAATTTGTAAACAATTTAAAACCAGGACAAGCATTGGTACAAGCTGGATGGGATGATGCACCTCATATGACAAAAGATGTAAGGGACCAAATATTAGCTGCTTTGCCACCACACGAAAGAAAAATGAGGGAACAAGGTATACCACAACTAGGTTCTGGTCTTGTATTTCCTATTGCAGAAGATGATATTGTATGTGACCCAATAGATATTCCTACATATTGGCCACGATTATGTGGTATTGACTTTGGTTGGAATCACCCTACTGCTGCTGTGTGGATTGCATGGGATAGAGATGCAGATATAGCATACGTTTATGATAGTTATGCTATGCGACAAGAAGCTGTGCCTATTCATGCAAGTGCAATTAAGAGCCGAGGAAACTGGATACCTGTTGTCTGGCCTATGGATGGCAGACAAGCAGATAAAGGATCTGGTAAATCGCTTACAGAACAATATAGAGCAGAGGGTTGTAATATGTTGCGAGAACATTTTAGTAATCCACCATCGCAAGGACAAAGAGATGGCACAGGTGGTGTGTCAGTTGAAGCTGGAATACAAGAAATGTATACCCGTATGCAGACAAAAAGATTGAAAATATTCAAAAATCAAGATAAACTATTACAAGAACTGCGTATGTATCATCGTAAGGACGGAAAAATTGTACCGATCAATGATGATGTTATTTCTGCAATGAGATATTGTGTTATGTCGTTAAGGAAATCTAGGATTAAAAATTATCAACCTAGTTACATACAAGCAGAAAGTGAGTTTAATGTTTTCGCATGAGGAAAGAACACAAAAGTAAGACTGGAGGTTTAACTGCAAAAGGCAGAGCACATTTTAAAAGAACAGAAGGTGCTAATTTAAAACCACCAGTAAGCAAAGGGAAGAACCCTAGACGTGTTAGTTTCGCTGCAAGATTTGCTGGAATGAAAGGACCTATGAAAGATAGTAAGGGTAGGCCAACAAGAAAAGCATTAGCTTTAAGAAAATGGGGATTTGGGAGTGTAGCAGCAGCTAGAAGTTTTGCTGCTAATAATAAAAAGTCATAGGAGATTTGCAATATGCCAATGGGTAAAGGAACATACGGAAGTAAAAAAGGTAGACCACCAAAAAAAGGTAAACTTACAGCAGGTCAAAAAAAATTACCAGCTACACTTAAAAGTAAAATTATGAAAGCGAAGAAAAAAAAATGAAGAAAAAACCTGGATTATACGCAAATATAAATAAAAGGAAGAAAGCAGGTACAAGTAGACCTAAATCTAAATCTACTATATCCTCAAAAGCATATGCAAATATGAAAGCTGGTTTTCCTAAAAAGAGGAAAAAATAATGGGTGGAGTAGCAAGAGTTTTTACAAGTATTTTCAAAGGTGTAACAAAAAGTGTTAAAAAGAAAAAACCTGCACAAATTATTGAAAAACCTAAAGAAGTTGCTAAAACAACAGCACAACAAACTTCTGCAAGGTTAGGGTCAGCATATGGTGCATCATCTACTTTGTTAGGTGGAGCAACTGGAATTACTGAACAAGCTAAAACATCGAGAACTTTATTAGGATCATAATGATAAAACCAGTATTTGATGAGTCTAAAAAACAAGAATTTTATGATTGGATATCGCCTAGAGCAGATATTGAAACAGATGATTATGAAATTATAGGTTTTGTAGATGAAAAAAATAATATTGTAGGTGCAATATTGTTTTGTAATTATGATGGTAATAATATCTATGTTCATATTGCTGCAGATACACCAAAAGCAGTTCAAAGAAGATATATAAAATTAATGTTTGATTACATTTTTAATCAAGTTAATTGTCAAAGAGTAACTACAATTTGTTTGCCTAACAAATTAAGAAGTAAAAAATTAATAGAAGGTGTTGGTTTTAAACAAGAAGGATTATTAAAAAATTATTTAAAAAAAGAAAATCAATTGCATGATGTTATAATATACGGAATGCAAAGAGAGGAGTGTATATGGGTTTCTTAGGAAGTATATTTGCACCTAAAATGCCAAAACCACCACCTATTGATACAAGTTTAAGAGATCGTGAAGCTGCTGCTCAAGCAAAATTAGAAAAAGAAAAGCAACGACTTTTATCTTCTGGTAGAATGGGTATGAGTTCTACTATACTTACAGGTGGCCAAGGTGTTACAGATGAAGCTGAAACAGGTCGTACCTTGTTAGGTGGGTTGTAATGGAAAAATTTAATTATTTTAAAAAAAGACTAAACTCTATGTCTAGCACTAGAGGTACATGGGAAGATCATTGGCAAGAAATACTTGATTATGTAATGCCAAGAAAAGCTGATGTTACTTTTACTAGAACAAAAGGTGACCAAAGAACAGAAATATTATTTGATTCAACAGCTATGACATCTACTACTTTATTAGCTGCAACTATGCAAGGTACTTTGACATCACCATCGCTACAATGGTTTCATATCAAAATAAGAGAAACTGAAATAAATTTAGATAGAGACGTGCAGCTCTGGTTAGAAGATTCTGCAAAACGTATGTATGATTTGTTTAATCAAACTAATTTTAATTCAGAAGTACACGAACTTTATCTTGATTTAGTTGCTATGGGAACAGGTTGTTTGTTTATTGAAGAAGGCAACAAAGGATTTGCTACTGATCAAATACACTTTAAAGCTATGCATATTTCTGAATATTATATACAAGAAAATATTTCAGGGTATGTAGATACTTTATATCGAAAATATAAATTATCTGCAAGACAAGCTGTGCAAGAATTTGGCAAAGATAATCTTGGTGAAAAAGTATTACAAGCTGCTGCAGATAAACCAGATAAAGAATTTAATTTTATTCATGCAGTTGAACCTACTGAAGATTACGAAAGAGCAATGGGTAAATCTAATACTAAGTTACCATTTCATTCATGTCATGTATGTGAAGAAGATAAAATGATTGTACGAGTAGGAGGATACAACGAGTTTCCTTACCTTGTACCTAGATGGTCAAAAGCAACAGGCGAAATATATGGTCGTTCACCATCTTACAATGCATTACCAGATATTAAAACACTTAACAAAGCAGTAGAAATAGGACTTAAAGCATGGGCAAAATCTATTGATCCACCATTATTAGTACAAGACGATGGTGTTATAGGAAAAGTAAGAATGACACCAGGTGGTATAACTGTTGTAAGAAGTGATGCTGCTGTAAGACCTTTACAGATAGGTGCTAACTGGCAAATAACAGATTTAAAAGAAAACCAATTAAGAACAGCAATACGTCAAGCATATTACTCTGACCAGTTACAATTACAAGAAGGTCCACAAATGACTGCTACAGAAGTACAAGTAAGATATGAACTTATGCAAAGACTGCTTGGACCTACACTTGGTAGATTTCAATCAGAATTTTTAAACCCACTTATAGAAAGAGTGTTTGGAATTATGAATAGAGCAGAAGCATTTTTACCTACACCCGATATTCTTGAAGGACAATTAATTGATATTGAATATGTTGGACCACTTGCAAGATCACAACGAATGGAAGAAGCAGTAGCTGTTGAAAGACTTTATCAACTAGCTATGCAAATAGGACAACTTGACCCAGCAATAATGGATATTGTAAATCATGATGAAGCAATAAGAGCAAGGGCACAATTACTTGGAGTGCCTAAATCTATATTAAGAGGTAGAGAAGAAGTAGATGAACTTAGAGAACAAAGAGCAATGCAACAACAAATGCAACAAGAAATAATGATGCAACAACAACAAGCTGAAATAGCAGCAAAACAAGGTTCAGCATTAAAAGATATGTCAGGTGCAGAAACACAAGATGTATTAGAACAAGTTGGTCAAGCTGTAGAAGAAGAAGGTGCAGCAATAGATTCCGAGGTTGCTAATGAAGGATAAAACTTCAGATGAAGAATTAAAGCGACAAAAAATAGATTATTTTATAACATTTAGCTCCAAAGAAGGAGAAAGAGTTTTAGCTGATTTAACATCAGCTTATTATCATAGGAGTTCTTTTAGTAAAGATCCTTATGAGACTGCTTTTAAAGAAGGGCAAAGAGCAGTAATAGTCAGAATAATTAATCTTTTAAAGGAGGATAAAACAAATGGCTGACGAACAAACGACCACAGAAGTGGCAGATAACCCCGTTACAGAACAAAATTCAGAATCTGTATTAGGGTCTGGCATAAGTGATAATCAAACACAAACTGATTGGAAATCATCTTTGCCAGAAGAATTAAGAAATGAACCAACTTTGCAAAATCTAAATGATGTAGAATCATTAGCAAAGACTGTAGTTCATCAACAAAAAATGATAGGTAATAGAATACCATTACCTAAAAACGATGAGGAGAAAGCAGAACTTTACAATAAACTGGGTAGACCAGATGATCCTGCTAACTATGAGTTTGAAATACCAGAAACTCATAAACCATATTTTGCAGAACCATCTGTAAATGAGTTTAAAAATGTTGCACATCAAATTGGTTTAAACAATGATCAAGTAAAAGCATTAATTGATTATCAAGTTAATGAAATGAATAATGCTGCTGAAATGGAACAATCTGAATTATCAGTAAATCGTGAACAAGTAGAACAATCTTTGAAACAAGAATGGGGTTTTGATTACGACAAAAACCTTAGAGCTGCACAAAGAGCTATTGACGTTTATGGTGATGATGATTTAAAACAATTACTAAATGGACCAGCAGGAAATGATCCTGCTATAGTAAAATTATTTGCTAGACTTGGTGGAGAAGTTACTGAAGAAATGGCTAAAAATACACAAAATAATAAATTAAGTGTATCACCATTAGATGCTAAACAAGAAATAGAGCAAATAATGACTGACACTAAAGGTCCATATTTTGATGCTAGTCATAAAGATCATTTAGCAACTGTTGAAAAAATGCGACAATTACATGAAAAAGCATTTGGCAATAGTTAATTTTTTATGATATAATTTGCGTACCAAGTTCGCCCTTTTAGGATAACGAATCGGTTAGCCGTATGTGGCTATAAAACATAGGTTTCCCGTTAAGGATAAAGACCGATTTAAAAATTTATTTTAAGGAGGACTGAATTATGTCAATACAAATTACAACAGCTTTTGTTGAACAGTATAAAAGCAACGTATTTCATTTGGCTCAACAGAAAGGTTCAAGACTTAGAGATGCCGTTAGAACAGAAACAGTAACTGGTAAAGCACATTTCTTTGAAAGAATTGGCTCTGTTGCAGCACAATTAAGAACGTCTCGTCACTCTGATACTCCTCGTATGGATACACCACATTCCAGACGTAAAGTGTCATTGGATGATTATGACTGGGCAGACTTAATTGATAACGAAGATAAAGTAAGAATGCTTATTTCTCCTCAATCCGAATATGCACAAGCAGGTGCTTGGGCTATGGGTAGAGCAATGGATGATGCTATTATTACAGCAGCTACAGGAACATCTTATGGTGGAGTAGCTGGTGGTACATCAGTAACACTTCCATCAGGAAATAAAGTAGTACATGGTAGTACAGGGTTAAACCTTGCAAAACTACTATCTGCTAAAGAGATTATTGATGCAAGTGATGTAGACCCAGAAGAAGAAAGATTTATTGTATGTACAGCAGGTCAAATTACAGACCTATTGAACGTAGAACAAGTTACATCTGCTGATTACTCTACAGTAAAAGCATTAGCACAAGGCGAAATCGACACTTATCTAGGATTCAAATTTATCCGTACACAAAGATTAGGTACAGATAGTGATGGAAACAGACAAGTATTAGCATTTTGTAAATCAGCAATAGGACTTGCAGTTGGAGCAGATATTTCAACTAAAATTTCCGAAAGAGCTGATAAAAATTACGCAACACAAGTATTTTTATCAATGACAGTCGGTGCAACTCGTATCGAAGAAGAAAAAATGGTAGAAATTGCCTGTACGGAATAAAATTTAAAACAAGGAGGACATTAACATGGCCGTAACAACACAAAATAGTACAGAATACACAAATGCAATAGCCACTCCTGTAGTAACAGCAAATGCTGTTGCTGATAAAGGTAAACTAAGAACATTACAGTTTACACATAATCAAAGTGGAGTTGGTGACGCAGGTTCAACTGTTACCCTTGGGAAACTTCCTGCAGGTAAAGTTAAACTATTAGGTGGCTTATCAAGATTCTATTGTAACTGGACAGCAAGTTCACAAACAATGGATATCGGATGGGCAGCTTACAACGATTTAGATGGAACAGCAGTAACTGCTGACCCAGATGGTCTAGTAGATGGTTTAGATGTTGACACAGTAGGTTATTTTACAATGGAAGGAAACACAGCAGCAGGTAAACTGCTTGGTGGAAACTATACATTTGAAAGTAAAGCTGGAGTTGCTATCGTAGCAAAAGCTATTGGTGCTTTAGCAGACGATGACGATTTAGTAGGTGTAATTACCTATATCGTAGACTAGTACGACAACAAAGGGGGTAGTTTCGGCTACCCTCTAAAGGATAAAAATGGCAACTGAAGTTTCAATATGTTCAAACGCACTTAGAAAACTAGGAGATGACCCTATTACATCCCTTACTGATGACACAGAAAGAGCACGACTTTGTAATAGTTTTTATGAATCATCAAGAGATTCTTGTTTAAGATCACACCCTTGGAATTTTGCAATAACTAGAGCAACACTTGCACAATTGTCAACAACACCTGCTTATGGATTTTCTTATCAATATGCATTGCCTACAGATCCATACTGCTTAAGGGTCTTGGAAATGGAATATCAAGACTACATATTTAAAATAGAAAATTTAGCAACTGAAGGTAGAGTGTTATTAACAGACGAAGGAACAGCAAAAATACTTTATATTGCTAGAATAACTAATACAACATTATTTGATCCTTTATTTGTAGACTTGCTAACAGCTAAACTTGCAACAAATTTAGCTTATGCAATAACTGGAAGTCTAAAAGTACAGGAACAAATGTATTTACTTTATACAAAAAAACTTTCTGAAGCACGAAGTGTTGATGGACAAGAAGGGTTTATTGATGACCTTGTTTCAGATACATTTACAGATTTTAGAAAAGGTTTTTAATGGCTAGAGTACATCCTATACAAACTAACTTTACTCGTGGTGAAATAAGTCCACGACTTATTGGACAAGTTGATTTGTCAGCTTATAAAAATTCTGTAGAAACCTTAGAAAATATGACTGTGTTTCCACAAGGTGGAGCAACAAGAAGAGGTGGCACTAGGTTTGTAACAGAAGTAAAAGATTCTTCAGCAGTAACAAGATTAATACCTTTTGAATTTAATGTAGAACAAGCATATGTTTTAGAGTTTGGAAATTTATATATAAGATTTTATAAAGATAATGGACAAATAGTAGAAGCTGATAAAACTATATCAGCTATTACAAAAGCAAACCCAGCAGTAGTAACAGCAACTTCACATGGATATGCCGATGGCGACCATGTATGGATTAATAATGTTGTTGGTATGACAGAAGTAAACGGAAGAAGATATACTGTGGCAAATAAAACAACAAATACATTTGAATTATCTGGTGTAAATTCAAGTAGTTATACAACATATAGTTCAAATGGTGATGCACAAAAAGTTTATGAAATTGCTACTCCATACACAGCAGCACAAGTTTTTGATTTAAGATTTGCACAATCAGCAGATGTAATGTATATAGTGCATCCTGAACATGAACCAGAAAAATTATCGAGAACGGCTCATACTACTTGGACACTTGCAGATGTAGATTTTGCAGCAACTGGTCCGTATTTAGATGCAAATACAACTACAACAACATTGACACCAGCATCTTCTGCTGTTGCCACAGGTGTAAATATAACTGCATCAGCAACAACAGGTATTAATGATGGAGATGGTTTTCAGACTACAGATGTTGGACGAATTTTAAAATTTAATAGTGGTGAAGCTAAAATTACTGCAAGAACTAATACAACAGTTGTTGTTTGTACTATAACAAAAGCATTTGCAAATACAGACGCAACAGTTGGATGGCAACTTGGTACATTTTCAAATACAACTAAATTCCCATCTACTGTTACATTTTATGAGCAAAGGTTATTTTACGGAGGATCAACATCATATCCACAAACTATATGGGCATCACAGTCTGGTTTGTTTGACAATTTTGACGTAGGCGATTCAAGTGCAGCAGATGCTTTTATATATACTATTGCAACAAACAAAGTAAATGTTATTAGATTTTTATCACCAGCTAAAGATTTAATCGTAGGAACAGCAGGTGGTGAATTTAAAGTTGGACGACCTTTAGGAGAACCACTAAAACCAGATAATGTAAACATTACACAACAAACTACTTATGGATCACATACAACTGAACCTATACAAATAGGTGGTGATGTATTATTTGTGCAAAAACAAAGAAAGAAAATAAGATCATTTGAATTTAGGTTTGCAGATGATACATACATTTCACCAGATCTAACATTACTTGCTGAACATATAACAGATACAGGAATTGTAGATGTAACTTGGGCACAAGAACCAGACCAAATCTATTGGGCAGTAAGAGATGATGGAACATTATTAGGTATGACTTATTTAAAAGAACAAGAAGTATTAGGTTGGCATAAACATATTATAGGTGGTAAAGCAGTAAACTGCACAATTACACTTACAGATTATGCAAACATACAATCTGGTACTAAACTTACATTTGCAAAACGAGATGGTACAGAAGTTACATTTACATCTACTACAGGTACAGCAGGTACAAATGAATTTAAAACAGAAACAAGTAACAATACTTCTGGTACTAATTTAAAAAATGCTATAAATGGTCATGCAGATTTTACAGCTACAGTAGCTTCTAATGTTGTAACTGTGTCAGAAACAACACCAGAATCTACTGGGTATTTAACTGTAACAAGTCAAGATGTTATTAGATTAGCTAAAGTAAATGAAAGTCAAGCAAAAGTAAAATCAGTAACGTCAATATCTGAAGCAACAGAACATCAAGTATGGGTAATTGTAGAAAGAATTATTAATGGTGCAACTGTACAATACGTTGAATACCTTGACAGCACGTTAAACCAAGATTCTGCTTTGTCAGGAACAGTAACAGGTTCTAGCACTACAGTTACAAGTCTTGATCATTTAGAAGGTGAAACAGTACAAGTTTTAATAGATGATGCTGTATACCCAAAACAAAAAGTAACAAGTGGAGCAGTAACAGTTAGTTTGCCAAGCACGTTTGCAGCTAAAACAATAGAAGTAGGATTAGGATACGAATCTACATTAAAAACATTAAGAGTAGAAGCAGGTTCACAAGTGGGTACTGCACAAGGGTCTAAAAAAAGGTATAATGAAGTTATAGTTAGATTACATGAAAGTGTTGGTGCAACTATAAATGGCGACCAACTTCCTTTTAGAAGTTCGGCTAACAATATGGGTGAACCAATACCAGCATTTACAGGAGATAAAAGAGTTTCTAATTTAGGATGGAACAGGGAAGGTCAAATTACTATTAAACAAACACAACCTTTACCTATGACTGTCTTGTCTGTAACAGGCACATTAGTAACGAGTGATTAAATATGGCATTTTGGTTAGCAGCAGCAGCAGTAGCATCAACAGCAGTTTCTTTTATGGGTTCTTTAAATCAAAGTAGACAACTCCGAGCTGCTGCAAAAGCAGATAAAAATACAAGAATTAACCAGAAGATGCAAGAAAATATAATTGCTGCAGAACGAGCACAATTATTTATGAGTGAACAAAGAGCAGCACAAGGAGCAAGAGGGGTTGCAATGAATCAAGATTCTCCTTTGTTAGAAATAAATAATACGATAAATGACGTTGAAGATGAATTTAGTGTTATAAATTCACGATTAACAAATGATTTAAACCAAATTGATTTTAGACTAGCAGGAGCTTTAGCAAAAGAAAGTTTTAATAGAGGTGTTAATTTAATACAAGGTGCTGCAATGAGTTATTATGCTTTTAAAAGTCCAACACCTGGTGCTAAACCAAACAATTTACCTACACCTTCAACTTTTTTAAAACCAGGAACAGGTCCAGGACCTGGTGGGCAAACATATGACTACGAATTTAATAAATTTTTTAACAAATATTCGCCTAGGAGTTATTACTAATGGTTATGAAACCTCTTAGAAAAAACAGAACTGAAACTCTTATTGGCCCAACAAATTATTTAGGCATTGCCCAAGGTAATAGATTGCCTTTTGAAAAACTAACAAATGTAATTGATTCTAATATTCAAAATAAAATACTTAAAGATGAAAAAACAGAAAATTTAAGAGTCAATCTAAAAGTACAAGACGAAACTGCTTTAGCAGCAACTAGGGTACAAAAATTAGTTGATGAACTTAAAAATAATCCTAATGCAGCTTTCCTTACTGAACAACAATTAAACAATACATTTAATAAACACGCAGCATCAGAGTTTAAATTGTTAAGAAATTTGCAAAAAACAGATCCAGGAGCTGCTCGATACCTTTTTTCTAATATTCATACTGTTCTAAATAATGGTAGAAAAGATTTTTTCAAAGTTAAAGATACATTTTTAGGTGTAAAAGCAAATCAAGCAGTTACAAATTCTCCTACATATATTAAAAATAAACTTTCTAAATATAGTGGTGAAGCAAAAGTATCAGTTTTAGAAAATTTAATACTAGGAGAAAATGGACATTTAGCAAATATGCAAGGATATGCTATTAATTATAAAATAAAAGATTTTAATCTTGAAGAAGCAAAAACTAATGCAACACTAGAAACATTTGAACAACTACTTATAGAAGGTGCTAGAAATGAAATTACTGGCAGAATAGATTATGACAACATTTTAACAAATTTAAAAAATCCTAAATTAACAAAACTTTTTGGTTTACAATTTGGCAATTTAATGTCAGAAGAAGAACCAGTATTAAAAGCTAAAAGTTATCGTAATGCTTTAATAACAAGAATGATTGAATTAAAGACAAAACAAATTGCAGAAGAAAAAATATTTTTTGGAACTCAAAATGATAAAAAAATGGTTGAAGCTGATAAACTTATAAGAAATGCTATAAAGAATCCTAACTTCCAAAAAGATATTGAAAAATTAAAAGTGTTTTTTCACCAAGATGGCAACGTAGATGGTCCAAAAATGTACAAACAATTAGAAGAAACAGCTAAAAAAATATTAAAAAACGGAACAAATGATTTAACAGCGTTTGGTGCACTTGTAATAACAGATAACTTAATAGAAAACGCAGGAAAACCTGGTGGTCTTAATTCTAGATTTGAAAAATACATATTACCTGGTATCGATATAGATGATAAAAAGACTAAAAATATAGATGAATCTAAAGTGGGATATAGTATCCTAGAAAGACTTGGGATGCAAGGACCTAGTGGTATTGATATGACTCAGTACGAAATGTTTGAGGAAAAATTAAAAAAAACACCAGTAGGTGTTGCTAATATAAGATTTGATAAAGAAGTATCCGATCAGGAATCATATTTTATAGGTTCAAATTTAGGAAATTTAATTGACGAAGCTGTTATAGATAGAATTATGTCAGTTAAAAGTGCACAACTTAGAAAAATTTTGAATCAAAAATTAAAGGAAGGTTTTACAGAAGATGAATTATTTAGTCCTGGAAATCCTAATTATATATTTGATTCTCGTGGATTAATGTTACCATTTGTAGCTACTGAAGAAGATAATACAAAATATAAAGATATAAGTTTTGGCGAAGGACAGTTAACAAATGAACAAAAAAACCAATTATTAAAGCAGCAATCAACTGATGGTAGTACAATAATAGATTCTAATGATTTCGTAGATGAAGCAGAAATAAATGAAAAAAATCTTAAAAAAGCAATAGAATTTTTAAGAGAAAATCCTAACACCATAAAAAGATTTATTGAAGTATTTGGTGAAGATAATGTTCCAGCTGATATAAAAAATTTAATACCACCAAATAGGAAAAAATAATGGCAATTGTTGATCCTTACGATAAATTAGCACCAAAATCAACAGATCCTTATTCTCGTTTAGCACCTAAAAATAATAACGATGACCCTTACGATGATTTAGCACCTATAGAACAACAAAAACAATTTAATCTTGATAAAACTATGCAAAAAATGAATTTAACATATGGTGCAGCTCGAACAGTTTGGAAAAAAATATTTGGTGAAGAATTTGAAGGAAGTAAAATTTATGAAAAAGGAATAGGCATTTCTGTACATAATTTAGATAAAATTTTTAGAGAACAAATAGGAGAAAATGTAACACCTAACATTCCGTATGAAAATGCTATTTCAGATCCTGGTGAAGATTATAAAATAGGAGAAAAATTTTTAGAAAGAGCTTTAACAATGGCAGTAGATTTGCCATATTCTATACCTGGTTTAATTATGGGTGCTTTAACCCCAGGAGGTGTTAAAGCTAAACTTGGTGTTGCTGGTTTTGGTGCTGCATTTGTACCTGAATCTTTAAGAGCAACATACATACAAGCAGTAACTAGACCAGATGATGTTAAAAATTGGGAAGAATTTTGGCAAATTTATATACAAGAAGGAATTAAAGAAGGAGTAAAAGCAGGTTCAAGAGTAACTGCAGGTGTTGTAACTCCACAATTTTTACCTATAAAAGCTTTAACTGGTCCTATAACTAAATACATACCTACACAAAGTTTTACAACTAATTGGGCAACAAGTCTTGCTGCATCACAAGGAATAGGTAGAGCATTAAATGGACAATTTGATTCTAAAGAAGATATTATAATTGAAGGTATGTTCTGGACAGCAAATGGTTTTGGTGCATCAAGAAATAAAATTAAAAACATGATTACAGAAGAACAAATAAGAACATCAAAAATTAGAAGATTAGAAGTTCTTGATGAAGTTGCAAAAGACCCACAAATGTTTGAAGATTTAACAAGTAGAAATATAACAGTATTTAGAAAAAATACTGACAAATTTTTAGATTCATTAAAACACAAACCAGTTAATAAAGGTTTTGAATTAATATTGGAAGATAATACTTTAAAAATAGTAAAAGAAGTACAAGAAGTTGCTGCAATTAAAACAAAACAAGAAATAGCTGTACAAAGTTCAATTGATCATATTATGGAAAAACACGTCCCTAAAGTGGTAAGGGAAAAATTTAAAAATATGAATAGAGATGAAATAGCACTATATTGGCTTAATCAATACGATCCCATGAAAAGACAAATAAAAACATATGGAGAAAGAGGTACATGGGATGCAATTAATCCTGAACAACAATTTTTAATGCAAAGTGGAAATTATGCTGAAGCAGCAGGATATTTAAAATATGGTTATAGGACTAAAGATGGGGTGCAAATAACTGAACCATATAGTGCAATACTTAATGAAGTACAAAAATCTAAAACATTAAGGCAAGATTATTTGGATGTTTATTTGTCAGCATTAGATGATATACAAAGTGTAAAAGAAGGAAAAAAAGCTAAATATAACCAAAAAAAAGCAAAAAAAGTTGTAGAATCATTAAAAAATCAATACGAACCTTTTAGAAAAAGAATACAAAAAATAAATGAAGCTAATTTAAAAATATTATTAGATGGTAATTTAATTACACAACAATTGTATAATAAATTATTAACTAGAAAAACGTATGCACCAGCTAGAGGGATAAGAATTAATGAAGATGGAACAATAGTGCAAAAAGGTAGTGGCAAACTTATACAAACTAAAGAAGGAAGTACGCAAGACATCTATAGTCCTTCTTATGCTATAGCTGAAAATTTATTTGTTTTTACTGATGCTGCTAATAAAAATATGGCATTAAAATATTATTTTGATTGGGTTGAAAATGTAGCAAGAAAAGCAAATTCAGATGATCCTACGTTGCCTAGTAGATATAAATCTATAAAAGCTAGAAAATTAACACCAAAAGAATTAGATAAAATTGTGGATAAATTTAGTAAAGGTGAAGATACTACTAGTTTTACTATTTTTACAAAACAATCTGATAAAGGGCCTCAAAATCTTGTTACATATTTTGATAAAGGAAAAGCTGTTACATATAAAGTGTCAGACCCTTTATTATATAAAGCATTACAAGGATTAGATGCTAGTGAAATAAATACGTTAGCTTATATAGGACGAGGTGTTACTAAATTAAGAAGAGATTTTGCCGTCCTTGATCCAGAGTTTTTAACAATTGCAGCAGTAAAAGATATGGGTATAGCACCAATTGTATCTAAGGTAGGATTGCAACCATGGGATGTTGCTTTAGGAATAATAGGACAAGTAAAAGGCAGAGTTCTTGATACGCCTTTATGGAAAGACTATGTGCAAAGTAGAGCTTTAGGTTCTGATATAGCATCTACAATAGAAACTTATAAATTTAGCAATGCTTTAAAAGACCCTAGAACACTTAAAAATGAAATTAGTTTTAAAACAGTAACAGTAGATGTTTTTAATAAAACAAAATTTGTTTTTAGAGATTTAATTGGAACTACAATGGAAAATGCTACAAGGTTTAGAGAGTTTGAATTATCATATAAAAAAGCAATTGAAGCAGGAAGAACACGAGCAGAAGCATTAGATATAGCAGGTCTTTATGCAAAAGATATTATAGATTTTTCAAGAGCAGGATTGTTTGGTCGTGCTTGGAATAGATATAGTGCTTTCTTCAATGCTAAAATACAGTCAGCAGCTAAATTTACTCAAATTATTGAAAACCCAAAAACAAGACGTAGTGCAATTGAATATGGATTAATGTATTTAACATTGCCTACAATATATACGTTTTTAGCAAATTACGATGATCCAGAATGGATTAATAATATTAGTGATTATAAAAAGAAAAGTGGAAATCAAATTAAAACGACCCATAAAGGAGATGCTTTTTTTATGCATTTTCCAGATGCTTGGGGAGAATGGGGTATTATATTTCAAGCTTTACCAAGAAAAGCATTAAACTATCTATTATTAAATGACAAAGAAGCAATAAAAAATCTTTTTACAGACGAAGTGTTGAAACTTTTTATGCAAACAGCAGGATCAGCAATACCAGATGCTGCTAAAGGTCTAGTAGAAACAGTTATAAATCAAAAGTTTTGGAATATGCAAGCTATTTATAGTGCTAAAGATGAAAGAATGGTAGATGCATATAATACTGATTTAAGGGTATCAGAAGTATCTAGGTTTTTATCAAAAAGTTCAGCAATGGGTTTAAGAGTTTTTAGTCGTGGAACAATAAATGATTGGGATGGATTTGATCCTAAAGTTATTGATTATAATATAAAGTCAATGACTTCAGCAATTGGTACTTCATTATTAAATGGATTAGATCAAATTTTAAGAAAATCAGGAATAGTGTCAAGACCTCCTACTCCTTATTCTGGCAAATTAGTTAAAGATATTGATAAATTGCCTTTACTAAAAAAACTTTTTATTGCAAATAGTCCTAAATATAATTCAACTGCTAACAGAAAATTTTACAATTATTACAAAAAATATCAAAAAATTCATACTACTGCACATGAAGCTCGAAGAAAAGGCGATGAAGCAGCGTGGAAAAAATATTCAAATACGCCTGAATATAAATTGTATACAACATTAAATAAAGTTGCAAATGCTATATCAAATTTCAAAGGTGAATATGATAGATATACTTTAATGCCAAAAGATAAAATTACTGACAAACAAAGAATAAGCTATCAAGAAACGGCTTTAAAAAACATAATAAAAACTGCATGGAGAGGAGTACAAATAGTTGAAGGCAAAACTATACAAACTCAATCAATGCGTATAGGTGCAAAACAACCAAAGAAAAAAACAGGAAAAGAGATAATATCAGATTTTCTTTTTAAAGAAAGAGAAAATGCAGATCCTTATAGTGAATTAGCACCTAAATGAATAGTAGAAAAGTAACAAATTTAATGATAAAATATAGAGGAATATAAAATGGCAATATCAACAACAATAATTAAGAATAGTTATAGTGGTGACGGGTCTAACGATACCTTTGCATATGCTTTTAAAATCTCTGCAGCAGCAGATTTACAGGTTATTATAAGGTCAGCTTTAGCTGTAGAAACTGTTAAAACCCTTACTACTCACTATACAGTAACTGGTGCTGGAGTTGCAACTGGTGGAAATGTAGTATTTGAATCAGGTCATATACCTACAGCTACAGAAACAGTAGTAATAAGAAGGGCTACAACACAGACACAAACTCTTGATCTTGTAGAAAATGACCCATTTACTGCAGATTCTGTTGAAAGTGCTTTTGATAAAAACCTTGCAGCAATACAAGAATTACAAGAACAAGTTGATAGATCTTTTAAAGTATCAAGAACTAACACTATTACATCATCTGAATTTACTTCAAGTGCTGCAGATAGAGCTAGTAGAGCATTAGGATTTGATACTTCTGGAGATTTAACTACAATAGCAGACTTCCTACCACAAGGTGGAGATTCTGCATTAATGACATACTCAACTACAACAACTGATTCTGATCCTGGTGCTGGTAAAATAAGATTTAACAACACTACAATAGCATCAGTAACTGCAGCATATGTAGATGATGTAGAATACAATGCTACAGACATATCTGCATGGGTACAGTCTTGGGATGACAATGCTACTAACTATACTAATAGAGGTAGATTAAGGGTACAAAAAGCAGGAACGCTTGATACATGGGCAGTATTTAATATTACAGCAGCAATAAACGATGCTTCTGGCTATAGTAAAGCTACATTAGTTCATGTAGATAGTTCAGGCACATTTACAGACGCAGATAAAGTATGGGTTACATTTATAGCAAATGGTATAGATGGAGCAACCCCAGGATATTTTTACAAATTTGATTCAGGAACAAGTGATGCTGACCCAGGAGCTGGGGAAGTAGCTTTCAATAATGGCACATATTCAAATGTCACAGTTATTTATATAGATGATGTTGACCAGCATGGAGCGACTACCCAGACAGATACTATTACTTGGGATGACAGTACGGCAGGAAACAAAGGTTATATTCAGTTTACTGATATAAACGATAGGTCTACTTATGTTAGATTTAAGGTAACAGGTGCAGCAACAGATGCGTCTGGCTACAATAAACTAACAGTAGCACATCTTGTTTCTAACAATACGTTTACTGCAGGAGATAGTCTTGCAGTAACATTTACAGCATCTGGTAACGATGGTGCAGTACCTGGATACCTTTATGTATTTGATACAGCAACTACAGATGCCGACCCAGGTGCAGGTGAGATTAGATTTAATAATGGCACATATGCTTCAGCATCAGCAATCTACATAGATGACGATGACACTAATGGTGCAACAACATCAACAGATGTTTTAACTTGGGATGATTCGACATCTACTATAAAAGGTTATCTACATATAGTAGATACAGATGACCCAACAACATATGCTAGATTTTCTATTACAGGTGCATCTACAAATGCAAGTGGATATAACAAGTTAGCCGTAACGCCTTTGGTATCTAATAATACATTTAGTGCTGGTGACATAGTATCCGTACACTTTACAAGACAAGGCGATAAGGGTACGACTGGAGATACTGGTTCTACTGGTTCAACAGGTAGTACAGGTTCTACTGGTGCTACAGGTGCAGTAGGTGCAAACCCACAATTATCTATGACATGGGATAATGGTACATCTGATGCAGACCCTGGTGGGGGTCATATAAGATTTAACAATGCAACATTGAGTAGTGTTTCTATTTTATATGTAGATGATGCAGATGATGCATCTGCTGACATAACAACATTTGTTCAAAGTTGGGATGATGTAAGTAATAGTACAGCAAGGGGTATTGTAACAATAACGAAAGAAGGTACACCTGCAACTTATGCAACATATAAAGTAAGTGGAGCAATAACAGATGCAAGTGGATATACAAAAGTTCCTGTAACGCATTTAACAAGTAATGGCAGTTTTTCTAATGATGATGGAGTAGCAGTTACTTTTAGTTATAGTGGAGTAGATGGAACTGGAGCTATGGACAACTGGGTTATTTCAGATGGTTCTACTTCGCAGACTATAGCAGATGGAAATACTTTAACCATAACTTCTGGGGAAGGAATAGATGCTGCCGTATCTGCAACAGATACTTTAACAATAGCAGGAGAAGATGCATCAACCTCTAATAAGGGAGTTGCTTCATTTAGCTCAGATAATTTTGCAGTATCATCTGGTGCAGTAACAATAAAAGACAATGGAGTAGCTGTAGCAGAATTAGCTGATATAGCTAGAGGTAGTATTGTATATGGAAACGCTTCTGCTGCAACAGCAGAGCTAACTAAAGGTGCTGCTAATACAGTATTAACTTCTGACGGAACAGATATTTCATGGGCAGCAGGTGGTGGAGATTTAGTTTTCTTAGTAGAAAATAGTGTAGCAGGTGGAGTTCATCTTAGTACAGCATTTAGTTCAACATACATTACAAGTACATACGAAAGATATTTAATAACATTTCAAGATTTAGATTTTAACAATGATAATGTAACTTTTTATGCACAAATAAGTGCAGATAATGGTTCAAGTTATAAGACAAGTGGGTATAGGACAGCAGGTTATTACAATGAATATAATGGTAGTGCTACAAACCAAGCAGCCGATAATACTGCTAGTTATTTAATGGCAGCTACAAGTGTAGGTAATGCAGCTACAGAATCTTTAAGTGGACATATGTGGTTGATTAATCCAGCAAACAGTTCGACCTTTGCTCAAGCATACTGGGATTTAGTTTATGATGCAGAAGATAGTTATACAAGACGATATATAGGAGCAGGTAACTGGGCTACAGCTGGTGCAATAAACAATATTAAATTTGCACCTAGTGGTGGAGTCTGGAATAGTGGTAAAATTTGCGTATATGGAGTGAAAAATAGCTAATGGCAAATAAATATAAAATGGTAGATGGAGTATCTATCCAATTAACAGATGAAGAACAAGCAGCCGTAGATAGTGAACAATCAACTGCAACTTCAGCTATTGCTGCTGTGGCATATAAAAGAAAGAGACAAAAAGAATATGGTTCAATGGCGGAACAATTAGAATATATAGTAGAAAATGGATTAGATGCTTTTATAACAAAACAAAATGGAATAAAATCTAAGTATCCTAAATAATAATGATGTTAAATGTGCATGAATTAAATGTTGAACTAGCCAAGATTAAAGGCGACATCAAAATGATTAATTCACACATTGAGATAATTAAAACTAATCATCTAAAACACATTGAAGAAGATCTAAAAAATGTGAGAAGAATAATGTGGGGTGTAGGTTTTATGA
>Ga0208181_1000424_pt1 | contig 22624 bp, 21 predicted proteins | sample MalvirDeepMed_s6_FD_184244 | JGI IMG/M metagenome (GOLD analysis project Ga0208181, IMG submission 184244) | Marine viral communities from the Global Malaspina Expedition - Malaspina viral metaG DeepMed_s6 (SPAdes) (version 2) | ecosystem: Environmental > Aquatic > Marine > Oceanic | place... | reverse complement strand
GCTCCCTGCTTGGGGCGGGCAGGACGGGGAAGGGAAGCACGTACCTATCGCAGCACTCGCTCGCGGACATGAGCAGATCACCACTTTGGAAACAACCCTAACGCCCGGCCTCGCGCCGGGCTTTTTCATGGGAGATGAAAATGCGAGCACTCACCGAGATCATTATTCACTGCACAGCGACCCGCACCGACTGGATGGATGGCTACCCGACCGGCGCAAAGGTGGCGGAAATCCGCAGCTGGCATGTGGACGGCAATGGCTGGTCTGACATCGGCTATCACTTCCTGATCGACCGCGACGGGACCGTGGCGACTGGGCGGGCGATCGAGCGCACCGGCGCGCATGTCAAAGGCCACAACACTGGGACCATCGGCGTGTCGCTGTTCGGCGGCCACGGCAGCGCGGAAACGGACGCCTTCTCGGATCACTTCACCGAGGCACAGGACGCGGCGCTGCGCGAGCTGCTGGCGGATCTCGACAGCACCTACGGGCCTGGCCTCAAGATCAGCGGCCACAACGAATACGCGGCGAAGGCTTGCCCGGGCTTCAATGTGGCGAAGTGGCTCGCCGACGCGCTGCCGCTGGCCGACGCTGATCCGGCGACCGACCCGGACTACACCGCCGCGACCAAGCTCCGCTGGCGCCTGGCAGAGATCCGCGACACCGCGACCCGCGCGCTGTCCGGCGAATGATCCTCCCGATCACCGACTGGCGCCTTGCGCTGGTCCTCTCCGCGGCGCTGTGCCGCTCTCCCATGAAAGGAAACCCTCATGGACATCCTGACGTCGATCCTCGCCGATGCGGGGCTGCAGGAGGCGTTGCTCGGCGTCTTCGGCATCCTGCTGACGATCATCATCAAGCGCGGGGCTGCGGCCTTCACCGCGGTCACGGGCATCGCAATCGAGCGCGCGGCTCGCGAGGCGCTCCACTCCGCGATCAAGAGCGGCATCGAGGCGGCACTCGCGCGCGGTCCTGAGGCGGGCTTGGAGGAGATCAAGGCGCACGCGATCTTCCACGCCCAGCAGTCTGTCCCGGATGCGATTGAGGTCTTGGTTCCCGGGGATGGCGTCCTCGACCGGTTGGCGCTGCGCTACTACCGCGAGGCGATGGAGCGCTTCGGGGTGCAGGTGCCCGCGTAACGAGATCCGCTGGCGCGTTGCCAGCGGTGGGCGGGCCGGGCCGCCACATTCCACATTTCCCGGACCGCAGATCCGAACCGGATCGCAGAGACAGCTGCCTGCTGGTGGCTCGTCTGTCCCCGCCCGCGTGCTTTGGTCGGCGCGCGGGCTTTTCCTTTCCACGATGAGGTGCAGAGATGCCCAAGCATGACTTCGAAACGATCCAGGGGGATGTGCCCGTGCTGCTGAGCCTCAGCGGCGCGAACGTGTCCGAGATCACGGTGCAGAACCCGACCTCCAAGTTCATCCGCGTTATCGCCACGACCAGCGAAGAGACACCGGCGGCAACCGCGCCTGGCTACGAGCTTCGGCCTGGCGAGGCGCTGTTCGGCGAGGACTGTCCGAAGATCTTCAAAGGCATCGCGCCGACCAGGTTCTATGGGTTCGCCTATGGGCAGCAGGCGCGCGTGATGGTCGACCATGCGTAGGTTGGGCAGCATCAGTGCGCGGCGGTTTGGCGGGCCGGGCAGGGGCGCGACAGGCGGTGGTGGGGGCGGTGATGCATTCGTGCAGCCCGTGGTTTTCGTTGGGGCGTCGAACACGGACGGCGGGGATAACCTTGCCACCGCCATGACGGCAGCCGACGACGACGCGCGCCTGCGCTGGTACGACATGAACACCGACGCTATCACCCCGCTGGACTATACGACCGGGCGCCCGCGCCTCGGTGCCGTCGAAACCGAGAAGACTAGCCCCGGCATCCATTTCACGAAATACCTTGCCGACAACACGCCCGGCGATGTCGTGTTTCCGATGGTCAACACCGCAGTCGGCGGGCGTGGGCTCGCCGCTGGTAGCGGGACGCCCGGAAGCGGGCCGTGGGATCCAGACGGCACCGGCGCGGCGTGGGGTATTGGCGGGAGCCCGGCGCAGACGACTGTCTCTGGGGCGCTCTATAAGGCGCACACCTCCGGCAATGTGCCGAACGGGTTTGCCGCGGCTATCGCGGCGGAGTTCCCTGACCGGGTTGTCCTTCCGCCGATATTCTTCGGGCATCCGGCCAACGAGAACGATACTAGCGGTGCCTTCTCGTTCCTGATCGACCGAGCGCGCCGCTGCATGGAGGGCATCCGCGCTGCGTGGGGCGCGCCGAACGCGCCGTGGGTGATCTACGGTGGCCCGCCAGAATGGACCTACAGCGGTGCGGGCGGCACGCGCGAGAAAATCACGTCGTGCAACGCATGGCTGGCACAGTCGATGGTCAATGTGGCCTATGTGGAGGGGCACGAGGGCTACACCGTCGAGGGCTTCCCGATCCACTACACCAACCAGGGATACCGCCTGCTCGGCGCGAAGGTTGGCCCTGCCGTCGAGGTAGCCCGGTCTCGCGACACAGCGCCGATGGAATGGACCGACTGGATTGATGATCTGACCGTGAAGCCCGCGCGCTACTACGGCCTGTATCGCGGTCTCTCGACCTACACCGGCCCTGCGGCTGAGATCAGCAACGGCACCACGACCATCGACGTGGATTTCCTCGCCAACGGCATGATCGACGTGGCGGCGATCGAGGATCACGCGGCTGGCGGTGACGCGTGGGTCACAAAGTTCTACTGCCATATGGGCAGCGGCTCCACGATGGTTCCCGAGGGCACCAACGACGCGCTACTCGTGGACAGCGGAGAGCTTTGCTTTCAGGGCCGGAAGCTGGCGTGGGGCAACGATACCGGCGGCATCCTCATGTACGACGACAGTTTCGCGCTCACGACTGCCGGAGCGCTTCTCGGTGTCGGTCGAGAGGACGATGGCGCGAACAATGTGCAGCTTGCCGGGCCTCAGAACACGTTGGCGATCCTCGGCGCGGCGGGAAACACATCTTATGATGCGGGCTCAGGCCTGTTCAACACCGACCCGCCGCTCGACTACGAGCCCGATTTCATCCTCGCGCTGTCGGGCAGCCCCGGCGGCTACCAGTCGCGGGCGAGCTACGTGGATGCTGCCACCGGGTTGTCTGTGAACGGCGATGCCATCGGGCAGGGCGCGTCCGCTTCGACCTTCTACGGCACGGCCGGAACGCTTGGCTGGGGTGGCCGGCAAGGCGCCACGAACCGCAACGGCATCGGCTCGTACACCGCTGCGGCAGCATGGGCGACAGCGCCGACAGGGGCCGACCTGACGCGGGTGCTGGCATTCTGCCGGGCTATTGGGGTGACCGATGACCTGATCGCGGCGTGAGCCGGGGTGCCGGCGGTGTGAGTGGAGGGCCGCCAGACCTGCGCCCTTCTCGTAATTGTGTGGTCTCGGCTTCCTGCTGGGAGCCCGAAAACGCACGCTTAGATCCTCTGCCAACCCGCGCCATTGAACTGGAAAACTGCAGACCACTGTGCTAAATCTAACTGGTCAGACTTTAAAGTCTGAGAGCACCCTCCGAACCCGGACCGGCCCGGCAGTGACCCAATAGATTTTGTCCAGCGGGGTTCGAAACCCCGGTTCGGGTGGGGCTTCCTGACTCTATGAGAACTGTCGATTGTGCATAAAATTTGCCGGCCGACCTGACAGGTCAAAGAGCAAATTTTCGACCACTTCCCATTGGGTTGGAGTCAGCGGTCTCGGTAAGTTACTTGTCGATTCCGGCGCCAACACTCGCATCAAAGCAGGGTTCCGTGACTCGACCGCGGTGATCGTAGTGAGCGCATTCTTAAGGTTGCTGGCAATGAACCCGATTGGGCCGACTTGTCCGGCAAACGCGAAATTCACAAAAGGTTCGGCGTGGTTCGTCCGGGTGTCGAGCGATATGCCTGCTGCATGAACGAGGTTGTGTCCTCCCCACTGGAAAGGTGGGGTCATTTCCATCACGGCGATGGTCAGTTCTGCGGGTACAGAGAGCGACTCGAGGGGAGATAACCGCGCTTTGTTGAAATAATGCTCAGCAAGCTTGGGCGCTGGCGCGGCTTCAGTTTGGAGAATGGAGTACGTCATCATGATCGCCTTGAGGCCGAGCCATGCTCGTAGCGGCTTTAGATCCGCTGGATCGAGAGCCAATCTTCCGCTCTTAAGAGTTCGCAGCATCTTCAATCGCATGCGGTTCTCTAACCGAGACATCCAGCCATTGTTGCACGTCTTGCAGACCAGCCTGCGTTTCGCGTGAAGCGCAGTGCCGTTCCGTGCAAATGGCCCCTTGCGCGTGCGGGTATGCCCGGAAAACTCCCAATTGTGCACAAAGTGCTTGGCGCGCTCGGTCTTGTGCCAGTGAACCCCGGACATGGGAATAAGCCACTGTCCCCATATGTGCTCCGTGCTCAGCTTCGGTTCCCCGCAAAAAATACAGCCGGCCATCTACGCTTCCCCACTTGCTGCCTGCCCCGGGCATTGGCTTAAGCTAGGCTGCAAGAGGAGTCTCGAAGATCTTTCAGATCTAACTCAGGGGCGACCCTATCCGACATACGCAATGACGTCCCGGTCGAGAGGCGTTTTGATGCTACCTTGGCGGATCGGAGTGGCATCATGTTGAAGCAGGTAGAGAACGAATACGGCCGCCAGAACAGCGACCTCTAACGAGATCCGCCGACGAGGTGTCGGCGGTGAGCGCCGCGCGCATCACCGGGTTCAGTGGGGCTCGTTGGCCAGGCGCAGCAGAATATCCGCGTGGCAGGGTTGATCGGGCGGGCACCAGCAAGCAAGATCCCTGCCGGCAAGCTCCCGCCTGATTTCGTCGTCGGTCGGGTAGGGGCGTACCGGATAGGACAGCATGTCGGCAAAGAACCGTACCGCAGTGGCGCGGTCCTTGACCATCTCTTCGACAAACGCGCCATCAATCTCCATCCCGCGACCGGTGCCTATGGCAAATGGGTTTCCCCATTTACCAGGGCGGGCGACGACGACAGCGTTGGGCGGCTTGCGCCATCCTTTGGCGCGCTGCAGTTGGATGCGCTTCGGCATTTTCGGCCTCCTCGAGGTGTATGAGCCGGACTTGGGGTTGCAGTGCGGGCACGGTTGTCCGCGCCGGTTCTCTGTTATGGTCCAGCGATCCTCAATCCAGCCGGTGTCGTGATCGCAGGCGCGACAGCGAAAGCGGATCATTCCGTCGCCAGCGTCGGCCACGCGCATGCGGACAAGGGATATGTCGCGCGGCAGATCGTTCTTGTCGAACAGCATCGGCGGCTCCGGGCGGGGCGACTGCCCCGCTCGCTTGCTCTTTACGAGCATCTCTTTCTCTGCTGTTCCCGGTCGATCGATTGGAGATGCCCCTTGGTAATCGCGATCGCAGTTTCCTTGTCTCCGCCGGACATGGACGAGAGGGGGAGGCCCAGCAGAAATACGCCGAATGCATCGCCGCTCGCTGCCGCCTCCTGCTGCGCGCTCAAGTTTTCAAGGCCTTGAGTGTACTTCAGCTCGGCGTCGGAAAGTTGTCTGCACGAGTACCCCCGATACTCATTGTTTCCAATCTCAGCTGCGGCGATTTGGTCTGGTTGCTTCGCGCAAGCCGTGACTGCTGCAATTGGAATAAGTAGTAGTAGACTTCTCATTTCTGAATCCTGTTATTTCAACAGTTGCATTAAGGTTTCTACATTCGCCTGAAGCAATATCGTTCTGGTTTTGTTGGCATAGAAGGAACGCTGCGTTGCGCCGCGGACACTACGCACTCCTGAGCTGCACCTGTGGGCGCGACAGCACCATCATGATGGCTGACCTGCCGCGTTCCGATCGGGACGCGACAGGCTGGGTCATGAGTGAAGCGGCGCTGGCCCGGCTCCGGTGCTCGAGGTGCGGGCGGGTGGGGAGACCGGATGAGGTTCGGTTCGGCTGGTCGGCGGGGATGCCGTCGCGGGAATAGTTGGAGCCCTCATCATAACCCGTTGATTTTCCTCAGGCCAATTCTTGGAACTTTTGCAGCGTAAGCCGTTGAGGTTCTGGTGTTTGGCGTACTCCTTTCGGGTGCGCCATTTTTCCCATCAATGCAGTGTCTTATCGCTGAGAAGATCTCTTGGCGAAGTTGCGGAGTATTCTCCGAAACCGCTCTTTTCAGGCCTCTGACCGTTCAAGTCGCGTTCAGGAAATGCAGTCACGCGCGGGTCTTTACGGCTACCGTGCGATTCTTGATGACCGACGTTGGGCGGCGTGAGGGCGTGCAGAGCTTCGACAGCTCCTGCAGCCGCCACGGAGCCGAGCCTGCGGCGTCGTTGCGGAGCTCTGACATGTGGTGAGTCATTTCGCAGCTCCATGCGGTTGGAGAGGCCGCCTGAGCAAGCGATCTCCCGCCCGCGATCGGATGAAGAACTGGGCCAGCTACAATGCGTCGCTGCGGGAGCGGGGCGGTTTTTCGATCTGTATGGATAAGCAGATGACCCGGCTTGCGCCGCATCATGGGCGACGCGGACGGCCAGCCGCCGCCAGACCGCAGGCGCGCTGATCGACTTCGTTCCGCGATAACTTGTGGGGTGGTTGCGAAGAACGGCTTGTCGTGTGGGACGCGCCGATAAGCTGTCTGTCGCCACTTTCCCTCAGCGTGCGGCCGGAATCGAACAGTGGGCTAGGTGTTCAGTCTCGCCGCTCGGGGTCGTCGGCGCTGGCGCTCCGCTGCGCCAGCAGTTCTTCCAGGTTCACCGGCTTGTAGCCTGTCTGTTCGACGCTGACGCAAAGGTGCCGGTCCGTGGGGGCCGGCCGGGTGTGCAGGTGCCCGTGGATGTTCAAGGTGAACCGGTCGGCCATCCCGCTCCGCAAGGACAGGTCCAGCGGCAGGTGCGTGAGAGCAAGCTTGGCGGCCGCTGTCACGTCCCAGAGCGAGATCGTCGCGAAGGCCGCGCGCAGCCGGTCGTCCAGCGGGTTGTCGTGATTGCCAAGGATCAGGTGCTTCTGCCCGCGCAGCCGCGGCAGGACGCGCCAGCCATCGCCCGCGTGGACATCGCCAAGGTGCAGCACCCGGTCGCCCTCCGCGATGTGGTCGTTCCACAGGTCGGCGAGGCACTCGTTCATCTGGCTCACGGTCTCGAACGGGCGGCCGACCTTGCCCGCCGCCGGGGGGGCGACGACCAGGCTCGCGTCGCCGAAATGGGTGTCCGAGATGATCCAGGTCGTCATGATCTGTTCCTTGGTCGTGTTCTGATGGCGGTGCGTCGGCAGGCGGGCGCCGAAAGACGTCCGGGGGTCTTCGGGGGCGTAAGGGGCGGCGAAACGTGCCGGCGTCAGTCGCGATCCAGGGACGGGTCGACCTCGGGCCTTGCGTCGCCGCGCATGCGCCGGGTCAGAAAGCGCGCCAGCTTGTCGGCAGCCGGTGCCAGGGTACGTCCATGCAACTTCACCAGTCGGATATTGGCGGGCTGCATCCGGCTGATCCGGATGAGGGAGACATTGGCCGTCTCATCCTCGGTCTGCTCGTAGAGGGACAGACCGAAGGTGATCAGACCCGCGCTGCGGCACGCACTGGCAATCGAGGCATAGGTGTTGCTCTCGACCGCCGGGTTCAGGAAGGTGTTTTCCCGGCTGGCGTGCTGATCCAGCATCAGGCGCAGGCCGGAGCCTTGGGGCGGCAGAACGAACTGGTGCTGCGCGATCTCCGCGAGGCTGATCTCTGTCTGCGCGGCAAGCGGGTGGCTGGCAGAGACCACCGCGTAGATTTCCTGCTCGGCCTCGCCCAGCACCGACAGGTCCGTGTGATCGGACAGGTTCAGGCACAGGCCGATATCCGACTGGTAATCCTGCAGGTCCGACAGCGCCCGGGCCGAGGAAGAGTGGTTGATCGACACGGTGACCTTGGGGTTCTGCAGCTGGAAACGCGCCAGATGCACGGGCAGGAAACTCTCCAGCACCGACTGGCTGGCGCAGATGCGGACGTGGCCGCTGGTCGCCTTGCGGATCGCCTGCAATTCGCCGCGGACCTTCTCGAACTCAGCCAGTTGGCTGCGGGCATAGACGGCGAGGTATTGTCCAGACGGGTTCAGGCGCAGGCCCTTTGGCGTGCGTTCGAACAACTCCACCCCGAACTGGGCTTCCAGCGCCAGGATCTTCCGGCTGAGCGCCGAGGGCGTCAGAGTCATGTGCTCTGCCGCCTTGCGGATGGATCGAAAGCGGTCGATGGCGTCGAGGATTTTGAGATCGTTGAGGCTTTGCATGGGCCCTGCGCCTCAGGCCGGGAGTGGCACGACGGTCTCGCGCCGGACGGTCAGTTCGATCTGGCCGCTTTCGCTCGGACGGCTTTCGGAGAAGAAGGTCAGCTCTTGGCCACGCGCCTCTACCTTCACCTCGAAGCGGCCGTCGATGAAAACCATGTCCTGGACCTTTGCCGTCACCTCGCCGCCTGCGGGGGCGATCTGCAAGGCGTTGCGGGGCACGAGCAGCCAGTCATCGGTCCAGGGGCCGCCGTCCAGAAAGGCGCGGGGCACGATATTCCCGGCGTTGACGAAGCGCGCGATGCCCACGGTGCCGGGCCGGGTAAAGACCTCCAGCGGCGCGCCGACCTGCTGGATCCGGCCGCCCTCCATGACGGCGATGCGATCCGACAGGATCTGCGCCTCGCGCCGGTCATGGGTGACGTTGATGCAGGTCAGGCCGAATTGCTTCGACAGCTTGCGGATCTCGTGGCCGAGGTCGTCGCGCAGGTTGCTGTCGAGGCTGGCGAGCGGTTCATCCAGCAGCAGCACCCGGGGCGACAGCGCCAGAGCGCGGGCGATGCCGACGCGCTGGCGCTGGCCGCCGGACAGCTGGCGCGGAGACTTGCCCGCGTGTTCGGCCATCTGGACCTGTTCCAGCACCTCGCGCACGCGCGCGGCCATTTCGGATTTCCGCCAGCCGGCGCTGCGTAGCGGAAAGGCGATGTTGTCGTCGATGCTCATATGTGGCCATAGCGCGTGGTCCTGGAAGACGAAGCCGAAGCGCCGCGCCTGGGTGGGCACGAAACGGCTGCGGGCGGGGTCGTCCAGCACGGCGCCGTCGCAGGACAATTGCCCTGTATCCGCGCGTTCCAGCCCGGCGATGATCCGCAGCAGGGTGGACTTGCCGCAGCCCGACTGACCCAGCAGGGTGACGAACTCGCCCTCGGCAATCTCGAGGTCGATGCCCTTCAGGATGTCTGTCGCGCCGAAGCTCTTGCGCAGGGTCTGGATCTGGATCACGGGTTATCCTTTCACGAAGCGCAGCCCGGCAAGGGCATTGCCCAGGGCGATGAAGCTGCCGGAGATGACGACGGACACGAGGCTCATCGCCATGGCGGTGCGGACGGAGCCCTGGTCGAACTGGTGGAAAACGAAGGTCGAGACCGTCTCGAACCCTGGCGGGGTCAACAGCAGCGAGGTGACCAGTTCCCGCGAGGCGATGGAGAAGACGATGAGGCCCGAGGCGACCGAAACACCCAGCAGGGCCGGGCCGTTCACCCGCCAGATCACGCCAAGATCGCTGGCGCCGTAGACCATCGCGGCGTCCTGCATCGACATCGGCAGCTGGCGCAGCGTGCTGGTGATCATCCGCACCGGGTAGGGCAGCATGATGCAGGTGTAGGCCAGCAGCATCACCCACCATGTGTTGTAGGGCGTCCAGGGCCAGAACGCCTGATTCCACACCAGGATCAGGCCGACGGCCACGGTCATCGCCGGAATGGCGTTCGGCAGGGTCAGCAGGAAATCCAGCGGGCCTGACAACACGGACTGCCAGCGCACGATGAAGAAAGCCGCCAGCACGCCGATGGCGACCGTCACCACGGCGGTGATCGTGGCCAGGTGCAGGCTGGTGCCGATGGCGCTCAGGGCCTCTTCGTGGGTGGTGAAGAGCTCGACGAAGGCGCCGAAGTTCAGGTTGGACCAGACGAGACCGCCCGACATGCGCTGCATCAGCGCGCTGATGAGGATCGAGAGCAGCGGGAGGGCAACGGCGATGAAGGCCAGAGTGCCCAGGGCGAGATGGCACAGCGCAGTGCGCAGAGGGCTGCGTTGCGGCTGTCCCGCGCGGGCCTGCACCTCGTCGACAGCCGTGGCGGTCCGACGGGTCAGTTGCAGGTGCAGGGTGTAGGCGCCCAGGGCGATCACGATCAGGATCAGCGACAGGACCGAAGCCCCCGGGAGATCGATGGGCCAGTCGCTCAGTTTCTCGTGGATGTAGGTGACGACGAAGTCGATGCCGACGCGGCGGCCCAGGATCTCTGCGGTGCCGAACTCCTCCACCGTCATGATGAAGACCAGCAGGTTGCTCGACACGATCGCGGTGCCGACAAGCGGCAGCAGGATGCGGAACAGCCGGCGGGGCGCGGAGCCGCCGAAGACGCGGGCAACCTCGTCATAGCGCTGGCCGACGATCTGCAGCGCGCTGGAGGTGGTGAAATAGATGATCGGGAAGAGGTTCAGCGCCATCACCAGCACGATCCCGAAGAAGCTGTAGAGGACGGGGGCGAGGTTGAAGCCCACAATCTGTTCGAGAAAGCCGTTGCGCTGGCCCAGCTGTATCCAGGCGAAGGAGCCGGTGAAGGGCGGGATCAGGAAGGGCACGAGGAAGGTGACATCCCAGACCGCGCCGCGTCGTCCGGTGTTTGTGCGCAGGATCGCCGCGGTGACGGCCAGCAGGGTTGATACGGCACAGACCGCGACACCGAGGGAGACGGAGTTGACGACCGCCTGCACCAGGCGGGGGTCTTTCAGGTGCGGGGCGAGGTTCCCGAAGGCCCCGGTGAAGGACAGCTCGTTCAGCTTCGGGAAGATCGCGAAGAGGAGGATCGCCAGGATCGGCAGGGCGACGATGACAAAGGCCAGGCCCATCGTCGCGAAGAAGAGGGAGGCGCGCAGCGCGCCTCCCGAGGGTTTTGCGGCAGATGCGGACATCCTGCCGTTACTCGACGGCAGCTTTGAAGGCGGCCTGGGTTTCGGCGGCCTCGGCTGCGGCCTTGGCGTAGTCGAACTCGATCAGCGGCAGGGCATCCCAGCCGGGACGCTTGGCTTCGACATCGGTGCGCGCGGGCAGGATCATGCGGTCGGCGACCAGCGCCTGACCTTCGTCCGACAGGACGAAATCGACGAATTTCTTGGCTTCGTCGGCCTGGTCGGTGGTGGCCGGGATCATGATCGGGCGCGGGGCCAGGACCGTGCCGCTTTCCGGGTAGACCACCTCGATCGCTTCGCCCTTGGCCTTCTGGCCGATGGCGATGTAGTCGACGGCGCCGAAGACGACGCCGCGGGCGCCCGAGAGCACGGGGTTCAGGGCGGCCGCGTTGGCGCCGGGCACGATCATGCCGTTGTCGGCCAGATCGCCCAGCAGTTTCCAGGTGCCTTCGGCGTCCTTGGTGGCCAGACCCTGCACCAGCGACAGCGCGGCGCCCGATGCGGTCGGATCGGGCATCGTCACCAGGTCCTTGTAGGCCGGATCGGTCAGGTCGGACCATTCCGCGGGTGCGGGCATGTCCAGGGTGGTGTTGTAGACCATGGCGATGGCGGCGGCGCCCTGGGCCACATAGTCGTCGGTCTTCAGCGAGCCGGGCACGGTCTCGGAATTGGGGGAGGTGTAGGCCATCAGCTCGCCCGCGTCGCTCAGGGTGATCGCATGTCCCCAGGAGGCGGAGATCAGCACGTCGGCTTGCGGGTTGGCCTTTTCGGCCTCGTAGCGGGCCATGACCTTGCCGGAATTGGACTGGAACAGGTTGACGGTGATGCCGGTCTTGGCGGTGAAGGCTTCGACCAATGCAGCCGAGAGCGGTTTCGGTCCGGCGCTGTAGACGGTCAGGTCGTCCGCCGAGGCGGCGGAGGCGGCCATCAGGGCAAAGGCAGAGATCGCGAGCTTGCGGATCATTTGGGAATCTCCTTTGAGAGCTCGAAGAGGTGAAAGCGAAAAGGGGGTCGTCGCGCCTCTGCTATGCGAAACAGTGCGGGCCCGGGCAATGTGCAGCATCAGGGAATTCACCTGAAATCGTCCCGAATTTCGGGACAAGAAGCCGCGGCATTACCATGGGATTGTAACGGATTATTAACGTTTCTCGCCCGTGAAATGTGAAATTATCGGTATATTCAACGGGCCTCGAGAGAGGGTGAGGGTATGGCGCTTGGGGCGAGACCGCCGCCGCCTGTGCCATTAAATGTGACAGTTTTGTAAATCTGCGTGGCGGAGACCTGGGGGCGTGTGGGCTGGGTCGGGGGCGATACGAACGCATGTCGATGCTGATGAGCAGGCACCTAGACTTCGGCGACGCCAAGAGGGCGGTCGTGCTGCTCGACCGGCTCACCCACCATCGCGACATCGTCGAAACCGGAAACGAGAGCTGGCGCTTCAAGACGCGCGCCAGAGCCTCGAATGGTCGCTGACCCGATCCGTCTGCGCAGCTTGGACGCTACTCCGCCTCGGGCCGGCTCGCGGTGCTTTCTGAGGGGGCAGGTCTGGACGCTGGACAAGGGGGCGAAGGACGGGGCCAATTGACAGCCGTCTTTGCGGTCACGATGCGGGGTAGAAAACCGGGCCGTCATCGCCTTGCTGATCAAGAGCTGCAGAATGACGGCCGTCGATCCGCACGCTCGGCGGGAAGCGGCGCGAACGGCCACCGAGGGCATCAAATTGCGGAACAGCGCGGCCCTTGCTGCGTGGGAGCGCGTGATCCGCATGGCTATTCCTGACGTGACCCCCCCAGGTTCTCCTTGATCTTAACCAGGATCAGAATGCGATGGCCCGGATCGGAAGCGAAGCGGCACCGATGGCAGAGGCGTCCTCGCCGACCTGTGACAGGGTCAGCTTTGGCAAACGCCGGGCAAAGCCATAGCGCATGCGCCGGAAATAGGTTGAGCGTTCGGCGAGGGTCATTGCGAGCTCTGATGGCGCCTGGCCGCCAAGAACGATGCAATCGGGATCGATCAGACCGGAAATCGCGCTGATCATACCATCGAACTGCGGTTGTGTGCGCTTCAGCCAGTCCTCAACCTCTGGCCAACCCGCTTCCACTGCTCGGCGAAGATCCGCAAGATCGGCGACATGGCGCCCTGACCGCCGCAGCCGTTCGATCAGCAGGCCCGGTGCGGGGCGCAGATGGTAGACGGTATCGGGAAAGATCCCCCCGACCTCACCGGCATTGCCGAAACCGCCTGTCATCAGGCGCCCTTCGGAGTAGATGCCCGCTCCCAGCCCGTAACTCATATCCACGTAGACCATGCTGTCATGATGCTGCCCCACACCGTACAGGGCTTCGCCAAGGGTCGCCGCGTTGGACGAGTTTTCAGTCCAACAGGGCAGACCGAACCGCCGCGAGACAAGCGGCGCGATCTCCACCTTGGCCCAATGCGAAAGTGTGTGGGGCGGGCTGTAGCGCCAGTCCGCGATCACGTAGCCGGCAATCGCGAAACCGATCCCGAGAACGTCGTTCCGGGAAAAGCTCATGTCCTCCAGCAGCTCTGTGAAACACGTTTCGATCCGGTCGAGAACATCATCGACCGGGTCCCCGTCGATGTCGAAGAAGCGCGTCTTGTACCCGCCCGCGAAGTCGCTGCAGGAGACACCGACCCGGTTGGTATTTACGGAAATGCCAAGCGAGCACGCGAAGCGTGCGTTGAGGTGGACACTCGGGCTTGGCTGTCCGCGGCGGCCAGCGGTCGCGCGACCGAAAAGGACCAGCCCGTCATCCTTCAGTCGCCCCAACAGCCGGTGCACCGACTGCTGCGCCATATCCATATCGGCACCAATCTCGGCCCGGGTCATGTTCGGCCTGTGCCGCAGAAGCGCGAGAAGGCGTCTTTCGCTTGGCCGCAACAGGCCATCCTCGTGTCTGCGAAAACGGTCCTGAAGGAGCGTCTCTGGCGTAACAGGAAAGCAATTGTGCGGAATTGGCATAGGTAAAGCCCATCAGGATCACGGATCGTGATGGTGCAACTCTCTTCGCGGAGCAAGCGCGGAATGAGAAGGCTCTGTCGGCTAGGTGGCGCAGGCGACACGGAAGCCGGCGTGGCCTGTGGTGCTGTCGGGGGTATTCCGGGTGCGGGAATGGACGTGATATCTATCGCAATAGCTGGCGTGACACAGATAGGACCCTCCACGCTGCACACGGCTTTGCTCGGGAGGCGCGGCCTCCGTGCTGCCGGGCAGGGGGCCGAACCGATCCGCGACCCATTCCCATACATTTCCCGTCATGTTGAACAGCCCATAGCCGTTGGGCTCAAAGCTGTCGGCAGGCACGGTGCCACGCCAGGTCCTGCCGGCGGCCGGTGCATCGGGGAAGGTGCCTTCGAAGGTGTTCATCCCACGTCGCCCCGCTGGCTCGAATGCGTTGCCCCAAGGAAATTTCTGGCGCGCGAGACCGCCCCGCGCGGCGCGTTCCCATTCTACCTCGGATGGCAGGCGTAGTCCCGACCATCGGCAATACGCCACGGCATCGTACCAGGCGATGTGGACCACCGGATGGTCTTCCCGTGCCTGGATTGACGAGCCCGGGCCCTCTGGCGCGGACCAGCAGGCGCCCGGGACCTCTCGCCACCATGGCATCCCCACCGGCACCCGGGGGTTGGCCTGCGGCCGGGCCACCAACAGGTGGAACACGAAGCTCCAGCCTTCGATCTCGGCCACGGTCCGGTAGCCTGTCGCCGCCGCGAAACGGGCGAACTGGGCGTTGGTGACGGCGGTGGGAGCGATGGCGAAGGGCGCGACCTTCACCTTGCGGCGCGGCGCGTCCAGGTCACCGGCATGGCTGGACTTGCGGGCGCCCATGTCGAAGAACCCGCCGGGAACCAGCCGAAGCGTCCCACGCAGGTCGGCCTGTATGTCCGGCGACGCCGGAACGACATCGAGGGCGCGCTGCATATGCGCGTCCTCGACGATCGAAGGCTCCCCCTTGGGGGCGCAGCAGGGCTCGCCCGCAGAGGCTTTGGCTGTCGTGCAGCCGCTCATGCCCGCTGCCCCGGATCAAGCTGGTCGCGCATCCAGTCGCCCAGCATGCTGATGGCGAGCGTCGTCAGCACGATCACTGCGGCGGGACACAGCAACACCCAGGGCGCCTGCTGCAGATAGGTGCGCCCATACCCCACCATGTTGCCAAGGTCTGTATCAGGCGGCTGGATCCCCAGGCCCAGGAAGCTCAGGCCGGCTCCGGCCAGGATCACCTCGGGAAAGGCGAGCGTCGCGGAGACGACCAGCGTTGCCCCCATGTTCGGCACCATGTGGCGCAGGTAGAGCCTGCCCGGTCCGGCGCCCAGCTGCTCGACCGCGCGCATGTAGCCTTGCCCGTAGGCGGCCAGCGCCAGACCGCGCACCACCCGCGCGTGTCGCTCCCAGCCGTAGAACGCCAGAAGGAACACGAGAAGCAGGAACGAATTGCCGAAAAACGCCAGTGCCGACAGCGCGAGAATGATGAAGGGCAGAGCCGCCTGAACATCGATCAGGATCAGCACGAGTTGCTCGACGAAGCCGCGGAAATGCGCGGCCAGCAATCCCATGATCCCGCCGAAGAGCACGCCAAGAATGGTCGCCGACACTGCCAGCGACAGGCTGACCCGGATGGACACGATCAGCCGCGCCAACACGTCGCGTCCGAGTTGGTCTGTCCCCAGCGGATGCGCCCATGTGCCGCCCATCAGGGCAGGCGGCTGCAGGCGGGCCGTCAGGTCCATCTGGGTAATGGTGTAGGGCTTCAGCCAATGCGCGAACAGCGCCACGAAAATCATCAGCCCCATCCATGCCATGGACAGAAAAACGGTGGCCGGTATCTCGGGCAGCCGCTCTCTCAGTCCGGGCCGTGCCGCACCTGTGGTCATCGAAACATCAGCAGACATCATCCCGCCTCCCGCATTCTCGGGTCGAGCAAGCCATAGAGCAGGTCGACGATCATGTTGGAAACCACCATCGTGGTGGCGACAAGAACAAGCACGCATTGCACCACCGCCACGTCGCGCGAACTCACCGAGTTCACGATCAGCTGCCCGATCCCCGGCCACGAGAAGACGCTTTCGGTGACGACGGCGCCGGCCAGCAGGCCACCGACCATGAAGCCGATCATCGTGATGACGGGGATCGCGGCGTTCGGCAGCGCGTGCCGCAGCACCACCTCGCGCCAGATCAGCCCTTTGGCACTGCCGGTGCGGATGTAGGGTTGATCGAGCACCTCGATCATGGCCGAGCGCGTGAAACGGGCGAGGATTGCGGCCCATCCGGTGGCCAGCGTGAGGATCGGCATGATCATCGCCTGCCAGCTGTCATTGCCACCCGAGGGCAGCCATTGCAGGTTCACCGCGAAGATCAGGACCAGGACGAGTCCGAAGACGAAACCCGGCACGGCGAAGCCCGAAACCGCGCCCAGCATGACGATGCGATCAAGCGGCTTGCCCCGGTGCAGCGCCGCGACGATCCCGGCGCCGATCCCGGTGATCACCCCCAGCACAAGCGCGGGCACCATGATCTGCAGCGTGACGGCGACACGGTCCGTGACTTTGCTCAACGCGTCCTGCCCATCGAGCATGGACTTGCCGAAATGACCGCGTAGCAGGTCGCTCATATAGCTCCCGAACTGGACCCAGAGCGGGCGATCAAGACCCCAGGCCTCGTGAAAGGCGGCCACGGCCTCGGGGGGCGCATCCGGCCCGAGGATCACGATTGCGGGGTCCGACGTCGTTCGCAAGGCAAGGAACGCTGCCAGAACCACGATGAAAATTGTCAGAAGCGCGCGCAGGATGCGGCGCAGCAGGAAGCCGGTCATGCGGGCTCCTCCTCTTGGTCTGTCGCCGGTTCACCGACGAGATGACAGGCCGCCATGCGGCTGCCGGACAGGCGGCGCAGGGTTGGCAGCTCGGCGGCGCAGCGATCGGTTGCAATGGCGCAGCGCGGGTGAAACGGGCAGCCCGACGGACGGTGAGACGGATCCGGCGGTTCGCCTTGCATGCGGGGGCGCGGCACCGCGCGGAACGGATCCGGGATCGAGGCGACGAGGATCTGGGTGTAGGGGTGCTGCGGATTTGAAAACAGCTGCTCCGGCGTGCCGCGTTCGACAATCCGGCCAAGATACATCACCGCGACCTCGTCGGCGATGTTGGCCACAAGTTTCAGGTCATGCGAGATGAACATCATGCCCAGTCCGAAGTCGCGTTGCAGCCGGAGGAGGATGTTGACCACCTGGGCCTGGATCGAGACATCCAGGGCCGAGACGGGTTCATCGCAGACCAGAAGCTCCGGCGAGGTGGCCAGCGCCCGGGCGAGGACGGCGCGCTGGCGTTGCCCGCCCGAGAGCTGCAACGGGTGGCTCTGCCCCTGATCCGGGCGCAGGCCCACGGCGGTCAGCAGCTCGGCCACTCGGTCCCTGCGGGTGCCGGGCGTGCCGATCTCGTGTATCACCATGGGCTCGGCGATCTGCTCTGCGATGGTCATGCGCTTGTCGAGCGCCCCCAGAGGATCCTGGAACACCATCTGAACCCGGGCGCGCATCCGTCGCCAGTCCCGGCTGCCCGGTCTCGGCATCGGGGCGCCGTCGAAGAGAACCTCGCCCGCGTCCGGCGCTTCGAGCCCGAGGGCGACGCGACCGGTCGTGGATTTCCCGCAGCCGGATTCGCCCACAACCCCAAGGATCTTGCCGCGCTCGACCGTGAGGTTGACGTCCTCCAGAACGCTGACGGTGCGGGACGGCCTGAACAGGCCCCCGGGCGATCCGTAACGGCGGGCGACGCTTCTGAGTTCAAGCAGAGACATCGGACACCTCGTCTTGCGGCTGCGTGGGGGAGAGCGCCCGCGTCAACACGCACGCCGAGAGTTGGCTGCCCCTTCCGGTGGGGGTCAGCTCCGGCTGGCGCATGCACGCGGTGCGCGCATGAAGGCAGCGCGGCGCGAAGGCGCAGCCCTCGGGCATGTTCCAGGGTTCGGGCACCTGGCCCGGGATCGGCACCAGTGTGCTTTGCGCGGCCCCGATCCGGGGCGCGGCGGCGATCAGCCCCGCCGTGTAGGGATGCGCCGGCTGGCGAAGGATATCCGCAACCGGCGCGCTTTCGACGATCTTGCCGGCATAGCAGACGGCAATGCGGTCACAGAGTTCACCGACCACCGAAAGATCGTGGCTGATCAGCACCAGCGCCATACCCAGACCGCGGCGCAGATCGTCGAGCAGTGTCAGGATCTGCGCCTGGATGGTCACGTCGAGCGCCGTCGTCGGCTCGTCCGCGATCAGCAGGTCGGGCTGCCCGGCGAGCGCCATGGCGATGGCCACCCGCTGGTTCTGGCCGCCCGAAAGTTCGTGTGGAAAGAGGTCAATTCTCCGGGCCGGGTTGGGGAGGCCGACGAGATCGAACAGGCGCACGGTTTCGGCCCTGGCGCTGCGTCCGGTGATGCCGCGATGCAGTGCCAGCACTTCGGCCACCTGGGACCCGATCCGCTTGACCGGGTTCAGCGCGCTCATCGGATCCTGGAATATCATGGCAATCCGCCCGCCGCGCAGGCGGGCCAGACGACTTGGCGGCATCTCGGTCAGCGAATGCTCTTCGAACCTGACCTTGCCGCCGACCCGCGCCTTGTCTCCCAGCAGGCCAAGCGCGGCCAGCCAGGTCACGGATTTGCCCGACCCGCTTTCGCCGACGATCCCCAGCGCTTCCCCGCGGGCGACGGTGAGGTCGATCCCGCGCACGGCCGGACCGCGGGGGAAATCCACCCGGAAGTCGGAAAAGGAAAGAAGGGGCGCTGCCGCCCCTTCGATCCCGGTGGCATCCACCGTCATGTTTACGCGCCCCAGTTGGTCGGGCGGAAGTCCATGGCGAAGGACGGTGCTGCCGTCCAAGGCGTGGACTTGGCCTTGGCCGTGAACGTGGCGTTCTGGTTGATCACGCCGTAGGCCGGATCTTCGTATTCGAGGACGGTCAGCAGGCGGCGGAAGGCCTTCTTGCGTTGGGCGACATCTGTCGAGGTCTGAAGCACGCTGCAAAGTTGGGTCACTTCGTCGTTGTGGTATTCCCCGGTCTGCACCGCCTGACCCTGTGGGCCCCACTGGTTTGGCTGCGTCGCGACCGGATCGGGGAAGCTGCCACCGGACGACCAGTCATGGATGCCCCGGGTGCCTTCCGGAGCCCAGATCTGAGCCCAGTTCTCCTTCATCTCGATTTCGACGTTCAGGCCGACCTGGTTCCACATCTCGACCATCACCTGCGCGGTGTTGACCTGCAGGGTGTAGTAATCGTTGAGCAGACGGTAGGGGATCGGATCGCCGTTGTAGCCAGCCGCCTTGAGCAGTTCGCGGGATTTCGCCGGGTCGAAGGCCGGCGCGGCCCAGTCGTCAAGGTACATGTCGCCATACCACAGGAACTGGTCGCCCTTGGGCACCACGGTTTCGCCCATCCACAGCTGGTCGACGATCAGCTGGCGATCGACGGCATGCAGCATGGCCTGACGGACGCGCGGATCCACCAGAGCGGTGTCGTTCTTGTCGAAGTTCGTGACTCGGATGTTGTTGATGATGCCGCCCGCGATTTCCAGGTTGGGATCGGCGGTGACGGTCGCGAACTGGTCGGGTGTCAGGTCGCAAGCCATGTCGTACTGGCCGGCGCGCACGCCGTTCACACGTTGTGCCGCTTCGGGCACCTGCACAAAGCGCAGTTCTTCCAGCGGCGGGCGGCCACCGTAATAGTCTTCGTGCGGGACCAGAACCAGTTCGACGTCGGGCGTGAAGGACGCCACCTTGTAGGGGCCGGTGCCGATGGGCTGGCGCGCGAAGTCGAGCCAGCTTTCGGCTTCCTCGAAGGCGCGGCGGTTGATGATCTGGCTGCCCATGGCCATGATCCGGCCTTCCATCGTCACGTCCGGCGTCGCGTTGACGAAGCGGACGGTGTAGCGATCGACCGCTTTCACCTCGACCAGCGCCGGCCACAGGCGGCGCGACACCGCGGGCACCTGCGGCGGCAACTCCTTGGTGCGCTGCGTGACACGTTCCTCGGTCACGTGGATTGTCTCGTCCCATCCTTCGGGGGTCGTGTCGCCGAACATGCGGTCAGGCGAGAACGAGAAGGCCACGTCTTCGGCGGTCATTTCGTCGCCATTGTGGAACATGACGCCCTGACGCAGGTCCAGTTCGACGGTGCTGTCGTCGATCCGGCGCCACTGCGTGGCAAGGCGCGGGACAGGCGACAAGGTGCCCTGGTAGTCTTGGCCGATGAGGCATTCCAGGTAAGAGTTCATGATCCGGGCGCCGACGTTCGACTGCTCGATCAGCGGGTCGAGCGCGTTGGAGGTCGCCAGCTTCTGCACCGCGATGGTCAGCCGCGGACGGGCGCCCTGGGCGAAGGCAAGGCGAGGGGTGGCCAGAGCCGTTGCGCCGGCCATCGCGAGGAAGCCGCGACGAGGAAGGTGTAGCATGGGAGGGGTCCTTCTCAGGAGACAGATTGGGAGGAGGAGGACGCAGGCACGCGACGGTCGACAAGACCGTCCGGGCTGCTGCGGAAGCCGGTCAGGCTGCGGTCCGCATGGCGCATGCGCCAGCTCAGCATCCTGCCGGCATATTCGGCCAGAACGGGCGCATAGCTCGGATCGTCGGCCAAATTCGTGAACTGGTGGGGGTCGTTCTCGAGATCGAAGAGCAGAGGCGGAAGCGCCGCGAAGTGGACGTATTTCCATTTCTCATCGCGAACCACGCAGAGCGAGGCCTCGTCCATGTCGACGCCGAGCGCGTCTTCCGGGCTGGAATAGAACACGTTGCGGAAGTCGTATTCGAAGTGAACCTCCTGCCGCCAGTCGGACGGCGCGCCGGTCTCGAGGAAGGGCAGGAGCGAGCGGCCATCGATGTGCTGAGGCGGCACCGCGCCCAGCCAGTCGAGGATCGTGGGCATGACGTCGATGCTTTCGGTGAACGCGCGCTCGACTTCCCCGGCGCGGTCGCTGCGGCGCGGGTCGCGGATGACGAGAGGAATGTGGTAGCTTTCGTCGTGGTAGGCGATCTTGCCCAGCAGGTGGTGATCGCCCAGTTGCTCGCCGTGGTCGGAGGTGAACATGATCAGCGTGTCGTCCATCTTGCCGGCCTCCTCGAGCACCTCGAAGATCCGCCCGAGCTGGTCGTCGATTTCGGTCATGAGCCCCCAATAGGTGGCGCGCATCTGCCGGATCTCGGCCTCGGACATGTCCGCGGCACGTCCTTCCGCCCCTTGGAAGAAAGATCCCTGCCCGGTGTGCCGCAGGTAGTAGTCCAGCAAGGGATGCTGCGCGCCCTCGGCCTCTGCGCTGTCGGCGCGCACGGGGGCAGGCATCTCCGACGGGTCGTACATGTCGTGGTAGGGCGCGGAAGCGACGAACGGGGGATGTGGTCGCCAGAACCCCAGGTGAAGGAAGAACGGCCGGCCGGGCGTCACCCCCTTGAGATACTTGAGAGCCCCTTCTGAGAAGAACGCGGTATCGCTGAGGTGTGCGGGCAGCCGGGCCGGACGGTTTGTGGCACCGGGAACCGCATCCTCGCCCTCGGGAAGCCAGACATCGTCGCGGTTCTCTGGCAATTCGAAGCCGTTCTGGGCCAACCATCCGAAGAACGCTTCCTTTTCGGGCTCGAAGGTGCGGATCGGCCGGAACCCGTCCATCACATCACCCAGCCACTTGAACCGGGGATCGGTGGTGGCGGTCACCGTGGGGTCGGGTACGGTCGTCGTGTAGCCGATCAATGCGGGATCGTAGCCGAACTTCGACAATTCGCGGCCGAGGTTCGTGTGCCGGTTGTCCAGTGGAATGGTGTTCTGCACGGCCCGATGGTTCATCGCGTAGAGACCGGTCATCAGGCTGGCGCGGGCCGGACCGCAGGGGACGGTGACGGTGTAGTGGTTGGCGAAGGTGACGCCTTCGGCGCACAGCCTGTCGATGTTCGGAGTCCGCAACCCCTGGGTGCCCAGGCGGGACAGCATATCGCCGCGCCATTGGTCGACGACGATGAAGAGGACATTGGATTCGGACATGGGCAGAGGCCTTCGGGATCAGGGCAAGCTTTGCGGACCCGATTACTACTCAATGTGTGTAGTAATAGCGACGCTTTTGCGAAGCTCTTTTGACAACCTCTGCTTTGCCGTCATCGTGCTCCCGCTTTGCGAAATCGCGCTGAGCGGGCACGACATCGGCGGTCTGATTTACCACTGTCCCTGATCTGCCCCCCTTGGAGGCCGCGGTCAGGGCCGGAAGCGCGGGGACGCCAGGCCCTAGGTGCGCCTGCGGCCATGTCCGCTTCCGACCCGTTGCTGCCGTGTGTCCGGGGGGCTTTGAACGGCAGCTTCTCGCCCTCCGTGTCGGTTGGCCGGATCGGGCGGGGAAAGACGAACTTGCCCGAAAAATCAGGGATGTCGGTAAATCGCCTTGGGCGAGTTCGCGTGCCGGTATGACCTCGGCTTAGCCGCCGCGAGACGTCGGGGCAGCGCAGGCAGGTCCGCGCCGCCTGCGCCCTCCGCTGGTGATCCGGTCGCCACTGGCCGAATGGTCCGCGCGGGCGCACAGAGGCGCCCGTCGACCAAACACGATCTGCGGACCTTCCCCTAGAATTTAAACGTAGGCCCGAGCCGCGCGGCAAAGGGCCGGGCCGGCTCAGGTCATATAGCGCTGGGCGGCACGGCTCCGGGCCTGCTGGTCAAGGATTGCTC
>Ga0208181_1000410_pt1 | contig 23109 bp, 21 predicted proteins | sample MalvirDeepMed_s6_FD_184244 | JGI IMG/M metagenome (GOLD analysis project Ga0208181, IMG submission 184244) | Marine viral communities from the Global Malaspina Expedition - Malaspina viral metaG DeepMed_s6 (SPAdes) (version 2) | ecosystem: Environmental > Aquatic > Marine > Oceanic | place... | reverse complement strand
GAGTTGGCCTCCAGAGCGCAGAAATCCATGAAGGTGCCGCCGATATCGACACCGATCTTCCAGTCTTCGCCCTGAGGGTCCCTGCCGGGGAGTTGGCCGTCCATGGGTCATCGCCTTTCGTTCCGTTTGCCCCAGTCGAGCAGAGCACGTCCCGATGGTCCAAGTCGGATGCGGCGCAAAACCATAAGTCCAGCCTATGGCGGCGTGAGCCCCGCCGGCAACAGCGCCCGAATCTGGCCGCGCATCAACTCTTCGGCCCGCGAGAGCGCGCGCCCCCGCAGGGTCAGCAGCGACAGCGGCAAGGCCGGCGAGCCGGCGAGCGGGCGGACTGCGATGCCGTCGAACTGCCCCCACGGCAGCAGCGAGTCGACCACCGCGATGCCGAGCCCGGCCTGCACGAACCCCACCGCTGAGATCGAGGTGTCGATCTCGAGCCGTGGCTCGAAGCGGCCGCCTTCGCGGCGCGCCGCCCTGTCGAGCTCATCATAGGGCCGGGTGGCGTTGCGGTAGGAAATCACGAAGACATCGCTGAGCTGTGCCAGACCGATGCTCTCCTGCCCGGCCAGCGGATGCTCGGCCGGCAACAGGCAGCAGAACCCCGTGCGGCCGAGCACCTCGACCTCGATCTCCTGCGGCATCTGGTCGGTCAGCGCCAGCGCCATCGCCGCATCGCCCTCGCGCAGCATGGTGTAAAGGGACTGCAGGGGCGCCACGTTGCAGCGCAGCGCGATGTCGGGATGGCGGGTGCGGAAGGCCGCCATCACTTCCGGCAGCAGCGACATGGCAGGCGGGGTCGAGCAGCCGATGCGCACCAGCCCGGCACGCCCGAGCCTGAGATCGGCGGTCTTGCGCCGCAGCCCCTCAAGCTCTCCGAAAAGGCGCTCGGCCTCGGGATAAAGCTCCTGCGCCTCCGGCGTCGGTTTCAGCCGCCCCTTCTCGCGGGTGAAGAGCGCAAAGCCCAGATCGTCCTCGGTGTGGCGCAGCACCTGACTCAGCGCCGGCTGCGAGATGTTGAGCAGCCGCGCCGCCTCGGTGACGGTCCCCGCCCGCATCACCGCAGTGAAGACTTCAAGCTGTCGTGCCCGCATATAGCGCTCCATAGGCTGGACTTATGACCATGCCCGTTTCCCGTCTTTGACCCAAGGCCCGTTGCCGGGTTTTCTTGGCATGAGACTTAAAGGAGCTTTCATGCAGGTCATCGTACTCGGCGGCGGGCTGATGGGCACGGCCACGGCCTTCTTCCTGGCCCGTCGCGGGCTTCGCGTGCGGCTGGTCGAGCGCGGCCCGATCGGGGCCGGCGCCACGGTGGCCTCGTTCGGGAACATCCGCCGCAGCGGGCGCGCGCTCGAGCAGATGCCGCTGGCGCAGCGCTCGCTGGCGCTCTGGACCCGGTCCGAGGCGCTGCTTGGCCGCGATGTCGAGTTTCGCGCCACGGGGCACCTGCGGCTGATCTTCGACGAGGCCTCGCGTGCGGACATGCGCCGCTTCGCCGACACCGCTCGGCCGCTGGGCCTCGCGCTCGAAGAGCTGACGCCCGCCGAGATCGCCCGCCGCTTTCCGGGCCTCGGCCCGACGGCCATCGCTGCCAGCTTCTCTCCGCAGGACGGCAGCGCCAACCCGCGGCTCGTCGGGCCGGCCTTTGCCGATGCCGCCGCGCGAGCCGGCGCCGAGATCGTGGCAGAAGCCGGCGTGCCCGAGATCACCCGCACCGAAACCGGCTTCGAGCTCGCGACCAGACAGGGCACTTTCGGGGCCGATGTGCTGGTGAACTGCGCCGGGGCCTGGGGCGTGGACGTGGCGCGCCAATTCGGCGAGGAGGTGCCGCTGGGGATGCACGGCCCGCAGATGGGCGTGACCGAGCCCCTGCCCCACCGCATCCTGCCGGTGGTCGGCGTCTGGTCGCAGCAGAGCGGTGCCTACCTGCGTCAGGTCGAGCGCGGCAACATCGTCTTTGGCGGCGGCGTGCCGCGGCTGCCGGTGGACGAGAGCGGCTTTGGCCGTTTCGATCCCTCGGGCCTGTCGCGGCAGCTTGGCAAACTCGTGCGGATGTGCCCGGCGCTGCGCGACGTGGCGATCATCCGGCACTGGTCGGGCTGCGAGGGCTATGTCGATGACGGGCTCCCGGTAATGGGGGCGTCGGCCACCACGCCCGGCCTGTTCCACGCCTTCGGCTTTTGCGGCCACGGTTTCCAGCTTGGCCCCGGCGTGGGAGACGCCATGGCCGAACTGGTGGCGACCGGCGCCTGCGAGACGCCGATCGAGGCCATGTCGATCGCCAGGTTCGCCGCGTGAGCCTAGAATTTCGCCACCTTCCCCCATTGCGAGCCGTCGAACCGGTTCAGCTTGTACTGCTCGGTCTCGGTGATCGGTGCGCGCCCGGTGAGCATGTCCGCCACCAGATGACCAACCCCCGGCCCGATGCCGAAGCCGTGGCCCGAGAGCCCCGCCGCCAGCGTCAGACCCGGTATGCCGATCTCGGGGTCGATCACCGGCACACCGTCCGGGGTGCTGTCGATATAGCCGGCCCACTTGGCCTGAACCGTCGCGCCCTCGAGCGCCGGCAGCAGGCGCCGGGCGCGGGTCAGGGTCTCGTTCACCAGCCGCTCGGAGGGCTTGGGATCGAGGATGCGCACGCGCTCCATCGGGGTCTCGCGGTCGAGCGCCCAGTGCTTGCGGGTCTCGAACCCGGCGTTCCAGGCCTGCAACCCGCCCGGCGCGAGGGCGCGCCAGCGCTTGGCGAACATCGGCAGGAAGTGCTTGGCCCCGCGCAGCGCGCCGGGGGTGGGATCAAGGTGGCTGCGCCCGGAGATCGCCAGCGTGTGCCCGCCATCGCCACGCCGGGTGACCGAGACGGCGGCGGTGTGGAGCGCCGGCGGCAGACCGTCGACGCCCGGCGCCAGCGACAGGATCGAGCTGCGCACCGAGGCCTGCGGAAAGAAGATGCCCGACTGGTGCAGGAAGCTGCCCGCCCACGCGCCGCCCGAGAGCACGACCTGCTTGGTGCGGATGCGGCCCTTCTCGGTCACCACCGCCGAAACCGCGCCGGCCTCGGTCTCGATGCCGCGCGCGGCGCAGCTCTGGATCACCTGCCCGCCATGCTTGAGGATGCCCCTGGCGATCAGCGGCGCGGCGCGCGACGGGTCGGCCACACCATCGCTCGGCGACCATACGCCGCCCGCCCAGCTTTGGCCGGTGGCCGCGCCACGCTCGGTGGCCTCTGCGGCACTGAGCATCCGCGTGTCGACGCCTTCGCCACGCGCGAAACGGCCCCAGCGCGCCCAGCCCTCCAGCTCGGCCGCGTCGTTGGACAGGTACAGCAAGCCGCAGCGACGAAAGCCAAGGTCTTCCCCGATGTCGCGCGTCATCTCTTCCCAGAGCGCAAGGCTGCGGGTCGAGAGAGGCAGTTCGCGGGAATCGCGGTTCTGCTGGCGGCACCAGCCCCAGTTGCGGCTCGACTGTTCGGCGCCGACGCGGCCCTTCTCGAGCAGAACCACCTTCAGCCCCGCCCGTGCCAGCCAGTAGGCGGCAGACGTGCCGACGATGCCGGCCCCGATCACCACGCAATCGGCGGTCTCTGGCAGCTCGGTCTGGGTGTCGATATGCAGCAAGGGAGCGGTCATGTTAGTCTCCTGTAGTCCAACCATTTTCTATGCCGACCTGCCCAGTTTCATCTGCCGGATCACCCGCCCGCCACGGCATTTCCTGTCGAATGCGGTTGACTCGCGGACGGCCCTGCCCTTGAGAAGATCGAACCGGCGCGCAGACCCCGAAGGAAAGACATGATGAGCCCAAGCTACAAGCTCGACCGGATCGACCTGAAGATTCTCGCCGAGTTGCAGCGCAACGGGCGCATCACCAATGTCGAGCTCGCGGATCTCGTGAACCTGTCCCCTTCGCCCTGCCTGATGCGGGTGAAGAAGCTGCAGAAGGCCGGCTATATTACCGGCTACGCCGCCCAGGTCGACATGGCAAAGCTTGGAGAGACGCTGACGGTGTTCACCGAGTTCACCCTGCGCAACCACCGCCAGATCGATTTCGCCCGCTTTCAGGAGGCGCTCGAGCAGGTCGAATGCTGCGTCGAGTGTCACCTCGTGTCGGGCGGCTACGACTATCTGGCGAAGTTCGTCACCGCCTCGATCTCGGACTACCAGACGATCGTCGAGGAGCTGATCGACCGCAATGTCGGGATCGACAAGTATTTCAGCTTCGTGGTGATGAAGACCCCGTTCTCCAAGACCCGGATGCCGCTCACGCATCTTTTCGCCGACAAGGTCTGAGACCGGGGCCACGCGATCAGCGCGCAGCCCCGGCGGGTCTCGGGATCAACGGTTGGCGAATTGCGCCACCAGCTCGGGATCCTGCTCGAGCCCGGCCAGCCAGCCGGTGTCGAGCTTCGGCACCGACGAGATCAGCAGCCGCGAATAGGGATGGGTGGCTTCGCTCGACATCGTCGCCGCGGGCAGCGCCTCGACGACCTCGCCCTTGTACATCACCAGCACGTCGTCGCAGATCGCCTCGACCGTCGAAAGGTCGTGGCTGATGAACATGTAGCTCAGGCCCAGTTCGCTCTGCAGTTCCTTGAGCAGCTCGAGGATCGCCGCGGCCACCACCGTGTCGAGCGCCGAGGTGATCTCGTCGCAGAGAATGAGCTCGGGGCTCGCCGCCAGCGCACGGGCAAGGTTCACCCGCTGCTTCTGGCCGCCCGAAAGTTCGCCCGGCAGGCGGTGCCGCAGGCTGGCCGGCAGATGCACCATATCGAGAAGCTCGGCCACGCGGGCGTCGCGCGCCTTGCCGCGCAGGCCTTCGTAGAAGGTCAGCGGGCGGGCGAGGATGGCGCCGATGGAATGCGCCGGGTTGAGCGCGGTGTCGGCCAGCTGGAAGACCATCTGCATGCGCCGCAGTTCGGCCTTGGAGCGGTTCTTCAGATCGGGCTTCATCTCCCTGCCGTCGACCATCACGCCACCGCGATAGGCGGGCAGGATGCCGGCCACGGCCCGGGCCAGCGTCGACTTGCCCGAGCCGGATTCGCCGATCACGCCAAGGTTGCGCCCGCGCTCGATCTTGAAGCTGACATCCTTGAGGATCTTTGCCGCAGGCTCGCCGTTGCGGATGGCCCCGTAGCCGGCACACAGATCGAAGACCTCGAGCACCGGCTTGGGCTTGGCGGCCTGGGCGGGCTGGTCCTCGGGTTGGTGCGGCACCGGCTCGAAGGCCGCGAGAAGCTGCTTGGTATAGGCGTCACGGGGCGCGTTCAGGATCTGCTCGGCACCGCCGACCTCCTGGATCTCGCCGCCCTTGAGCACGATGATGCGGTCGGCGATCTGTGCCACGACGGCAAGGTCGTGGCTGACATAGACACCCGCGATGCCGCCTGCGCGCATCACCGACTTGAACGCCCGCAGCACCTCGATCTGGGTGGTCACGTCGAGCGCGGTGGTGGGCTCGTCGAAGATCACCAAGCTGGGATCGCCGATCAGCGCCATCGCCGCCGACAGTCGCTGAAGCTGCCCGCCGGAAACCTGGTGCGGGTAGCGCTGGCCGATGCTGTCGGCATCCGGCAGTGCCAGCGCGCGGAACAGCTCGACCGCCTTCTTCTCGGCCTCGGCGCGCGGCATCAGGTCGTGAATCGCGGCGATCTCGATGACCTGATCCATGATCCGCTTCGACGGGTTGAACGCCGCCGCCGCCGATTGCGGCACGTAGGACACCTCGGTGCCGCGCAGCGCGGCACGGGCACGGTTCGACATGGCGGTCATCTCGGAGGCGCCGATGCGGATCGTGCCGCCCTCGATCTCGCAGCCGGGCCGGGTATGCCCCATCAGCGACAGCGCGATCGTGGTCTTGCCGGAGCCACTCTCGCCGATCAGCGCGACGATCTCGCCCGGCGCGATCTCGAAATCCACGCCCTTGATGATCTCGACCTTGCGGCCCGAGTCGGTGGTCGCGCCGATGCGCAGCTTCTCGACGGTGACGAGGGGATCGGTCATCATTCGCTCCTGTCGCGGATCTTGGTGGGCAGGTTGTCGATGAACATGTTCACCGAGATGGTCAGCGAGGCGATGGCGATCGACGGGAAGATCACCGCCGGCGCACCAAGGCTCAGACCCTCGATGTTCTCGCGCACCAGGGCGCCCCAGTCGGCATTGGGCGGCTGCACCCCGAGCCCGAGGAAGGACAGCCCCGAGAGCACCAACACGATGAACACGAAGCGCAGACCAAGATCAGCCAGCACGGGACCGAGGATGTTGGGAAAGATCTCCTGCAGGATCAGGTAGCGCGTGGTCTCGCCGCGGGCGCGGGCCACGGTGACGAAATCCATGGTGTTCACGTTGACCGCAAGCGCGCGGGCAAAGCGGTAGGAGCCGGGCATGTAGATCGCGGTGAGCGTCAGGATCAGCACCGGGATCGACGAGCCCACGGCGGCCACGACGACCAGGCCGAAGAGCAGCGAGGGGATGCCGTTGAAGGCGTCGAGCAGGCGCGACAGGATCATGTCGAACCAGCCGCCCGCGACCGCCGCGATCATGCCGAGGATCACGCCCAGCGTGCAGGCCAGCGTGACGGCCGCCAGCGCGATGCCCACGGTGTAGCGCGCGCCCATCAGGATGCGCGAGAAGATGTCGCGCCCGAGATAGTCGGTGCCCATCCAGTACTCGCCGGTGATCGGGCCGAAATAATCCCAGTCGACGATCTCGCCCGGCGGGTGCGGCGCCAGCCACGGGCCGACAAAGGCCACGAGCCCCCAGAACAGCATGATCGCAAGACCGATGCGGCCAATCCAGCTGAAGCTCCAGCCAGATCCCTTTTTCTTGGGCGGATCCGTTGCGGTGGTGGTGGTCTGATACTCTGCCATCATCGACGCAGCCTCGGGTTGGACAGGATTGCAATAAGGTCGGCCAGGGTGATCAGCATCAGGTAGCTGACGCAGAAGATCATCGCGCAGGACTGGATCAGCGGCAGGTCGCGGGTGCTCACCGCGTCGACCATGAGCTTGGCCACGCCGGGATAGTTGAAGATCGTCTCGACGATGATCACGCCGCCCACGAGGTAGCTCAGCGACAGCGCCACGGCGTTGGCGATCGGCCCGAGCGCGTTGGGCAGCGCGTGCACCAGAACCATGCGCTTGCGCGAAGCGCCCTTGAGCAGCGCCATCTCGACATAGGGCGTGTTGATGGTCTCGATCACCGCAGCGCGGGTCATCCGGATCATCTGCGCCGAGATCACGAAGGACAGCGTGATCACCGGCATCGCGTAGGCCTTCAGCATCGCGCCGAGCGAGCTCATGTCGGCGCCGTAGCTCAACGCCGGCAGCCAGTCGAGCCAGACCGCGAAGATCAGCACCGCCAGCGTCGCGACCATGAATTCCGGCACCGAGATCACCGAGATCGTCAGCACCGTAACCACGCGGTCGAACAGCGAGCCGCGCCACATGGCGGCACCGATGCCGAGGCTCAGCGCGATCGGCACCGAGACCAGCGTCGTCACGCCAGCGAGCCGCAGCGAGTTTCTCAACCGCCCCGAGAGCAGCTCCACGACCTCCATCTTGTTCACGTAGGAGGTGCCGAGATCTCCGCTTGCCAGACCGGCGAGCCAGCCAATGAAGCGGCTGAAGGCCGGCTCATCAAGGCCCATCGCGGCGCGCAGGCCGGCAACGGCCTCGGGCGTGGCGGCTTGGCCAAGCAGGATTTCGGCAACGTCCCCGGGCAACAGCTCGGTGGCGAAGAAGACGGCAAAGGAGACGATGATCAACGTGAGCAGGGCAATGCCGAGCCGCTGTATCACAAGGAACCATGGCAGAAGCGATTGGGGCAAGCGGAGCACCTCTTTCGGCCGGTGGGAAGGTCAGGCGAAGGGCCCGCACATCACGTGCGGGCCCCGATTATGGGCGCGGATCAGTCGTTCAGCCAAACGTATTCGGCGAAGGCGTAGCCCATCATGCCGCCAAGCGGGTTCGGCTTGAGACCGCCGAGCTTGCTGGTGAAGGCGTCCATGTTGGAAATCCACACCGGGATGCCGGTGCCGGCCTCGTTGGAGATCATCTCCTGCATGTCCCAGTAGATCTCCTTGCGGCGCTCTTCGTCGAGCGCGCCGCGCGCCTCGACCAGCATCGAGTCGAACTTCTCGGACTTGTACTGGCTCTCGTTCCACGGCGCGTCCGAGGCGTAGAGCAGCGAGAACAGGATGTCCGGCGTCGGGCGCGGGTTGATGTTGCCGAAATGGACCGGCGCCTTGAGCCAGTAGTTCGACCAGTAGCCATCGGAGGGCACGCGGTCGACCCTCAGGTTCATGCCGATCTGGCTGCCCGCCTGCTGCAGGATGGTCGCCATGTCGACCGAGGCGGTGGCCGCATCGGAGGCCACGACCGGGATCTCGGTGCCCAGCAGCCCGGCCTTGTCGAACAGCGACTTGGCGCGCTCGGGATCGAACTCGCGCGCCGGCAGGTTCGGGTTGTAGTAGCGGTTTGCCGGCGACACCGGCTGGTCGTTGGCGATCTCCGCGAGGCCGCGGAATGCCGATTTCTGGATCGCCTCGCGGTTCATCAGGTACTTCATGCCCTCGACGAAGCCGGCCTTTTCACCCGGGTTCATGTCGAGACGCATGTTGAGGTTGGTGTAGTTGCCCGAGGTGCTGACCAGCGTGGACACCGAGTCGTTGCTGTCGAGCAGACGCGCCGAGCGCGGATTGACCGAGGCCGCGTACTGGATATCGCCGGACATCAGCGCATTGACGCGGGCATTGTTGTCGGGGATCGCGAAGAACTCGAAGCTGTCGAGATACGGGCCCTCGGCCTTGAAGTAGTCGGGATTCTTCACCCCGACCGAGCGCACGCCCGGCTCGAAGCTCTCGCAGATGAAAGCGCCGGTGCCGTTGGCGGTGGAGAAATCCGTGGTGCCTTCGGCGATGATCATGAAGTGGTGCAGCGCGAGGATCGTCGGCAGGTCGGCGTTGGGGGCCTCGAGCACGATCTTCACGGTCAGGTCGTCGACCTTGGAGATCTCGGTCATCTGCTTGGCAATCGAGTTCACCTTCGAACCGACCGCCTCGTCGAGGTGACGCTTGAGCGAGTACACCACGTCTTCGGCGACGAAGGCCTTGCCGTCGTGGAAGGTCACGCCGGATTTCAGCTTCACTTCCCAGGTCTGCGCATCGTCCGACGACACGCTCTCGGCCAGCTCCATGTTCACTTCGCCGGCCTCGTCAAGGAAGGTCAGGCGGTTGTAGAAGGCACAGCAGCGCGCGTAGTCGGTCGACAGCGATGCCTTGGCCGGATCGAGCGTGTCTGCGGTCGAGGAGGACCAGCCGGCGGCGCGCAGCGTGCCGCCGGTGACAGGGGTCGCGGCAACCGCGGCCGAGGCGCGCATCAGGAGCGAACCGCCCGCTGCGGCCGCCACGCCCGAGGACATCAGCATTTTCAGCAGATCCCGGCGCGAGGCGCCACGGCGGATCATGTGCTCGACCATCGCGTCATCGCGGCCGGTCCAGTTGGTGGGTGTCTTGGTCATGGTCTTGCTTCCCTGTTGTGTTGCGTGGGGGGCTGTCGCGGTCTTGTCGCCGCATCCAGCCGGGTTGGGTCAGGAGGACTGCGCGTCGAACGCCGCGTCGGCGGCACGGGCCAGCTCGATCAGCGCGTGAAAGTGATAGTCGGGCTCGGTGAAGTCCTTGGGTTCGATGGTGCCGCCATAGCCCTGCTGCGCGTGCCGGCGCTGGATCCAGACATTGGTCATGCCAAGGGCGCGCGAGATGCCGATATCGTGGTACTGGCTCTGCGCCGTGTGCAGGATGGTGTGTTTGCTGCCGCCGTCTTGGCCCACATGCGCGAAGACCTGTTCGAAAAAGGCCGGGTCGGGCTTTTCGCAGCCGGTATCGTCGGTGGTGAAGCCGGCCCAGAACGGCTGGCCGAGCTTCTCGGCATATTTCTCGAAGGCCCAGCGGCGGGCATTGGTCATCGCGATCAGCTTGTAGCGCCCCTTGAGCCGCGCCATCGCCTCGACGCTGTCGGCGAAGGGCTTGGCCTCACCCACGGTATCGATCATCAGCTGACGGTAGTCCTCGGTGTCGGGCAGACCGAACGCCGCGGCGATGCGGGAGTAGCAGCGCCCGAGATCATCGGGGAACAGACCCGCGCCGGGCTCGTAGCGGGCATCGCGATAGACCGATAGCGCCGCCTCGCCGTCGATGTCGATGCCCTCGCGCTCGGCGATCATCGCCAGCCCGTCCTTGATCGCGCCTTCGAAGTCGATCAGCGTGCCAACCACATCGAACGTGACATAGCTGAAGGCGGACAGGGGTTTCACGGCGGTGGTCGTTGCCATCTCGGCAGTCCTTTCTGCGATGCGGCGGCGCGAGGAGTGCGCCTTGATCCTTGTCGGACGGCCCGGGCTTCGCAGCATCTTGTGCCGTCGCTGCGAAACGGGCCGTCGTTCCCGATTTTGCGTCGATTTCGCCGGCGTCGCGGCGACTTCCGGTGCGGCAGGTCACCAGATCCGAGCGCCGGTTTCTGAGAGCTTGTCCCAAATCGGCACTCCGGAATCTCCGAAAGCGGCGGCGGACGCGGCATATTGTTCTGTATTGCCGCACCCCGCGGCATTTCCGCGCCCGCTTTCAAAGAGCGGTTCAGTAGCCCCGCGCCTGGTCGACGAGACCGGGAAGCGGTCGCCCGGCGCGGTCGGCGCGGATCACCGCCAGCGCGTGCTCGATGCCCTCGCGGGCGTCGGTCTGTCCGGCAACATGCGGCGTGACGATGACCCGGTTATGGGACCACGCCCAGTGGTCCGCGGGCAGCGGCTCGGGCTCGGTGACGTCGAGCATGGCCGACGCGAGCTGGCCGCTGTCGAGTGCGCGGCGCAGTGCCTCGAGCGACAGCTGCGCGCCCCGCCCGGCCTGCACCAGCCGCGCGCCCGCCGGCAGCTTGGCGAGGAAGGCGTCGTCCATCAGGCCCTGCGTGGCAGGCGTCAGCGGCAGCAGGCAGATCAGCGTCTCGGCCTCGGACAGGAAGTGCTCCATGCCGCCCGCGTCGAACATCCGCACGCCCTCCGGCCCGCGCCCCGAGCGCGACCAGCCCAGCACGTCGAAGCCCATGCCGCCGAGCGTCTCGGCGGCGAGCGAGCCGATGCGGCCCATGCCCATGATGCCGACCTTGGCGCCGCGCGAGAGCGGGATCGTCCCGGCCTGCCACACCCCCTCGCGCGCCTGCGCGAGATAGCCCGGTATGTCGCGGTGCAGCATCAGCGTTGCCATCACGACCCAGTCGCGCACCATCTCGTCGACGCTGGCCGCGTGGGTGCGCACCAGCGCCACCCCCTCCGGCATCAGCGGCATCTGGTCGACGCCGGCGCCGACGCAGATCACCACCCGCAGGTTGGGATAGAGCGACAGATCCTCGGGCGGCACCCAGCAGGCGAGATGCGTCACCTCCTCGGCCGGCGCACTCTCGTGGTAGAAGACCTCGCCCGCCTCGGCGCAGACCTCCGACCAGACAGCGGCGCGCGCGGCCGGTCCCAGCAGCAGCAGCGCCATCAGCCCAGCACCGCGCGGATCTCGGGATCCTCGAGCGTCTGATCGAGCACCGTGCGCGTGCGCTCGACGATGGCGTCGATCTCGGCCTCGGTGCAGCACAGCGGCGGCGCGTAGCCGAAGATGCCCTGCGGGAAGCTGCGCACGATCAGGCCCTGCTCCCACGCCCGGTCGAAGAGGCGCGTGGCGGGCTGCACGCTGGCGGGCAGCGGTGTCTTCTTGTCCTTGTCGGTGACCAGTTCGACCGCGGCCAGCATGCCACGCCCGCGCACGTCGCCCACCAGCGGGTGATCGCGCAGGCTCTCGAGCCCGGCCATCAGCCGAACACCGGCCTTGCGGCCATTCTCGAGCAGGCCGTTCTCGTAGAGATACAGCACCTCGAGCGCCACCGCGGCCGAGACCGGATGCGCCGAGTAGGTGAAGCCGTGGCCCACCGCCTTGGCGCCGGCGCCGTCGGCGATGGTCTCGTAGACGTGGTCGCGCATGAACACCGCGCCCATCGGCACGTAGCCCGAGGTCAGGCCCTTGGCGGTGGTCATCAGGTCGGGCACGATGCCCTCGTCCTCGCAGGCAAACAGCGGCCCGGTGCGGCCGAAGGCGGTGATCACCTCGTCGGCGACGAACAGGATCTCGAGCTCGGCGCAGGCATCGCGCATCGCCTTCATCCAGCCCTTCGGCGGCACCAGCACGCCGCCCGAGCCCTGGATCGGCTCGACATAGAACGCGGCCACCTTGTCCTCGCCGATCTCGGCCACCTTGGCGCGCAGCTCGGCCACCGAGGCGTCGATGATCTCTTGCGCGGTTTGCGCCGGGTTGCGGTAGACGTAGTGGGACGAGATCTTGTGCTGCCACTGGTAGGGGATGCCAAAGCCCTCGTGGAAGCCCGGCAGCGCGGTAAGACCCGCGCCCATGCTGGTCGAGCCGTGGTAGCCCTGCTCGACCGAGATGAACTGGTCGCGCTGCGGCTGGCCCTTGGCGTGCCAGTAGTAGCGGATGAAGCGGATCGTGCTGTCGACCGCGTCCGAGCCGCCGAGGCTGAAATAGATGTGGTTGAGATCGCCCGGGCTGCGCTCGGCAAGCTCTGCGGCAAGCCGGATCGGGGCCTCGGCGCCAAGGTCGAAATAGCCGGTGGCATAGGGCAGCTTGCGCATTTGATCGGCGGCGGCCTCGACAATGCTCTCGTGGCCGTAGCCCGCGTTGACGCACCACAGCCCCGCGAAGCCGTCGATCAGCTCGCGCCCTTCGGCATCGGTGACGGTCGCGCCCTTGGCCGAGCGCAGCACGCGCACGCCGCGCGCCTCATGGCCGCGGAAGGAGGAGACCGGGTGAACGAGGTGCTGGCGGTCCAGCTCGACAAGGGAGTTTGTCAGCATGAGGGGCTCCGTGGATCAGCCGAGGGCCTGCGAGGCCAGGGCGTAGGTTGCATATTCTGTGGTCGCGGCGGGGGCCGCGCCCTTGACCATGGCCGTGCCGCCGCCGACATGGGCAAGGCCGAGGCGTGTGGCGTGCTCGGCAAGCGCCGGATCGGCCAGATCGACGCGCAGGAAGCCGCCCGCCGCGCGCGTGGCTCCGGCAGACATCAGCGCCCGCGCGGTGGCCGCATCGCGGGCCACGATCGGCCCCAGCACCTGCCCGCGTCCGAAATCGCGCAGCAGTGCAAAACCGCCCTCCGCGCGCAACACCGTGCCATGCTCGGCGATGCCGGACAGTAGCGCCGTCCGGTCCATGCCGCTGGCCGCGAGATCCATCGCCGCGATGCCCTCGGCATCGCCTTCGAAGACCGGCAGCTCCGGCTCGCTGCGCAGGGCAATGCCCTGATGCTGCAGGATCTCGCCGGTGACCTCGAAACCCAGCTTCTGGTAGAGCGGCAGCCCGTCCTTGGTGGCGGTGAGGCGAAGCTCGCGGGTGCCGGCCAGCTCGAGCACCGCCTGCATCAGCTTGCGGCCAAGCCCGTGCCCGCGCATCCGCGCATCGACGATGATCATGTTGACCGAGGCGACCTCGCCAAAGATCGAGCACAGCGCCGTGCCGACGACCTCGCCGTCGCGCAGCGCCACGACCCCCTGCGACACCGACAGCGTCAACGCCCAGTCCTCGGCGCGATGCGGCCAGCCCGCCTCCTGCGAGAGGCGCATGGCGCCCGGAATATATTCGGGGGCAAAGGCCCTCAGGGCCAGATCGGACGCGGACGCTGTGGTGGGGGAAGCTGCGGTCATGGGCATCTCTGAACTTGGATCGTGTCTTGCGCTCAGCTTAGGGGCGCGCGGGCGGCAGGTTTCGCCTGATCTTTCGCCCGCGCGGCAGGTTTGCGCTGCGGCGGCGCCGGGCCGCCGCAGGATATGCCGCGCTCAGGTCAGGCGGCGGCCAAGCGCCAGCACCATCTCGACGGCGCCCGAAAGCTCGGCGTCGGTGAGGTATTCCTCGGGCTTGTGGGCACGCCCGATATCGCCGGGGCCACAGATCACCGAAGCCACACCGGCCTGCTGGAACAGGCCCGCCTCGGTGCCATAGGACACCGCCTGCAGCGGTGCCTGCCCGGAGATCGCCGCGCTCAGCGCCGCCAGCGGATGGTTGGCATCGAGCGCCAGCGCCGGGTAGCTGGCCAGCCACTCCGCCGCGACGCCCGGAATCTCGAGCAGCGGCGACAGGATCTCGCGCGGGTCGACCCCGGCGATGGCGCGCGCCTCGATCCTCGCCTCGGCCTGCTCGGGGATGATGTTGATGGCCTGCCCGCCCGAGACCGTGCCCACCTGCAGCGAAGAATAGGGCGGCTCGAACCGCAGATCCTGCGGCCCGTCCTTGAGCGCGCGGGCCAGCGCCACCGCCTCGGCCAGCGCCGGGACCAGCGCGTGGATGGCGTTGCTGCCGAGATCCGGGCGCGAGGAATGCCCCGCGACGCCCTCAGCACTCAGCCGCAACGCCGCCTTGCCCTTGTGCGCCAGCACCGGCACCAGCCCGGACGGCTCGCCCACGATGCAGCCCAGAGGCGCGGCGCAGAGGTCGGGGAGCTTCTCCAGCAGATGCGGCACGCCGCGGCACCCCGCCTCTTCGTCATAGGAGAGCGCGATATGCACCGGCGCCCCGAGCGGCATCCGCGACAGGTCCGGCACGGCGGCGAGCACCGCGGCGACAAACCCCTTCATGTCGCAGGCCCCGCGGCCGATCAGCCGCCCGCCACTTTTGCGCAGCGCGAACGGATCGCCAAGCCAGTCGGGCTCGCCCGCAGGCACCACATCGACATGGCCCGACAGGATGTAGCCGGGACGCGACGGATCGCCGAGGGTCGCGAAGAGGTTTTCGCGATCGCCCTCGGGCCCCATCAGCCGCGTCACCCTCGCGCCATGCGCGCCGAGATAGTCCGCCACCCAGTCGATCAGCGCACCGTTCGGGCCGCCCACCACCGTGGGGAACCCGACCAGCCGCTCAAGGATCTCCGCCGCCTGCATCAGGACGCGATCACGAAGATCTTCTTCACCGTCTCGAGCGTGTTCCAGCTGCCGGTGAAGCCGGGCTTCATCACGAAGCTGTCGCCCGCGCCGAAGACATGGGTTTCGCCGCCGTCCTCGCTGATCTCGCAGCGCCCCGAGAGGATGTGGCAGAACTCGAAGGTCTCGCCCTTGATCGAGATCGTCTTGCCGACGGTCGCCTCCCAGATCCCGGTGCGGATCTTGCCCCACTTGGCGGCCTCGGCCAGAGCGGTGTCCAGCTCCCATGTCTTGAAGGAGGGCGCGCCCTCGAGCAGACGCTCGGGGGCGGCGGTGGCCTCTTTCGGGGTGAAGTCGGGGCTGGGGTCGAGCGGAACGAGAAGGCTCATCGGGGTCTCCGGGTTGGGAATTTCGGTCTCGGGTCAGGATGCCCCCTGCCCCGCCGCCGCAGTCACCGAATGCCGGGCCCAAGCGGCAGACCGTGCCGCGCCTTCCGCGACAAACGAAATTTCATGCGCTGAAAGCGGGAAACGCGGCAGGCGCTGTGGCGGGGGTCGGGTCAAGATACCCACATCCAAGGACCCCCGGAGACTGACATGACCTTCCGCCCCAAATTCATCACCTTCGACTGCCACGGCACGATGATCTATTTCGACATGGCCGGCGCCGCGCGCGATTTCTACGGCGAGCAGCTCGGCGCCGAGAAGATCGAGGTCTTCATCCGCGATTTCTCGGCCTACCGTCTCGACGAGGTTCTGGGGGCGTGGAAGCCCTATGCCGAGGTGGTGCACAACGCGCTCGAGCGCACCTGCAAGCGCAACGGCGTCGCCTTCGATCCCGAGATCGCCGCCAAGATCTATGACCGCGTGCCGACTTGGGGCCCCAACCCCGACGTGCCCGCGGGCCTTGCCAAGATCGCGCCGCACATTCCGCTGGTGGCACTCACCAACTCGATGAACAGCCAGATCCCGCACAACATCGAGAAACTCGGCGCGCCGATCGCGCATGTCTTCACCGCCGAGAGCGCGCAGGCCTACAAGCCGCAGATGCGCCCCTTCGAGTACATGTTCGACATGCTCGGCTGCGGCCCGGAAGACGTGCTGCACGTCTCGTCGTCGTTCCGCTATGACCTGATGACCGCGCATGATATCGGCATCAAGCACAAGGTCTGGGTCAACCGCGGCCACGAGCCGGCCAACCCGTTCTACGGCTATACCGAGATCAAGGACATCTCCGGCCTGCCCGGCGTCGTCGGTCTTTGAGAGGAGCCGCCGCGATGCAGTTCAAATCCTACTGGCACGACACGGCGCCAGCCTTTGCCTCGGCCCAGGGCGGGCCGGTCGATGGCAAGGTCGACGTGGTGGTGATCGGCGCGGGCTTCACCGGCCTCAACGCCGCCCGCAAGCTCGCCCGCGAGGGGGTGAGCGTCGCGGTGCTCGAAGCGCGGCATGTGGGCTTCGGCGGCTCGGGCCGCAATGGCGGGCATCTCAACAACGGCATGGCCCACGGCTATGGCGAGGCCAAGGCGCAGCTCGGCGCCGATCGCGCCAAGGCGCTGTGGCAGGCCTATGACCGCTCGATCGAGATGATCGAGGAGGTCATCGCCGAAGAGGGCATCGCCTGCGATTTCCGCCGCTCGGGCAAGCTCAAGCTCGCCTCCAAGCCCGGCCACGTCGCCGGGCTGCGCGCCAATTTCGAGCTGATCCACCGCGAGGTCGATCCCGACACCCGCTTTCTCGAGGCCCACGAGCTGGGCGACGAGATCGGCTCGGACCAGTTCCACGGCGCGATGCTCTACGGCAAGTCCGGCATGATGCATATGGGCCGCTACGTGAACGGGCTCGCCGAGGCCGCGCATCGCCGCGGCGCGAAGATCTGGGAAGACGCCCCGGTCATCGGGCGCAAGCGCGAGGGCGGCGGCTGGCTGATCGAGACGCCAAAGGGCACGATCCGCGCCGAGCGCGTGATCGCGGCGACCAACGGCTACTCCAACAGCGTCGAACGCGCGCCACTTGGCTATTTCCGCAAGCGCATCATCTCGGTCGGCTCGTTCATCGTCGCAACCCGCCCGCTCAGCGCGGCCGAGATCGCGGCGACCCTGCCGGGCGACCGCACCTATGTCACCTCGATGAACATCGGCAACTATTTCCGCCTGTCGCCGGACAGGCGGATGATCTTCGGCGGTCGGGCGCGGTTCTCGGCCACTTCGGACCAGAGCTCGGACGCCAAGTCGGGCAAGGTGCTGCGCGCTGCCCTGACCGAGATGTTCCCGCAGATGGCCGGCGTCGGGATCGACTATTGCTGGGGCGGCATGGTCGGCATGACCAAGGACCGCTTCCCGCGCGCGGGTGAGGCCGACGGGATGCTCTACGGCATGGGCTATTCCGGCCACGGCGCGCAGATGGCGACGCTGATGGGGCAGGTTCTGGCCGACATGGCGATGGGCCGCACCGACACCAACCCGCTGCAGGGCCTCGATTGGCCCAAGGTGCCGCTGCACTCGGGCAAGCCGTGGTTCCTGCCGCTGGTGGGGATGTATTTCGGCCTCAAGGACAGGCTGTCGTAGGTCGGGGCGCTTTATCGCGCCCCCTCCCCCCGAGGGCTCACCCCAGCGACTGCATCGCCAGCCCGTAGGTCATGGGGCCGCTCCGGGCACGGCGCAAGCGGCCGAAGCGCATGTCGGTGACGGTGTCGTAGACCCCGAGCCCCGCCGCCGAGACGAACGCCTCGAAGCGTTCGCTCTCGACGATGGTGTCGAGCCGCAGGAACGCGCCTTCGTTGGCAAGGATGAAATGCGCCGCAAGCTGCATCGCCACGCCGTCCTGCTCGGCGACCAGCGGGCCGATGACGCGGCCCTTGCCGAAGGTGCGCATCATCGCGAAGCCCTCGATCTCGCCGCCGCGCTCGGCCACGATCCCCTCGGAAACCCCTCTCACCGCGCTCAGGATGGACGTTCTCGCGGCACCGTAGGCGTGCCGGTCAAGCGCCGCGATTGCCGGCAGATCGTCGGGCCGCATGGCCCGAACCGTCACCCCCGCCACCGGCTCGGGCGGATGGATCGCGCGCGCCACGCCCTGATGCTGGTACACCAGCCCCACCGGTACGAACCCGGCCGCTTCGTAGAGGCGGTAGCCCTCGCGCGTGGCCGAGAGGCGCAGATCGCGCCCCTTCAGGTCATTGATCACGCGGCGGAGCAGCCGTCCGCCGGTGCCCTGGGCCTGCAGGCGCGGGGTGGTCACCATCATCCCGAGCATGGCGAAATCCTCGTCGCTCGGAAATCCCATGGCCGAGCTCAGCGGCCGGCCGATCTCGTCCAGTGCGACATAGCCCTTGCCCAGCCCGATGCAGAGCGCGATGTCCGGCGGGCGATGCGGCCAGAACACGCTCATGGTCAGCTCGTGCATCCGCGTGAGCATGGCCGGATCCAGGTCTTCGATATGCGCCTTGAAGATATCGACCTGCAACCAGTCGCTTTCCACGCTGGGGCCCTTGCGTGTCATGAAGGCGTCATGACGGGACAGGGCCTCTTGCGGCATCCCTTCGGCGCTCCCTGCGGGCAGGGATGGGCCGAGATAGTCCTGTTTGAGGCTTGTCTTCATCGTCTTTCCGTTTCAGGCCGGCGGCCCCATGACGGACCTCGACCTCTTTATCCGACAAACTTCGTGAAAAGAAATGCCGTTTCGCCGCTCTTGCCCGAAGGTTCTGCTGTCGTGCGACCCTCGGAAGGGCGCGGGCCGGCCTCGACCCGTGTGCGTGCCGCACCGGCTGCGCTGCCGAAGTTACGTCGCGGGGCACGGCCAAGCCCTGCCATCGACCCGCGCATCTTCGCTCTGTCCATTCGGCCCCACATCCACGGCCCGGAAGGGCATTCCGGCGCGTCGGTCTGCACCTGGGATCAACCTGTCCGCGACGCTGCCAAGGCGGAACGGGCCAGCAGGATACGCCCTGAAAGAGACTCTGAGCGGCTCGCATCAAGGGGGGCCGGCGCTCTGGCCGCCCGTGCCAGCCTCTCCGCTTTGCGGTGGGCGCGGGCCCTGATCGCGCCATAGCGGCTGCGGGCTCATGCGCCGCTGCACCGCACGAGATGCGCCGCGCCGATGAACACCGACGGCGGCTGCGCCCGCATGCGGGGCGGGACAAGCCAACGGCAACCTCAGGGCAGGACTGCATCTGCCGCTGCGTCAGGCACAGAGCTTTTCAGAGCGAGCGAACTGTGGCACTCTGCAACCTATAGGTTATTTTCGCGTATTTTCGCGGAGTCAGCTGAAGGCCAGAGCGTCCATGACGAGCAAGCACAGCAGACGCAATTTTCTTCGCGGGCAATTGTCGCGCCCCGAGCCCCCTCCGCTGAGGCCCCCCGGCGCGCAGCGCACGCGGTTCTCGCAGCTCTGCACCGGTTGTGGCGACTGCCTTTCGGCCTGCCCTGAAGCCATCATCCTGCGGGCGCAAGGCCGATCAGACACCTCCATGCCGCTGCTCGATTTCTCGCGTGGCGCGTGCACGTTCTGCGGCGCCTGCGCCGAGGCCTGCCAGACCGGCGCATTGCAGGCCGATGCGGTTCCCGAGTGGCCCTGGAAAGCCATCGTCAAGGATGGTTGCCTGTCGCTTCAGGGCATTTCCTGTCGCGCCTGCGAGGATTCCTGCGCGCCGCGAGCGATCACCTTTCGCCCGATGATCGGCGGCCGCGCCCGGCCGGACCTTGACCAGGCGCAATGCATTGGCTGTGGCGCATGCGCATCGGTGTGCCCGAGCGGGGCGATCGCATTCGAACTGCCCGACACCCCAGAGGAGGACTGCTGATGAACATCTGCGGATGCCTCGTCCATGTCGCACGCGACGCGCTTGCGCGGGCACGCGCCGAGATCGACGCCCTCGCCGGCGTCGAGGTGCATGCCCAGACCGACGACGGACGCCTCGTCGTGGTGGTCGAAGACACCGACACCGCCCTCGCCTCGGAGACCATCATGGCGCTGCACCAGGTCCCCGGCGTGGTCACGCTGACCATCAACTATCACCACTTCGAAGACCTTTCCCCCCGCACGCCGACCGACGCTCCTCATCCCGCCGCCCCTCATCCGGAGACCTGACACATGACCTATTCGGACTCGCGCAGGACCTTCCTCAAGGCCACCGCAGCCGCCAGCACCGCCGCTGCCGCCGGGATCTCCCTCTCTCCGGAGGCCATCGCGCAAACCCCGGGCAACGCGGACATCCGCTGGGACAAGGCCCCCTGCCGGTTCTGCGGCACCGGCTGCTCGGTGCTCGTGGGCACCAAGGAGGGGCGCGTCGTTGCCACGCAGGGCGATCCCGAGGCCCCGGTGAACCGCGGCCTGAACTGCATCAAGGGCTATTTCCTCTCCAAGATCATGTACGGGGCCGACCGGCTCACCACACCGATGCTGCGCAAGTCCGGCGGGGTCTACGACAAGACCGGCGAATTCGAGCCGGTCAGCTGGGACGAGGCCTTCGATATCATGGCCGAGAAGTGGAAAGAGGCGCTGGCCGCGAAGGGGCCGACATCGGTGGGCATGTTCGGCTCGGGGCAATGGACGGTCTGGGAGGGCTATGCCGCCTCGAAACTCATGAAGGCCGGCTTCCGCTCGAACAACATCGACCCCAATGCCCGCCACTGCATGGCCTCGGCGGTGGTCGGCTTCATGCGCGCCTTCGGCATCGACGAGCCGATGGGCTGCTACGACGATTTCGAGGCGGCCGACACCTTCGTGCTCTGGGGCTCCAACATGGCCGAGATGCATCCGATCCTCTGGTCGCGGCTGACCGACACGCGGCTCACCAAGCCTGGCGCACAGGTGCATGTGCTCTCCACCTTCGAGCACCGCAGCTTCGAGCTGGCCGACAACGGCATCGTCTTCACGCCGCAAAGCGACCTGGCGATCCTCAACTACATCGCAAACTACATCATCCAGAACGATGCGGTGAACTGGGACTTTGTCGGAAAGCACGTCAACCTGACCAGAACCGCCACCGATATCGGCTATGGCCTGCGCGACACCGATCCTCTGCAACAAGCCGCGGCGAACCCCAACTCGGGCGCGCTGACCCCGATCGACTTCGACGAATACGCGGCGGCGGTTTCGGAGTACACGCTGGAAAAGGTCGCCGCGATGTCGGGCGTTCCAGAGGATCAGCTTGAACGGCTGGCCGCGCAATATGCCGATCCGAACCGCAAGGTGATGTCGCTCTGGACCATGGGCTTCAACCAGCACACGCGCGGGGGATGGGTGAACGGGCTGGTGTACAATATCCACCTGCTGACCGGAAAGATCTCGGAGCCCGGAAACTCGCCTTTCTCGCTGACCGGCCAGCCCTCGGCCTGCGGCACCGCGCGCGAGGTGGGCACGTTCTCGCACCGGCTGCCCGCCGACATGGTGGTGACCAACCCCGAGCACCGCGCCCGCGCCGAGGAGATCTGGAAGATGCCAGAGGGCACGATCCCCGACACCCCGGGCCTGCATGCGGTCGAGCAACACCGCGCGCTGCGGGACGGCACCCTCAACGCCTACTGGGTCCAGTGCAACAACAACATGCAGGCCGCCCCGAACATCAACGAAGAGGGCTGGCCCGGCTACCGCAACGCCGACAACTTCATCACGGTCTCGGAGGCCTATCCGACGGTCACGGCCATGTCCGCCGACCTCATTCTTCCGGCCGCCATGTGGGTCGAGAAGGAGGGCGCCTACGGCAATGCCGAGCGCCGCACCCAGTTCTGGCGCCAACAGGTGATGGCGCCGGGCGAGGCCAAGTCGGACCTGTGGCAACTGATGGAATTCTCCAAGCGCTTCACGGTCGAGGAAGCCTGGGGCGAAGAGCTGGTGGCAAAGATGCCCGAGCTGGCCGGAAAGACACTCTACGAGGTGCTCTACCGCAACGGCAACGTCGACAAGTTTCCGCTCGAAGAGACCGCAGAGGGCTTCGACAATGTCGAGGCGCAGCATTTCGGCTTTTACGTGCAGAAGGGGCTGTTCGAGGAATATGCCGCCTTCGGGCGCGGCCATGGCCACGACCTCGCGCCTTTCGAGCGCTATCACGAGGCGCGCGGGCTGCGCTGGCCGGTGGTCGACGGGCAGGAGACGCGCTACCGCTTCCGCGAGGGCCATGATCCCTACGTGCCCGAGGGGGCAGGGCTCGCCTTCTACGGCAATCCCGACGGCAAGGCGAAGGTGATTTTCGCCCCCTACGAGGCGCCGCCGGAGGTTCCGGACGAGGAATACGACCTCTGGCTCTCGACCGGCCGGGTGTTGGAGCATTGGCACTCCGGCTCGATGACCCGCCGGGTGCCCGAGCTGCACCGGGCGTTCCCCGCCGCACAGGTCTTCATGCACCCCGAGGATGCCGAGGCGCGGGGCCTTCGCCGCGGACAGGAGATCGCCATCTCGACCCGCCGCGGAGAGATGCTCAGCCGGGTCGAGACCCGCGGGCGCAACAAGCCGCCAAGGGGCGTGGTCTTTGTGCCGTGGTTCGACGAAAGCCAGTTGATCAACAAGCTGACGCTGGATGCCACCTGCCCGCTCTCGAAGCAGACCGACTTCAAGAAATGCGCCTGCAAGGTGACGCGGGCCTGACACAGCCAACGATCCGATCCGGTGCGTGTGGTCTTGATGCGCGCCGGTCGACGCCAGCCAGAGGAGGCCGGGAGTGCCTGCCGTACCGCAAGCGATCATCCCCCAAGGCCGAACCGTCCCGATGGTCATCGCGCGGATGGCCGCCGGCTGCAGCGCGTGCGCCGCACCCTGCCGCGGGGCCCGTGTCCTGCCGCGCCCCTCCGGCAAACAGGACCGCCCGGCCCTGATCCGCTCGCGGGATCGTACCGCCTGCGGGCACCGGGTCGCTCTTCCCTCGCCAGAACGAGCCCGACACGCCACTGCCTGCCACACCCGCCTAGCCTGATCGCAACCAACCACGGAGAGCGCCCATGAAACTGCCGGTCATCGCCAAGATCGCCGCCTTCGTCTCGCCCCTGATCGTCGCGGGGCTGGTCGTGGCGCAAACAGCCGGAGACCTGAAATCGCTCCGCGGCGCCCCGGTCGACCAGGAGCTGCAGCCCACGCCGGTCTATCAGCAACACGAGGGGCGCGAGGTGCGCAACTACCGCCAGCAGCCGCCGATCATTCCGCATTCCATGACCCAGTACCAGATCGATCTTCGCACC
>Ga0208181_1000408_pt1 | contig 23139 bp, 22 predicted proteins | sample MalvirDeepMed_s6_FD_184244 | JGI IMG/M metagenome (GOLD analysis project Ga0208181, IMG submission 184244) | Marine viral communities from the Global Malaspina Expedition - Malaspina viral metaG DeepMed_s6 (SPAdes) (version 2) | ecosystem: Environmental > Aquatic > Marine > Oceanic | place... | reverse complement strand
GCCCTACCCCGCGACCACCTCCTGCCACTGGGTGCCCAGCCCCTCGACGCTCAGCTCCATCACGTCGCCGGCGCGCAGGAAGCGCGGCGGGGTCATTCCGAGCCCGACACCCGCGGGCGTCCCGGTCGCGATCAGATCACCCGGCACCAGCGCCATGAAGCGGCTCATGTAGGAGATGATCTCGGCCACGCCGAAGATCATGTCGGAAGTATCGCTGTCCTGCACCGTCTCGCCGTTCAGGGCCAGCGACAGGCGCAGCGCCTGCGGGTCCGGCACCTCGTCGGCGGTCACCAGATGCGGCCCGCAGGGGCCATAACCCGGCGCCGACTTGCCCTTGATCCACTGCCCGCCATGCTCCATCTGCCAGGCCCGCTCCGACAGGTCGTTGACCACGCAATAGCCCGCCACGTGATCCAGCGCCTCGGCCTCCGAGACCTGCCAGCACGGCTTGCCGATCACCACGCCGAGCTCGACCTCCCAGTCGGATTTCTCCGAGCCCGGGGGCAGCATCACCGCATCGTTGGGCCCGGCAAGCGCCGAGGCCGCCTTGGAGAACAGGATCGGCTCCTTCGGGGGCTTGGCGCCGGTCTCGGCGGCATGCTTGGCGTAGTTCAGCCCGACGCAGAAGAAGTTCGGCACGCCGCCCAGGCAGGCGCCGATGCGCGTGCCGTCGGGCAGCACCGGCAGCGTCGCGAGGTCGATCGCGCGGATCGTCTCCAGCCCCTCGATAGAGACGCCGTTGCCTGCAAGATCCGGGACAGCGCCGCTGAGGTCGCGCATCTCTCCCTGGCTGTCCAGCACCACCGGCCGTTCCTGCCCCTGCGGGCCCACTCGCATCAGTTTCATGTCTCGTCCTCCTGGTCTGCAGCAGCCGCCTCGGCTTCGAGTGCGGCGGCAATGTCGTCTGCAAGGCTCGCCAAGTGGTCCTCGACCGCGCGGGTCACCGCGCTCACGTCGCGGGCCCGGAGCGCCTGCAGGATGATCTCGTGATTGCCCACGACGCGGGCGCGGTTGTGCCGCATCCGGGCCGAGAGATAGCGCGCGCGCCACAGCCGCGCGAGATAACGGTTGTGGGTCTGCGCCAGTGCGGCGTTGTGGGCCGCCTGCGCGATGCGACGATGAAAGCTCATGTCGAGCTCGAAGGCGTCGAGCGCACCAAGCTGGTCGTAACTGCCGGCGATGCGCCGATGCAGCGCCTCGATCTCGTCGAGGTCGGTCTCGGTCGCCGCCTCGCAGGCCAGCCGCGCCGAAAGCTGCTCGAGCGCCTGCAGCACCACCACCTGATCCCGGACCTCCTTGATCGAGGGCCGCGCCACCACCGGGCTGCGCGCCGGGCGCAGCACCACCAGCCCCTCCTTGGCAAGGATGCGGATCGCCTCGCGCATGGGTGTGCGGCTCACCCCCATGGCGGCGGCGGTGTCGCGCTCCTTGATCGGCGCATCGGGCGGCAGGGTGCCGAACAGGATCGCCCGGCGCAGCTGCGCGGCAATCTGCTCGGCCAGCGTGTCCTGCGGCGTGTCCATGCCGGCTCAGCCCCGCCCGATATACGGCATCTTGGTCGCCATCACCGTCATGAACTGGACGTTGGCGTCGAGCGGCAGCCTGGCCATGTGCAGCACCGAGCTCGCCACGTGCTCGGCATCCATCACCGCCTCGGCGGCAATCTCGCCGTTGGCCTGCTTGACGCCGGCGGCCATCGGCGCGGCCATCTCGGTCAACGCGTTGCCGATATCGATCTGGCTGCAGGCGATGTCGAAGGGCCGCCCGTCGAGGCTGATCGAGCGGGTCAGCCCGGTGACGGCGTGTTTCGACATGGTATAGGGCGACGAGCCCGGGCGCGGCACATGCGCCGAGATCGAGCCGTTGTTGATGATGCGCCCGCCCTGAGGGTCCTGCCGGCGCATCTGGCCAAAGGCCGCGCGGGCGCACAGGAACATGCCGGTGATGTTGACAGCGCTGAGCTGCAGCCAGTCCTCGACCGGGATCTCGTCGATCGGTGCGCCCTTGGTGAAGATGCCGGCATTGTTGAACAGCGCGTCGATCCGGCCCCAGCTCTCGGCGATCTGCGCAAAGCCCTGCTCCACCGCTGCCGGCTCGGAGACGTCGAAGGGCAGCACCAGCGCGTTGGCATCGCCGTTCGCGGTCTCGCGCAGGGGCGCTTCGCGGCGGCCCACCAACGCCACGCGCCAGCCGTCCGCAAGGAATGCCTGCGCCGTGACGCGGCCGATGCCGCTGCCCGCGCCGGTGATGACGATGCTCCGGGTCATGACCCCTCCTCCGGTGTTGCGCTGTGCCGCGCCCTGTTGCCTGCCGGTCGGGCAAGGCCCGTTGCCAGTTGCTTGCCACAGTGTCACTGGCTGGTATACCGAATGCAAGCGCATTCCCCCGGCGCAGGAGACCACCAAGATGACCGCATTCGACGCGCTCGGGCACCTGCTCGGCCCGCGCTTTTCCACCACCCTTGCCGCCCGCAAGCAGAACGCCGGCAACGAGGCCCACTACGACGAGGCGCTGCCCGACGCGGTGGCCTTTCCCGAGAGCACCGAGGAGGTCGCCGAGATCGTGCGCATCTGCGCCGCGCATGGCGTGGCCATCGTGGCGTTCGGCACCGGCACCTCGCTCGAGGGCCAGCACCTCGCGGTCAACGGCGGCATCAGCCTCGATTTTTCGCGCATGAACAAGGTGCTCGAGGTCCATGCCGAGGATATGAACGTGGTCGTCCAGCCCGGCGTGACGCGCAAGCAGCTCAACGAGGAGCTGCGCGCAACTGGGCTGTTCTTCCCGGTCGATCCCGGTGCCGACGCCTCGCTCGGCGGCATGGCGGCGACGCGCGCCTCGGGCACCACGGCGGTGCGCTATGGCACCATGCGCGAGAACGTGCTGGCGCTCGAGGCGGTGATGGCGGACGGCTCGGTGATCCGCACCGGAAGCAAAGCGCGCAAATCCTCGGCGGGCTATGACCTGACCCACCTGCTGGTTGGCTCGGAGGGCACCCTCGGCCTCATCACCGAGCTGACGCTGAAGCTGCACGGCCAACCCGAGGCGGTGGCGGCGGCGACCTGCCGCTTCGACGACGTGGCGGCGGCGGTGGACTGCGTGATCCTGACGATCCAGAGCGGCATCCCGATGGCCCGGATCGAGCTGGTCGACGAGATGATGGTGCGCGGATTCAACCTGCACAGCGGCACCGATATGCCGGAAAAACCACATCTTTTCCTGGAGTTCCACGGCGCTCCTGATGCAGTACGCGAACAGGTGGGAAGCTTCCGCGAGATCGCTTCGGATGCCGGGGCGCAAGGCTGGGAGGAGGCCCAGACCACCGAGGCCCGCACCGCGCTCTGGAGCCTGCGCCACGGTGCGCTGCCGGCGATCGGCGCGCTCGATCCGCGCCCCGGCAAACGCACCTACTCGACCGATGTCTGCGTGCCGATCTCGCGACTGGCAGAGGCCATCGCCGCGGCCCGCGCCGAGGCCGAGACCCGCGCGCTCACCTGCACCATCGTGGGCCATGTGGGAGACGGCAACTTCCACTGCGGCCTGCGCTTCGATCCCGGCGACCCCGCCGAGATCGCGGAGGTGCTGGCATTTTCCGGCGCGCTCGCCAAGGTGGCGCTGCGGCTTGGCGGCACGGTGACGGGCGAGCACGGCATCGGTCTTGGCAAGCAGGGTTACATGGAGGCCGAGCACGGCGCCGCTGTGGCCATCATGCGCCGGGTCAAGGCGGCCTTCGATCCGCAGGCTATCCTCAACCCCGGCAAACTGATACCGCCGGAAAGCTGACGGGCGCCGTGCCCGCGCATCCGGAGACGAAGGAGTGACGCAATGAGCGCCTTTATCGCCATTGGCGAATGCATGGTCGAACTGTCCGAGGCCGGCGACGGCCTCTATCGCCGCGGCTTCGCCGGCGACACCTTCAACACCGCCTGGTACATGCGGCGGATGCTGCCGGAAAGCTGGGGCGTGGGCTACGCCACCTGCGTCGGCGAGGACGCGATCAGCCAGGAGATGCTGGCCTATATGGAGGGCGAACGCATCGACACCTCGGCGGTGCGCCGGCTGCCCGATGCCACGGTCGGGCTCTACATGATCTCGGTCGAGGATGGCGAGCGCAGCTTCTCCTACTGGCGCGGCCAGTCGGCGGCCAAGCGGATGGGGCAGGATCTGAAATGGCTCGACGCGGCGCTCAAGGGCCGCGACATGATCCACTTCTCGGCCATCACGCTGGCCATCCTGCCGCCCAAGGAGCGCGAGTATTTCTGCGGCGCGCTGGCGCGGGCCCGGGCGCGCGGCGCCATCGTGGCGTTCGACACCAACCTGCGCCCCAAGCTCTGGGAAAGCCCCGAGGCGATGCGCGCGGGCCTCATGATGGGCGCGCGCACCTCGGACATCGTGCTGCCCTCCTTCGACGAGGAGCAGGTGCTGTTCGGCGACGAGGACCCGGAACAGAGCCTCGAGCGCTATCGCACCCAGGGGGCCGATCTGGTCGCGGTCAAGCAGGGCCCGGGCGACCTGCTGCTCTGGCAGCGCGACAGCGGCGCGCGGGTGATCCGGGCGACCAAGGTCGAGACCGTGGTCGACACCACCGCCGCCGGCGACAGCTTTGCCGCGGGTCTTCTCGCCGGCCTTGCGCGCGGCAAGACGCTCGAGGACTCGGCGCACGGCGCGATGGCCTTGGCGGGACAGGTGATCCAGGGCCGCGGCGCTCTGGTCGCCGAGGCCGTGAGCAAGGCGGGGCTGGAGCCCGCCTAGGGCGCGTCGAGCGCGGCGCGCAGCGGGGCCAGCCAGCCGAGCCCCGCGCGCGTGTCACCGCCGCGCGGGCGGTACTCGGCACCGACGGCACCTTTGTAGCCCGCCTCCCGAAAGGCGCGCAGCAGGCGCGCATAGCACAGCTCGCCACCATCTGGCTCGCCGCGATCGGGCACAGCGGCGATCTGCACATGCCCGATCAGCGGCAAATGGTCCGCAAAGCGCCGCGTCAGATCGCCCTGCAGGATCTGCAGGTGGTAGCAATCGAACATGATCTTGAGGTTGTCGCGCCCGATCGCGGCGACGGTCGCGGCGGCCCGCTCGAGCGAGGTCAGGTGATAGCCCGGCACGTCGCGCGTGTTGATCGGTTCGATCAGGATCGTCATGCCATGCCGGGCCGCGAGATCGCAGGCATGGGCCAGCGTGTCTCGCAAGGCCTCTTCCGAACCGGCCGCAGCATGGCTTCGCCCCGCCATGACATGCACCGCGCCCGCCCCGATCGCCGCGCCGTAGGACACCGCCTGCGCCACCGCGTCCCGCGCCTCCCCGCTCCGGCCCGGAAGGGCCGCGAGCCCGAACTCGCCCTGTTCAAGATCGCCCGGACGGGTGTTGAGCGCCAGCATCGGCAGCCCGGTGGCCTCGAGGGCCCCGCGGATCTCGGCGGGATCATGCGCGTAGGGGAAATGGCACTCCACGGCGTCGAAGCCGTCGCGTGCAGCGGCGTGGATGCGCGCGGGCAGTGGCAGCTCGGTGTAGAGCAGGCCCAGGTTGGCGGAGATCTGCATCAGCGAAGCTCGCGCCTGCTAGGAGCGTCGGGAACGAGGGGCGCTGCCCCTCGCGCTCCCCGGGATATTTCCGGCCAGAAGAAGATGCGGGGCTCCTTCAGGAACGCGTGGCTCAGGTGTTGAAGAGGAAGTGCAGGACGTCGCCGTCCTTGACCATGTAGGTCTTGCCCTCGGCGCGCATCTTGCCCGCTTCCTTGGCGGGCTGCTCGCCGCCCAGAGCCACGAAATCGTCGTAGGCGATGGTCTCGGCCCGGATGAAGCCCTTCTCGAAATCGCCGTGGATGACGCCGGCGGCCTGCGGTGCCAGCGTGCCCTGGCGGATGGTCCAGGCGCGCGCCTCCTTGGGGCCCACGGTGAAGTAGGTCTCGAGGTGCAAAAGCTCGTAGCCGGCGCGGATCAGCCGGTCGAGACCGGCCTCTTTCAGCCCGAGCTCGGAGAGGAACATCTCGGCCTCCTCGCCGTCGAGCTGGGAGATCTCCTCCTCGATCTTGGCAGAGATCACCACGTGGGCGTTGCCCTGCTCGGCGGCCATCTTCGCCACCGCCTCGGAGAGCGCGTTGCCGGTGGCAGCCTCGTCCTCGTCGACATTGCAGACATAGAGCACCGGCTTTGCGCTGAGCAGCTGAAGCATAGTCCACTGCTTGCGGTCCTCGGCATCGACCTCGACCATGCGGGCGGGTTTGCCTTGCTCGAGCATCTCGAGCGCCGCCTTCATCAGGCGCTCCTGCTGGATCGCCTCCTTGTCGCCGCCGCGCACCTTGCGCACGATGTTCTGGAGACGCTTCTCGAGGCTCTCCATGTCGGCGATGATCAGCTCGGTCTCGATGGTCTCGGCATCCGAGACCGGATCGACGCGGCCGTCCACATGGGTGACATCGTCATCCTCGAAGCAGCGCAGCACGTGGGCGATGGCGTCGGTCTCGCGGATGTTGGCGAGGAACTGGTTGCCGAGGCCCTCGCCCTTCGAGGCGCCCTTCACCAGGCCCGCGATGTCGACAAAGGTCATGCGGGTGGGAATGATGTTCTGCGACTTGGCGATGGCCGCGAGTTTTTCGAGCCGCGCATCGGGCACCGCGACGTCGCCCACGTTGGGCTCGATGGTGCAGAACGGGAAGTTCGCCGCCTGCGCCGCGGCGGTCCTGGTCAGCGCGTTGAACAGGGTCGACTTGCCCACGTTGGGCAGACCCACGATCCCCATGCGAAATCCCATCTTGCGGCTCCTCTGGCTTTGGTTGGGCGCCTTCTAGGCGCGGATCGGTGCAAGCGCAAGAGAGCGCCGCTGGTGGTGGCTCCGGGCGGCGGCTCAGGCGAGCCGCGCCGCCGGGCCGGTGCCCGCGCGGGTGAAGAAGCGGTACATCAGCAGGATGGCCGCCATGCCCAGCCCGAACACCAGACCGAACCAGACGCCGACAAAGCCGAACCCCGCCGGAAAGCCCAGCACGTAAGCGGCAGGCAGGCCCAAGCCCCAGTAGGACAGCCCGGCAATGATCATCGGCGCGCGGGTGTCGTGCAGCCCGCGCAGGATGCCGAGCGAGATCACCTGCAGCGCGTCGACCAGCTGGAACAGCGCGGCAACCAGCAGCAGCAGAACGCCGATGGCGATGATCTCGGCCCGCTGCGGATCATCGGGAGAGAGGAACACGCCGATCAGCACTTCGGGGATCGTCACGAAGGCGATCACGGTGAGCACGACAGTGGCGAGGGACAGCGCGAAGAGCATGCGGGCGTCGCGCCTCAGACGATCGGTATCGCCGCGCCCCCGCGCCTGCCCGGCCCGCACGGTGGCGACGTTGGCCAGGCCAAGGTGCACCATGAAGGTCAGGCCCGAGAGCTGCAGCGCGATGCCGTGCGCGGCCAGCGGCGCCGGACCGATCCAGCCGATCAGGATCGCGGTGGCGGCAAACAGGCCGACCTCGGCCAGCGTGGTCAGACCGATCGGCCAGCCAAGCGCAAAGACCGCGCGCAGCATCTCGACATCGGGGCGCCAGAACCGGCGCCAGAGCGGGTATTGCGGCAGCCGCAGCCGGGCATAGGCCACCACCCCGATCAGCGAGCACCCATGCGCCACCAGCGAGGCCACGGCGGCGCCGCGGATGCCAAGCTCGGGCGCGCCCCAGTTGCCGAAGATCAGCGCGTAGTTGGCGATGGCGTTGGCGATGGCGGCGGCGACGGTGATCCAGAACACCACGCGGGTGTGCTCGAGCGCCGCAAGGAAGCTCTTGAAAACCATCACTCCGAGCGCCGGCAGCAGCCCCCAGCCGGCGATCCGCAGGTAGGTCTGGGCGTCGGCGGCCACCTGCGGTGCCTGCCCCAGCGCCAGCAGCAGGCTCCCCGAGAACCACAGCAGCGGCATGACCAGTGCGAAGAACCCCGCCGAGAGCCACAGCCCCATGCGGGTGGCACGGCGGATCTGCGGATGATCGTTGCTGGCGTCGAAACTCGCCACCATCGGCATCACCGCCCAGGCGAAGCCCGAGCCGAACAGGAAGAACAGCGAGAACACCGTGCTGGCCAGCGTCAGCGCCGCGAGCTCGGCCACGCCGTAGCGCCCGATCATCGCGGTGTCGGTGAACATGATGGCAAGCTGCGCCACGTGGCCGCCGATCAGCGGCAACCCGAGGAGAAGGATCTCCCGCGCGTGGGCCAGATGTGTTTTTCCAGTGCTCATGATTTGGGCTTTAGAGGGCGCGTCCTGTTCAGGCAAGTCCCGCTTGGGGGCGCCCTTGGAACTCCGGGTCGCCCCTAGATCGGGTGCAACACCACCTGTGCCGCAAGGATCGCGATCACCGCCCCCGCGGCGGCCTCGATGGCGCCCATCACCCGCAGCGCCGCCGGCCCGCTGGCCAGGCGGCTGAGCGCGCCCTCGCGCAGCGTGACCGAGGCCAGCGCCACCGCCACCGTGACCGCCGCGGTGCCGAGACCCATGGCGAAGGCGCCGAGAATGCCGGCAGAGACGATGCCCATGCGCCAGGTCAGGATCAGCAGGAACAGCGCCCCGGTGCAGGGGCGCAGCGCGATGGCCCCGATCAGCAGCAGCGCATCGCGCAGCGAGTGGACCTGCTCGACCTGTTCGAGACTCGGGCCGTGGGCATGGCCACAGCTCGGGCAGACCTCGCCCGGCGCATGGTGATGGTGGTCGTCGTCATCCGGGTGCCCATGGGTGTGCCGGGCCTCGGACTGCGCCAGCAGCTTGCGCCCGCCGCGCAGCACCAGCCAGAGCCCGATCAGGCCGATGGCGGCATAGCTTGCCGGGGCGAACCAGTCCTCGGCGGCAGCGGTCAGCCGCTCGCGCCCCCAGCCGAGCACCCAGATGCCGGCATAGACCAGCGCCACCGCGGTCGCCGCCTGCGCAAGGCTCGAGAGCAGCGCCAGCGTCGACAGCCGCAGGACTGGCACGCGGCGCCCGACACCATAGCCGCCGATCAGCAGCTTGCCATGCCCCGGCCCGGCGGCATGGAAGAAGCCGTAGGCGAAGCACAGTCCCAGCAGCGCCGTCAGCGCCCCGGGCTCGCCGGCGCGCAGCGCCCGCAGCCCGCCCGCCATGGCGACCTGCGCCTCGCGCTGGCCCTGCACCGCGGCGGCCTCGACCCAGGCCGCGCCGCCGAAGCCCCAGAGCCAGACCGCCAGCGCCGCCACGGCGGCGGCGGCAATCAGGAGGGCGGTTCGCATGTCAGGCTGATCCTGTCGGCATAGTGTTCCCCGATCTCGAGCACCTCGAACTGGTCCTCGGGCACGTTCTGAAGCTCTTTCTGGAGATAGGCATCGGCGGCGGCAAGATCGGGCTTTTCGATCTCGGCGCGGCAGGGCGCGGCGATCTCGACCCCGCGGGTGATCTCGTAGGCCACGTAGAAGGTCGGATCGTATTGGCGGATCTCGAGCCCGTCGGCAGCCACGTCGGGCACGGGGCGGAAATGCGCCGAGATGATGCGCCCGTCCTCGACCCGCGTCTCGCGCGGCTCCGGCGCGCCAAGCGCCACGGCACCGCCCTCCGACGCGAGGTAGAGGTCGCCCTCGAAATCCGCCGGCCAGTTGTTGGTCTCGAATCCCTGAAGCTGCGCCAGCTCATCCTCGGTCAGCTGGCCGTCGCCATCCGGATCGAGCCCCATGTCCTCGAAGATCAGCAGCGTGAAGAACTCGTCATAGGCCCAGCTCAGCTCGACCCCCGTGACGTGCCGCGCGGCATCGGTCTCGATGCGCAGGGCGCTGTCGACGAAGACATGCGGATGCGCAACCGCCTGCGAAGCGGACAGGAGCAGCGGGAAACAGGCAATCCAGCGTGTCATGGCCTCGGACTAGCCCCGGCGGAGGCCCTTGGCAAGGTTCCTTGGATCACATCGGCGGAGCTGTGCTATGGTGGCGTGTTACGTACGAGTCATATTGTTTTTGAAGATTGGAGTCGCGCGATGACCGCGCAGATTGAGCTGACCCATTTTGCCCCCCAGACCCGGCGCTTCCTGATCGATCTCGCCGCGAACAACAACCGAAACTGGTTCCGCCGCAACAAGCTGCGCTATGACAGCGAGGTCAGGCGACCGGGCGAAATGCTGGTCGACCGCATCTCTGCCCATCTGGCCGCCGCCACCGGGCGCCCGGTGCGGGGCAAGCTGTTCCGCCCGCATCGCGACGTGCGGTTCTCGAAGGACAAGACGCCGTTCTACACCCATCTTCATGCGGCCTGGACCCTGCCGGGCGGGCGCGGCTGGTATTTCGGGCTCTCGGCGGAGTATGCCACCGCCGGCGCCGGGGTCATGGCGTTCGATGCGGACCAGACGGTGGCGTGGCGGCACTCGGTCTCGGGCAGCGCCGGCGACGCCCTCGCCACCTTGCTCGCGAGGTTGGACGCGCGGCTCGATCCCCCAAGCCTGGACGCGGTGCCCGCCCCCTACCCGGCATCGCATCCGCGCGCGGACCTGCTGCGCCGGTCCGGCTGCGTGGCGTGGTATGACGGCCTTTTCGAGGCGCTGGCGCAGAACCCCGAAGCCACGCTCGAGCAGAGCTTCGCGCGGCTTTCTCCGTTGCAGGACTGGCTCGCGAGGCATCTCTGAGGCGCGCGGCTCAGCCCCCGGCCCTGCGGATGTCCGGATGCAGTGCGGTGCCGAGGATGTGGTCCGCGCGATGGATCACATGCGCCGCCCCGCCGACGATCAGCGGATCCGCCGGCTTGGCGATGTGGCGGTCCTTGCCGGGGTAGTCCAGCATCGACAGGAAGTGCCGCATGCAGTTCAGCCGCGCGCGCTTCTTGTCGTCGGACTTGACCACCACCCAGGGCGCATCGGCGGTATCGGTGTAGAAGAACATCGCCTCCTTGGCCTCGGTGTAGTCGTCCCACTTGCCGAGGCTCGCCTTGTCGATCGGCGACAGCTTCCACTGCTTGAGCGGATCGGTCTCGCGGCTCTTGAAGCGGCGGCGCTGCTCCTCCCGCGTGACCGAGAACCAGTATTTGAAGAGCTTGATCCCCGAGCGCACCAGCATGCGTTCGAGATCCGGCGTCTGGCGCATGAACTCGAGGTATTCGTTGGGCTCGCAGAACCCCATCACCCGCTCGACGCCGGCACGGTTGTACCATGACCGGTCATAGAGCACGATCTCCCCGGCGGTGGGCAGATGCTCGATATAGCGCTGGAAATACCACTGCCCGCGTTCCAGGTCCGAGGGCTTGTTGAGGGCCACGACCCGGGCATGGCGCGGGTTGAGATGCTCGGTAAAGCGCTTGATGGTGCCGCCCTTGCCGGCGGCGTCGCGGCCCTCGAACAGCAGCACCGCCTTCTGGCCGGTCTGCTGGAACCACAGCTGCACCTTGAGAAGCTCGGCCTGAAGCTGCGCCTTCTGGTGCTCGTAGCTCTTGGTCGACATCCGGGTGTCGTAGGGATAGGCGCCGGTCTCGAAGGCGTGCCGGATCTCGTCCGGGGTCGGCGCCACGCGGCGCGCGCTGCGCGGCGTGGCAGCGGCGGCACCGTCCGGCGCAGGGGCGTCGGCGCCGGACTGGGGCGGGACATGTGCGGCGGTGTCGGTCTCGGGTGGGGTTGCGCTCATCGGATGCCTTTCCTCTCGCTCCTGCTCTCCACCTACCCGACCAAGGCTGTGGCCGGCCTTGACCGGTGTCAAGAAACCGCGCCCTCCGCGATGCCAGCTTATTGATTTTCGCCCGTCATTCCGGCAGACCTGCCGCGACCATCAGGGAAGGACCGCCATGACCCGCATCGATGCAAAATTCGCCGCGCTCCGCGCAGAGGGCAAGAAGGCCTTCGTCGCCTATGTCATGGCCGGCGATCCCGACTACGACCGCTCGCTCGAGCTGGTGAAGGGCCTGCCCGCCGCCGGCGTCGACATCATCGAGCTCGGCCAGCCCTTCACCGACCCGATGGCCGACGGCCCGACCATCCAGCTCGCCGGGCAGCGCGCCCTCGAGGCGGGCCAGACGCTGGAGCGCACGCTGCAGATGGTGCGCGACTTCCGCGCCGGCGACGACACCACCCCGATCGTGCTGATGGGCTACTACAACCCGATCTACCACCACGGCGTCGAGCGCTTCCTCGAAGACGCGAACGAGGCCGGCATCGACGGGCTGATCGTGGTCGACCTTCCCCCCGAGGAAGACGACGAGCTCTGCATCCCGGCGCAGAAGGCGGGCCTCAACTTCATCCGCCTCGCGACGCCCACCACCGACGACAAGCGCCTGCCAAAGGTGCTGCAGAACACCTCCGGGTTCGTCTATTACGTCTCGATCACCGGCATCACCGGCGCCGCCGCGGCGCAGGCCGCCGATGTCGCCCCGGAAGTGGCGCGCATCAAGGCCAAGACCGACCTGCCGGTCATCGTGGGCTTCGGCATCCGCACGCCCGAGACCTCCGAGAGCATCGCCGGCGTCGCCGATGGCTGCGTCGTGGGCTCGGCCATCGTCGCCGCCCAGGCCGAGGGCAAACCCACCGAAGAGGTGCTGGCCTTCGTGAAATCCCTCGCCGACGGCGCCCACCGCGCCTGAGCCTCTCAGCCGAAACGACCAAAAACGAAGGGGCGCCCGACCGGACGCCCCTTTTTGTCTTGCCGGCACTGCCTCTCCGCGCAGCCCCGTATCTTCTTTGGTTCAAAAATACCTCGGGGGTGAATGGGCCGCAGGCCCAGAGGGGGCAGAGCCCCCTCCCTCGCATTCATGGCGCACCTCCGGTGCGACGGGGGCAAAGCCCCCTCTCTTTCTTTTTCTTTGTCTGCGCACCTCCGGTGCGACGGGGCCAGCCCCCTCCTCCGGCCGGGGGCCAGATGGCGGCCTATTCGGCCGCGCGCGCCTCGGCGCCCTCGAGCCCGGCGCCCTCGTCGACGCCCAGCATGATGTTGAGGTTCTGCACTGCCGCACCGGACGCGCCCTTGCCGAGATTGTCGAGCACCGCCACCAGCACCGCCGCGCCGCTCGACGCATTGCCATGCACCGAAAGCTCGAGCCGGTTGGTGCCGTTCAGGCGCTGCGGCATCACCCGCGGCTCGTGCACCGACGCCGCGACCACCGAAACGAAGCGCTCGCCCTCGTAGGCCGCGCGCAGCGCAGCCTCCGCCGCGGCAATGCCCTCCGTGCCGAGCCCCGGCAGCTGCACCGCCACCGCCATGCCCTGCGCATACTGCCCGACGGACGGCACAAAGACCGGCGCGGCGCTCAGCAGGCCATGCTTCGTGATCTCCGGCAGGTGCTTGTGGCCCTGCGACACGCCGTAGAGGAAGGCGCCATCGGTCTCGCCGGCCTCGAACTCGGCGATCATCGCCTTGCCGCCGCCGGTATAGCCCGACACGCCCGAGATCGCCGGGCCCGCATCCGGGGCCACGATCCCCGCCTCGACCAGCGGCCGGATCAGCGCGATGGCACAGGTCGACCAGCAGCCCGGGTTCGAGACGTATTGCGCCCCGGCAATCGCCGCGCGCTGACCCTTTGCCATCTCGGCGAAGCCGAAGACCCAGTCATCGGCCACCCGGTGCGCGGTCGAGGCGTCGATGATCCGGGTGCCGTGCGGCGCCGCCAGTTCGACGGTTTCGCGCGCGGCATCATCGGGCAGGCACAGGATCGCCACGTCGGCTTCGGCCAGGGCCTCGGAGCGCGCGTCACGGTCCTTTCGGCGCTCATGGGCGACCTGGACCAGGGCAATATCGGCGCGCGCCTCGAGACGCTCGCGGATCTGCAATCCCGTGGTACCGGCTTCGCCGTCGATGAACACCTTGTGGGCCATGTCGTGCCTCCTTTGTTGCGAGGCCCGCCTATAGCAGAGCGCCGCTGAAAAGGAAACGGCGAGAGGAGGCCCGCACGGGCGGCGGCGCGGCGCTTCCCGGCCCCGCGCAGACCGCGCGTCATGTCAGCCAGGCGTCGCGTTGAGAACCATCTTCAGGACCAGCCCGACCAGCCGCCGCGTCGTGATGGGGCGCCCGTGGCCGTGCCAACGCGCCTCGCGGTCGATCTCGTGCCTGAACAGCGCCTGCAGTGTCCTCGCCCCGGTCCTCAGACCGGCGCCGAGACTGGCCAGAAAGCCGCACGAAATGGTCCCGGCGCCTCCTGCCCCGCACGCGCCGTCCTCTCCGGCCGTCGCCAACCCGCCGCGGCGGGGAAATGTCCGGACCGAGAGATTGCGCAAACTCCCGCGGATTGGTAATCAAACCTGACCGCATTGCCCGGAAGGACCGCCCCATGCCCCACATCACCGAGATCGAGGACCTCAAGCGGATCTACCGCCGCCGCGTCCCCAAGATGTTCTACGACTATTGCGAATCCGGCAGCTGGAGCGAGCAGACCTTCCGCGAGAACAGCTCGGATTTCGACGACATCTACCTGCGCCAGCGCGTCGCCATCGACATGACCGGCCGCTCCACCGCCACGAAGCTCATCGGGCAGGACGCCGCGATGCCGGTGGCGCTCGCGCCGGTGGGCCTGACCGGGATGCAGCACGCCGATGGCGAGATCCACGCCGCCCGCGCCGCCGAGAAATTCGGCGTGCCCTATTGCCTGTCGACCATGTCGATCTGCTCGATCGAGGACGTGGCCGAGAACACATCGGCGCCGTTCTGGATGCAGGTCTACACGCTCAAGGACGACGATTTCATGCAGCGCCTGTTCGACCGCGCCAAGGCGGCGAACTGCTCGGCGGCGGTGATCACCGTCGATCTGCAGCTGCTGGGCCAGCGCCACAAGGACATCAAGAACGGCCTCTCCGCCCCGCCGAAGCTGACGCCGAAATCCGTGGCCAACATGATGACCAAGGTGCCGTGGGGGCTGGAGATGCTGCAGACCAAGCGGCGCTTCTTCGGCAATATCGTCGGCCACGCCAAGGGCGTCGACGATCCCTCGAGCCTGTCGACCTGGACCGCCGAGAGCTTCGACCAGGCGCTGAACTGGGACCGCATCCGCGCGTTCCGCAAGATGTGGGACGGCCCGCTGATCATCAAGGGGATCATCGACCCGCGCGACGCGCTCGAGGCCTGCAATGTCGGCGCCGACGCCATCGTGGTCAGCAACCATGGCGGCCGCCAGCTCGACGGCGCGCTGAGCTCGATCCGGGCGCTGGCGCCGATCATGGACGCGGTGGGCGACAAGATCGAGGTGCATCTCGACAGCGGCGTCCGCTCGGGTCAGGACGTGCTCAAGGCCGTGGCGATGGGCGCCAAGGGCTGCTGGATCGGCCGCGCCTATGTCTACGGGCTTGGGGCGATGGGCGAAAAGGGCGTGTCGGAAGCGCTGCGGGTGATCCACAAGGAGCTCGACAGCTCGATGGGGCTCTGCGGGCGCACCGACATCACCGAGGTCGACCGCGACATCCTGATGATCCCGAAAGGGTTCTCGGGCGACTGGGAAGCGTGAGGGCGGAGGCTCGTCCGACTTACGCCACACCGTGTTGAGGGAAAGGGAGGGGGGCGCTGCCCCCTCTTGGCCTGCGGCCAATTCACCCCCGAGGTATTTTTGAACCAGAGAAGATCAGGGGGTCAGGCCGATCCGGCGCGGCGCATCCAGGGGATGAGGGCGATCGGGATCAACAGCAGGATCAGCGCGACCACGGCGAAGGCGGCCGCGAGCCCGATGCCGCCCGAGACCAGCCCCATCAGCGGCGGGCCGAGGAAAAACCCGGCATAGCCGATCACCGAGAGGCGCGAGATCGCCTGCGCGCGGCGCTCGGCCGGGCAGCGGGCGGCGACGAAGGCGAAGGCCATCGGGACGACCACCGAGGCGCCGAGCCCGAGGATGGCGAAGCCGGCATAGGCGATCCAGAGGCTGGGCGCGAGTGCGGCCAGCAGCGCCCCGCAGGCCGAGACCGCCGCGCCGATGCGGATCACCGCGGGCTCGGCGAAGCGTTGCGCCAGCCCCTGTCCGAACAGCCGCCCCACCGTCATGGTGATGCCGAGCAAGGCCGGGCCGACCGCGCCCGCGGCGGCCCCCGCGCCGAGGTTGCGCTCGAGATGCAGGGCCGACCAGCCTTCCGTGGCCTGCTCCGAGAGGAATCCGATCAGCACGATAAGGCCCGCCGGCAGGATCAGCCGCCACGGCACGGTGCCGCGCGGCGTGATGCCGTCGCCCTGGGCAGAGGCGGTGGGGGCCGAGCTCATCACGGCGATCAGAAGCAGCGCCGCCAGTCCGAGCCCGGCGAAGGCGACCAGAGGCGAGGCGCCCAGTTCGCGCGCCAGACCGGTGGCCAGCGCCGCCACTGCGTAGACCAGCGAGTAGACGGCGTGGTTGAGGTTCATCAGCGGCCTGCGGATCGACGCCTCGAGCCCCGCCACCTGCGCGTTCATCACGACGTCGAGCAGTCCGGCCGCGGCGGCGGCGGCCAGCATCGCCAGCGCGAAGCCCTGCCAGCCGGTGGCCAGCCCCGGCAGCAGGAAGGCGCCTGCCAGAAGCACCGAGAGCAGCGGCAGCGCCAGCGCCCGGAGCCGCCGCTCTGCGACCGGCGCCAGCCACATGGCGAGCACCGCGCCACAGGTCGAGACCAGCATCGCCAGCCCGAAGCCCTCGTCCGAGAGCCCGGCCTGCGGCTTCAGTGCCGGCACCAGGGCGGCAAACCCGCCCCAGTAGAGCCCCATGACGGCAAACGCCGCGGCAGGGCCACGGCTGGCCAGAAGATCGTGTTTGAATCCCATGCCAGCGCCCTGCCATGACGGCGCGGCGGCGTCCAGAGCGGCGCTTGCAACGGCGGCAGAGCGGCGGGGCGCAAAAAGACGCTTGAGAAATGTGGCGATCCGGTCTATCGGGGCGGCTCTTACGCGGGGTGACAGCCTTGGAGGCACCCTGCCCTTATATATGGAGATATCAACATGGCTGGTGAGATTCCTGATCTCGTGGCTCTGGAACGTACGGGGACAGGCAAGGGCGCCGCTCGTCAGGTCCGTCGCGACGGCATGGTTCCGGGGATTGTTTTCGGTGGCGATGCAGAGCCGCTGGCGATCCAACTGCCCTTCAACGAACTGCTCAAGCGCCTGAAGGCAGGCCGCTTCAAGTCGACCCTCTTCAACCTGAAGGTCGACGGGCATGACGACGTGCGCGTGATCTGCCGCGACGTGCAGCGCGATGTCGTGAAGGACCTCCCGACCCATTTCGACCTGATGCGCCTGCGCCGCACCAGCCGGATCAACCTCTTCATCCACGTGGACTTCATCAATGAAGAAACCGCGCCGGGCCTGAAGAAGGGTGGCGTGCTGACCATCGTGCGCCAGGAAGTCGAGCTCGAAGTGCTCGCCGGCGACATCCCGGACCACATCACCGTGGACCTGGCGGACAAGCAGATCGGCGATGTCATCCACATCTCCGACGTGACGCTGCCCGACGGCGCCAAGCCGACCATCGACCGCGACTTCGTGATCGCCAACATCTCGGCTCCGCGCGGCCTGCGCGCCGATGACGGCGACGAAGGCGAAGAGGAGGCCGCAGAGGAATAAATCCTCCGCAGCTTCGACAGATCGCGAGACGGCCCTGCCCCACGGCAGGGCCGTTTTCGTTTTGCCAGGCGACCCCGGCAACGGAAGCGCCGCGCGATGCATCGCCTTCGGCGGGCGCTCCGGTCGATGACCGGAGCGCCGCGGCCGGCGGGTCCATTTCCTGGCTCCGCTGATATCCGCGAGGCTTCGGTTGGGCCGAGCCAGCCCCGTCGCGACGGGCAAGGCAGCCGACACCACGCACCCAGGGCGTGTTGACGTTGCGTCACCCTGAAATCCAAACGCTTCGGGACAGGCTGAAAGGGTGTAAATAAAACGCCTCGGCGACCGGAGTCACCGAGGCTACACTGATCTAAATACAGGACGGCGGCACCACTCACGGAACGTCGTCGCGCCTAGACTAACACGTCGCGCAGAGGGCTTCCAATGCTTTATCAATGTGATAAACATACAAATCAGAGGCAGCTTCCCGAGCTTGAGAAGCGCGCCATGCGCTCCACGGGATTTGTGACATGGACAAGCTGACCCCGATCTTCGAACTGCGCGAGATGCTGCAAAAGCTCGAGCGCGATGTCGGGCTGGACGATCTCAGCCGCACCGAGCGTGATGTCCTGCTGGCGGCGCACAGCCTGACGGCCCGCGTCGGCGACGTGATCAGCACCGAACAGCTCCGCACTCATTCGCTGATTGAGCCGGTGGCGCAGGCCACGCTCTATCGCGCCATCCGCACCCTGCTGGGCAACGGGTTGCTCGAACGGGCCGGACAGAGCAAAGCGCGCAATTACGTTGTACGCAGCGACCTTGTCGGCAAGGATCTTACCCGAAGCTGATCCGCAACCGACACATCAGGCATCCCGTGCGGTCGAGGCCGCGAGAGACCGGATGAGAAAGACCCGATACCGATGCAACTGCGATACCTCGGTGTGACCGTCGTGGCCTATATCCTCGCCCACGGTCTGACTGCCACGCTGATAACGCCGCTGCAGGCGCGGCTGCTGCCCGATGTCACCAGCTTTGCCAGCCTGCTTTACCTGCCACACGGGGTGCGGGTTCTGGCGACGTGGCTGCTCGGCCGCGTCGCGATCCTGCCGCTTTGCCTCGGGGCCTTCCTGTCGGAATGGATGTTCGCGGATGCGGGGTTCGGCTCGGCCACCGAGCCGATGATCCTGACCTCGATCCTGGTCGGCGCGGCCGCGGCGACGGTGGCCTTCGAGCTGATGCGCGCCTTCGGCCTCAACCTCTACGCCACCGAGCGGCACCGTGTGCACTGGAAATGGCTGCTGCTGGTCGGAGTGCTGGCCTCGGCGCTGAATTCGGTCGGCCAGTCGCTGGTGTTCTCCGGAACGATCCTGCCGGAATGGTCGCTGGCGGTGTTGGTGGTCTACGCGGTGGGCGACCTTCTTGGCCTGATCGCCACCACCTTGATCCTGATGCTGGTGTTCCGCTGGTTGCGCGCGGACCGGGCGCGCGGCTGAGGCCGGCGCCCGCTCTGCTCACGCCTCGAGAGCGCACACCTCGACCAGCGCAGTGTGGGCGCTGCAGCCCTGTCCGAGCTTCGAGGTCCCGATATCGGCGGTAAGCACGTTGGGGTTGCCATGCGGGTCGAGATTGTCGCCGGGATCGCCGAACCACGCCCCCGTCGGCAGCGCCACCACGCCGGGGCGGATCTCGTCGCTCACCCGCGCCCGCGCCCGCACCGCGCCGCGCGCGTTGAACACACGCACCAGATCGCCGCTTGCGATGCCGCGCGTGGCGGCATCGTCGGGATGCATCACCAGCGTCTCGGGGCGCGCGCCCGGGCGATCCGCCAGCGCCGCCTCGAGCTGGCTGTGCAGCTTGTCGCCCGGCTGCGGCGAGACGAGGTGCAGCGGCGCCTCCCGCTGTGCCGCGCCCAGCCATTCGGAGGGCGGCAGCCAGACCGGGTGGCCGGGACAATCGGCATAGCCGAAGCCGTCGATGGTCTCGGAAAAGATCTCGAGCCGCCCCGACGGCGTGCCGAGCGGCGCGCCCTCCGGATCGTCTCGGAAGCGGCGCAGGAAGCTCGGAGTCGGCCCGTCGTAGCGGATCGGCAGCTTCAGCCAGTTGACCTCGCGCAGACCGTCGAGATCGGGCACCTCGATGCCGTCCTCGGCGGACAGCTGGCGGTAGCCCTCGTAGAGCGCCTCGATCCATTCGGTGCTGGTCCTGCCCTCGGTATAGGCCTGCGCCGCCCCCATGCGGGCGGCGAGCGCGGCGAAGATGTCGTAATCGTCGCGCGCCTCGCCCACCGGCGGGATCATCGCCGGCATGTGGAAGAGGTAGTCATCGAGCGGCGAGCGGCCGATATCCTCCCGCTCGTAGGGCGTTGTCGCCGGAAAGACGATGTCGGCGCGCTTGGCGGTGGGGGTCCACCACGGCTCGTTGACGAGGATGGTCTCGGGCTGCTGCCACGCCTCGTGGAAGGCGTTGAGGTCCTGATGGTGATGGAACGGGTTGCCCCCGGCCCAGTAGATCAGACGGATGTCGGGATAGGGCTCGCGCTTGCCGTTGAAATCATAGGGCTGGCCGGGGTTGCGCAGCATGTCGGCGATGCGCGCCACCGGGATCACCTTGTCCACCGGATTGGCGCCCTGCGGCAGCGTCATGCCGCGCATCCGGCGAAAGCTGTGCCCGACGCCGCCAATGGCACCGTAGCCGTAGCCCACGCCGCCGCCCGGCAGGCCGATCTGCCCCAGCATCGCCGCCAGCACCGCCGACATCCAGTAGGGCTGCTCGCCATGCTCGCCCCTCTGCAACGACCATGCCACGGTAATCATCGTGCGGGTGGACGCCATGCGCCGGGCCAGCGCGCGGATCGCCTCTGGCGTCGCTCCGCAAAGCGGCGCGGCCCATTCCGGCGTCTTGGGCTGGCCGTCGCTTTCGCCCATCAGATAGGGGCGGAAGCGCTCGAACCCCGTGGTGTAGCGGTCAAGGAAGGCGTGATCCGCCAGACCCTCGTCTTCGAGCACATAGGCCAGCGCCAGCATCAGGGCGGTGTCCGAGCCCGGCGTCACCGGCAGCCAGTCGCAGCCCTCGGGGGCGTCGCCGCGCTGCGGGCCAATGTTGAGGCAGTACATGCCCCTGGCAAGAAAGCGTCCGATCCAGCCGTCGGTGCCATGCTCGGTCACCCCGCCCATGCTGACCTGGCTGTTCTTGGGGTTGATGCCTCCGAACATGATGAGGGTTTCGGTCTCGGCCTGCAGCGTCTGCCAGTTTTCCTGATGCTCATAGAGATGCGAGATGAAATCGCGGCCGAAGACATGCGGCATGATCGCCTGCGCGCAGCCCGTGGAATAGCTCCCGAACGAGGCGACATAGCCGCCGACGCTGTTGAGAAAGCGGTGCACCTGGCTCTGCGCATGATGGAAGCGCCCCGCCGAGGACCAGCCGTAGGAGCCGCCGAAGATCGCCGCGTTGCCATGCGCGTGGCGCACCCGGTCGATCTCGGCCGCGGCGATGTCGAGCGCCTCGTCCCAAGGCAGCTCGACGAAGGGCTCGCTGCCGCGCCCGCCGCGCTTGCGCCCCTCGAGCCAGCCCTTGCGGATCGAGGGCCGCGCCACCCGGCTGCGGTGATGCACGGCGGCGGGAATCGCCTGCGGAATCTCGGGCGGATTGGGATCGGCCTTGAAGGGCCGCGCGGCGACGATGCGATCGCCCTCCACGTCGAGCTCGAACGCCCCCCAATGGCTCGAGGTCACCCGTGTGCGGCGGTTGCGATCGGACATGTCCCGGACTCCTTGCTGTCGGACGCGCGCGAGGCCCCTTGGCTCGCCGCGACGCGGTGGCGCATCTTCTGCGCCCCCGCCGCCGAGCGCAAGGGCATGCCCCGGCGCCGCGGGCAGGCTTCCGGGTTGTGAAACGCCCCCTCTCCGCCCTATCTAGAGGCCGAACAGATGGAGGTGCGCGTGCAGATCTTCGTGGGGCTGGGCAATCCCGGCGGAAAATACGCCAGAAACCGGCACAATATCGGCTTCATGGCCCTCGACCGGATCGCCGACGATCACGGCTTTGGCCCGTGGCGTTCGCGCTTTCAGGGCGAGGTCAGCGAAGGCCGGCTCGGCGGCGACAAGGTGCTGCTGCTCAAGCCCGGCACCTTCATGAACCTTTCCGGTCAGGCGGTGGGCGAGGCCATGCGCTTCTTCAAGCTCGAGCCGGACGACGTTACCGTGTTCCACGACGAGCTCGACCTCGCGCCGGGCAAGTGCCGGGTGAAGACCGGCGGCGGCCATGCCGGCCATAACGGGCTGCGCTCGATCCACGCCCATATCGGCGAGGCCTACCACCGGGTGCGGCTGGGCATCGGCCATCCCGGCCGCAAGGACATGGTGTCGGCCTATGTGCTGCACGATTTTCACAAGGCCGACGAGGACTGGCTCGATGACCTGCTGCGCGGCATCTCCGACGGCGCGGGCGAGCTGGCGCGCGGGGAGACCGGCAAGTTCCAGAACGCCGTGGCGCTGCGGGTGAACCCGCCGCGCTCTTCGGGTGGCAAGCAGGACAAGGCGCCCGCGTCCCCCGGTGCCGCCCCCGCAAAGAGCGCGCAGGACACCGGCGCCAAGGCCGCCAGCGCTCCCGCACCGAGCCCAAAGACCCCCGCGGAGCCCAAGACCGACGACCGCTCGCCGCTGCAGAAGCTCGCCGACAAGTTCCGCTGACGCCGCCTGACGGCGCCGTGACTGCGCGGCGCTGGACAGGCCGCCGCCGGTTTGCCACCCTGCCCGCGAGGGAGACGCGCTATGATGCAGAAAGACCAGTCGATCAACGTTCTGGGCGGGCCGCTGTCGCCCTGCTCCATGGCGCCCGTGACGGGCTTTCTCCGCGACGGCCACTGCAACACCTGCGCGCAGGATGCCGGAAGCCACACGGTCTGCGCGGTGATGACCGCCGAGTTCCTCGCCTATTCCGCCTACGTCGGCAATGACCTGTCGACGCCCCGGCCCGAGTTCCACTTCCCCGGCCTCAAGCCCGGCGACCCGTGGTGCCTGTGCGCCGCGCGCTTCCTGCAGGCGCATGACGAGGGCTGCGCGCCCAAGGTCTCGCTCGAAGCCACCCACATGCGCGCGCTCGAGATCGTGCCGCTCGAGGTGCTCGAAGGCCACGCCGCCTGAGCACCCTGCCCCGGGCACGCCCCCGAAACGTGACCGCCCCGCAGCGGGCTGGCGCTGCGGGGCGGGATCGATCTTTCTCGGACGATCAGGCGTTGGCCGAGCTGCGGCGCTCCTGCGTCACCGCCTCGTCGAAGATCAGCCACAGGCCCGAGCCGACCACCAGCGTGACGCCGAGCACGGTTCCCACCGCAGGGATCTCGCCGAAGCCGAACCAGCCGATCACCACCATCCAGACGAATTGCAGGTTCATCAGCGGGGTCGCCACGTAGGCCGGCAGCAGGCGCAGCGCCTCGACCGACAGCCAGCGCGCCGCGAAGAGAAACACCGCGTAGGTGACGACCCAGCCCAGATCCGCCAGCGGCATCGGTTGCCAGACGAAGCGCAGCGCCACGGCCATGCTCAGCATCAGCGCGAGGTTCGGCCAGAAGACCTGCGCCAGCGGCACGCGCTCGATGCGGGCGATATAGCGCGCGGCGATCATCGAGCCGGTGCCGGTGAAGGCGGCAAAGAGCGCCCAGAGATGGCCCGGATCGAGCGCAAGCTCGCCCGCGGGCATCACGAAGAGCAGACCGCCCGCGCCGAGCAGCAGC
>Ga0208181_1000404_pt1 | contig 23471 bp, 28 predicted proteins | sample MalvirDeepMed_s6_FD_184244 | JGI IMG/M metagenome (GOLD analysis project Ga0208181, IMG submission 184244) | Marine viral communities from the Global Malaspina Expedition - Malaspina viral metaG DeepMed_s6 (SPAdes) (version 2) | ecosystem: Environmental > Aquatic > Marine > Oceanic | place... | reverse complement strand
AAGATGGATACAGCTATCAGCTTTAAAATATATAGATGAAATACATATATACGAGACTGAAGATGATTTAATAAAACTGTTAAGGAAACTAAAGCCAGATATAAGAATCATCGGAGCTGACTGGAAAGGAAGGAAGTTCACAGGGCATACCCTAAAGATTAAAACCTATTTCAATACTAGAAAACATAATTACTCAACATCAGAATTAATCCACAGAATTAGACATGAAAAAAGAAACTAAATGGGCGATTATAGGACTTGGCTTTATAAGCCAACGACATATAGATGCTATTAAAGATATCGGAGGAAAGATCATCGCTGGTTGTGATATTGATGTGGAAAAACACCAAAAGCTACCTAAGGAAACAGCCTTTTTTGACCACTTTAAAGATTTAATAGAGTCTGAAGAATTTAAGGAAGTTGAGTGGGTTAGTGTTTGTACCCCTAACCATCTTCACTATGTACATGTTATGGTGTGTATCGAGAAAGGTAAAAAAGTTATTTGTGAAAAACCTCTAGTTACATCGGTAGAGCATTTTAATAAACTTGAAGATGTAGCTAACGGTAACCTATTTCCAGTTCTACAACTCAGACATAACCCTGAATTGCAAGAGATAAAAGAATGGATTGACAAAGATCGTCCTGTGTTGGATGGAGAGTTAACATTGAGAATGCATCGTGGTGATTTCTACTGGAAAGGCTGGAAAGGTGATGACAAAAAATCGGGAGGGATATTATTCAACATAGGCGTTCATTATTTTGATTTATTATTCTGGTTCTTTGGTAAGCCAGTGGAGTGGAAGATAGAAACTTTAGAAACAGACTATGCCAAAGGAAAGATTTGGTTTCCCAATGTCAATATCAAATGGGAGCTGTCTCTAAAAGCTCCAATGGACAATCAGTTTAGAAAGTTTGTAATCGGAGAAAGAGACATAGATTTAACAAGACATTTTGAAAACTTGCATACGAAAGTTTATCAGGATGCTTTGGAGGGTAAAAAAGTATCTCTCAGTGAAATTGGTCGAACAATTAAACAATTAATACAAATGAATTAATGGATTTCTTTTATTCAGTAAGCTCAATAATTGAGGAAGATGTATCGGTAGGACAAGGAAGCAAGGTGTGGTATTTCACCCACATTTGTCATAGTGCAAAGATAGGACGAGATACTAATGTCGGAGAAAAATGTTACATCGGCGAAGGGTCTATTATTGGTGATGATGTTAAGATAGGCAACAACGTAAACATATATCCTGGGACTATTATCAAGAACAAGGTATTTATCGGTAATGGTGCTAACTTCACCAATGTAAGGAAGCCATTTGCTTATCGCAAAGCTAAAAAGATATTGGATATAATCATTGAAGATGAAGTTTCGATTGGTGCAAACGCAACAATAGTGGGAGGAATTAAAATTGGTCGGAGAGCCATTATTGCTGATGGAGCAGTAGTTACTAAAGATGTTCCAGACGAATGCTTTGTCGCTGGGAATCCCGCACGAATTAAAAAGAACTTAAAAGATTTTTATGACCACAAAAAATAAAGAAGCAACAATTAGTTTTATCGTCCCTTGTTATAACGATGCCGACACTATTGAGAAGATGGTGTTATCTGTTAGAGATCAAGATTTACCTAACATAGAAATTATCGCTATTAATGATGGCTCAACTGATAAAAGCAAAGAGGTATTAGAGAACTTAAAATCGGTAGGATTAATAGATAAATTTATTAACTTCGAGAAAAACAAAGGTGCTTGTATAGCAAGAAATAAAGGAGCAAAGGTAGCGACAGGAAAGTATCTAGCGTTCCTTCCAGCCGATGCAATCCTTTATGCAGGAATGGCACGAATATGGCACGACACTTTAGAGGACTTCCCAGAATATGACTTTATGTATGGAGGGTATCGTTTCATTGATGAGGATGGCGAGCCATTGGAAGGTCAAGATTATATGGGAGGAGCTTTTGACCCTTATCTATTAGAAGTAACTAACTACATTGATGGCTCATTCCCTATTAGGCGAGAGAAGTTTTGGGAATATGCTAAGAAAATGAATCAACCAGACGGACTCTGGGACTCGAAGATTAAATCCTTACAAGACTGGGATTATTGGTTATCAGTAGTGAAGAACGGAGGAAAGGGAGTTTTTGTTCAAGATATATTCTTTGGCACAACAATTCCTCATAAGGGAGGACTGTCTTATGATTCAGCCGAGAACTGGCTTGCTAGAACTAATGCTATTAAAAAGAAGCATGGTATTCCAAAGAGAAAGCTATGCGTAGCTTCACTAGGAGCAGGGTTTCATGCCAAAAGATTAGCTTATATTCTGGGAGCAGATTATAAAGAAATGCCTTCGTTTAAACCGCATGAATATGACGCTCTTTATTCCATTGGTTTCTATCCGCAGTTTGGAGTAAAGCAAGACCAGATGTTCTTCAATAATCTTTATAGACAAGAAGAAGGGAGAACACCAGCTAAAAAGATTGTTCATTTTGTAGGTACAGATGTATGGCAACTATTTAATGTTTCCCTCAACAATCTAAAGGTTTGGCGTAATTACTTTAAGAATGCCGTTGATGAAGTTTTGTGTGAGAGCGACTTTATTCAAGACGAGTTAAAGGAGTTGGGTATTGACGCTAAGATAGTACCTTTACCGCCAGCCAAGCTCTATAAAATGCAACCACTTCCTAAAGACTTTACCGTTGCTTGTTATATGCCAGCTGTTAATAGGGAGTTCTACCGACCAAAAGAAATGCAGGAAATAGTTAAGAAACTTCCTGATGTTAAGTTCAAGTTCTTCGGTAATCCTAGACAAACAGGAGAAGACCCAGCATTAGGTAAGAACTGTGAGTACATGGGTTATGTTCATGACATGGAGGGTTTCATTAAGGAATGCTCGGCTATCATGAGATTTCCTCAACACGATGGATTACCTATCAGTGTCTTAGAGTTTATCCTAGCAGGCAGACATTCAATCCAAAGTGTGCCTATCTATGGAACGTTGAGTCTTAAAAACTTTACAGTAAAACACGCAGTAGATGGTATTAAAAAATTAAAAGAAATGTGTGAGGAAGGTCAGAACAAAAAAGGATCGGCTCATTGGAGAAAAGTATTAAATCACAGCACATACCGAAAAACAATGAAAAAGTTATCCACTTATGACCCTAAATCTTATTGGGAAAGCCGAGCTAGATCATGGTCAGACCAAGCTAGAGAAATGAAGATTGAAGTTGATGAGGTGCAGAAAGTATTTAAAGAAGTAAATGCTAAAGATGTGGTTGATGTTGGGTGTGGTGATGCTCGGTGGTATACTCATCTCAAAGAATGGGGTGTGGAGAAGTATAAGGGTATTGATATCTCACAGAATCTAATAGGAGCAGCTCAATTAAGATTCCCTCATGAAAAAGACAACCTAGAAGCTATTAAGGTAGAAGATTACAAGCCAGAGAAAAAGCATGAGCTTATCTTTTCTTATACTTGTTTTGAACATATAACAGCTAAAGAATGGCCTAAGGCAGTTAAAGCATTAAAGGCGATGGGCAAAAAGCTACTTCTCATAGAACCAATGGGATTCCCATCAAGATACTATTGTCATGACCATCCTTATGAAAAGAACTTCAAGGTCTTAAAGAAAGTTAAGCTAAAAGATAAGACAATTCTATTATGCGACCTAAAGTAAGCGTTATATTACCGACATATAACAGGTGTCAGTTATTGGCGTTTGCTATTCAGAGTATATTTGACCAAAGTTTCAAAGATTGGGAATTAATAGTTATAGATGATGGTTCGACAGACGAGACAACTAAGCTTCTTACTGAATGCTCTAAACTAGAACCACGGTTAAGATTTGTTACGTTAGAGCATAAAGGGTTGGTTTCAGCGTTGCATGTAGGGAATGAAATGGCTCAGGCTGATTTAATTGTCAAACAAGATAGCGATGACCTAAGTTTGCCAAATAGATTAGAGAGGGTTTATAAAGAATGGAAGAAAACAAAAGCAGACTTCATCTATCATGGAATGTACCAAGTATTCTATGATAAGACTGGGCGTATGAGAAAAATATATATATCCGCTCAGAAAATAAGTGACCGTATCTTAAAGGAACAATATATTTCGGGAGCTTTTTCTTATACTAAGGAATTTATAACGGAAAACCCTTACAGAATGTTGGAATGCTCAGAGGACTGGATGCTAATAATGGATGCCTATTTAAGAGGTAAAAAGATAGCCATGATAAATGAGGGACTGTATGACTATGCTATGAGAAATGACTCCAACAGTAAATTGGGTGAAAAAAATGGAGCTTATGTTAGAGACGAAAAGAAAATGAGAGATATTCTTAAAAAAGAATATAATATTAACAGTTTTAACTATCCTAATCTAAAATGGAGAAAATAAAAGTAAGCGTAGTGATGCCCACCTACAATAGGGCTAGAGTGATCCAGCATGCGATTAGAAGCGTGATTGACCAGACCTTTAAGGATTGGGAGCTAATCATCGTTGATGACGGCTCAGACGACCATACAGAGCGAATTGTCAAAAACTTTGCTTATCCCAAAATTGTCTACCACAAAGCAGAACATTCTGGTTATGTGTCAAAGGTGAGGAATATAGGGAATAAACTAGCTAAAGGCGATATAATAGTCGTTCATGACAGTGATGACGTTGCCTTTCCAGACCGATTAGAGGAGATTGTCAAGTGCTTTGAGCAACATCCCTATGCAGAAGCTGTCTATCACGGAATGTACCTAAAGTTTTACGATGTTTATCACGACTCCATTGTAAGAGGAATAAGACCAGTTCGTCCCTACTCGAAAGACCATCTTTTGAGTGAGCAGTATATTCCAGGTCAGATAGCCTATAAAAGACATATAATCATGAGACATCCTTATGACGAAAGAATAAGGTGTTGTGATGATTACCAGATGTTATTGGAGTTCGCTCTTAACGATGTGAAGTTTCAACCTCTCTATAAGAATTTATACGAGTACACCGATTCACCCGATTCTATCAATGTTCATGGAGAAGCTGTGGGTTGGCGAAGGCAAGATATGAAAGTTATCTGCAAAGATATATTGCGTGGCAAGTATGGGATAGAAGCTAGAGCTGAAATGTTTAAAAACACTGTAGACAAAAATATAACTTCAGTAGACGACTTATGAAGATATACACCGTAGTTGGAGCTAGACCCAACTTTATTAAAATAGACCCTAAGCTAAAACAAACTATTGTTCATACTGGCCAACATTACGATTATGAAATGTCGCAGTCTTTCTTTGACCAGAGAAAACTTCCTAAACCAAAATATAATTTAGGGTGTAAAAAGGTAGGGCAAATGATAGACAAACTAACCAAGCTATTCCTTGAAAATAAACCAGATATAGTGGTGGTTTTCGGAGATACTAACAGCTCTTTAGCAGGTGCATTAGCCGCCGCTTACGCAAAAATACCAGTGGCTCACATAGAAGCTGGTGTCAGAAGTTATGACTGGGAAATGCCAGAAGAAGTTAATAGAGTTTTGATTGATCGAATTGCAAAGGTTAAATTATGTCCCAACCAAGATGCAGCAATCAATCTCATGAAGGAAGGGATTAAAAAAGGAATCCATGTGGTAGGCGATTCTTCCTTTGATGCACTGAATAAGTTTATGCCTGTTAAAAGGACTAAGGACTATAAAAAATACATGCTTCTTACGCTTCATAGAGATTTTAATACCGACAATAAGAGCCGATTAAGAGACATTATGAAGGCGTTAGATTTATCTAATGAACGCATTATCTTTCCTATTCACCCTAGAACCAAGAAGATGCTCAGGAAGTTTAAGATAAAAATTCCTAAGAACATTGAGGTTATTCCTCCGCAAGAATATAAGAGTATTCTTTCCTTAATCTCTAATTGCACCAAAGTAATTACTGATTCGGGAGGAATCCAAAGGGAAGGTTATTGGATGCAAAAGCCAGTCATCATTCTAAGAGATACAACAGAATGGACAGAAATAATTAATAAACGGGGAGGAGTTTTAGTTGGTGCAGATATGAGAAAGGTCTATGATGCAGTTAAAGATTTTAAAGGAAGACCAATCACTCCTCCTAAATTTGGAGCTAATAAAAAAATAAGAGACACCTTATACAAATATGTCTAAAAAGAAACCGAAGAAAAAAGGAGTAGATGTTTTGGGTAGGATGCCCAAGAAAACAGAAGGTCAGTTAAATGTTTATTATCACGTAGCAGAAAATTCTGGTGTAGGATTCTATCGTCAATATCTACCAGCCAAAGTATTAAGAGACTTGGATATACAAAATGCAACGATAAGTGATTTTAGATTTGGCAAAGGAGATCACGCTTTAATGGATATGCACACCTTATTTGAGGTTGCTATGTGGGCAGATTTAATTGTTGTAGGGAGACATGATAAAGGCGATTATTACGCCCAATGGGGAGGGATACGAGAGTTTTTTAACATGCCGATAGTAATGGATACAGACGATAATGTTCAGCATGTGAGACCGAGCAACCCTGGCTATACAGGTTATCACCCAGGGTCAGAGGCTCTGATGTGGAACAAGCACGCTGTTGGTAAAGTTTTTGATGCCATCACTGTAAGCACCGAGAACTTGGTAGAAGTTTATAAAGAGGACAATCCTAAAATCTATCATCTTCCCAATAACATTGATGTTAAGGAGTGGGAGAAATACCCTATTAAGAAATTTGATGACGGCAAGATTAGAGTAGGATTCATTGGCTCGTCTGCTCACACAGAAGGAATAAAGATTATTAAACCGCCATTAAAGAGAATCTTAGAAGAACATTCTAATGTGATTCTTTTCATGACACATGTTTATAGATCTCATTTCGAGGATTGGCCAAAAGAGCTGAAAGACAGAATAGAGTGGATTCCCTGGTTAGAGCTGGAGACGTGGCCTAAAGAGTTAAGAGCTCTCGGATTGGATATCAGCTTAGCTCCATTAGCAGATAATATGTTTAATCGAGGAAAGTCTAATTTACGCTGGATGGAATACTCAGCTTGTAAATGGGCGACTGTCGCCTCGGATGTTGAGCCTTACAGATGTATCAACAATGGCAAAGATGGTATACTAGTAAAGGAGAGGAATGAATGGTACGAAGCTATTGACAGCTTGGTAAAAGATGAGAAGCTAAGGTATAATATAGGGGAGAACGCTTTTGAAAGAATCAGTAAAGATTTCGACATAAGGAACAACTGTAAGAAATGGGATGCAGTGTACAAAGAAATTCATAAGAAGTACCACGATTTCTTCGGAAAGAAAAAGGTTTTCAAGAAGGTTAAGAAAGGTAAATATAAACAATTAGCTTAGGAAAATATAACCTAAGCACAGGTTTAAAGAAGAGCCAGCATCTGCTGGTTTTTCATATATAAGATGGCATTAATATCATCAACAGGATCAATAAGGACTGAGATTGCTCTGCGACTCAATGAAGCAGAGAGTGATAACACAAGTACTTACACGGGTTGGATTAACCTTGCCATGAGAGATATCACCAATACTTTTGGGTTCGCTCCTTTTCTCTATGCTTCGGCTAATAAAGCTCTAACAGCAGGAACTAGATTTTATACAATGTCTGCTATCGCCAGTGATTTTGAAAAGATGAACACAGTTACCTATCCAGGTGGAGATGTAACCTTGCAATACCTATCACCACAAGACTTTGATATTTTACAACCTTCAGCTACTGAAACTGGCATACCAATGATATACACTCTTAGAGGTCAAGGAGTAAACGCTCAATTAGAAGTCTTCCCAGTACCAGGAGGAGGAGTTACCTTAAACTTTGATTATCAGAAAGAAATACCTTCGGTTTCAGCGGCATCTGCTATTCCTGAAATCCCAGAGAAATACTATGAAGCTCTAGTTCTTTATGGAGAATCCTTAGGATTAAGACGGAGAGGGAGAAGTGCTGAAGCTATGCAGATTAGAAATGAGTACGAAAGAATGAAGCAACAAATGATTAGAGATTTGAATAATCAGACTACGGGAGTTAGACAAATTCTCACCACCAGAGATGTTACTAGAGTCAGAGGTCGTTCAACTGACCCAGTTATAAATATGTTTAATAGAATAAATTAATGAACGAAGTAAAGTGGCTTGAAAAAGATAGAGAGGCAAATCCGAACAGGCATCCAATGCCAGAGAATAGACCTGTAGCCGAAGATGTTGGACCAGAAGCCAGAGAGATTAGTGAGTTTGAAGCTAGAGAGGGACATCCGTACATCGTTGAAAAATTAAGAATACGTAATGATTTCAGAATAGACCCAGCCGTAGAAGCTAAAGCCTTAGCAGTAGATGATTTTATAAGAGGTCAATCGCATGCAGAAACAACAGCTGGTTATGATATGACACTGACTCGCTTACTGGAAGGATTACCCGAATCACTAGAAAGCATACTATTACAAAAAGGAGGAGTCAGAGTTTTAGAGAGAATGTTCACCGAAGCATCTATCAGCAACAAAAAATCATCGGATGGATATTTGGAGGAATATAGGCATAAATTAGCAATACAAAAAGTCGCATCGCTAAAACATCAATTAAAATTAGCATTAAGAGCAATAGCATAACATGGCAAAATTAATATCAGTACAAGAAATTCAAAACGCTAACTGGGACACAGATGTAGATGCTCCCTTAAGCGAGGGATATTCTTATACCAACATAACCACCTCTGCACAAACTCTAGTTAAAAGTGGAGCAGGGTTTTTGAAACAAATAGTGATTGGAGAATCCCCAACCAGTGCGTTCAGATTATATGACAACACTGTATCAGGTGGAACTACAATAGGAGACATTGGTGCTGCCACTGCAGACGGTACCACAGTCCAGTATGGATTGAAATTTGATAACGGACTGGTAATCAGTTCAGGGTCGAGTGATACAAATATAACAATAATTTATAAGTAAATATGCCTATTAACGACAAAGGAAGAATGGAAACCAGTCAAGCGGTGGTGAATGCTACTACTGCTATCTCAGGTGATGGTACTCCTGTTTTTAAGGTATCCTCTATTACTGCTGGTGGAACGCTTACCCTTGATGGTGACGCTAGTAATAACCGAATATCAGCTTTTCAAACTGACGCTGGAAATCTAATGATGTCCGCAAAAAGCGATGACGGAGGCTTGTTAAGGGTTTCAGCACTTCAAGGAGATGCTTCAACTCACCGCATGTCCGCTATTCAAGGAGATGCAGGTAACTTAATGGTGTCTGCCAAGAGCGATGATGCGGGCTTGCTTCGTATGTCTGCCGTTGGAGGAACAACTGGGGACAGTGTTCTAGTAGATGGACGTGTCCAGACTGTATCAGCAATGGTGTTAAGCTCAAAAACCGTTGATTTTAGCGGTTTAGCTACATCAGCTAGTGAGCAATTAGCAGTACGAATAGGAACTGAAGACGCTAATGAGGCATCTGTTTCAGCAAAAAGTGATGACGCTGGACTGCTCAGGGTATCTTCTATCGGAGGTGATGGAGCTAATCACAGAGTATCCGCTATTCAAGACGACGCCTCAAACTTAAACGTCTCCGCTAAGTCAAAGGACGGAGCATTATTACGTGCTTCGGCTGTACAAGATGACGCAAGTAATCTAGACGTATCGGCTAAATCAGAGGATGCAGGTCTATTAAGGATGTCAGCCATCGGAACTCTTACCGTTTCAGGAACTATTGATGTAGACCAACCAGACGCTGATAATCTTAGAGTGTCAGCTTTCTCTGATGATGCTGGAACATTCCACGTGTCAGCAATTGGAGATGTTACAGTAGTTCAAACAGACGCAGTTAATTTAGATGTTTCAGCTAAGTCTCTCGATGGAGGTACTTTGAGAGTATCGGCAATTATGGCAGACGCTAGCAATCATAGAATATCTGCTATTCAAGCCGATGCTTCTAACCTAGATGTGTCAGCCAAGTCAGATGATGCAGCCTTGCTACGCTCCTCAGCTATTCAGGGTGATGCTTCCAATTTGATGACATCAGCTATCCTTCAACCAGATGCAGGAACGAAGTTATCTATCTTTGCAACTTCTGCAGGTGTAGCAACAAAACTAGCTGTTAAGGCTTCTAAAGCAAACCTATACGGCTACCAACTAGGAAACCGAGCAGGTGTTGACCAATGGTTGACTATGTTTAATGCAGCTACTGTGGGAGCAGTTACATTGGGTACAACTGTACCTGATAAGGAAATCTTTGTACCCGCTAATGGTGGTGCAAACTTAACTTGGTCGATTCCACCAACCTTTAGTGCTGGAATCGTTGTGGCTGTTGTATCCGCACCAAATGGTGCTACAGCAGGAGCTTCAGCGATGTCAGTTAGCTTGGACTATCTCTAAAAATAAATAACTCATAACTAAAAATGGCAATCGCATTTGACGCAGTCTCTTCAGGAGGAGGGAGTGGAGCAACTTCTGAAACCTTCTCTCATACGTGTTCAGGCACAAACCGCCTTTTATTTGTTGGTGGGTTTAACCAAGAAGCTAGTAGTACAATTACTGGCGTAACATATGATGGAGAGGCTTTGACGGAAATAGCCAGCAGTTCCCAAACCAATAACTCGGTTAGTTTATGGTATTTAATAGCTCCTGCTACGGGAGCTAATGATGTTGTTGTTACGAGGTCAAGCTCAACGGATGCTTTAATAGGAGTGGCAGTTAGTTATACAGGAGCTAAGCAAAGTGGAGTTCCTGATTCTGATAATACAGGGGGTTCTAGTTCGGGAAGCTCTTTAACCATTAGCACGACAACTGTGGAAGATAATTGTTGGATAACTGGTATCTTTAGAAATGAAGTGGCTGTTAACTCTGCGGGTTCTAATACCACAATGAGAAATTCAAGCTCTATTGCTATGGGTGATACTAATGCTGACCAAAGTCCCGCTGGCTCATATTCAATAGGAACTACTTGGAGTGGTTCAGGAAGAAATGTGGGAGTAGTAGCTTCATTTGCTCCAGCTCCAGCAGCCGTCACAACAGTCGTTAGAAACCTTATGACATTAGGAGTAGGAAAATAATATGGCAATACTAACATTCAACAATTTTAGAGGAGTGAACCTAGCTGAAGACGCTTGGAAACAAAACTTCGGTAAATATGTAATGGGCGTTGATGTTATTGGTATGCACAATAATAACGATACGGATGGTCTGCCAGGAGTTTTACAAGGTTTACGAGTTATGGCCGTTGGAACAGAAGCAGGCTCACCCAATGAGATAACTGACTTATGTCGTAGGTTTGCTCTGAATAATAGCGTATCTTCTAATGCTTGGGCTTTAGGGGATGGTTTAAGAGTCTATGAAAGAGTGGGTACTACTTGGACTAAACGTTATGCAGGAGCTGGAGTGGACTTCGTGGCAGCTAGAAATACAACTGATGGAGGAGGGTTACTCGCTTTTCAAGATTCTTTATGGGTAGTAACCAATGGAGATGTCAATAGACTTACAGCTCCGACTGGTGGACTTACTGCTCCATATAATGACGGAACTAACAATGCTAACTTCTCATCTACTACTAGCTCATCAAGGCCATCTTTAGAGTTTGAGGAAAAAGCGTATTTTGGAAATAATAACTTTGTATCCTCTTTAAGTGGAGACTCTACTCCTATCTGGACACAAAAAGCTCTCACTTTAGACAGTGAGTGGACGATTGAATCAATGGCTATTTATAGTGGACGCATTTATATAGCCGCTCAAAACGGTAGCTTTTCACGAGTGTTTTCTTGGGACGGCTCATCGCTATTTCCAATAAGCACTTTCAACGTTTTTGGTGAATCTACAGGACTTCAACTAATTTATTTTGACGGAAGATTATGGGCTATTAGTATTGCACCGACTTCTAATAACACCCAGTTTACTAATATTTATATTTTTGACGGGGCTAGTTTTCAAAAGTTTTTAGAGTTACCAGCAGGCATTCATGCAGGGCGAGATGGAGCTACTATTTACGATGGCAACCTACTTATAGGTAGTACGGAAAGCAGTAACATAGCTAGCTACGGAGATGGTGTGGGAGGTATTTGGACTATCGGTAAAAAAGCTCCAGGACAACCATACGAACCTGTTTTAGCTTACAACCCTTCTAATGGAGTTACTGAGACCACAATAGGAGGGATATTCGCCGTTCCTAACAACTTGGTGTTCGTAGGAACTACCAACAACAGTTCTAGTGCTGATGAGATTTGGGAATTGCAATCTACTGACCAACAAACAGCAGGGATTTGGAGTTCAAATCCTATTGACGCTGGGTTACCTGACAAGCCAAAGATGTGGCATGGTATTCAATTAAACACTGAGCTTGACCAAGACACTTATAACTCTAATAGGACAATTACTATTAGCTATAAAGTTGACCAAGCATCATCTTTCACAACATTAACAACTGTTAGGGGGGAGGATAGTGGGACTTATCCCGACCCTAATAGATACATTCCTATCGGAGTTACAGGTCGTAATATAGAAATTAGAATACAAATTAACACCTCAGGTTCGGTAACTACAACTCAATTAAGAGGCTTTTCATTAGAGTATTCAGAAGCTACCAGATAACATGCCACAAAACATAGAACCACAACAACCAAGATTAGTTGAATCACATTTTCACAATGGGATGGACTCTCCTCGTGTTGATTATCAAAACCTTGACAGAGCTCCTAATTTAATAGTTACCGCTGTTGTAGATGGAGCGGATGCTAGAGCCCAAGAGTTTTATGACAAGTTTTTTATAGCTCCTTATGTGTGTGAAGTTACAGCTATAAGCGAAGTTCATACTACAGCAGAAGCTACGACTGATCCTTACAGTATGCAAGTACAAAGACTTCAAGGAACAGAAGCAACTGGGAGTGGAGATAACTTATTAACCACAGCTTTTGACTTGACAGGTACTGCGGAAACAGTAGTTAGTGGGACTTTAGTAAGTACAAATGTTAGAATACTAAATAAGAACGATAGATTAGCCCTCCGATTAGAACAAGCCAGTGGCTCAGATTGTCAAGATGTAGTCGTAACAGTTTCACTCAGAAGGGTAGACTTATTTCAATAAAAACTATGCCATCATTTTTAGAACAATTAAAATCACTCCCCCTCCTCTTTGGTGGACAACGCCGTAGAGCACGGACTTCACAAGTACAAGCAGAAGCACTAAAAGCAAAACTCGCTCAACTTCCTGCTGGAGGCGAACAGGTAGATATAAGTGAAACAGTAACTCCTATTGCACCAGCCACTCCTCTTGCTCCAACAGGAGTAGGAACAACTCCTACTGCGGGAGGTCAAGTTGGTGTGCCAACTCAACCCCTTCCTCCAGGAGGCGTAACTCAAGTATCTCCTGATGCTGGTCTTGGTGGAATAACTGCAGAGTCACTAGCACAGTTTAGAGAGTTGATGGGTCAACAGAGAACTCCAGAAATGATAGAGGAAGAAGCACAAACTCGTCAGATTTTAGAACAACTAATCCCCTTCAGACAACAATTAATTCAAGCCCAAGCTCCTTCCGAAGCCATCACTCAATTAGATACTCAGATTGGAGAAATGCAACGACAAATTGCAAGAACTAGACCAGAAGCATTAGTAGGTAGGGCTGAAACATTAGCAGGTGCTGAGTTAGAAGCTAGAGCTCGGAGAGCTCCAGTTCAAACAGAACTCACTGAATTGTTATTTCAACGCTCTGCTCTCGGTCAGAGAAGAGCAGCTCAAGCACAACGAGCTCAAGCTGGAATAACAGCACTTGGAGAAGAGATGGATATTAGAGAAGCTATGGCTCAATTAGACCAACCCGCTGAATTACCTGCTGGAATCCAGACAAAAATCTTTGAGAGAGCTTTCCCTGGACCCGCAAAAGCACCAAGTATATCAGAACAGATAAGGCTTGCGGAAACTTTCGATGTTCCTTTTGGAACTCGTGCTGCAGAATTACTTGGAAGAAGGCCTATTGTAAAACCTACTACACAAATGAAAAGAGAGCAGGGTTATGAAGTCATTGGAGAATTAGTGGAGACTACCCCTGGAGGCACTTATGAAGAGTTGTTTGCCACAGCCCGCAGACAAGCTCCCAACCTAACTGTGGGTGATGTTAGGGCAGCTTTAGAAGAAGAGGGTGTTATTAAAGGAGGTAGTAATTTGACCGATGAGATGTTGAAAGCTATTGCTCAAGAACAATGGGATATAGTGGCTATAGAAGAAGGATGGTTTGAGGACACAGCATCTCTTCAAAAGAAAACGCTTGCTGCATTAGAAGACATAGAGGAACTAACAACCGAGGAGGGAGAGATTATAAAGCTATCTCGTCAACAAAGAATGAAGCTCAACCAGTTTGTTAAACTCCTAAAAAAGAAATAGCTATGGCAACCTTACTGACAAAAGTTTCTTTAAGACCCTCGAAAAAAACACCCGAGGAACAGCCACTAACACCCTCTCCTCGTAGGGATTTTCTTGGTTTGCTCACTCCTCGTCCTGCTCAGGCTGCTCCAACCACTAGACAACTTTTTGAACGCTCACGTTTAAGTGCTCCTGTTCGAGCTACACCAGTTCCTCGACAGAAGCCAGAAGATTTTATAAAACTAGGAGAGGAAGCATTAGCTGCTCCAACTGCACCAGCTGTACCAGCTGCACCAACTGCTCCAGTTGCACCAGTTGCACCAACTCCAGCTAGAGAGACTTCTACACAGAAAGCCATGAGAAGACTAGCTATCCTTGTACCTCAAGCGGAACAAGCCCGCAAAGAGGCTGAATCTTTTACAGGTTTGCGTGGCTTAGGCCGACTTATCACTGAAGATATACCAAAAGCATTCAGAGGATTACTCGATCCTACCACTGAACTGCAACCTGAATATCAAAAATTGTATGAAGATTTAAAGAAAAAAGGGGTATCCGATGAGGCGGTGAAAACTCATATTAGAACTTTAGTAACTAGACGCATAGGACCATTAGGAGAAAGACCTGATCCTTTCGCACCCCTGCCAAGCGTTACAGTTGATATTGAAAATGGAAGAGTAAAGCTCAGTAGTCAAGCCGTAGGTTTTGATGTGGGTTCTTTGGAAAGAGTAGCTGGCAAATTAACCAGAACAGCTATTAATAGAATCTCTCGAATAAATGTCGTTGATGATATTTTTAAATTACTAAAGAAAGAAGTCCCTGAAGTACCAGCCACTGTTTTGCGAAAAGCATCCCAAGCAGTTAAGGATATAACCGACCCCACTCAAGTCAGAAGAACAATAAACACAGTTTTGAAAGAATCTGCTGAGGAGGTAGAACGAGTAGGAGTTCCGAGAAGAGTTCCTGTGAGAAGACCTCCGACTGTTGAAAGACTTGGCATCGCTCCTCCTGCTGCTCCACGGATAGAGAGAGGGGAAGACGTACTGTTGAGAGAGCGAATCAGAGCAGAAGCCAGAGGAGCTCGAGCTGCTAAAAGAGAACTTCCAGAACGTAAAGCTGCTCGTATGGAACTTCAGGCAACTATAAATAGATTAGGCCTAAAGAAATGGGAGAATGTTAGAGCGGCAATGAAACTTCCTAGAAGCCTTAGAGCCATGAGTCCTGAGCAGATGGGACAGCTGGAAAGTGTATTGAAACAATATAAAACTGCTGATGAATTTTTGCCAACAAGAATGCTGGAGACTTTGACTAACACTGAGTTAGCTGGTCTTAGAACCGATAGAGAGGTGCTAGAATTTTTAGCCAAAAAGAAAGGATTGACAGTGGAAGCAGTATCCAAAATAAAGCCAACGGACTTTGGTAAGTTTGAGAGAATGAGAGATATAAGGCTCGCTCGACAAAATCCTTTTCTTGAAGAGATGGTACTAAGGAAGAACAAGACCTTTTTGGAATCTAACGCTCGGATAATAGAGCTTTCTGATGAAGCTGATAAATTAATTAAATTAGCTCGTAGATCAAGAAAGGAGGGTACGATTTTGGAAAGGCTAGTCCCCACTGATCCTCAGATTGTCAAATGGCTTGAGGCTGATACTAAAGCCCGAACTAAGTTAGCTGAAAAGATGACCAGTGAAGAATTGAGAGCTGCTCAATATATGGACTCAGTCTTCAGAGAATATTACGACTATCTAGTAAGAAGAAATGCTGGGAAAAAGCTTTCCCGATTTGAAGACAAATACTTCCCTCACATCCGCAGAGATTTCTTTGAGGGCTGGAAAGAAGATGGATTCCTTAAGGCATGGAAAGAGTTGTTTGATAAATATGCTCAAGACTCCAAGTATTTGAATATCTTGGATGAAAAGACTGGCAAGATTCTTCCTTATCAAAAATGGATTGGATTTACTCAGTTTAGAACAGACAAACTTGTTCCTACCAAAAATGCGGCTAAAGCCTTTGAAGGATATATAACTTCTTTGGAGAAAGCTAGAGGTTTGGATGCTATGATTCCTGAAATGATGGCCTACGTTCATGTTCTTACTCCTAAAGGAATGACCAAAACAGGCCTGAAATTGGATGATAGATTAAAGACATTTGTAAAAGAATGGATAAATGTTAATAAAGGCAGAAAACCAAAACGCTTTTTTGCCCCTGGAAGTCGAGTAGATTTGGTGATGAGAGCGAGTATGGCTGTGACTCGAATGCTCGATCTTGGATTTAACTTTACAACTCAGTTGGGTGCACCACTAGGAGAGAAGGCGGCGAATATTACAATGCTCAAGCCTAAAGCGTATGCCACAGCTATGGCACGTATAACTACAAAACAAGGAAGAGCAATCGTAAATAAATACGAAAACTTTGTTGGACGCTCTTTCTTCAAGGATTTAGCTAGAGCTTCAGACAGTGCAGGAGATAAGTTAATGAGCGGTATGTTTGCGATATATCACATGGCAGCTCGTAATGCGAATGAGACTTTTCTCTTAGGAAAACTAACTCCTAATGAATTTAAAACAGGAATAGTATCTACTAAAAGACTCGCTCAAATACAACTCGAGATGTCTAAGTATCGTGTAGTAAAGGGAACCGAATCAATTATGGGAAGAACTCCTGAAGCACAAATGGCACTCCAATATAAAAGTTGGGCCGTTCCAATATTGGAATCTACATTAACAAATATTGGTGACTTTACAAAGTTAATAAAGAAGGACGGAATAAAGAAAGCTATGGCATCTGATGCAGGAAAAGAACTCTTTTATTCTATTGGTATTGGGACAGGAATTGGTGTCTTGTCCTTCAGTTACTACCAAGAGTTGGCAGAAAAGAAGGACAGGACATTCTTAGAGAACACGATTTACAAAGGAATAAGAGATGCTATGAGCATGATTGGAGCACTCAACCCTGTAGTCTGGACAGGGGTAAGAGTATTAGATTTCTATGGTGATTTAGCTATAGCCATAACTGATTTAGTAAAATTAAGTAAAATGAAAACTACAGGAGAGTTGAAAGGATTAAGGGCTCTCAAGAGAACAATTACTCCTTCTATAATCAAACAAGTTGTTCCTCGTGAAGAAGTAGCTAAGAAAAAGAAAGGCCGTCTCAGCACTGGAGTTAAATTGAGATGAAAAACAATACTGACAACTTGAAGCAGATTGAAAGAAGACTGGAAAATATAGAAATCCAAACGACCAATCACATCAGCGGTATTAAAAAGGATGTATCGTGTATCAGAGAAGACGTAACAAAAATAGGTACGGATGTAACGTGGTTAAAGAAATTCTTTTGGTTAATAATGAGTACATCGACAGGTGCTATTCTGGTTGCTTTATTTGGTTTAATTCTTAGATGAAAACACGCAAAGAGTTTTTAGATAATATAGGGTCTCCTCTTAAAGATGTTAAGTGGAAAAAATATCCCTTCGGTAATGTCAGACAATACTGGGCAGAGAATCCCAGACTCTATTCAAAGTTTTTTAAAGAGAACGATCAATTAAATTATCATGTGGCTGGACATCCAGGGATAGACGTAGCTACCTTTGAAGGAGACGATGTGTTGTCAATGCACGATGGATATGTCTATGCTATTAAAACAGACCGCCACTCACTCGGCGGTCTAGTCATTTGGATAGCAAGTGATGAGTTAGATGACAATGGAGAAATCATTGTAGTTTCCTCTGTGTACGGACATTTAAGCGAAATTAAGGTCAATATAGGACAACGGGTAGAAAAGGGCTACATCATCGGTTTAGAGGGTAACACGGGCTTTGTGATATCAGGAGGTACTCCGTATTGGGGAAATGCTCCTGCTGGTAAGGGAATCCACCTCCATTTTGGGATGTATGAGTTCAAAGATGGAAAAAAAAGGTATAATAATCCTATGAAGGGTTCGCTTGATCCTTTGCCATTTATCACCGAGGGCAAAAATGTAGAGGGGCTAATGATAGTTCTCGCAAATATAAAAAGCTATCTCACCTCTTTGTTGAGTAAGTTTTGAGTAATAACAAAAATAGAGGTCTTCTCTGGCTAATCATTATAGTGCTAACCGCATTCACTATCGGTTATGTCATGTCAGATAAGATGGAAAATAAAGATGTTCAATACATTCCTCCACCAACTCTGGAAGAAAGATGGTTGAGGAGAGTGTTACCAGTATTAAAACAACAAGAGAGCGGTGGAGATCCTTATGCAATAAACGAGGAAGACGCTAAGAAAACAGGTTATCCCAGTATTGGGTGCTACCAATATCAACCGCCTACTTTTATAGAAAAAATTAAACAACATGACTTATTACCAGGTACTGAAGAAAAGGAATATATGAATTGGATTAATGATTGTGAGTTCCAAGAAGAACTCACTAAGTTAGTGTTATTAGAGCCTAATGGCTGGAAACACTGGTATACTAGTTTTATGTCCTTGAATCTTCCAAGAAATCCCAAAGAAGGAAGTTCGGGAACAAAGGTCGCAAACAACTAAACAATTATCATGGAATATTTATTAGGTGTAGTAGTGGCAATCGTTGTAGAAGGAGTTAAGAAGTATGGTCAAACCGAAGGATTTGGCACGATGATTGCACTATTGATTGTGTCTCTTCTTGGAGGTTGGGCTTATACTTACTTCCTCGCATTTCCATTTTGGGAAACTGTTGCACAAGCGTTGCTCTATGGAGCAGGTCTTCACAACTTAATTCTTAAGAGATTAATAGACAACAACTAGACTAAACTTATCGAACAAATTACACAGTCCTCTATTGCTAAGATAGAGGACTTGGTATACTGGAAGTATGGCTAGTAAACATCTATATAATCACATACACAGATTTATAACTTATTGGAGGGAATGACACTAGCCACCAGCAAAGGTCGTTTAAAAACCAATATACAAAGATTATGTACTACGAAACAAAAGACCCTCAAGTCTTGCCTCTTCTCAACGAAGAAGAAGCTCCTGTTGCTGAGGAAGAAGTAGCAGAAAGTGTAGAAGAAAGTAGCGAGGAAGAAGCAGCTCCAGAAGCTGAAGCAGAGGTTGCATCAGAATAGAATTTGACGTAACAGTCAAGTTAAAGAATTAGCGGGGTTAAACCCGCTTTTTCTTATGAGGACACTCTTCGTGGTGTTTTTTCCCAAAATTGCAATTAAAGCAAAGTATTTGATATTTATTCGGGAAATTATTTTTTATAATAGAATTATATAGTTGAATTCCGTGCATTCTTTTTTCTTTCGTCTGGGCTATAGGAATTATGTGATCTATACTAAGGAACTCTAACATTGATTCATTGCAACACTGACAACACATTTTCTCGTTGGTATAATAAGATATTATCTCAAGCCTCATCTTAGTATTTTTAATAGCTATCGAAGCCTTCATTAGTTGAGCTCTTTTTTTGCCATAAGATTTATATTTATCTGGATTCTTTTTTCTCCACTCCTGAACTCTTTTAATGTTCTCGGCTCTATTTTTTTTGTAGAGCTCTTTTCTTCTCTTGACAATTTTCTCTTTATTATGTTTATAATATCTTTGGTTATAAGTGTTTGATGTCATACACATAACTTAACATAACGTGTAACAAGTCGCAAAGTCTATCGTTATAGATATAGAGTATACTTTTACGAGTATCCGTGAGGACATCAAAGCTCCCTATATGGAATAATGCCGAGGGAGCTTTTTTGTTTTATTATGGTATCCTTATTTAAGGAACTATTGGGGAGAGACAGGAATATTTAAATAAAAATAGTCTAGACCTCTATTAGATTCCTCGTAACTTATCGTTGGTTCTCCACTCTAGGAAGCTGAGGTTAGGTACTGATTCAACAGCAGAACCACCTTGTAGGGTAAGGTGGTTCTACCTTTTAATAATAAAATGAAAGATTGGTTAATAAAAACTAGGAAGCTACGCCACGACATTTACGAGATATTAATCTGGGTAGTAGGCATAGGATTGGTAATATACTGTTTTGTAAAATGAAGTGGCTTGATGAGATAATGGCTGCTGATGTCTTTGCTTTTATAATTGCCATTACTATCTTAGGTTGGGTTTTCTATTATTTCCGAGATTGGTTATAATGAGAGTAGCTTCTTCTTTAGTAAAGTTCAGAAGCAATAATTGAAAGACGTTAGGATTGATTTGCCTTGAAATGGTTTGTGGCTCGTCTACTCCCGTTAAGTAAATTGTGTCCATAATATACAAGACTGCCGAAAGGCAGTTTTGTTTATCCACAGGTTATCCACATTGCAATACATTTTTAAATAATTTATAATTATTTTAGTAGACATGTGCAAGAGTAGTATTATACAGAGACCCGATAACTCTTGCATGAAGTCGGGTCTCTCAACGAGTGGAAAGAGGTAGGGTTGTCTGACACTATAACCAAGGACAGCGATATGGGGCGACCTTTGTACGAAAGCTCCATCACTTAGTAGTCATGCTTACCAACTATTAAGGATTACCCAATCAGACCAATGGACTGCGAGGAGAGGGAAAGCTGATAATCGCCGATTAAAAAACGGAACTCCGATTAAAAAATTAAACCTCTTTTTCACAAGAGATAAGGGACTCCCTTTACCGAAAAGAGAGGTTATTAATAACAAGAATTAGTTATATGAATAATAAAGATATTAGAAAAGAGATATACGATTTATTAAAAGATAACGGGATCGATATTTATAACAATACTTTACTCCGAAGTACTTTAAAGAAGTTACTTCAACAAAGCTCGGCAACTGCTATTAGAATCCATTTAGAAAATATGCCTCAGCCGAGGTTCACTAAAAGAAAGTCGGTAAGTAAAATCAGAGTTTATAAAAACGAGCACGCAGCAACAGAGGATGAGCTTTCGTTCATCAGTTAATACCTGCACCTGATTCACCAAGAGTAATAGTTCACAGACTTCTTTTAGGCAAAACAGAATTTACGGATTAAACATCTCACTTTTATTCAACATTATTCGGGTGCAGATATTAGGATATGATAGATACAAAACATCTCGGAGATTTGGATCACTATGATCCGTGGGCAAGAGAATTAATCGCTCGGCGGTTAAGTGATGAGAGCTATGTAAAGATAGCTATTCAAATGGAGGAGAGTCTTCCTCTCATCAGAAAAGTCTGTAAAGAATTACAGATAGATTATAAGAATAAAGTTATTAACAGTTAGCCCTTGCATATATATATCTACTGTGCTATAGTAAAGATAATCCTAGCAGGATCAAGAATGATTAATAGAACCCGCCAACCTGCTAGGAGGCGGGTTTCTCAATATAAAAGGTCGTAAATAAATAATTAATAAAACTATGACAAATAAAAAAAGTTGGGCAGATAACATTATGGAGTGGGTTATCTGGGGAGATAAAAAAATAGTACCCTTCCCTAAAGATAAACTTCCTTGTTTCACTTGTAGTGATATAGGAGTAACACACGAAGACGATGCTGGAGTAGGGCATTGTGAGAAGTGCTATCTAAGAATTATAAACAAATAAACGGTTTCATTTATGAGTGGTAGAGCTTTCGGAAACGGTTTGCCTCTACCATTCATAAATACAAGAAGATTAATAAAAATATGAAATACGAATTTAAAGAAAAAGAACACTTACACTTACTAGATGGAAAACCTTTAACAGGAACATCATCTGTCGGAAATGTGTTGGCAAAACCTTTAACTTGGTGGGCTAGTGGCTTAGCTTGTGAGGTATTCGGCTGGGTCAATCCAAAATATAATACCGACAAAAAGGTAGATGCGAAAGCAGAGAAAGGATTAAACCTCATTAAGGGGTTATCTTTAACTAAATATAAAGAACTTCTTAATAAGGCATATAGAGCCCATCAAGATAGTCTGGGTAAGTCAGCTAAGAAGGGAACTGATCTCCATGCAGAGCTAGAAGATTATGTTAAAGGAATGATGGGACTTCGCCCAAAAAGAAAATACGATGAAAAGATACAGCCCTTTATAGAGTGGTCAGAAGAGAATGTTAAGAAATTCCTTTGGTCAGAAGCTCATTGTTATGATGAGGAACTCTGGGTTGGTGGAATATCAGACACAGGAGTAGAATTAAAAGACGGCAAGAGAGCGATTATAGACTTCAAATCAAGTAAAGACGCATATCCTACCCATTATATTCAATGTGCTGGATACGCAATTCAGATAGAGAAGAATGGTTTATGGAGTGAAGATGGTAAGAAAAACAAAAAGGTCGCAAAGAAGTTTGATGCATTAATAATAGTACCTTTCGGAGCTGAAGTTGTTGAACCACAAATACTTCACAACGTTGATAGCTATAAGGAGGGATTTAGAAATGCAGTCGGGCTATATAGATTATTAAAAAAATAATATGAAAATCTTAAACGAAGAAACCTTAGTGAAGATTGTGCTGACTAAAATATATATCAGCGACCAGAAAAAGGACGGAACAAAATTTGTCGACAAGAACAATAAACCTTTTAAAAGAGTAGCGATTCAAACCGATAGTCATGGGGAAACTTGGCTATCTAGCTTCTCATTCAGAGACAGTGATGAGATGAGAGAGTGGAAAGAGGGACAAGAAGTACAAATCTTAATCTCTAAAAGAGATGACTTCTGGAACTTCCGCATCCCAACAAAGGCAGACTTGCTAGAGGAAAGAGTAACTAAATTAGAGGAAGCGGTCTTTGATAGTAAAGATACACCCCTTCCTATCCCTCCCCTTGGCTCTATTGACTCTCTAGTAGACGGCACACCACCTGATTATCCCTTTTAAGGTATAATTAATAAGTGCCAAGAATTAATTACTTTGGAGGCAAGAGTTCTCCATTAGAAAGGTCTTATAAAGGGAAGGTCTATGATAGCAAAAAAGAAATGAACTTCGCTATGGAACTAGACCTTCTCCAGAAGGCTGGGGAGATAAGATATTGGACGCCCCAAGTTAAATTTGAATTAGAAGCGTATGGTAAAAAGGTCTGTAACTATACAGTCGACTTTAAGGTGAGACACAAGGACGATAGTGTTGAATATATAGAGGTTAAAGGATATTGGACATCAACCGCAAGATTGAAGTGGAAGATGTTTTCAGCCAAAATGGCTCAAGAAGAACCTGAAGCTAAATTAACAATAGAAACATGATTAAAATATTAG
>Ga0208181_1000395_pt1 | contig 23888 bp, 29 predicted proteins | sample MalvirDeepMed_s6_FD_184244 | JGI IMG/M metagenome (GOLD analysis project Ga0208181, IMG submission 184244) | Marine viral communities from the Global Malaspina Expedition - Malaspina viral metaG DeepMed_s6 (SPAdes) (version 2) | ecosystem: Environmental > Aquatic > Marine > Oceanic | place... | reverse complement strand
CCCCCCCCAAGACCAGCGAGCCTCCCGTTGCCGAAGGTAAGAAGGAAAAGCTCGCGCAGCCGGAAAAAACTGAGCCCAGCTCCGCAGCCGAAAGCGACGCTCCGGAAATTCAGGTGAAGCTGGCGTATCAGGTCCGAGAACAAGATTATCCGCGTGTCAGAGCTGTCGCCGAGAAGCTCGGCGTTACAGACGAACATATCGTCAAGAAGGCGGCGCTGATGGTCTCTCCGATCGAAGCGGACTTCCGCGAGAACCCGGCTACTCGCGTCGGCCCCTCGTACCGCCGAGCTGTCAGGTTTCCGAAAGCATCTGTCGAGGCATGGCTCGACAAACACGATCCTCTGAGAATTGCCTCGAGGCTCGGGCATTCTTTGCGGGACGTTGGCGACAACGCCTTTGATCGCGCGATGGAAGCCCTCTTGAAGAGCCTCGAGACCAAGAAAGCGAAACGCTAACCTTTAAGGCGTGGTAGTATAGGCTAAGTCGCCGGCAAATAATGAGGTATCAGATGAAAAGCTTGTTCGCCGCATCCGTCGCGCTCGCTGTCTCGACCATTCCCGGCTTTGCCGGGGAATGGCAGACGGAAGAGGATAAGGGGATCTTCCTCCACACGCTTCAAGAGGGCACGGCGCGGCTAGAGATGGTCTGCGACCCCGAAGGGATTTGGATGCCGCCGGAGTTTCATGTGCTGGTGACGGAAGGGGGGCAGTTCATGGAAGGCAACACGGTTGAGGTCAGCACGAAAGCTGAGACGCTGACCTATCCCTTGTCGGGTGGCTCGATCTTGGGCGCGACACCCGAGGTGTGGAACCAGCTCGTCTCCGCTCTGTCCGAACCCGGCACGGTGACGTTCAGCACGCCGACAGAAACCGTCGCATTCAACATCGAAAACAGACTGACGGCAGACTGCGACCAGCAGTGACCAATACGGCCACCGCGAGCCCCGGCACTGTTTGCTCCGGAGGCCGGACCACGGCGGATCGTCAGAGCCGCCGTGGTCCGGCCGCGAGCGCATAGGGGTTGGCCGGGCCGTATTGAATACCGTCCTGCTCGAAAAACCCCATGCTGCCGAGTAGCCAAGCACGGCGCAGCTCGGTTCCGGCCAAGAGGCGGCGCACTTGGCGCGGCATCACCCGGTCCGAGTGGCCTGCTAGGTAAGCGCGGTAAACGATGAACTTCATCATGATCGAGGCTCCATTCTGAATGGGGTAGGGCGGCTCGAGGCAAGCCGCAAGGCTCGCCTCTCACCTTCATCCTTGGCCTAGAAACCGCTCACCAGCGTCCGGGCCGTATTCGATCACCTCCCAAACCTCGTGCCCGGTGCGTCTGGCGTAGCGCCATGCCGTCGCCTCGTCCTTGTGGACGCGGGGCAGGTCGTCGGGATATTCGCGGGTCTCGATGATGCGCGAGATCATGCCTCGATCTCCCACGACTTCGGCGCAAAAAGGTCTTGGGTCTGGTAAGCCGGATGGGGCAACGGCTTGACGTTCTCGGTCTCGAAAATCACGGTCGATTGCCTGACCTTCGGCTCCCCCCGGTCGTTCTTCTCGCGGGTCCGGATCAACGCCACATACCTCCCCGGCTTTTCCGGGTCGGGTGACACGGCGTAGCTCTTGGGCGACTTGGCGAGGCCAAGCCAGCGCGTTCCCCAAATCTCGGGGGCAGACGCGCGCTCATACTCGATCACGGCCAAAAGGTTGCGCTTGTCAGTGGCGGTCAGATGCAGGCCGTCGATCAGCCGAATTTGGGGCTTCACTGCCCCGCCTCCGTCCAGTCGAGCGCCCATTCGTCCATCGTCGCGATGGTGTGACCGTCCGGGTGGGTAAGCTGAAGATGCGGCTTGATGCGCGCGGCGGCATGATGATCGCGACCAAGAACGCGCAACATGGCCTCGTTGGTCCCATAGAAGGCATGGGGGTAGGGCGCCGTTTCATAGCGAACCGTCAGCGTGAAAAGACGTGCGGACATGCTGTCCTCCTTCGTGGTGAGGGCGGGGGGGCTTGGCGCCCTCCTTCCGCCGATGGGCTTGGCCTCGCCCGTCTGATCTGACGAAAACCATGTTTTCGGCGGAACAGAGTGGGGAGGGCGAAGCCCGACCCACGGACCTGCCCCGGACAGTCAAAGGATCGTAGACGGGGGGTGGTGCGGCCCGCAGCGCGCAGCGCGAGGACACGGCCCCCGGCGGAGACGACGCCGCAGGCGGCGCTTGTCTTTTGACTTTCCGGGGCAGGTCTGTTGGGCGGACAAAAAACAGGATCATGTCAGGCCGGGGGTGAGCGGGCGCAGCCCGTCGATCCCCCGGCCTGTCTCCTGAAATCATGCGAGCCGCGCGCCCCGCGCGGCTCTCTCATTCCTCAAAGGCCAGAGCTTTCCAGCCCGATCCCGGCCCGGGGGACGGGACGGGCCTTGCATGTCGACGAGCTGGACGCGCAATCCCACAGCGAAGGATAGTGAGGCGACTTGTGGGAAGGTCTGGCCGCACTCAACCGCCCGTCCGGTTGCCCACAGGCCCTTGCTCGATACTTGGGGTCTCGCGCGGGCCTGCTTCGGCCCCGCACCTGCACTCCCGAGGTCGTTCCGGCACAGGGCTGGACAACCGGACTACCCGCGCAAGCGATCGTCACCCGTAGGGCCGAGACGAGGGCGTTTCCGCGACCATGCGGCCGCGGCGGCGGCGGGCTCGGAGAGACAGGCGCCGACGCTCTTCAGGCCGCAGGGAGTGGAAATGTCAGCGGCTCGGGGCTCAGGCCGGTGCAGCTGGCCAGAGCCTAGAGCGCGGTCCCTCGGGGCAGACGGTCCAGGGCGACAGCCCTAGACCGCATGACACGAGGGAGGCGACCTACTACCTAAAGAAAGGCCTGCTATTCTGTTGGATGCCGCAGATGCTAAGCACGACGATACTGAAGGAAAAAATGTAGATGGATGAAGAAGCTACGCTCAAAGAAGCCGAAGCGAACATGAGAACCGGAGCTTTTGAGTTTTCTCAAGCCGACAGGTCTGGGGATGATGAACGAAAGTCGGCGGCATCAAGAAAACTCACTCAAGCCGCACAGACCTACGCAGACCTGCGAGGGATACCAGCTTTGAGCGCTACGGTAATGAACTTCGATGATACGACCAAAAGCGTTCTAACAACTGCCTTGTACGGACTGCGGGATAAAAACGGCAACATCTGGTTGTAAGGATGAGGCCCACCTGAGGCGGGCCGAGGACGCCGCTAGGCGTCCTCTTCCTTCCGGGGCTCGGTAAGGTCGCGAGCGTAGCTGACTTCGACCTTGAGAAAGCCGGGAATGCTGAGGGCAACGGAAACGCTGATCTTAGCCTTGGTGGTGAGGGATTTCAGGATCGAGCGCAGAGTGGCGAGGATCTTGGTCATGATGGTAGCTCCTTTGAGTGTGTGTCGATTGCGGCTCAAAGTGCCGAAGGTTTTAAGGGCAGGCGCACCCGCAGGGTCGCAGCGAAGCGGAGAAGGGCGAAGCCCTTGCGCCTGACCGTGCCGAAGCAAACTGGCCGCAATAAATCGACATTCACTCAAAGGAGCGAGGAGCCATCAGGTCGGATGCCCAAACGGCGCGCTCGATCCTGAAATCCCGGCAAGGCGGGCAGGGCGGTGCCATCCCGGCTTTCTCAAGGTCGTGCCGGCGTCGAGGCCGAACCCCGGCAAGGCAGCGTTGCGCCGGCGGTTTACCACAACCGCCTCGCCTACCTTCGCTCTGTGGGGGCGCGTCCGGCTCGGCGGTTGCAGGCCCCGGCAAAGCCGGGGTGGAAAACCGCGAGCGGCAACCGAAGCGCGGCGCAGGCCTGCCCCGCGCAGCTCTCTCGTGAAGCCGCCGAAGGCGGCTGCGGGGGCTGTCTGCCCCCGGCGCGCTCTGCGCGCTCCCCCGAGGATATTTTCAGAAGGTGAGAATGCAGGCCGCGGCTTGGGTTGATATCGCCGCGCGGAAAAGCGGCCCCCGAAGGGGCCGCGATCGGCGTCAGCCGAGGAAGAGCCGGGCGAAGGCAACGATCGCCAAGGTGGCCCCGGAACCGACAACCAGAAGATACCAGCGGTTCTCCGTGTTGATCTTCTGGGTCTCGGCATGAAGCTTCATCGTCGTCGCATTGAGCGTGGCGATTTCGGCTTCGATCTTGAGATACTGTGCCTGCTGCATGTCGGTGTCGCTCATGATGATCTCCTTTCAGATATAGAGCAAAACCGCCTTTCGGGAAAGGCTCTCGCCCGCCCCGCGCGGTCGCAGGCAGTCGGACACGCCGAGTCAAGGACCGCCCAACGGGCGGCTTGCAAGCCGCGCTCGCGCGGCGCCGTCCTTGATCCGGTGTGGTAGAATGACAAGACCGTGTGGGGTGGGGAGGCGCGGCCCTCCGGCCTGCTCTTTGCAGGACGGAGGTTAACAGCCGCGCACCGCCATCGACGGTGCGGCCAGGTGCAGCAAGTCCGGTGGAGCTGCCGCGCCGAGGGGCGCGGCTCTCGCGCGGATAGCGCGGGGTCGTGCGCGGGCAGGGCGCAGTCCTGGCCGGGCGCGATCAAAAAAAGGCCCCGCCGAAGCGAGGCCAGTCATTATCTTCACCACAAAGATAAAAAGGGGTGCAGCCACAATCGGGGCCGCGAATTTCTCGGTGACTCCTACCATGTCCGGTCGCTCGAGACCAGCGGCAGGCCAGACGCCGCTAGGCGGTCTGGGGGCGGATCGAGGCCCGCCCGCGCGGGTCGATGATCCATCCGTCGCCGTCCCGCTCGATGCTTGCGTCCGGCCCGTGTTGGTCGACAAAGACGCTATCGGCTTCGGCCTTGCGGCTCGTGTGGAAATCGCTCGCCATGTGGCCGCTCGGGCGACGGCACCAGACGCCGGGGGCGCGGTCACATTCGGGGCAACGGACGGCAAGGACAGGGTGACGGTGGGCGGTAAAATCAGGCATGTGAACCTCCATCGGGGGGACGGGGCGCTTGCGCCCCGTCCGCTCACTCACTCCATACCTTCGGGCAGCCATGCCGCGATTTTGTCGGCCTGCTCGGCGGTGATGCCGAGGGCGCTGCGCAGTTCGTGGTCGCCACGGAACAGGGCCTCGAGCTTCGCGGCCTTCTCGCCCTTTTTCAGCTTGTCGAAGCTGGTGGCGGTCGGGTGGTCGTCGGACAGGCCCAGAAGGTCGCGCCACAGGTCCGCCATGTAGGGGCCTCCCACGCGGCCAAAGAAATTGGCGGCGGTCGGGGTCCAGACCTCGCGGGTGTTGGGCTGCGTCTCCTTCTCGATCAGCGCCGTCAGCTTCTCGTCGCCGCCCCGAAGCTGAGCAGCGAGGAACCGGGTCAGCTCGCCGCGAACATGCTCGGCCCCTTTCTGGCGGAAAGCCCGAAAGCTCTTGGCAAGGTCTTTGCCGTACATGTCGCGCGCCGGGTTCGTGGTCAGGCGCTCGTCAAGCTCGTAGCCATCCGCCTCGGTGGTCGGGAAGTTCGGCACTTCATCAAGTGCCAGCCCAAAGGGTTTCCCCCAATAGAGATTGTGGCTCAACTGGTAGGCCAGCAGGTCGATCAGCAGATCAGGGTCGCGCAGCGCAGCGTGTTGGCGCGCACCGCGCGACACACGTTCCAGATCGTCGCGAAGCTTCTGCGAGATCGGGCTTTTCGGCGCGTCGTCTGCGCTGTGCTGCGACTTCGCCAGAACGCCCGCCGCAATCGCCTCGGCCTTGTCGGCCTTGCGGATCAGGCCCTCATAGCTCTGAACCCCGCCCCGCGAGTCCACATAGATGATGAGGCCCGAATGGGCTCGCTGCGCCTCTGTGTAATCGCCATCCATGATCGCATTGAGCGCAGCAAACTCTTCCTGTCCTGCCTCGTCCAGCGCGTCGGCCTCGGCCAGTTCCGCCAGTTCATCGAACCGCTCGGCCTGCTCGGGGGAAAGCTCGCCCGCCTTCTTGTAGATGCGCTCGAAACCGTTCTCCTGCACGAACCAGTAGCCGAGATAATCGGCCTCGCTCGCCTCGACCCACTTCCAGCCGTCCCGCTTGTGGCTCTCCGCGACCTCGGCAAGACGCTCCGCGAAGACCGTATCGAGAATGTCGGGATCATCGAGCAAGGTTTCCTCTGCGAACAGGTCGCCGCCGACCCGGCCCCCTGCGGCCTGATAAGCCTCGATGCCGACGAATTTCGCGCGGCGGTCGGTGTCCTTCACGGCGTCGGGCTTCAACGCCTTCTTGATCTGGTAATCAGACCAGTTGCCGCCCCGGCACTGTTCCAGAACCTCGAGGCTCCGCGCCTCGTCGGTGCTGATCGTGAAACAAGAGGCGGCGCCGAGGCTGATTTCATTCGCGGCCAGCGCCTCGATCACGGCTTCCGGCAGACCGGCCAGCGCGAGACGGCGATAGACGCTTTTCTCAGTGACGGCGAAGGCGCGAGCGATCACCGCCGGGGTCGATCCGTTCCGCTCCATCTTGCCATAGGCCCGGATTTCGTCGGCGGGGTGAAGGTCGCGGCGGGCGGCATTCTCGGCCACGGCCCATGCCTGCGCGGTGCTATCATCGGGCGCGATGCGAACAGGCGGGTTCGCCAGTTCGGGGCGCACCTGGGCCAGATCGGGGTGGCGCTCGGCCAGAAGTTGCAGCGCCCGCAGGCGACGGCCACCAGCGACGATTTCGGCCCCGCCCTTACCGTCCATGATCCCGGCAAGGTTCTGGATCAGGCCAGCGGTCCAAATGCTTTCGGCCAGTTCCTCGACCTCGGCGGCGGGCACGTTCTGGCGCGGGTTCATCGGAGAAAGAACCAGCTTCGCCAGCGGGAAACGGGCTTCGTCGGCGGTGATGATGCTCTGTTTGGTCATTGGGACATTCCTTGTGGTGTGTTTAGTTTTTGTGTTATGGCTGCCCCAGCCCTAGCGGGCTGAGGCGAGGGGCTTAGTAGGCCCCGTGCTGGGTCAGGAAGCGGCGTCCGATGCCAAAGTGATCGCCCTTCCTGATAAGCGCCCAAGCCTCGGCAATGCGGCGCTTCAAGGTATCATCGCTAATTGTTCTCACCTCCTTTCGGCTCTCTGAGAGTTGGTAGGGGGGCGTTGTCCGCCCCTCCCTTTGGCCTGCTCGACAGGCCAGCCTCGGCGCGGGGCAGGGAGAAACCCCGCTGCCGATTTCAGAAGGACAGTTCCGCGTAGGAAGCGGCGTCCTCGTAGCGGATGATCGGTTCGCCCTGCTCGGTGGTGCCGCCCCAGCAAGGGCCATTGAAGCCCGCGATTTTCGGCTGGCCCTGAAGCTCGGGGCGAGTGCGCGGGTTCGAGGAAAGGCCGGTGATGCTCGCGCCCATTTCCTCCGCCCATGCTTCGATGCAGTCGGGGAAAATGGTGGTCATGCCTTCCTCGGTCATAACGACAATCTCAAAAGCCATTTGTGGCCTCCTTCGTGGTGAAGGCGGGGGGGCTTGGTGCCCTCCTTCCGCCGATGGGCTAGGCCTCGCCACTCTGATCTGACGAAAACCATGTTTTCGGCGGAACAAAGTGGGGAGGGCGAAGCCCGACCCACGGACCTGCCCCGGACAGTCAAAGGATCGTAGACGGGGGGTGGTGCGGCCCGCAGCGCGCAGCGCGAGGACACGGCCCCCGGCGGAGACGACGCCGCGGGCGGCGCTTGTCTTTTGACTTTCCGGGGCAGGTCTGTTGGGCGGACAAAAAACAGGATCATGTCAGGCCGGGGGGGAGCGGGCGCAGCCCGTCGATCCCCCGGCCTGTCTCCTGAAATCATGCGAGCCGCGCGCCCCGCGCGGCTCTCTCCTGACTGCATACCTGCCCGATTTTTAATCAGGCTAGATCGGGGCCTTAGTAGGAAGGATGAGCACCCTTCCATGCACCCACATACCCACCGGGATTGTGGATAAGTCGGACCCCCAAGAAAGCCGCCAAGGCGGCTGCGGGGGCTGTCTGCCCCCGGCGCGCTGCGCGCGCTCCCCCGAGGATTATGCGTGAGTCATTGTCTCAGCTTTCCACTCTGGGAAGGTAGAGGCAGACGGTTTCTGGGACGGCCATCCCAGGAACTGGTGACGGGCGGGCCTCCCCGAGGAATGACCCGACGAGCGGTCGCAAAATATCTTGCCACCCGTCACATCTGTCAGGCCATCCGAACGGTAGAGGGGCCTTCGCGGCCGTGCATAATCAAGGATCACGACAAGCATATGAGCAGCAACTTCCACGAAGGCCATCGCACGAATATCATTGCGTTTGAGGTTTCTAAAGCGAGCCTAACCGTCCACAGCCTGCCCGACGACCGGCAGGTCACCATCCCAAACACCGCGCCCGCGATCAGACGCTTGCTCAAAGCAAAGACGAAAGGCAGCAACCCTTTCGTGATCTGCGAGGCATCCGGTGGATATGAGCGCCATGTTCTGAATTGCGCAGTCGAGGTGGGGCTTTCAGCCCATCGGGCGCATGGCACGCGGACACGGAATTTCGCGAAATTCTTGGGCCTCTCTGCCAAGACAGACGCGGTGGATGCGCGAATGCTCGCGCTATTCGCCGCCAAGTCGGTCGATCTGCGGCTATGGCAGCCACCCGCCCCAGAGACGGTCGAGCTGCGTGGCTTGCGGCGGCGGCGCGATGATCTGGCACAGATGATCCGCATCGAGCAAAACAGGTTGGAGCATCCGCAAATCAAGCATGTGGAACGCTCTCTGAAGCGTCATGTTCGCGCCATGAGCAACGAGATCAAGGAGCTCGATACTCAGATCGCCGCATTGGTCGCCGCAACGCCGGAGTTTCGGCAGAAGTCGGGCCTGCTGACGTCTGTGATCGGCGTGGGGCTAAAGACGGCAGCGGCCTGTCTGGCTTATCTTCCAGAGCTGGGGTCGCTGACCAAAGGAGAGGCTGCTTCGATTGTCGGTCTTGCGCCCCATGCTCAGGATTCAGGGACGCTGAAAGGACGCCGCCGCATTTCAGGAGGCAGGCGTGAGGTCAGGTCGAGCCTCTATATGGCGGCATTGACTGCCCTCCGCCTCGATCCGGCGATGCAAGCTTTCGCGCACCGCCTGAAAGAGCGTGGCAAGCCCGCGAAAGTGGTCATCACCGCAATCATGCGGAAGCTCGCCGTCATCCTGAACGCGGTGCTCAAGACTGGGGAGCCTGCGCGTCGAACTCATTCGGCATAGCGATTGCGGACCTTCGCTCGCCTGCGCACGAACAACCGCTGTGCGGACCTTTCTGACGTTCGCTGCGCATGCAACGTTGGTTGCGAGCAGAGGCAGCAATGCGCAGGAAACGGACTTTGCAAACTTTCAGCTCGTCCAGTCTGTCGAGTGACGTGAACGGCCCTTTGCAGACGTTGGCGCGACGATCTGATGCTACGTCGCGGCTTCACCACTGCGGACATTCGGGGTGCCTGCAGCAATCTTCCTGTCCGAGCTTGAAGCAGGCTTCGCGCGGATTGCGGGTTGGCGTCGCGCAGAGTAAAAAATTCCGAGCAACACCGGGAGGTATTTATGGACCAGTCCGATCAGGAACTCGAGCGTCTCAGCGCGCTGTTGCATGCGCTGCCCATCGAGAACATGCCCATGACGCTCAGTGAACTTGATGGCTACGTAGTCGGTGTTCTTGCCTGCCCGGATATGATCCCGCCCTCGGAATGGATGTCCCATGTCTGGGGAGAGACAGGTGAGGCAAATTTTCCCGATCAGAAAACCGCCGAAGCCACGGTCGGTGCGGTCATGGCTCACTACAACTCGGTTGCGGAGGCGATGACCCGCTCACCTTGGATCGAACCCATCTACGAGGTTGACCCCAACAGTGATGAGGTGATGTGGGAGCCTTGGATCGATGGCTTCACTCGCGCTATGGGGCTAAGACCGGATGCTTGGGATCGACTGCTCGCTCAGGCCGACGAAGAGACGCGGACGACGATGATCTTCTTGATGGCGCTTCAGGAAATATACACTGGCCACAGCAAGTTCACGGATGAGGAGATCGACGAAATCGACCTTGAAGCACCCAATCTGATCCCGAACTGCGTTGCGACGATACTCTATCAGTCTCGTCCCGAGCTTTCCCGCATGGAGCCCGCAAATCGTTCCGAGATGCCGTTCAACGCCGGTCCCCGGCCCGGGCGGAACGACCCATGCTCCTGTGGGTCGGGCCGCAAATACAAGCAATGTTGCGGTCGGAACTGACCGATCGCCCAAGTCTCTCACGGCCCTGTGCCGGCCTTCGCACCAAGCGCAGCGGATGACCAGTGAACAGCCAAACGAGACATTCGTTCTGCACCTGCATTAGATGTCCGTGCCTACCGGCCGGAGGGGGGTATGCTATCGCATCATGAGTTTATAGGCTTCGGCGGCAATGCGGCTTTTGAAGGCTACTTCTGTCGTTCCCATCTCGAACGCTTGCTCGTAGTCCATGCCAGCCGCAAGGCTCTGGTAGAAGAGGTAGCTAAAGCTAGGAGCTGTGACGTCGTCTACAGCGTCCGTCGATCCTACGACGCATTTCACATAGGGGAGGCACTTCGTTGCGACTTGCTCCGCAAAGCACGCGTGGAGTACGAGGCACTCGATGTCGCGATACCCCTTCAAGACGCGGGCCAGCAGATCAGCTGCAAGCGGTGCTGTTTTGCCGTCTTCCGTTTCGAAAGCCAGCATTCCCGGAGCACCGTGACCGCTGAAATGAAGGATCGTCGGTCGTTGACGCACAAGCTCTTGCTGGATCTGGTCAAGACGGGCGGCGTAGATGCTGTCGAACGCGAGTGGGCGTTTCTGTGAAGGCATCGCAGCCATGCGCTCGCGCAGCTCCGCGACCTCTTTGTCTGGACGAATGCGGCCAGCGTCATCAGGGGTTGCGGCCATGATCAGTACTTTGGTCTTGGCTTGTTCTCTGATCATGTTGATCAATCCTCCTTGCCCGTTGAGGTCGTCGCCAAAAAGGTCCGCGACGACTGGTTCTTGGCCTTCCAGCTTGCGCTGAAGAGGCCGACCATCCGCGCCTCGAAGCACATGTCGACGCAAATCTCCGCCTTCGTTGGCGAGGTTGATGGCTGTTTCTTCGTATGACGGTAACCGCTCAGCGTAGCGACCGAAGTGCTCGGCGAGTAGCACTCGGACGCGCTGTTCCTCTTCCGTGGCCGCCCAGTCGAGCGTGACGTCCCCAAGCCCGTCATAATAGCTTCGCAACAGGCCCTTCGCGAGGCCTTCCCGTGCTAGAACGGAATCATAGCTGCTGCCTACAAGGATGAGGTCCTGACGCTCCGTAAGGTCGACAATTTTCGACGCTCCAAGTTCAAGCATCTTTGCTTGGACATTGTCTGGCTCGGCCTCTGTTCGCTCGAAAGGGATGCCAAGATGCTCAAGGCCAAGCGCGCGGTTCTCCATTACAGCCCAAACGCTATACTGCCGCACAACTGGGTCGTCATGCTGACCAAGGGCGCGAACTATTTCACCGTTGCTGTAACGCGGGTGAAGTAGGTGCTGGATGTCACGGTTCAGGCCAATGACGATTAGTGCGAGCTTGAGGAGTTCCGCGTCGGCTAGGTCCATGTCGATGTGAAGTTGAGCATTCCCGAGCTGCGCAGCGGTGACCGTCTGCATCGCGGCTAGGGTTCGCATCTCCGGGGTGACTGGCGCCATCGACGGGAGAGATGGGATCGCCCCACGGTAAAGCTTTGCAAGGGCGGCGATGGCTGACCCAACGATCTCTGGGTCCTCGGCATGCCGGGCAAGCGCGACGGTAACGCTGTTGGCCGCGCCCTGTTGTGTTCCCAGACGTGCGATTGTGTTTAGCGCCCAGCGAATGACCTTGGTGTCACGGGCGTTCACGGCCAGATATCCAGCCTGAACTTCAAAGTCTCGGCGAGACTCCGGCGACAGGGTTTGACCGCTGCGGTACCTGCGGCACACCTCCTGAAGGGCAGCCTTTTGACGTCGAGCATCTCGACTATCGAGCTCATACTTCAGAAAGGCTGCTTCGAGGTCACTGATCCTAGCCGTGGACAAATTCCGCTCGATCCTTAGCTGCAATCCATTTGAGTATGCGGGCACTCCAAGGTTCGAAGTCGTCCATATCGTTGGGTGGCGTGGAGGGACGCAGCCAACCCGGGTCATTCAGAGAGAGGCGCTTTGTCGTTGGTTCGAACCACTCTGGACTATCCCAAAGCAGCACGATCACCAGATCGAGGTGGCCTTGTCGGTCGGCAAGGGCGGTGACACACTCGATCTTGGGGATCTGCTCTGCAGGATGCTCGAAAGTGGCCACCGAGAGATCGAGATCTTGTGTGAGAACCGCGACTGCGCAATCTCGAACTCCGAGGCTGTCGGTCGAAAAAAGCGAAACGTCATCCGCAGCTAAAGCGCCCAGAAACCCGATCGACCTTCGGTTCGCGAAGGTGTCCCGATCATCGCGATAGCGCCCGATGCGGTAGGCTAGGACTTGATCGTCGCGACGGACGACGGAGAAGGTCCAGATCGCGGAGTAGCCATGTTTCTCCATCTCTTTGGGATGCATAACAGTCAGGGCATCGGAGCCTTCCAAACGCTCAGAAAACTCGGACATCGAGATTGCCGTGTTCTCCAGCGAGGCTGCCATGGTGGTGCGTATGGCAAGGCTATCAGGGCGTTTGAGGTCTCGGGTGCGCCGCCGTGCAGGAAACTCTGCCTTCCACTTTGCAGGGAAGTCAGGATCGTTGAGGAACTCCTTCAGTGCGAAATGTCCCGGCTTGGTGCGGTAGAAGATGGATGCCTCTCGGTCGTGTAAGATGTCTTCACTCAGACGAGCCTGCAAAGTCTTCTGTTGGGTCTTCCCGTAAAGGTGCGCTGGCAAAATCTCGGCCTTGTACGCAGCAGCAAGGATTGACCTTGCACCCATCGGGCGGCGCCGTGCTCGCAGTACCGTCCTAGCTATGTCGAGATATGAATCCACGATGCCTCCAGCGGCATGATGACGGAGGGCATCTTCCAGCGCAAGGTAAGGAGGCGCTTCACCTTATAAATTCCCGCATGGTATTTAGGCGATCGCAGTATCTGAGGCAAGCCGATGTCCAATTTGGTAAGCTACGCAGCGGCAAGCCGCACGATGATCATAGCCGGTTTCTACGCACAGCGGACGTCCACGCCTGGTGCAGCGAAATTCCGCTTCCCGCCCTTTCTGCCCAGGCAGACGGCCTGTGCCGCGCCTATCGCAAATGTCGTGAATGGGCTGGGAGCGGACGAATGCATCGGTAGCGAAGCTTGGGGTCAATCTCGGTCAGTTTGGGCTCAAACCGGTCATTCGCCGCACCCCGCGCGAACGGCCGCAGTCAGCTTAGCGTAGGATTCCACACTCTCCCGCAAACGACCCCTTATGTGTTCCATCCCGGATGATCACATAGATCCTCGGCGATCCGCGTTTTTCATGGCAGGATCGGTTCTGAGGGACATTCGGGACGGGGTGCGACCATGCTGATCCATCTTCACAAGCAGGCGACGACGACACCAAAGATCAGGGCGGCGATCCAGGCGAGCGACGAGCCTGCATCGGCTCTGGCGGAACGCTTCGGCACGACTGAGCAGACGGTGTATAAATGGCGTCACCGCGACAGCGTTGAGGATCGCAGCCACACGCCCCATCGGTTGCAGACAACTCTGACGCCCGCGCAAGAAGCCGTCGCTGTGGCGCTGCGCACGACGCTGCTGGTCTCGCTCGATGACCTGCTGGCTGTGGTGCGTGAGTTCCTGAACCCGAATGCCTCACGCTCTGGCCTGGACCGCTGCTTGCGTCGGCACGGTGTGGGAAACCTGCGTGACCTGAAGGCCAAAGTACCAAAGCCGAAGCATAGCGCCTTCAAAGCGTATGAGCCCGGCTACATCCACATTGATGTGAAATACCTGCCACAGATGGCTGATGAGAGTTCGCGCCGCTACCTTTTCGTGGCAATCGACCGCGCGACACGCTGGGTCTTCATCCGCGTATTCAAAGCCAAGACGGCAGCCAACGCCCGTCGCTTCCTTCGCGACCTGGAGCGTGCTTGTCCGCTGCGCATCCGCACAATTCTTACGGATAATGGCAAGGAGTTCACGGATCGCCTCTTCGGCTTGCGCAAGCGTGCCGCGACCGGCGCGCACGAGTTCGACACGCTGTGCGCCGCCCTCGGCATCGAGCATCGCCTCACGCCGCCGAAGTCGCCTCAGACCAACGGCATGGTCTGAGGTGCCCCTAGTTTCCTAGACACCTGCCTCTTTCAGTTTCTGCTGCCTGTTTTCGAAGTCAACGGGCGACAGCATGCCGTTGTTCGTGTGTTTGCGCTTCGGGTTGTAGAACATCTCGATGTACTCGAACACGTCCTGCCTTGCTGCTACGCGGGTCGGGTAGGTGCGGCGGCGGATGCGTTCCCGCTTCAGGAGCTGGAAGAAGCTTTCGGCCACCGCATTGTCATGGCAGTTCCCGCGGCGGCTCATGCTGGCCTCCAGATTGTGCTGGCTGAGGAAGAGCTGCCACTCTCGGCTGGTAAACTGCGATCCTTGGTCGGAATGGATCATCACCCTGGCCCTGGGTTTTCGCCGCCAGACAGCCGCGAGCAGGGCTTGCAGAGCCAAATCGGTCGTCATGCGCGGCTGGGCCGACCAACCGACGACACGTCGTGAAAACAGGTCGATCACGACAGACAGATACAGCCATCCCTCATGGGTCTTGATGTAGGTAATGTCGGTCACCCAAACCTTGTCGGGCGCATCGACCTCGAACTGCCGGTCCAAGGTGTTTGAGGCGACCACAGCAGGCTTCCCGCCATATCGTCCAGATCGGCGTTTGTAACCGACCTGGGCCAAGATGCCCGCAAGGCTGGCCAGCCGGGCGACCCTATTCTCGGAAATCTGTTCCCCTTGGTCGCGCAGATCGTCGGCGAGCTTGCGATAGCCATAGATCTTGCCGCTCTCGGACCAGGCCTGCCGGATCAGTTCCGTCTGACGCAGGTCTTCCTGCGCGCGGCGGCTTAACGGTTCCTTACGCCATGCGTAAAAGCCGCTGAAGTGAACCCGCAGCACCCGGCACATGGCCCGGACGCCGAACTCGGCCTGATGCGCCCGGATGAAGGCGTACTTCATTGGGACTCGCGCGCGAAGTACGCCGTTGCTTTTTTTAGAATATCGCGCTCCTCGGTGACCCGGGCCAGTTCGCGCTTCAGCCGCCTGTTCTCAGCTTCGTGGTCCACGCCAGGCTTCGGCACCGGCTCCCCGAACAGCTTCAACCACTTGTAAAGAGAATGCGTGCTGACGCCCAAGCGCTGCGAAACCTCCCGAACCGGATAACCCCGCACCGCGATCTGATGCACTGCATCGCGCTTGAACTCGTCGCTGTAACTGCTTGTACCCATATCGGCCTCCTTGCCTCAAAGTTAGGGCGCAAGGCGTCTACAAATCTAGGGGCACCTCAGTCGAGCGTTTCAATGGCCGCATCGAAGAGGTGCTGCAAAGCCACCATTTCCGATCCGGCGAAGAGTTGGAGACAACGCTGCACCGCTATGTCTGGCTCTATAACCAGCAGCTCCCGCAATCAGCCTTGGGCAGCAAGACGCCCTTGCATACCATGAAAGACTGGCACAAACTCAAACCAGAGCTGTTTAAGAAGCAGCCATATTACCTCCCGGGATGTGACACTTATGAGTAGTCAGAAAGATAACCGGCAGGCCAATCTGACGCGCGGCATCCGCGTCGAGATCGCCAGCCTCGTCTACAACATCATCGAGGTCGTCGTATCCGTCACCGTGGGACTTCTGACCGGCAGCGCGGCACTGGTAAGCTGGGGTCTCGACAGCACGGTCGAAGCCACCTCAGCCGCGACGCTGATCTGGCGCTTGAAGGGGGAGAAGGACGGTGCCGGCAAGCGCACGGTCCTGCACCGCAAGAAGGTCGCGCTCTACGTGGTTGCCTGTGCCTTCTGGATCGTCGTCGCGGCGATCCTCTACGAGGCGGTCTCCGCCTTCATTTCGCAGAAGGCGCCGGGCTTCAACTGGTGGGGTATCGCGATTCTGGGTGCTTCGCTCGTGGTCAACCCGTTCCTCGCCTGGGGCAAGTATCGCTATGGCAAACGGCTCGATGCGCCCGCCCTGAAGTACGATGCCAAGGACACCATGATCTGCCAGTATCAGACAATCGTGGTGTTGGCCGGGATCGGTCTGACGCAATGGATGGGCTGGTGGTGGGCCGACCCGGTCGCGGCGCTTCTGATCGTGCCCTACGTTGCGTGGGAAGCGTTTGAGGCCACCAAGGATGCGCGGTCGGTCGAGCCGGAGGAGGCCGACGCTACTGCCGACGCCTGACGTTGCGCATGATGAACCGGGATTTAGGCATGGGCGGCAGTTCTTCGGTTTCCAGATCCAGATCCTGATCTGGCACTTCGTAGTCGATGGCGTTCACGAAGAAACTGCAAAACGCCTTCATCTGGCTGATCGCGATCCACTCGCCCGGACAACGGTGGTTCCTGTGGTGATCACCACCGCCCTGCGGAATGAAGTCGTAGGGGGTGACCTCCCGATCGTGAAACCGCTCGGGCCGGAACTCTTGCGGCGCGTCCCACGAGCGAGCGTCGGTATTTGTGCCGTAGAGGTCGAGCAGAACCCTGTACCCTTTGGAAAAGCGATATCCGCGCCACTCGAAATCACTCTTCACCCGTGCCGCGACCGCGGGAAAGAACGGATACAGACGGCGGACCTCTTGCACGAAAGGTTCGAGCTGTCCCTCGTCGTCCTTCAGCTTTTGCCGCCACTCGGGATGCCGATGCAGGGCATGCGCCGCCTGGGCGATGAACGCAGAGACGGCGACGATCGGGCGTACTACGTTCAGAAGCTCCACGGCGGCAACCTTGGAGGTCAGCAGCTCCCCATTCAGATCGCGCCACGTCGCGACGACATGGGCGGCGCTTTCCTGTCCTGTCTGAAGGCTTCCGTCGCGCAGCCGTTCAATAATCCCGGCTGTCCAACGCTCTGCGCGATGCCGCGCCAGACGCGCACCCCAGTGCTTCCAGCCGACCGCCCCGGCGTCTTGGAAGAGCGCCGTCATCTGCGCCGTCCGCGTCTCGACCTCCGCTTCGGGAAGCGGCACGCCCGACCAGGCGCAGGCAGCTCTGGTGAGGATTTCGCGCACTTCGTCGTAGAGAACGACCTTCTCCGCCGCTTGCCAGTCCCGTGCGTAGCGGTCCAACAGGTCCCGCGTCGTGTTTTCGAGAGCTTCGATCCGCTCCGACGCCATGAGTGACATAAACATCCGCTTCCGATGACGGTGGGCCTCGCCATCGAGCCCCTGGATGCCCTTTTCGCCGAGCAGGGTTCTCTGGATACGCTTCGGCATCGAGCCTGCGCGCACGAGCCCATCCTCGGAATAGAAGACCTCCGCAGCTGCGGCACCAGTCATGCAGATCGTCTTTTGAAAGAGGATGCGGGTCTCGAACAGGTCGCCCTCAAGATCGCGGCATGTGTCCGGAATGAACTCATATGGGTTGCGCAGCAGGGCAAGCGTGCTGTCGATGCCCTTTGCGGATGGAATGCTGGACATCGATTATTTCCCCGTAACGTTTTCTTCTCGGTGGTTACGTTCGGGCTTGTTCTGCGCCGAGCGGAAGCTGTCCCAGAACAGCAGGGCCGCACCGCAGAAAATCGCCACATCCGCAAGATTGAAGGACGGCCAGTGGTATGTTCCGTAATGGAAATCCAGAAAATCCGGGACGGCCTGATAACGCAGCCGGTCGAGGACATTGCCGAGCGCGCCGCCGATGATCAGACCGAGAGCGGCAGCCGTCAGCCTGTCCGGCGCGCGCCACAACCAGATCAGCAGCCATGCCACGATCACGCCAGCAAGCGCGATGAGACCCCACCAAGGCACGATCCCGCCCAGCATACCGAAGCTGACTCCATCGTTCAGAACCCGCACGAGATTGAGAAAGGGTAGAACCTCGACGCCGCGCTCAAGCGCCGGTGTGTTCAGCGCAAGCGCCTTGGTACCCTGATCGAGGCCGAACGCCGCGATCGCGCAGAGCCCGCCCAGAACGCGGCTGTTCATGCCGCTGCCTTCAGATCGGCCCGCGCATCGCGGATGATTGCCCAAGACGAGTGCAGGAACAGTCCGGCGATGCCGAAGGCGACGATGAGGTCCGGCCAGGCGCTGCCCAGCCACGCCACGAGACCGGCGGCAACGACAACCGCCGCATTGCCGATGGCGTCGTTGCGCGAGAATAGCCAGACGGCCCGCATGTTCGCGTCGCCCTTGCGGAACCGCAGCAGCGGCAGAACGGAGATGACGTTGACGACAAGGGCGATCATGCCAAGCAGGCCCATTAGACCTGCATCCGGCGTCGTCCGTTCGAAGACTCGCACGATGGTCGTGCCGAGGACGCCAAGGCCGAGCAGGCCGAGGAAGATGCCTTGGATCAAGGCCGACCGTGCCCGCCAGGCGAGGCTCCAGCCGATGGCCAGCAGGCCAAGGAAGGTGATCGCGCCGTCGCCGATGAAATCGAGCGCATCGGCCTTCACGGCCTGTGACCCGGCGATGAACCCGCCGATCATTTCAACGACACCGTAACCCACGTTCAGGATCACGACGATCCAGAGCGCGCGTCGGTAGGCCGGGTCCTGATGGGCGGGATTCGGCGGAATGTCTCCATCGCCTTCGATCCGGTCGAAGCCGTAGCCGGTCACCGCAACGGCCTTTTCGATGTCCGGCAGGCGCGCTTCGGGGGCGCTCAGTGTCATGATGTGCGTCGCCGCCGACACCTTCACATCGTCAGCCGCGACTCCGGCCGACTGCGCCGCCCGCTCGATCTGCGCGGCATCCTTCGCGCAGTCCATACCGGAAACCCGGTAACGGACGGGCGGAACATCTGCCGTCGGTCCGGCACTTTCGGTGTTGGCCATGGTCGCGCTATTCCTGCTAGAATGAATTGAAGAACAACGTATCAGCGAGGAGTAATATGGCCCAAATCGTCGATGACCGCAAGAGCGCGACCATCGAGCGACGGGCGAAGCTGTTCCGCGGCTTCGCGGACCCGAGCCGCCTGGCCATCCTCGGTGCACTTTGCAACGAGCCATTGGCCGTTCACGAGATCGTCGAGCGGACCGAACTATCGCAACCCAACGTCTCCAACCATCTGAGGTGCCTGCTGGACTGCGGGCTTGTCGCCAGCGACCGCGAAGGGCGCTTCATCCGTTACCGTATCAGCAACCCGCGCATCACGGTCCTTCTGAACGATGTGGACGCACTTCTCGACGTGGTCGCAAAGGGTGTTGAGGCGTGTGACAATTATCGTGAGGCGTGAGTCAGAACGGACGGCCGGTCGACTCGGCGCAGATCGGTTGGAAAGATGTTGTCCGTGTGCAGGGTCCGACCGGAATCCTGCTGAGGTTCGACAAGCTGGCTTCGGAAGAGACACCATTCATGTATCACTGCCACATCCTCGAACACGAGGATGCGGGCATGATGGGGCAGTTTACGGTCACATAACAGGACCCCACCCGCTCGACACCGGGCGTCGTCAAGAGCTTACGTCTTCTTGCGGCGTTCTATCAGGTGCCGGTGTCGCCTTGTTGAAACGCATTACGGAGTATGTCTAGACCCGAACGGAGAACACCTCGCTAAGCTGCGGGTCCGCCGAAGCGGCCGTCCAGTCGCTCGGCAGCATTCGTCAAAAAGGGCTCGCTACCGACCTTCGCCGCGCCAAGCATGAACGGCAGCTCGGTATAATCCGCAAGGTTGTTGACCGAAGGCACACGGTAGATATTTCGAGAAGGTGAATGGCAGGGGCGGAGCTCGAAGATCCCACGCCGGCGCTGCGCAATGCGATCGTTACCCGAATGGGCCGAGACGAGGACGTTTTAGCGACCATGCGGCCGCGGCGGCGGCTGGCTCGTATGAGACAGGCGCCGACGCTCTTCAGGCCGCAGGGAGAGGAAATGTCAGCGGCTCGGGGCGCAGGCCGGTGCAGCCGGCCGAAGCCTAGAGCGCGGTCCCTTGGGGCGGCGGGACCAGGGCGGCAGCCCTAGTCCCGACGACACGAGGGATGCGCCCGGAAGTTCTTAGGAACGGCGACGATAGACAACGAGATAGAGGAACATTCCCCACGCGAAAACGTCGAACACACGCTGACCATTGACCAGCACGCTATTCAGCGCCGCGCCTATACCTGGGACCGCCTCGATGCTTCCAGCGTAGTGATGCAAGGTCATGGCGAGAAGGAAATTGAAGAACAGCAGAAAGCCCGCCGCAGCCTTCAGCTCGCGCAGCTCATCCGCCGGAGTCTGGCGAGCAAATCGAATGGCGTCCACCGGCTGAAAAAGCAGAAAGCGGACGCGCCCTAGATGCGTCTCAGGCAGCATGGCCTTCACCTCGTTCTGTCTTGAGCAAAAGTGCCCGTGTATATACTATCACGTAATTACGGTACATACGAGGGCGGACATACAGACATGGGTAAACTTTCGATCCGCGATGAGGGGGTCAACGATCTGGCTGAACGCCTCGCGCGCATTATTGGCGTGAACAAAACCGAAGCCGTCAAGCGCGCGCTCGAGAACGAAATCAAGCGGCAAGAGTCCGCTCCGTCGATCGAGGATAAGGTAGCGGCACTGCGGGAAAAGCTCAAAGATGCCGGCTTTCTCGTCTTGGACCCGCTGGAAGGCGAAGGGGAACACTGATGTTTGTGGACAGCTCTGCCTTTCTCTCGATCCTAAAAGATTCCGACGACGCTGCCTTGCTGCTCGAAAAGATCAAGGGCAGTCGCCGACCGTGTAAGACAAGCTCGGGCGTTCGGGCTGCGGTCGTGATGGCCCTGGCCGAAAGCCGGGCCGACAGGCCCGGCGTCTCGGCCGAGGGCGTCGAGACGGCAACGGAGATCTTCGACGCGCTGCTGAAGGCTCTGAACGTGTACGAGGTTGCGATAAACCCGCGCATCAGCTCGGACGGCTGTGCGTTGGCTGGGCGGTTCGGGAACCGGACCAAGCACCCGGCGCAATTGACGCTCGAAAACTGCATGGCACTCGCCGCGGCTGAATACCTGCGCCTGCCCGTGCTGCATAGCGGCGCGGGCTTTGATCGGGTCGGCAAGGATGATCTGGCGGATTGGAGGGCAGGGGAGTGAGTGCGTCGATGAAGTCGCGCGGTAGCCTCTACGTGCGCTGGTTTCGGCGTGCGGTCCCGTGGGGCACCGTCTATCTCAACTGCGATGAACGGCACCCGCAACGGTTCAAGATAGGCTTTACTCAGCGCAAGACGACTGAGCGCCGCAAGGAGCTGGCGCGCGGACTGGAAAAGCGCCTTCTGATCGTCCAGACTATCAGAATGCCTCATGCCTATTGCTTGGAAAGCCGCTGTCTCGCCCGCGTTTCCAAGCTCGCATCCAGAGACTTCGCCAAAAGCAGCGAGTGGTTCGTCTTGGACCCGGACCACACCATTGATGATGTGGCGCAAGCCCTTCTCGATGAAGCTCAGCGCCTCCGAAGGGAAGCGAAGTGGAAGCTCGCGTGGCCGTCCTATGGTCGCGTTGCGGTCTTTGAATCTGGCTGGCGAGCTGGCGCGAGATCGCCTTCCCGAAAGTATGAGCTTCGCTAGCGAAGCGGTAGCCGCCAAGGGCGGCTGCGGGGGCTGTCTGCCCCCGGCGCGCGGGGCGCGCGCCCCCGAGGATATTTCGAGAAGGTGATTGGCAGGGGCAGAGCTCGACGCCGGCCACCTGGTCCCGCGACGGATCGAGCGCAGCGAGAGAGGTCCGGCAGGAAAACGCGAGGCGCGCGGCGCTCGGCTCTCCGCTAACTTCCGAACCCTAGGGTTGTGTCGGGCGGTCCGAGTGATAAGCTCAAGTTGCGGAACAGGCGGGGACGCCGATGGCCGCGAAGGTGACGGCCGGGGCGCATAGCTCCGGCCGAAGCTCTTTCAGGCCGCCTCGCGGCCCCCCGCGCGGGTAGCGCAAGGCCGGTGGCGTGGGTGCCTCTGGCATCAGCGCCACCGGGCACCACCACCGCCATAAAAAACCCCCGCCGGTCGGGCGGGGGCTGGAAGGTCAAAGCTCGATACCGGGGCGCAGGTCGCCGTCTGGGTCGAGCCAATGCCGCTCCTCGGCGCAAGCGTAGCAGATGCAAGAGCCTTCGCCCTCGATCGTCACCGGCGCGAAATAGACCGGCGGGCTAGTCCTGCCGCATTTGCGGCAGGACAGGCGGGGCAGGGTGAGTGGGCCGCTCACGCTGCGGCCTTCTCTGCTTCGCGGGTTTCGCCCTTAGCCAAAAGGTCGGTTGCCTTCTGGGCTTCGCTCGCGGCCTTGAAAATCAGGCGTTTGTCATCCTTCAGGGCGCGCAACCAGCCCTCGATATAGGCACCGGACTGCCCGAAATCGGGGGTCAGCCCAAGGCGCGCGCAAACCATGCAATTCCCGATCTCAGCGATAAGTTCCTCGAACGCATAAGCCTTGCGGTCGCTGAAGCGGGAGAAACGGTCAAGGCGGGACTTGTGCCCGGTCCAATGGGTCGCCTCGTGGGCAAGCGTGGCGTAGTATCCCGCCGCGTCGTGGAAAGTCGCAATCGGCGGCATATGAACGAAATCCTCCTCGATATTGTAGAAAGCGCGGGGATCTTCGCTTGTGCGAATATCGGCGCCGGTCGCTGCAAAGAAGGCATCAAGCTCGGGGTTGGCTTCGGTGCCAAGGTCGCGGGCCTCTTCGGCAGGGGTGCCGTAAAACTCGGCGGGCAATCCGTCGATCTGCTCGGCGTTGAAAACGCGATAGGCCTTCAGATAGGGCAAGCGGCGCTCCTCGCCGGTCTTCTCGTCCTCGCGCTCGAAAGTCCCGTATTTGACAACGGTAGAAGACCGCTCGCCCTTGCGGACCTGCCCGCCAGCTTCCTGCGCTTGGCGGTAGGTGAACCAGCGGGGGGCGCGGTAGCCTTTGGCGTCGGCGGCCAGCCACAACATCAGCACGTTGATCCCCGAATAGGGCTCGCCGTTGCTCCGCAGGGGGAAAGGTGCGCCGGCCTTCTCGCCGGTCCAAGGCTTGCGCCATGCCGGGGTGCCTGCCTCGATGCTGGCAATGATGCTGTCGGTGACGTGGGCGTAAAGGTCGAATTTCTGAGCCATTTGTGGCCTCCTTCGTGGTGAAGGCGGGGGGGCTTGGTGCCCTCCTTCCGCCGATGGGCTAGGCCTCGCCAATCTGATCTGACGAAAACCATGTTTTCGGCGGAACAGAGTGGGGAGGGCGAAGCCCGACCCACGGACCTGACACGGACAGTCAAAGGATCGGAGACGGGGGTGGTGCGGCCCGCAGTGCGCAGCGCGAGGACACGGCCCCCGGCGGAGACGACGCCGCAGGCGGCGCTTGTCTTTTGACTTTCCGAGGCAGGTCTGTTGGGCGGACAAAAAACAGGATCATGCCAGGGCGGGGGTGAGCGGGCGCAGCCCGTCGATCCCCCGGCCTGTCTCCTGAAATCATGTGAGCCGCGCGCCCCGCGCGGCTCTCTCATTCTTCAAAGGCCAGAGCTTTCCAGCCCGATCCCGGCCCGGGGGACGGGACGGGCCTTGCATGTCGACGAGCTGGACGCGCAATCCCACAGCGAAGGATAGTGAGGCGACTTGTGGGAAGGTCTGGCCCTTGAAGCCGCCATGGCGGCTGCGGGGGCTGTCTGCCCCCGGCGCGCGATGCGCGCGCCCCCGAGGATATTTCGAGAAGGTGATGGGCAGAAGAGATCCAAGGGCACGGCCTCAATCTCGATCAGGATTTTTGATTTTCAGGATGATCCCATATCCTCACGGCAACCCCGCAAACAGTAAGAGGATCGAGCGATGGAATTGCAGGAAGGCGCAAAGAAGAAGTTGGACGAGACGCGGAAAATGTAAGCGTCGCCTGGCACCCACCTGTTTCAGATCCGGATGATTTGAGACTCAGACCCTGTTGGATAACAGGAGGTGAGTTTCGCCATGGAGACTACGAACGAGTTTCTCACGCGTTTGGGCG